>JAESFH010000024.1_pt1 | contig 362779 bp, 347 predicted proteins | sample 9269381 | NCBI WGS metagenome assembly JAESFH01 (sample SAMN14504062, study PRJNA617094) | algae metagenome | isolation source: Aphanothece sp. CMT-3BRIN-NPC111 and co-occurring heterotrophs from well... | place: USA: Clark Mountains Wilderness, California | collected 2010-04-18
TAAGTTCAGATCGACGCCGCCAGTGCCCAAATAGACATCACCGACCACGATCGGCACGCCGAAAGACATGATGATGAATTCCTTCCCTCCAACGGAGTAAGGATAGGGCTCGATCGCTACGGCGCGGCTGAGGGACTTCGGCAATTGATAATAGTCGCCCGGTCCGGCTTGATCGTAGCCAAGCAGCGGCTCGACTGCGACGTTCCCTGTCCCTCGGTTCCAATAGGGAACGAAGCGGCCAGTGGCATCGTGGCCAGGCTGGTTGACGTACTCGGCGTCGCGGCCATCAAGAGCATTCGGCTCCCAACCTGACCAGGTGCCGAGTAGGTCCGGATTGCGTTCGAGGAAGCGGCGCAGCACAGCATCATAGGCCAGGCGATCCGTGACCCCGGCAGCCTTCAACCCTTCCATCGTGGCGACGATGCCCTCGGCCGCACGTGCAGCCCCTATCACTCCGTCAGAAACCTCGTTTGCGGCTGCTCGCGTGGTGGATACCTGGAGCTCAGCAGTTTGTGCTTCGACTGTCTCACTGACCCGTTGGACAAGCACGCCCATGCCTAGAGCGAAGATAGCAGCTAAGGCGCCACCGCTCAGCATTGCGACCTTTAGTGAGAGGGACTGGCTGAACATGCACTTGGCTCCGACTTCGATATCGAGCCAACATTCTCATGATGTGCTTAAAATTTGATCAAACGAAAGCTAAAGCGAGCCGTACCTATCGGCGTATCCAAAGTTTGCTGTAGAGGCCACATAGAATACATGGTCGGTACGTACGCTTTTCAGTTCGAGTAGCGACTGCTGGATCGGCCGTAATAGGGCGCAGTGAAGATGGGCAGGGCAGGGCATGTGACGGCTCTGCCGGAACTGGGCAAAGCCGCCTTGCTTAGATCTCCGTTGCCTCAGATAGTGAGAGTGCATCGTCTACATCGACACCCAAATACCGCACCGTGTTCTCGATCTTGCTATGCCCGAGCAATATCTGAATGGCTCTCAGATTGCCCGTGGCCTTGTAGATGATCGATGCCTTGGTTCGGCGCAAGGAATGGGTGCCATATTCCTGCGGTGTCAGACCGATAGCCGTGACCCACTCGTCGACCAGCCGCGCATACTGGCGCGTACTCAGGTGGCGATCAGCATTGACGCGGCTCGGAAACGCGAAATCATCGACCGCGCCGCCTCGTCTCTCCAGCCAGGCTAGCAGGCTAGCTCTTGTGTCTGAGGTGATCTCAAACTGAACGGGTCTGCCGGTCTTCTGCTGGATCACCATCGATCTAGAACGGATTGTCGGTCCAGCCACGAGTGTGCCGATCTTGATCTTTACCAGATCGCATCCCCGCAGCTTGCTGTCGATCGCCAGATCAAAGAGCGCCCGATCTCTCATTCTTCCTTCCCGGTCGAGGAAGAAGCGGATTGCCCAAATCTGTTTGACCTTAAGCGCTCGCTTGGCGCCAACCTGCCTGCCGGCATTCCAAGCAGGTCTTCCTGCAGCGGCAGGATCATATTGTGAGATACCCATTACATTTCTCCTGTGGCCGAAGCGGCCGCAGGAGCAACGATTTTGGCAGCGCCCTTTGTGATGGATGGTGGCGCCTATTTCTAGGTAGGGCAGGGGCAACTGACGACCCCATTACTGCCATTCGACCTCTGTTCGCCGACTGCCGAAAGCAGACGCGACGCCAATGACACCTTTACTTCGATCGGAGATGCCTTCTTCGGCGTTGGAGTACGTGCGATGAATTGCAGATGTCAGACATCTTTGCGGCAGTATATCTGCTTAGTTGGCACGCAAAATGGCAACCATGAACTGGTAGATATCATGCAGAGGCTACTCCCTCGCCCGTTCACCCATCCACGATCTCCCGTCTATCACTGCATCGAAATCAGTAAGGTCGGCAAAAGCGGAGAGGGCGGTGCGCCCGAACTTTGCCGGCGTCGCCAGGAGAAACTTTTCAGCAGCGCTAGCCATCGCTGCTTTTTTTACCGCAATTTTGGATAGGTCAAAATCCATTACCCGTCCGTCTTTGTCGATGGCGGAGCAGGCGATCAAAGCGTAATCGACGCGGAGCGCGGCCAGTGAGAGCATTATCTCCTCGCCCACCAACGACCCATCGCGTCCCTCGACCTTGCGGCCAAGAACATTGACGTCATGATGGGTGGGATCGAAGGCTAAGGCAGCGCGCCTCGAGTTGGTGAAGATGCGGTATCCGGGCCGGCGGTTGAGCACCGTTGCCGTCATTTCGAGCGTGGTGCCAACATCAAGAAATAGACTCGCACCCTCGGGCAAAAGGGCGACTGCAGCCTCAGCCACACGAGTTTTATCATCGACTGCAATGCTGAGCTTATGATGATGATCCAAGCGGAGCGTTTCGGAACTACCGATGACGCCCGCGCCCCCGTGGAAGCGCTGCAGCAGCCCGGCGTCCGACAGAAAGATGATGTCCCGACGTATGGTTTGCGCCGAAACACCGAATTCCTCTGCCAGGCTTTCGATGGTCACGAACCCCGACGCCTCTGTGCGAGTGAGGATCTCACTTTGCCGATTGTTCAATTCGACACGTTGAAAGGGCAAACAAAGTAATTGCGCCAACAAAGAAAGCGGGATCAGCTCGGAAGAGACCGAGGAAGTTGTATGCGCGGGCAGGTGGTAGGTTTAGACGTATAGTGCTGTGCATCATTTGCTGCGCCCCTAGGATCTACTTACGGCTGCGTTACACGCACATAGCTGTCCGCATCCAATGTGATTGGACGAGCCACGCATCGATCGGTGTCTTGTTCACCAAACCGCAGCCGGTCAGCTTCAATATGGATCAGGTCTTGGTCTACACAGGCCGCCGAGATGAACGGTGGGCCGCTGACGCAGTCCTTGATATTGACCTGTATCCCCCGTTCCAACGGACAATCACCCAGCACACGCTCCAGACCTTCGTGGATGCGCAGGGGCAGCGATTTGGGGACATTTGGCGTTTCCATGCACTCTACATATAGGACTCCTATGTAGATGCTATACCTATTCTGAGTTGCTGCTGTTGAATGTTGTCGCTGCCGCAACTTCTGCAAAGGCGACAGGTCCTCTGAAGTCTAGGGGCGGCAATTCGAGCGATGCTGCGGAAGCCGCCGGTCTCCAGTCGACCCCGTTTCGGTCGTTCAGCGCTGCTGAAAAACTACTACGAAGCAATCATTCGCCATGGAGCCTTCCAATGAACTCTTTCTCTAAGTTCACGCGCCTTCGTGGTTCTGTTTGGGTGCAAAACGCCTGCCTCGCCTAGCTATCCGCAGCCAGCTGCGGATAGCTCCAAAGCGTCAGTCTTGACTCGCGCCTGAGTTCTAGTCCCATGAGCCATCCTTCGCGTCGACAAGATGGATGATCGAAGCCGGGTTGGAAATCCAATAGCCGTTAAATCCCCGACCTAAATTCTCAATCTCGTCGCAACATGCAATTTCGGCTTTTTCAAGCACGTGCGCTGCCTCAGCGGTGTTGATCGTCACACCTTAAGCCAGATTTCGGCTTGGCTCATGCCGGGCACGTTGTCTATCCAGAGATTATTGCTTCCGATCTTTGCCCCAACACAGGAGCATCGTGGGCGCTGATTTGAGACTACGGTTTAGACATGCTGACGCACTCCCTGATCAACCTTCTCACTTACCCGCTACTCTTCGTATCATTCTCAACGCCCTTCTCTTTTTCCATGTCGATGCTCATTCGCCGCCTGACATGGTTGGCAGCCGACGAATAAACAGTGCGGCAATCAATTCGGAAAAGTAGCCTCACTACCGCTGTGAGCTTAGAGCAGGAAGTTTCGCGTACTACATCGCTACAATGAACCGCTCATTCAGGTCGTGTTCAGGAGATGTAAAGCATTGTGTGCATTCGAAAGCGGCACTCTGTCGCTCATGTTCGCCGCACTCCAATTCGCCTAACAGCGATCCAGGTTCATAGCGGTTGAACAGTTACTGCGTCCGCGCTCGGCAATGCCGATCACGGAGCAAGCACATCAACCAAGAGGTACGAAATGTCGCTCAAGCGCATTACGACTGCTATCGCCGCTACGGCCACTGCCATCCTGATCGGAACGAGCGCTGCTTCAGCTGCGCAAGCTACTGGGTCGGTTAATGTTCGTTCCGGACCGGGGACTAACTTTGGTGTTGTCGATGTTCTTTCACCAGGCGAGACGGTGAATGTCGGAGAGTGCCGCTCCAGTGGGTTCTGCTACATCACCCATTCTGGACCGGACGGCTGGGTCTCGTCCCGCTATCTGACTAACGATCGGGAGGTCCGCAACGATCGTCCAAGGGTAAGCCCGAACGTCACCTTCAGCTTCTCCTTTGGGCGAGGTAATGGTTTCTCCTTTGATGCTGGCCGATCCCGCAATCAGGGCGAATTGGTTTGCCTAGTAACGTTCTTTGAACGAGACCAAGTTGCCGGTGGTGCTGACGCCAATGTTCAGCGGGCACAGGTTCTGCCGCTTCGTGAAGCTGAGCGGCGTGACCGGGCCAACGATCGTCAGGCCATCTTTGACTATGGCACCAACCAGCAAAACCGCGAAACCTGCCGGTATCTTGACCGCCTGAACTGATAAAGCGCGAGCTAGGGCGGTTCACCGGAACCGCTCTGGCACATTTCCATCTTGCTCGCCCGCTTTAAGAGCATCGATCTATTTCTACCCACACGATCATTTCTATAAACCAATAAGCACAACTGCCGGACGCCGGTGCTGTTGTGAATGGAGAGACCCATGCAACTCTGGAAGACCACTTTAGCCCTCGGCATGCTTTGTGCCGCAACTGCCGCTCCTATTCTTGCTCAAGAGCAGGCAGCGCGCGTGACGCAGGCTGCTTCACCGGAAGGTGTTTTCGTCGACAGATACGGCACCTCCTTTACATTCTCCTTCTGCGGGGAGAGCGGCACCAATTTGTGCGGCATCCTAAACGACGTGCAAGGTAAGTCGCGTACGCAAGACAATCTGCAATATGTCGGCCACCAGGTCATGCAGGCCGCGCCATCTGCACCAAATAAGTGGAAGGGTTCGGTTATCTTCAACGGTGCCAAAGCCACTGCGACGGTCACCCGAACCGGTCCAAACACCGTCAAGGTCCAGGGCTGCCGCGGCATTCTATGTCAGACGCTGTCCTTCAATCGCGCTTCTTAACAACGTTGACAAAGTGAAAACCCCCGGAGTTCTTGGGGGGTTTCCTTCGGCAAACAGACGTCGCGCGCTACTTTAAAAATGTGAGCATCGCCTAGCCGCTGCATCGTCGACTATTGCTGGTCAGTAATTTCACCAGCTTTCCAGCGAACGGCCAGAGTCTGTCAATTTCTGCAAATTGCCAGCAGACCAATAGCATAATCGCCCATCAACCCCTGAATGGTGAAATTGCCTGGAGTGGCACCAGCGAATAGTGCTCAAGGAACGAGGAAAGAGTTCGGCTCCTGAAGACTTTGAGAGCACTTGAGAGATTATGACTTCTGAACCTGCCGGCGATATTCCTGCTCGCGTTTATACGCCGAAGGGCGAAGGTCCATTCCCGGTGATCGTCTATTACCATGGCGGTGGCTGGGCTACTGCCGTTATGAACGTCTATGATGCGTCGGCTCATGCCTTGGCCAAGCCAAAGCAATGGTGGTGTCTTCCCATTATCGTCACCTGGCTTGATTTGGTCGTTTGGAAAACGATGGACGACGCCCACGGGGCAGCTGCGACCATGGAGGCCATGGCAGGCAATTTTGCCGCCATGCGCATGATAGAGCCGGCAAGCATCTCCATGCAGCACGCCACTCTTAAGCTGGCCGCCTGAGAGATGCCAGCATTGGAGGAGGATCTTGCAACGTTTCTGGCGTCGTTGCCGCCGGAAATCGTAGCCCTAAGCCGCCGCCTTGTTGCCGTGATCGGGGCACACCCCGGATTAAGCGGCAAGGTCAAGTTCGGATGGCGGTCAGTGAACTTTCACCACAACGTCGCCGGACATGTTTGCGCTATCTTCCCCCATCAGGACCGCGTCGCTCTGTATTTCGAGCATGGACGCTTGCTGCAGGACAATGAAGGGCTGCTGCAGGGCAATCTCAAGAAAGGAGCCTTCATCCGCTTCAGGCAAGGGGACGCGATCGAGGAGGATGCCATTGGTGTTCTCCTCTCGGAGGCAATCGCGCTTAAGGCTTGAAGTTGGCCCCTTGGATTGGAATGTTGTGCAGCATCGCCTAAGGTAGCTATTTCTCGACACGTGCCCTTAAGGGAACGATCCGCATTCCAGCCCCTATGTGAAATGAAGGCACGGCCGATTCCGGCCATTTGAGCCAAGGGCGTCATTTCTGCTAGCCTTGGTCATAGCGGCAGAACGTCACCTGGCCGGTCTGAATGCGAGAGGAGGCCACTTGAGCCTAATAGCGTTCTTGAAACAATATGAAGAATGTCAAACTGCGCTCATGGTATGGACAGCCGTCCAAAAGCCAAGCAATCTCAAATGTGTTTGCTCTTAAGCCGTGCAAGGATGTTTAGTCCTGGATAATTGCGGGAGAGTCCAATGGGACGGTTTTCTCAGGGAACAGTTCACATAGCTGGCGAAGATCTTGAGGCCGCTGTCAAGGCAAAATCAGACGTGTTTGCCTTATGGGAGTCTCTGACGCCGCTTGGGCGAAATGAGTTCATCTGCTGGGTTGAAGATGCAAAACAAGTATCCACCCGGCAACGTCGCATTGAGCGGACGTGTGAGGAGCTTCTTGAGGGAAAGAAGCGTCCCTGCTGCTGGGTTGGCTGCGTTCACCGGACTGATAAGGCGCCAAGCCGATGGCAGCAGGCGGTACTAATCGAAGGATCAAAGCAGAAGACCACCTAGGACCCTGGGCCCGGCCCTGCTTCTATAGTTCGGCTGCAAGCTGAGAAGGGTACGGAGCGAGCTTTCCAAATAACGCCTGCGCCCCACTTGCGAGCTCGCAGGACAGGGACGGCTTGGCCCTAAGTCCATGAGAAGGATGGAGCCAATAAGTGACGAGCAAATCCGCCTCGGCCAAACCGTCGCCGCGCATCATCAAGTTCGTTGATGCCTTGCCTTTGGCCTCCGGAATGCGTGTTCTAGAGATTGGCTGCGGGCCCGGCGTGGCAGCGCGTGAGATCTGCCGGCGCATCGGCGAAGGATACGTGCTCGCTATTGACCGATCCCACAAGGCCATTGAACTGGCCAAGGCAGGTTCACCTGATGAAATTGCAACTGGGCGGCTCAAGTACATTTGCCAGGCAATCGAGAACTTCGAATTGCCAAATGGCATGTGTCAGTTCGACATAGCATTCGCCATGAGAGTAGGTGCACTAGATGGTCGACATCCTGCAGCTGGTAAAGAAGCGCTGATCCGAATACAGCGCGCACTCAGGCCGGGCGGGCGTCTTTTTATGGACGCCGGTGATCCTCTAAGCGAAGTAGCTCTTAATAGCTGAGGTTCTTGGGAAACTACTCCACCTTTTTGGCGGCCATGGTGCGCTTCGCGTTTGTTCGTACAAGCTCTTGCGGTATGCTTGACACAGCAGTGTAACCGTTATGATCCTTGCCAAGCAGTCACTCGAATTTACCGCTCAAGCACTTCAAGCCTTGCTATTATTCAACGGACATAAAGGTGCTCGCCAACCTGAACCAGCTGGGCTCGCGAGGGCTTATGTTTCTGGAAGGGCAATGGGCGCCTGCAGCATTTTGCGGAGGAGCCTCCAACAGGCAGTTAGAAGCGTAGTCGGCTAGCCAGTTCCACCCGATCTCGGTCGCCAATACTTCAAGTTGGCGTTCCTGCAAGCTGACGCTAGGATCGGCACGTCAGGAGATCCCCATAAGTGCTGTCGATCCAAGATGCGCCGCTCTACCAATCGAAGAAGACACTGGGTGTGTTGTCTCGAGAACCTCGCAATGCACTTCGTGCCTGACAAAGAGGACATGATCGCGTAAGGCATTTGCGCGGTCCGGCGGCTTGGCGCCCGGAATAGCCGCCCGGGTTCTCACCGGGTCCGGTCGAATAGCGGTCCCAGTGACTTATATCCGAAGGCTTTCCAATGGGGAAAAGGAGCTGATAGATATCTGCGGCGCTGCCGATATTCTGCAGCAAGCATTGATATCTTCTTTGGACGTTTGCACCTGACGTTTTACGCAGTTTGCCGAGATTTAGGGTGTCGATGCTTTGCTTTGGACCCTTGTCTCAGCCCTCTACCCGTATCCATTGGCAACCATACCCAGCCATGCTGAGGGTCATAGTGCCGTCATCGCGTACGACGATGTCAGCATCGCCTAACCTGGCTGTGAGTATAAGTTTCTCCTGCCCCTGCCCAAGCGGGAACGACACTTCTTTCCGGTCAAATGCGAGATTGTGGATGACGATGGCTCTGCGCTCACCCCATTGATAGCTCAAGGCAAGGATCGCAGGGTCCGATACTGGAAGCAGGCTCCACGATCCAAAGCCGATTTCAGGCATTTCTCGTCTTTGGCGGATAAGACGTTCCATCCAGGCCAGCAAAGAGCCCGTGTCACGTTCCTGATCCCGGACGTTGACGGCTGAGGGGCCCCATTTTTTGGATTTCAGCAGGGGGCGGCATAACGTTTTAGCCGGCGCTTCGGAGAAGCCCCCGTTCTCCCGATCCGACCATTGCATAAGAGAGCGCACACTCATGCGGCCCTCGATTTCGAGGTTCTCCGCCATGCCGATCTCTTCGCCATAAAAAAGCACCGGGGCGCCGGGAAGCGCAAACATCAGGCTATACGCCATGCGCAGTCGCGCTTGATCGCCGTCCAGCATCGTGGGCAGGCGGCGGCGAAGTCCGCGTCCAAACAGCTGCATCTCCGGCTTGGGACCAAAAGCGCGGAACACCTCTTGCCGTTCAGCCTCCGTGAGCTTGTCGAGCGACCACTCATCGTGATTGCGCACGAAGTTCGCCCAGGCTCCGTCCCTCGGCAGCGTGGGCATCGCCCTGAGATTGTGAACCAACGCGCTGGCGTCCTGCCGGACCAATGCCAGCGCGAAGGCTTGGTTAAGGTTGAAATTGAGACACATGTGGAGTTCGTCGCCTCCGCCGTCGCCATAGAACTTCCGCACCGCCTCGTACTCGAGATTGACCTCTCCCATCAGGAGGGCGTCACCCCTTCTGCGCCCGAGAAATCCGCGCAGATCGCGTAGCCAATCATGCGGCGCAAGGTCCATCGCCTGGGCAATGCCTTCGATCTCAAGTAGGAAGGGCACGGCATCGACCCGGAAGCCAGATAGGCCCAACTCCAGCCAGAACCCAATGATCTTGCGAATTTCCTCCCGAACAGCTGAATTGGCGATGTTGAGATCGGGCTGATGCTTGTAGAAGCGGTGCAGGTAATATTGACCCGTCTTCTTGTCCAACTCCCAATTGCTGGTTTCTTTTTCGGGAAAAACTAGGCTCTTAGAAGTACCTTCTGGTATGGTGTCCTGCCACACATACCAGTCTCGGAACGGCGAACTCTTGTCAGCGCAGGCAGCCTTGAACCAAGGGTGCTCGGCTGACGTGTGGTTGACAACAAGATCGGCGATCACCCGAATGCCCCGGTCCCGGGCCGTTCTTAAAAACTCGACGAAGTCACCCAACGAACCGTAACGCGGATCAACCGCATAGTAGTCGATGATGTCATAGCCATCATCTCGGTTCGCTGTTGGATAAAAGGGCATCAACCAGATGCAGGTGACGCCGAGGCCCGCAAGGTAGTCGATCCGGTTGGTCAGGCCCTGGAAGTCCCCCACGCCATCCCCATTGCCGTCCCTGAACGTCTCCACATCGAGGCAATAAAAGACTGCGTTCTTCCACCAAAGATCACCGGTTTCAGAGAGATCCACCGCCATTATCTCCCTTTCAGTTGGGGAAGGACGCGCTCGCCAAAAACTTCGATGAAGCGGCTCTGCTCCTGGCCGACATGATGAAGGTAAAGGCCATCAAACCCTAGCGCTGCAAACTCGCCCAGTAGGTCGACATAGCGAGAGGGCTCATGGGAGATGAGCACTGAAGCGTGCATATCTTCTTTGCGAACAAAGCGTGAGGCTTCATCGAAATACTCGGGGAGTTCGAGATCCCAGCAGAAGGGCGGAGAGAACACGTTCGAGCGCCATTGCTCGAAGGCAATGTCCAGCGCGGCCGCTGCGTCTTGAGCATAAGACAGGTGCATCTGCAGATAAATGGGCTTTCCTTCGCCGCCGCCGGACCGAAAGGCATCAATGGTGCGCCGCAGCTTGTCATGCGGCTGGTTGATGGTGATCAGCCCATCGGCCCAGCCGCCGACCCAATGAGCAGTCTCTGCAGTTACGGCTGCACCGATCATTTTGGGTGGTTGCGCGGGACGCGTCCATAGCTTGGCTCGATCCACCGTTACATGTCCCCGATGCGAGACGGTCTCGCCGGCAAACAAACGGCGCATGATCTCCACGCATTCACCCAGCCGCGCATTGCGCGTCGCCTTTTCGGGCCAGCGATCGCCTGTGATATGCTCGTTGGCGGCCTCTCCGGATCCTAGCGCCATCCAGAATCGCTCGGGGAACATCTGCGCTAATGTGGCACCTGCCTGAGCGATGATCGCTGGATGGTACCGCTGACCCGGGGCATTCACTACGCCAAGCGGCAAGGACGTGGCTTGTAATGCTGCACCTAGCCATGCCCAAGCAAAACCGGACTGCCCTTGTCGTTGACTCCAAGGCGTGAAGTGATCTGAACACATTGCGGCGTCAAAGCCGGCTTGTTCAGCCTGAACAACAGATTTGAGCAGCGAGGCGGGATCGATCTGCTCGTGGGATGCGTGAAATCCGATGATTGGCATAGTTCAGTAAACTCCCGGGGCTGCCGCGGCAAAACGGGAGCGTGCCAAATCTGTTCCGCTACTTCCTTCTCGTGAGCATTTGTGAGCGAAACCTCGCGTCGTGTCCCCAAGTGCTGAAACAAACCTTTTAGTGTTGGGTTGCTCCCAAGTTTCAACTTTCACTCTCACCTAAGTAATTCTAGCTGTGTCAGGACGGCACTATCCCTTCTTCGCCTCATTTCATTGCGCCTTGCGTCGACTTAGACCACCTGGGTAGACGAGTTGGTCAGCACTGGCTAACAGAAGAGTCCAGTTTCCAATCTGCCGCGGCGTAATGGAGTGCCAAGGTGTCCGAGCTTGCCGACCTTGAGAAAAATCAGGCTTTGCGGATCAATGGCTTGGTTGGTCAGCTTACGCCCGAACTCAGGACCTTGGTTGATGTGGTCCAAAGCTCTCCATTTCCCATGTTCATCCTTGTGGGCGCAGAGCGCGTGCTGATCTACAACGAGGCCTACGCTCCTATTCTGGGGCACCATCATTCCAGTGCCCTTGGAAAGCCCTTCTTTGATGTTTGGCCTGAAGTGCGCGATACCGTTGGGCATGTCATCGATAAGGCCTTTGGAGGTCAGTCCACTCGTTTTGACAATCTGCCAGTAACTCTGAACCGACCCGATCCAGAGGAGGCTTGGTTCACCTTCTCCTACAGCCCGGTGCGTGACGAAACCTCCACCATTGTCTCGGTTCTGTGCATCTGCACTGAGACAACACAAGCGGTGCTCGCCAAGCACCGTCAGGAGTTTCTCCTCAATCTTGAGTCTAACTTCCGAGGCTTTGATGATCCACTGTCCATCGTCAGGGCAGCACAGGCATCTTTGGGTCAGTATTTTGGGGTAAGCCGCGTTGGCTATGGCAATCTTGATCCAGAGCAGCGCTATTTCACGACAGAAGAAAACTGGACCGACGGCTCGGTCCCAAGCCACAGCGGCACGCACGACCTTGCGGCTTTCGGCGAAGAGATCTTTAGCGCCCTTCGTGAAGGCGTGACATTGGCCATCAACGATACTTTGCAAGATCCGCGAGCACAGGATGCGAGTGCCACTGCCGCTTTTGCGGCCTTGCAGGTTCGATCAGTTGCCACCGTTTCGCTGATCAAAGGAGGGCGGTTCGTTGCGGCGCTATACCTGCATCATCATCAACCAAGGCGTTGGACCAAGGAAGATGTCGGACTGATCGAGGACGTGGCCGAGCGAACCTGGTCAGCCGTGGAGCACGCCAGAGCGGAAGCTGAGCTTCGTCAACTCAATGAAACGTTGGAAGCGCAAGTCGCTGAACGCTCCGCAGAGCGTGACCGGCTCTGGAACCTGTCGCAGGACTTGCTTGCGCGAGCGGACTACACCGGCATGATGTCGGCTGTTAGCCCTGCCTGGACTACCATCCTCGGCTGGAGCGAGGCGGAATTGCTCTCGCGTGGCTACGCAAGCTTCATGCACCCAGACGACATGCCACCAACTCTCCAAACAATTAGCCACATGGCCGAAACTCGACGGCCTACCCGCTTCGAGAACCGTATCGCGGCCGCCGATGGCACTTACAAACCTATCGAATGGACTGTTGCGCCTGAGCCAGACAGTCAGAATTTCATCGCCGTTGGCCGGGACATGAGCGTGGTCAAGGCGCGTGAAGAGGAGTTGGAGCACGCGCAAGAAGCTCTTCGACAATCGCAGAAGATGGAAGCAGTTGGGCAGCTAACAGGTGGACTTGCCCACGACTTCAACAACATTCTCGCTGGCATTGGCGGAAGTCTGCAACTGATGTCGACCCGGCTTGCCCAGGGCCGGATAGCCGAGCTCGATCGTTATATCACAGCAGCCAGTGGAGCAGCACAGCGAGCAGCGAGTTTGACCCAGCGCCTGCTGGCGTTTTCCCGCCGCCAAACGCTAGAACCTAAACCAGTCGATCTTAACGGCCTAGTCAATGGGATGTTGGAGCTCGTCAACCGCAGTGTTGGACCCGCAATAGAAGTGGAAGCTGTCAGCGCTTCAGGTCTTTGGACCACTTCGGTTGATGCCGGTCAGCTTGAGAATGCGCTACTCAACCTTTGCATCAATGCCCGTGATGCCATGCCTGATGGTGGCAAGCTGACCATTGAGACAGGCAATCGCTGGATGGACGATCGCCGCGCGCGCCAGCACAACATGGCAGCCGGGCAGTACGTATCGTTGTGCGTCAGCGACACTGGAATAGGTATGACACCTGATGTGGTCGAGCGCGCATTCGATCCGTTCTTCACCACCAAACCTTTAGGGCAAGGGACGGGCCTGGGTCTGTCCATGGTTTATGGGTTTGCTGGTCAGTCCGGAGGCGCGGTGCGAATTTACTCAGAAGTTGGCAAAGGCACAATGGTTTGCATCTATTTGCCTCGACATCTCGGCGACCTGGCAGTGCAGACGGCTGAGGAGACAGCTCAGCAGCCACCTCGAGCTGATCAGGGGCAAACAGTGCTCCTGGTCGATGATGAACCCTTGGTACGAATGATTGCCGCCGAAGCCTTGGTAGAGTTAGGTTATACTATCATCGAAGCAGGGGATGGAGCGTCCGCGCTGAAAATCCTAAACTCCCCGCAACCCATTGATTTGTTGATCACAGACGTTGGACTCCCCGGTGGGACGAACGGCCGGCAAGTGGCCGATGCGGCGCGGGTGTCACGGCCTGAACTGCGAGTGCTCTTCATCACTGGTTATGCGGAGAACGCCGTGCTCAACCATGGGCATCTTGATCCGGGCATGCAGGTGCTGACAAAGCCCTTCCAGATTGAAGCCTTGGCCCGACGAGTAAGAGAATTGATCGCAGACTAAACCTCTCAAGGCTGTTCATGCTTAGAGTTGTACTTTTTGCAAATATGTCCTGGCTCAGCTTGGTTGCCAGGTAAGGGGCTGTTTACGACCCACTTTAATCGTTCAACCCTTAGAGTGCGCCCAACAGCAGCCTAAGCATGGCTTTTCTCTTTCAATGCCGGTCTCTAGGCTCTCTGATGTCGGTCTTTGTCGCACTGCCAAGGACTAAATTGCGCTGCACTTCAACCAGCGGTGGCAATTGCAAGAACCGTCGGTGTAGCGGATACGATAAGTGCCACTTGTATTTACCTACAAATAGTTCCTAGAACGTCTTACCCAGTTCCATGTCCTTGCCTTTTGTTCGAGGTGTTCATGCCCATGCGCCGCATAGCCGACCGGATACTGGAGAGTGCGTCGGATTATGCGATTATCACCACCGATCTGAAGGGCACGATCACCTACTGGAATAAGGGCGCCGAGCAAGTCCTCGGGTGGACCGAACAGGAAGCGCTGGGCCAGTCTGCTTCTCTGATCTTCACGCCAGAAGATCAGAGAAGCGAAATTCCTGAAGCAGAGCTAGGCGAAGCATTGTCCAAAGGGCAGGCGGCGGATGAGCGCTGGCATATGCGCAAAGACGGCTCAAGAGTGTGGGCCAGTGGCGAGCTGTTGCTCTTGCAGGATGGACCAGCGCCAGACGGTTTTCTCAAGATTTTGCGTGATCGTACGGCTGACCGGCTCGCCAAGGAGCAACTGGAAGAGAGCCAGGCCCGGCTTGCCCTCGCCACGGAAGCGGGGGAAATCGGCATTTGGGATTGGGATGTCTGCACCGGTGCGATGACCTATTCGGAGCGCGCCAAAGCCCTTTGTGGCTTTCCTCCGGACCACGTCATCACCATAGAGGAAGCGCGCCGTGTTGTGCATCCTGAAGACCTGCCAAGAACCTCGGCCATGTCTAAACGCGCACTCGATCCTGTTATCCGGGAACGTGTTCCTTACGAATATCGGATCATACGACCCGATGGCGAGATACGCTGGCTGCTGGCGCATGGAGAAGCTGTTTTTGGTCCGGGGCCTAACGGAGAACGTGCGGTGCGCTATATCGGCACGCTGCAGGACATCACGGATCGGATGCTACTGCAGCAGCAGGTGCAGCAGAGCCAGAGCCGGCTGACATTAGCCGTTACGGCCGGCAAAATGGCCGTTTGGGAGCTTGAGGTCGCAACAGAGCAGGTCACGTCATCTCCCGAACTTAACAAATTGCTCGGCTTTGCCCATGATGCCCAGCCCACCATGGAGGAGATCCGCTCCCGGTACTATCCCGGCGAACGCGAACGGATGCGAGAGGTGGCTTTGGCAGCCCTGCAGAATGGCGAACGCTTCGTCGAGTTCGAGTATCGCTGTATCTGGCAGGATCAGTCTGTGCACTGGCTGATGGTCAGGGCCGAGTTCCTGCTGGACGCGCAGGGGAGCCCTTTTCGACTGATTGGCGTCGTTATGGACATAGATGCCCGCAAACAAGCACAAGAGCTTCAATCCGTTCTCAATCAGGAACTCAGCCATCGCTTAAAGAACCAGCTTGCGCTCGTTCAAGGCATTGTCACTCAGTCCCTGCGCAAGGCTACAGACCTGAGCACGGCTCGCGACACCATCGTCCAACGCCTAGTAGTGCTTGCTCAAGCACATGATCTTGTTGTGTCCGGTTTGTCCGAAAGGGCTGTCCTGCATGATGTCATTGCCAAAACCGTTCATCTCCATGATGACGGCAATGCTGGTCGCTTCGAGCTTGCAGGCCCTGACCTTGAAGTCGGGCCCAGAGCAGCATTGTCTTTGTCGCTCGTTCTCCATGAGCTGGCCACTAACGCTGTAAAGTACGGTTCACTGTCGGCAAATGGTGGCAAGGTGACGATTATCTGGGGATTGGCTGGAGCGTCAGATGAATTCTTTCTCAACTGGCGGGAGATGAACGGACCCACCGTTGTAGAACCGCATTCACCAGGATTTGGTACACGCTTGATCAGGAGCGGTATCGCTGGGGAGTCTAGCCAAGTCGATATTAATTTTGCGCCCTCAGGCCTAATTTGTACTTTGCGGGTCGCTCTCGCCGACCTTCAAGCGGCAACCTAACGAGGGCGACGGGTACGATGAACAGTCTGTTGTTTGTGGCAAGGCAACGGACGAGTTTGGGGAACAAGAACCGAGTACAGCATCGCACCGCCTACCAACTACTTGCTGTCTTTGAGCCATTCCAAAGGGCAGCCAAGCAAACCTGTCCAGCGTTGATCCTGCCAAGCTGATTGTTATCTGCCAATTGCTGCTGGCTTGCAGGTGGTTGGTCGATGCTTGGAAACGGAATGAACTTTGGCCGTTAGGGTTTGAAAAGTTTGAGGTGCGCGTTGACCAAACCCCATAAGAATGAACTTAAGGGCGACCTGCCATCTGCTGCCGACATCGGTGCTCTCCCTGAAAGAAAAGAACTTGCCGCTGTAGCGTTTGAGCGAACGCGCATGCCTATGGTGGTTACGGACGCAAGGCGACCGGACCACCCGATTGTTTTGGCGAACAATGCCTTTCTTCATCTCACAGGTTATCGAGGTGACGAAGTACTAGGACGCAATTGTCGATTCTTGCAGGGCATGGGAACCTCAAAGGCGGCCATTGCGGAGATCCGATCTGGGCTCAAATCCGAACGTGATGTTTCTGTCGAGCTGTTGAATTACCGCAAGGACGGATCCTCGTTTTGGAACATGCTTCACCTCTCCCCTGTACACGACGAAGCTGGCAATCTTCTCTACCACTTCGGATCTCAGATCGATCAAACCAAATATCGTCAGGTGCAAGCACTGGAAGCTTCGGAGCATCGCCTCCTTATGGAAGTGGATCATCGAGCCAAAAACGTCTTGGCGCTGGTCGATAGCATTGTTCGGCTGAGCCGATCAGACGATGCTCACCACTATGCGGCGGCTGTACAGCAGCGGATCCAATCGCTGGCACGTACCCATGCGATGCTGGCAGAGCGCAACTGGACCGGTGTGTCGCTAGAGGAACTCATTCAGAGGCAATTGGAGACGGTGCCGCGACAACAGCTTACAGTTGCCGGTCCTCCAATCGAGCTTGATCCGCTTGTTGTCCAACCGATCGGGCTTGTTGTTAACGAGCTTGCCATGAATGCTGCCCAACATGGTTCCTTGTCACAACCAAGCGGCCATGTGTCGATTGCTTGGATGCAGGAGCGAAGCAGAGGCTTTTCTATCAACTGGGTCGAGACAGGGGGGCCCCCTATTCAAAAACCGACAGGCGCTGGCTTTGGGATTGTAATCGCCGATGGCATTGTTCGTCACCAACTTTTGGGCGCTATCACAATGGACTGGAAACCTTCAGGATTGATCGCGACATTAAATTTGCCGGGGCCTCAGGCATTTCATTAACACCGTCTTGCGACCACCTAAATGCAGTGAATGAGTGGTGGCATTGCGTTCCGATTGTAATCTCTTTGCTAAGTCAGGGTACTACTAGGGTGATGTTCGACTGTGCGATTGTATTTGGGAGTTGAACGTGATTGCACCCACTCGCAAGCTGACAGTCACATATTCCTACGATGGAAGAGAACCTATGGGTGACGTTAACTTGGAGCTCAGCGAATAGATCGGCTTCTCGCAGGAGCTTGGCGTTGAACTGAGCGGTGAAATCTGATGGGGCACCCCACCTACTAACTTGTCCTTTCAACGCAGGACACAGATATTACAGCCGCGATTATAAAAGGCCGTTTGGCACTGCTTCAGGACGATAATTAGCCTGCTTAAACATTGTCCCATCAACTAGTTCTCTGACGACCATGCGAAGTTTAGATACTCATCGCGAGTGTCAAAGCAGATACTCCCATACATGCGCAGGTAAGCGTCCCGGCGCTCTGGATTGCTCCAAACTGCGGCAGGATCGGCCAAGTCAGAACGGTATTGTTCGATGCTATCGGACGTCAGCAAGCTTGGTAGCACATCCATGGCTTGGGGCACATGCTTACCGTCCAGCCAGTCGGCAGCATATTGACCCAGCGCATATCCAAAAACGGGGGACGCTAAGCTCACCGTCGCCTTATAGGGGCTGTTTTCCCTCTGCATCGCCAAGACCGCATTTGGCTCCCCATCGATCCCGCCCAGGAACTGATCCGGACGTGCTTTGCCGGCCTCCTCAAGCGCTCGTAGGGCACCTAGTACAACCGTGTCAGCTCCCAAGATCACATCGATCTCCGGCTGCGCAAACAGGATCGTTTTCGTTGTGGTAAAACCGCCGTCTTCACTCACGGGCGTTGGGGAGATGTCCGCGACGATTGTCACCCCTGGCAGTTCGCCCAGCACATCTCGCATGGCCCGGAACCGAGGCGCTAGGAATTGCAAGCTATCATGGGTGAGCAGGACCACCCTTGCCGTCCCGCCAAGCTCTTCGGTGATGTAGCGGGCCGCTTCTTCAGCAAGCGTCTTGCCGGTGAGGTACTGTGGCGCATTCAAAATTGTAACCGCTGGTGGGGGCACTACGGCGCCGACGTAAGTGCCTTTTTCAATCAGACGCTGCAGGCTAGGCGATAAGGAGCGGGGATCGACCGGAGCCACGACGATAGCTCCAACGCGTTCACTCTGAAGTTCCGCCACCTGCTCGATCATCAAAGATGCATCGTTGTCGGCAAGCAAATTGCTGTAATTCAAGCCGCGATCAGCTGCTGCACGGTATAAACCAAATCCAACCCCTTCCATAAAGTCACGTCGGTTGTCTTGAACAAACACCAAGGACCTGGTGAGCTCAGGCGCGGTCTGGCACACATTGTCACTGGGTACAAAGGGAGCAAGCACAATAGGTTCGATTATCCCAGGCGGGATGTCGGCTTGGGCAAACGCCCCAACAGGACACACAAGGCCGAGCACGGTGCATAGGGTCAAAAGCCAATCGGTGCGCTGCTGCACTGTGCGATCCTCCGTTGCTGGATTGATAGCGATGGATGAGCATCAAGCCAATGTTAATCAGGCAGCAGCAAGTGGAAACGCCAATCTGGCGGAAAAGCCTGGAGCGCGGTCGGCGTACTCAACTTGGCCGCGCATCGAAGCTGCCATCGCTTTAACAATGCGACTGCCAAGGCCGGTGCCTTGGACAGGCGTTTTGCCCCGCCCAACGCCATCGTCTTCAACCGATAGAAGGACCTCGCCTTGTTGCAAGAGGCGAAGAGTTACGCGCACTTCCCCGCTCTGGTCGGGATAAGCATACTTAGCTGCGTTCATCACCCACTCCGTCGCGATCACGCCCAGGTTAATGCTGGTATCGGTTCGCAAGGATATCGGTTCGAGCTCATAGCGCAGCGCAATACGACCGTCTCCCATGGTTGACTGAAATTGGTCAAGGACGCTGCGCAAATACTCATCAAGCGCTACATCTTGAACTTCGCCCGAGCTGTAAAGGCGCTGGTGCACCAGTGCGATTGCCTGAATGCGAGACTGTGTCTCGGCAAGCGCGGCTTTGGTTGCGGCATGTTTGCTGCCATTGGCTTGCAGCCCTACTAGCGAAGACACCATGGCAAGGCTGTTGGCGACGCGGTGGTTGACTTCATCCACCAAAAGTTCAGCACGATCCTTGGCCGCTCGCATCTCCTCGGTGCGTCTTGCCAAATCCGCTGTGCGACTGGCGACCTTACTTTCGAGCTGAGCGTTTGCGCTGGTAAGAGACTGGCGAGCTTGAGCCAGTTCTCCGCTGTATCGCAGGATAGTGACAAGGGCTCCGGCGGCGGCGCCTATAGCTACAAATGCACCAATTATCGACACCAAACGCTGCAGGAGAGTGTTTTCCGTCTGCTCAGCAACCAGGTTTGCCAGCCGGTTATCTGCGGCCAAGCTCAAGCCGCTAGTGTAGATATTTGCCTCATCCATCAGAGCTTTGCCCCGATTGGTAAGCACTAGATCGAGGGCGTCAGACGTGTTTCGAGATCGTGTTAATTCTATCGTCTGATCCATCTCGAGAAACTTGTCTTTCAGCACCCCCTCCAGGCGCTCTGCAATCGGCAGCAAGTCGGGATATGTTGCAAGCCGGGGCGTAAGTTCTTCGATAACTTGGAGTGCCGACGCTTTGGAGAGGTCGTAAGGAGCCAGATAGACCTCGTTCTCGGTATAAAGAAAACCGCGTTGGCTCGACTCGGCGCGCTGCACAAGCGCACTCAGTTCTACCGATGCAGTTTTGAGATCACGCGCCTGAAGGATTTCAGTTGCGATCTGTTCAGATCTTGCTCCCAGCCAGATGGCAACAGAGACGATCGCCGTGAGCGCTAATAGGCCCAACGCGAAGAACAAGAGCTGTGATCTTACAAAGGCGCGGGCGCTGATAGGCATGTCAGTGCTTACATGCCAGACAATTGGTTCACTCGCCAAGTCCTTCGACTGTTTACCGCGTGCTTGAGGCTGTCCTACGTGCAAGATGCTGGGTGCGCTTGCAGCTAAGTTGCGATGTTTAGGCTTCGGTACGCTGCTCGTTCGGGCATTGATCAGTTGAGGAAACAACAGAGACGACGAGCAATAGCTGTTGTAGCTTTGCGCAGACGCCGAGTTCCAAAGCTTTCGGCAAGAAGGGTCAAACGTGACGGACAAAGATGACTCGCCGACGTCCTATGGCGGCCTGGACCAGAACACAGGCGATATGGGGCATCAACGCAGCACTGAGCAACGACTTCGTGAAAATGAAGAGCGGCTGCGCCTAGCCACCGAACACGCCGAGATCGGCTTTTGGGATGTGGACGTTGTCAGGGACCAGTTAGTCTGGCCTCCACTGGTCAAGGGTTTGTTCGGGATCTCTCCGGACGTGCCTGTTTCCATGGCCGACTTTTACATGGGACTGCACCCTGATGATCGCGATGCCACCATTGCTGCCTTCAATGCAGCCATTGATCCTTCGACACGTGCTCTCTACGATGTTGAGTACCGAACAATCGGCAAGGAAGATGGCGCCATAAGGTGGGTAGCCGCCAAAGGCCGCGGTGTCTTTGATCAGGATGGTCGCTGCCTTCGTGTCATCGGAACAGCCATCGACATCACCCGGCGTAAAGCCATCGAGCAGGAACTGCGTGACCTCAATGCCAATCTGGAAAGCCGCGTCGCTCAGGCACTTGCAGAGCGGCAGCTGTTCGCGACCCTGGTCGAGAGTGCCACGGCATCGATCATGGTGTGCGATCCCAACTTCAAGATACTGGCACTCAACAAAGCCAATATGGATGAGTTCGAGCGCGTATATGGCAAGCGACCTCAAGCAGGCGACATTCTTCTGGACTTGGTCGCACACCTGCCACGTGAGCGTCGGCGGGTTTTCCAGGGCTGGAGCCGGGCACTTGCCGGGGAAGAGTATGTCCTTACCGATGAGTTCGGCGATCCTGGAGTAGAACGTGCTGCCTTTGAAGTGCGCTTCCAAAGCTTGCGCGACAAGGACGGCAATCTGATCGGCGCTGTCCAGACTGCCTATGATGTCACCGATCGCGTTCAAGCCCAGGCCATGCTCGCCCAAGCTGAAGAGGAACGGCGGCAAGCGGATGCCTTGTACCGAGCCTATTTCGAGAACACGCCAGAAGCCCTGTTCGTCATCAACGTTCAACAGGACGGCACTTTTGCTGTCGAAGAACTCAATCCGGCACACCAGGCGGCCCTCGGATTTATGATCGAGGACGTTCGTGGCAAGCGCGTAGAGGAGTTCCTTGCGCCGGCAGTTGTCGAAGGCTTGCTCCAAACTTACCGCCACGTTGTCGAAAGCGGAGAGACTTACCAGTTCCGCGAAGTTTACGAGCTGAACGGGCAATCCCAGCATTGGGACTCCTCCATTGTTCCGGTGCGCGATGCTAATGGACGGGTAACACGACTGATCGGATCGAGCCGTAATGTTACACGCCAGGTCATGGCGGAAGAGGCCTTGCGTCAAACCCAGAAGATGGAAGCAGTTGGCCAACTCACTGGTGGCATCGCGCACGACTTCAACAATCTACTCAATGCTGTGATGGGTGCCTTCGATCTGATCCGGCGTAAGCCAGACAATCTGGAAAGAGTGAAGAAATACGCTCAGGCCGGGCTTGAGGCCGCAGAACGGGGTGCCAAGCTGACCGGGCAGTTGCTTGCGTTCTCCAGGGCCCAGCGTATCGAGATGAAACCTGTCCATGTTGCTGACCTAGTCAACGGCATGCGCGAGCTGCTCACCTCAACTCTTGGGCCTTTGGTGCGACTGAACCTCGATCTGACCGAGGCGAAACTGCCTGTGTTGTCCGACACCACACAACTGGAAATGGCTGTGCTGAACATGGCGATCAACGCACGCGATGCCATGCCTCAAGGAGGGGAGCTGAACATTGCAGGGCGAGCTTACCAAACTCAAGGCGACGGTGAGTTGCAGGCTGGCGAGTATATAGAACTGTCGGTGAGCGACACTGGCATCGGCATGAATGCTGATGTTGCGGCTAGGGCGTTCGATCCTTTTTTCACGACCAAAGGCGTTGGCAAAGGCACGGGACTAGGCTTGAGCCAGGTCTATGGCATGGCCCGGCAAACCGGCGGAACGGTTCGGATTGATAGCAAGCCGCAACTTGGCACGACGATCCGGATGTACCTACCTACGACAGGCACCCAGTCGTCAGTGCTAGAGCCGGAGCTGAGCACACTCACAAACCAGCAGCAGGGCAGCGCAAAGGTCCTCGTCGTCGATGATGATCCAGATGTGCGTTTTTTACTGACAGCATCACTGGAGTCGTTGGGCTATCAGGTTCGAGAAGTCCACGATGGCCCCTCCGCCTTGGCGGCGCTTGCTCAAAGCAAACCTGATCTCGTTGTTTTGGACTTCGCCATGCCCGGCATGAACGGAGCCGAGGTCGCTACTGCTGCGCGCCAGATTTATCCCAACCTGCCCATCATCTTCGCGAGCGGCTATTCGGACACTGCTGCGATTGAAGCTGCTGTGGGCACGGATGCCATACTGATGCGTAAACCGTTCCGAATAGATGAGCTACAGGCAGTCGTGGCGCAGGTGATGTTAGGCTGACCTGAGCTTACAGAGGCCGCTTTGGACGGATCGGTACTGAAGGCGGCGTCTCGTAGGAGCTTTTCCGAAGCCACGACATGGCCGTGAAGTATCATTCGTGCAAGCACGCTGGCCGCCAGCGTTTACAAGATGCTTGGCGGCAGTAGGACGGTCTACCGGGCGCAGCTGACGCCGAACGTTGTTCCACACCGGGGACGAGCGCGGCTTGTACAGACTTTATGGTCTAGTCTGTAGAACTAATACCCATCATTCACGATCGTCATCAAAGCAGGCTCAGCGCATTGAGGCCATGCCCGCCAAGAGCATCGCCGGCCATGTCGATATAGGACATGCCAAGGTACCCGATTTCGGGGCCCAGACCATCAACAAAGCTTGCCGCGGCAAGACCAAGATCAGGCACGACCGCTATAGCTGTCGCGACCGGTTCTGGATTGCCGTCACTATAGAATATTTCCGACAATAGCCCGCCCGCAAGGTCGGAGCCCTCGTTGCCGAGCAGTTCCGAAGGAAGCGAAGCGAGCCCAGCGCTAACGTCGGCCAGAACACTCTCTACCAGTTCACCCGCCGCGGGTAGTTCGGGCAGTGTCACATCCAACGCATCCGGCAACTCGGCTATCGTTTGGCTTAGTTGAGCAGGCATGGTGCCTAAATCGGCGATGAGTTGATGCGCTGCCTGCACAATGCCTTGGGCTATACCGGCGCCTAGATCAGCCACGGGACTGCCCGCATTGGCGGCTTCCAACGCCTGGTTCACATTAGCTGTGATCCGTTCGGCCAACCGGACGATGAGTGGCTCTTCAGCCTGTACTGCGGGTAGGGTAGCGACCGGCTCTTGAGCAAGAGGCGCTTGGCTGTCCGCAAATGTCGCTGCTTCTGCTAAGGGTAGAGCAGCGCTTTCGACTACGACCATTGCTTCTGCCGGTTGAGCTACAAAGTCCGGACCAACAGGGACGATGGTTTCTTGCGGCGCTTCTACTACAGTGCGTTCAGCGCTGACCGGCTGCGCTATAGATCCGGTTCCACTGTCATGCTCCGGAATGGCGCGCTCTGCCTGTCCACTGCTGGCGGGGCTAAGATCCAGGCTCGGCAATGGTCCAGTTTCATCGTCGGCCATGGGCTGCACAACCTTGGCTTGCGCCGCACCGATCACTAGGCCGCTGGCAATGGTCCCCAGCACCACCGCCTCGGCAGCTGCCGGAATGGAGTTGGGCCGCTGCTGGGCATCCTCGTTGCGCTTTTGCTTGTGCCGTTTATCCATGCTTGCCTCTCCTTACCGTTCCCGAAACGCGCCATTGACCTCGTCAAGCAACGGGCTCACCAGATAATCGATCATAGTACGGCCGCGCGTCGGAATGATGATCTGTACGGGCATGCCCGCCTGCAGATCGAGCCCGCTTGCCGCAACCTGCTCGTCGTCAAGCGCGATACGAAGCCCATAATAGGACTGGCCGGTGCGCTCATCCTTGATGCGGTCTGCCGAAACCGTCTCGACACTGCCCTTCAGTTCGGGCCGGCTGGTTGCGGGTACCGAAAGGAGGCGGATGTCGGCCGTGCTGCCGCGCTCCACATCGCTGATGTCGGCAAGCCGCAATTGCGCTTCCACGAGCAGCGGATTGTCTTGCGGTACGATATCGAGAATGGTTTGCCCTGCCGCAATGACGCCACCTTGGGTGACCATCTGCAAGCTGACGACCTGCCCGCCCGCCGGCGCGGTGATCGTCGTACGGCTGAGCCCATCCGTTGCCGCTCCAATTCCCTGAACCTATCGTTGAGGTAGTATGCCTGCGCCAAAAGTCTTCGGCATGCCTGCAGCTCTCGATCTCGACGCCTCTTTGCCAAACACATGCTTTCCTAAGGCAAAGGAGTCCTGAGACGAACTGCCTTCGAGCTTGTGATGGAACGGGGTCGCAGCGGAAATCCTTTGCCATACAGTTCCAACAACTCCGTAGTTTCATGCTTTTTGACTCTGAACGTGCTCTGGAAGAATTCATACAGGATCCATCCTTTCCATGCGTTGGCGCCAAGTCGGCCTTGGGGAAGGGCCAGTTGGCCACCTATGTCGCCCGCAGCATCGACAGTGCTTGGAATGACGTCGATATCCAGGATCAGCTTATGCAGTTTGCCTGGCGCTACCAGGAAAACCCCGCCCTCTTCACGAGCTTCGCAGTGATCTTTGAGGGACCGAGCGACCTCGATGAGAAACATTTTGAGCAGCATCTATGGGACCGGATCCAGTCACTTACTGAAAAGGATAGCTGGCGTGGGCAGACACCGGACCCTCGCGTCAGTGCGGATCCCGATGACCCGCACTTTTCACTAAGCTTTGGCGGCGAAGCATTTTTTGTGGTTGGCCTTCATCCTAAGGCCAGCCGTCCAGCACGGCGCTTTGCCTATCCGACAATGATTTTCAATCTTCATGATCAGTTCGAGTCTTTACGTGCGCAGAACCGATACGAGAAGCTTCGTGTTTCGATTCTCCAACGTGATCTGGAACTGGCAGGTAGCGTTAATCCAATGCTGGCTCGGCACGGCACCGTTTCCGAAGCTCGTCAGTATAGCGGCCGAAAAGTACCTGAGGATTGGAGCTGCCCATATCATCGTCAGGACCATTCTCCCGCGGCCGACCCGCTGGGCGAGATCAAGCCTTCATAATGGGCTCGATCACAAATGAAATCCCGCCCCGCTCGGGAACAGCCTTTGAGATCAGCGCCGGACAGGTTCTGACCATTATCGATCCGTTAGGTGGCCAGGTCGCCGATCTGTTGGCCATCTCGAAGGTGGATACTGCCGAGATAGTCTCATCGGGGCGCACCCTGGACTATGCTGAGAGCATTTATCTCACTTCAGGAAATCTGCTGTACTCGAACCGTTCAAACGTCATGCTCGAAATCACCGAGGACACTGTTGGCCGGCATGATTTCTTGCTGACACCGTGCAGTGAGGCGACCTTCCGCCTGTGCTATGACAACGAGCCGCCGCACCAGGGATGCCTTGGCAACCTCCACCATGCACTTGAGCCGTATGGTATTACCGAGGACGCTATTCCCATTGCTTTTAATTGCTTCATGAACGTTCCGGTTGATGGGGCAACTGGCAAACTCAAGGTACTCCCGCCATTGAGCAAAGCCGGCGACTTTATCCGCTTCCGAGCCCGCATGGATCTAATCATCGGTCTGACCGCATGCTCCGCCCCTGCCAGCAATGGTGGAAGCTTCAAGCCAATCCACTACGCCATTGAGTAACATCTTCCGCGAGCGGAAAGAGAGCCTGACTCTTGCTATGCGAGACCTGTGAGGCGCCGCAATCTGGCCGTCCACATTGGCTTTGTGACGGCTGCGAGGTGTCCTTCGTTCTTCCCTGCTTGCTGGCCGATCAAGCAAGATCCGATGCGACCTGCTATTGTGGTCACATCGGAATGTTCTTGCGATGCTGAGGCTGGCCTAACTTGCCAAAGCGACGGCATCGGCTCCAGCCGGCGTTCGTGCGGGGGCATTGGAGTCATTTGCCACGTGCCAAATGGCTTCGGCAACATCCGAAGACAATGTCTTCGGCGCGCCTGGCGTTCGCATCGTGTTGATCACACCTGCGGCGAACTCGCTGTAGGCTTGGGGGAAACCACCATTCTCTTGCAGCAGAGACAGAGCCGTGCTGCCGAAGCTTGTATCCGGCGCTGCACCGGGTAGGACGATCTTTACGTCAATGCCCAAAGGGGCAAGCTCGATTGCAAGGGACTCTGTAAAAGCATTCACGGCTGCCTTGCTGGCAGTATAAACTGAAAGGAGCGGCAGCGGCTTCATGGTAACGCTTGAGGTCACGTTTATGATGAGACCTGCATTGCGCTCCCGAAACTGCGGCAGCACAGCTTGTATCATTCGCATGGTGCCAATTGTGTTAGTCTCAAAAATTGACTGAGCGATTTCCATCGGCGTGCCTTCAAGGGCGTTGAGCCAACCGATACCTGCATTGTTGACCAGGACATCGATTGGACCTGCCGCTTGGATCGCGTTACGTACGCTCTCGCCACTGGTCACGTCGAGCGGAAGCACGGTGAGGTTATCGGAGGCAGGGATCAGGTCCGTGCGCGGCGAGCGCATGGTGGCGATGACCTTCCAGTCGCGAGCGAGGAAGTATTTTGCGGTATCCAGGCCGAAGCCGGAGGAGCAGCCGGTGATAAGAACGGTCTTCATTGTCAGGTCCTTTGTGTTCCAACGCAGCTTATGTGGACCATAGGGGCAGGACGCGCTATAACAGTGCATCCTGACTATATTAGAGATCGTCCGAATAATGGATCCGTTGGCCGAGATCGTCTCTATGCTGCAGCCGAGTCTGCCTTTCTCAAAGACAGCGAGCGGATCGGGTAATTGGCGCGTGGATGGCGCTGGCGACGGTAGCCCATTCTTTGCGGTTATTCTGGAAGGCTCGACTAGGCTCTCGGTTAATGGCGAGCCGGACATCGCCCTGCAAGCGAACGACTTCGTGCTTATTCCTGCTGCTTACCGCTTTAACTTGGCGAGCACGGCAGAGACGACGAATGATGATACCGACCCGCTGCGTATTACCAAGCTTGGGGACGAAACGCGGCACGGCGACCCCACAGGCTCGCCCAATATGCGCGTGCTCATCGGGAGACTGGCATTCGGATCGCCTGATACAACACTGATCTTTGCCTTGCTTCCCTGCCTGCTGCTGGTCCGTGGCCAGCCGCGGCTCACCAACCTTGTCCAGATGATCCGCAGCGAAGCACAGGCGAGGAGGCCGGCGCGGGACGTGGTGCTGGAGCGGTTACTGCAATTGCTGCTGATCGAAGCTTTGCGCTCGGATGCTGCGGGCTTGGATACGCCGGGATTGCTGCGCGGGCTGGCAGACCGCCATCTGGGGCCGGCGATCCGGCTGATGCACGAAACGCCGGCCAAGGCGTGGAGCGTCGAAGAACTTGCTGCAACAGCTATGCTGTCACGCTCGGTTTTCTTTGACAGATTTCAGAAGCAAACAGGCATGGCGCCAATGGAATATCTGCTGTCGTGGCGTATGGCGCTGGCCAAGGACATGTTGCGCCGCAAAGATGGGGGGATGAAAGAAATTGCCCGGCGGATTGGCTATAGATCGGCCAGTGCGTTCAGCGTGGCCTTCTCGCGATCTGTCGGTGTAGCCCCAAGCCAGTACGTTCATCCGGGCAATCAGATATCTGGCTCAGACGTTGTGGCGACCGCATCCAGTTATTAGGTCGGCACTGAACTAACCCTTGGCAGTTGCCACAAACGGCGCTCTAGCAACAAGCGATGTATCATCCAGAGCATCGATCGCCGCTTGGGCTAAGTCAGATCGACTGATTGATGAGGATGCAGGGCGGTCGAACGTCAGGCGAATATTCCCTTGGGCTGGCCCGTCAAGCAGCCGGGGCGGGCGCAGCATCGTCCAACGAAGAGGGCTTGCTTGCAGAATTTCAAGTTCGGCTTGCCTGTCAGCCAGCATCTCGCCCACCAATCGGCGCATCAACCAACCGATAAGCTTGTCCGGCGGTCCCTTTTGATCGCCCGGTGCATCTACACCTGCGCCACCGATGCTGATGAACCGTAGATCCGGCTCGTTCTTGAACGCGCGGGCAACGCTCGAGCAAACTGGATTTCCCTTAGCTGAAGCCAAGGCTGAAATCACTGCATCCACACCTTGGACGGCATGCAAGATTTGACCTTCTTGCGTCAGATCGCACTGGATGAATGTTGCGCCTTGCACCTTCGTGTCGCGTCGACCAGCGCTTACAACTGCATGATTATTCTGCAGCAGCGCCTGAACGATCAGCTTTCCAGTGCGTCCAGTTCCACCCAGGACAAGTATGTTCATTGTCACCTCGCCTCCATTGACACCCATGTGCGATAGGAGGAACAAACGATCAAGTACGCACTAAAAGGATACTGAGCCCATGCTAGAGGAATGTCCTGTCGATGCAGCGCTGCGCAAGCTTACGGGTAAGTGGCGGCTTCTGGTTCTCTTCCGCCTGAGCGAGGGGCCACAGCGCTTCAACACTTTGCAACGCAAGATGGCGCCTATCACGCAGAAGGTGCTGACCACCACTCTGCGAAATTTGGAAATAGATGGACTTGTGTGGCGCAAGTCCGAAGACAGTGTACCGCCACATGTGACCTATGGCCTTACACAACGAGGCACTGATCTCGCTCCGGTCTTTGAATCGCTCGCGCAATGGCAATTGGCACGGGATTAAGTCAGATGCTGGCCGCGATGTGCGCACCGTTCCTGAACGCCATGGCCATGATGGTCAGCACAGGATTGAAGCCGCCATTGGTTGGGTGAAGCGAGCCGTCGCAGACAAACAGATTGTTATGTCCCCAAACGCGGCCCCAACGATCCGTTACCGAAGCTTGCGGTGTTTCACCCATGCGGCAGGTTCCCGCCTGGTGCTGCCCCGCTGAGAGTTGTAGCTTTGGTTCTCGGCCCCAGACGCGCCTGGCGCCAGCTGCCTGAAGCCAATCCGAAGCGCGCTCGAACATGAACTGGGCGGTCCGCACCGTCTCAGGGTGGGTGGTGCCCGATAGTCGTGCGACGGGAAGGCCGAGGCTGTCGGTGACATGCGGGTCCAATGTCACCCTGGCGTTGGGGCTGGGAATTTCATGTACAGGTCCTTTTACCGCCAGCACGCGGCGATAGCCATCTCGCATGAAGTCCTTGGCAGCTCGGCCCCAACGCGGCAGGTCGGGCGGAAGGGCCGTTTTCCAGAAGATGGCTGGCAGCATGATGAAATCGTCGGCCAGCATTCCTCCGCCGATTATCCCGGCATTGCCATGGTTGAAGTGTGTTGTCGCGATGGTAACTCCCGGGCCCCGATCATCGTGGATGTCCCGATCGAACCAACCATATGCGGATGGGTAATAGTGACCCTGCAAATGCCGGCCCACCTGTCCAAGGTTATTGCCTAATCCGTTCTCGTGTTTGTCCGAGTGCGACAGGAGCAGCAGTCTTGCGGTCTCAATTGCCCCGCAACTCACCACCACCGCGGCGGCCTTTATCCGGCGAGCCTTGAGGTTTCCCTCTTCCACTAAGGTCACACCGCTCACCTTGCCACTGGCATCGGTATTGATCGATGTGACCGTGGTGTTCGGCAGGAGTTCGCACTTGCCGGTAGCCAAGGCGCGAGGCAAAGCGGTGTTCTGCGTGCCATTCTTAGCATCGGTTGGGCAAGGGAACCCCACGCAGGAGCCGCAGCCGATGCACGCCGCGCGACCAGCCCTCGACTTCGTATTGATCAGCAATGGTGGCACCAGAGTATTAATTTCCATTGCCGCCGCACCCTGGCGCAAAACCGCGGCGCTGCTGAACTGCGGCACTGGCGGCATGGGGTAGTGATCCGCCAAAGGTTGTCGAGAGCCAGCGAGCTTAGGAGCAGCCGCGACGCCAATCTCCCATTCCGCCTTCTGATAGAAAGGCGCCAGATCCTCATAGGTGATTGGCCAATTTGCCAACGAAGAACCTGGAGGAACGCCATAGCGGCTTGCCATGGCAAAATCCTCCGGTAGGAAGCGCCATGCTTGCGCACCATAGACCACAGTGCCGCTTCCAACGGCCGCAGCATTGTTGTGGTAGCCCGATTGGTGCGGCTGCACAATCTTCTCAGTGCCGTCGGGTTCGACGAACACGCGTGGATTGCCCAGGATAGCCGGACCTGCATTGTGGCCGTGGCGCGACAGTCTCTGGTTGCGCAAGTGGTCTCGTTGCCCGTCAGTGGCATAAGACATCTTGCGCCCGCGCTCTACCAGGAGAACGCGTTTTCCTGCCTCGGCCGCCAGCATCGCCACAATGGTTCCTGCCGCTCCCGCACCCACGACCACCAGATCATAGTCACCGCTCATTGATTGTCCCTGATACAGGCTGCATTGGCCCATTGGGGCCGTCGGGCAGGCGATGTTCGTAGCCGATCATGCGCCAGGATAAGGCACCATCATTGGCTCCATTTCCCGGATCGGCGTAGAACCCCTCCGCCGTAAGCTCGGCAAGGTCAGCAAACCAGCGCAAATGCTCTATCGATCGAAGGAGATCGTTCTGCTCTTTGATGGCCAGGTCCACAAAGCGCTTGCCGAGGTTGGCCACGGAACAGGCTTCAAGGTCTGCCAATCCCTGCTGTACTGCTGACGCCAGAACATTGTCTTGCGCCAGATGCCTCACAACGAAGCGGTCGGTGCCCAAGTCCAGCGCGCCAGGATCTTGGTCGGCTGGGATGATACGGTCAACGACTGCGCGGAGGAGTTCAAAATCAACCAGCATTCTCTACATCTACGCTATTCTGCGGAGAATATCATTCCTGTCTCAGGATGATTGATGATCCCATCATCGGAAGCAACAAATAGCCGGCAGGTGAGGTCGTTTTTACGAGGTGACGCTGGGTAAGTTGGCCGAGACGACATAGCAGCAGTGGGTCATGGCGGCGGCGCTAGATCATTGATGATCGCTGTCGTCGTCCAGAGAGTCGCGGTGGTTGTTCAGGTCCGCATCGACTGACGATGGTGCATCGATCCAGTGGTGCATTGGCTGGCCGGTCGCTGGATCGCGTGCAGGAATGGGCAGCATCATGATGCGCTTGGCGGCTTGGCGGCGAGTGTCTTCTGTCAGGAATGCTTGCTGCACATTGTCCCAGTCACGGCCTTCGGGATAGCCGCCGACCATCTGGATGTCGTCGGAATTTCCAGTCATGCAGTGGGAGACACCAGCCGGCAGGACAATGATGTCACCGGCCGCGATATGAAGCGAAATGCCGTCTTCGCCAAACACTACCACCTCCATCCAGCCGCGAGCGCAGCCAAGGCATTCATGGGTGGTAGAGTGAAAATGGTGATAGGTGTAGATGCCCGGATAGCGCCAGTTGTTGTACCAGCCATTGGAACGCAAATGCGCTTGCACGGCATCTTCGCCACCGCCTGGAACGGCATTGCGGTGCAGCAGCAATGGAAAACGGCTATTGGGCAGCATGCCTTTAGGCGTAGACCAATGTTGCTCCGTCTTGATCTGCATCACGGCGGTCTCCTGCAGTTCGTGATTTACTATATTTATATTTGCCCTGCCAGTCGATCTTTATGCCGAGTCCTAGCACGGTCATTGCAATCTGATCTGCGTCTTGAAGCTAATTTGGCGGCCATCTGTTCCGTTACAAAACGATCCTGGCTAAGCGGTCACCTCTGTTTACCTTACAAGTCTTCGATGTAATCGCGACTTCGATGAAGTAGACAAAATCATATTACTCGCATTTATTTGCATGAACATCTCAGCACGACATAGACGGAGACCGCCGGGAAGAGCGCCAAGACTGCGGGGCGAGCTGATCAAGGCCATTTCAGAACGAAGCCCTAGCTCGTTGAGTAGAACATCTGATTGCGCATAAAAGCTCTTGAGTTTGTCTATGTGCAATTCCTTGTATTTATGTTTTTGCTCTATTTGTTTCGTAGCTGGCTTTACTCCTGATTAAGCAAGATCGTGCATGCTGATCTTGGACGCAGGATCATTCGAAAACGCCGGTGGGGACCGTCGTGACGTGGAGATGATCGGCAAGTTTTGACTCTTGGTAAATGGCAAAGCCATCAAGAGCATGCACCGGTCACGCGATTGTTCGCGCGTCACAGACATCATCTAGCGGCTCAATGACCTGCTTGACTACGCTCCGCCGATTCTGGCGAGCGAGACATGCGGGCAGGGGGCCTGTTGATGTTTGGACATCTAGTGCGCAAGAAAACAAGTGACGATCGGGCCAAAGTGGACGCAATTATGCGCAGCCAGGCGGTGATCGAGTTCAATCTTGATGGCACGATCTTGTCCGCAAATGATAACTTTCTGGCAACACTGGGGTACGAACTTCAGGAAATCGTTGGCAAGCATCACAGCATGTTTGTGGACGCCGGGTATGCCACATCCGATGAATATCGGCGGTTCTGGGCTGATCTAGGCGCTGGCAAATACCAGTCGGCGGCTTTCAGGCGAGTGGCTAAATCCGGGCGAGAGGTTTGGATACAGGGCAGCTACAATCCCATTTTTAATAAGTCCGGCAAGCCAATCCGCATCATCAAGTTCGCCACCGACATCACGGACCAGAAAAACCGTGCTGCCGATCACGAAGCCCGTATGGCGGCGTTAAGCCGGGTACAGGCTGTGATCGAGCTGAGTCTTGACGGCACGGTAATCTGGGCTAATGACAACCTCTTAGAAACAATCGGATATCGACTCGACGAAATCGTTGGTCAGCATCACCGTATGTTCTGCGACCCAACCTACACCCGCACGCCGGAATATAGCCTGTTTTGGGAGCGCTTGAAGGCAGGGGAGATTATTGCTGCCGAGTTCCAGAGGTTTGGGAAGGGCGGTCGTGAGATTTGGATCCAGGCATCTTATAACCCTGTGCTCGATGCTCAGGGCAAACCGGTCAAGATTGTCAAGTTTGCTACGGACATTACTGAACGCAAGCGGGCAGAAGGCATCATTGCGCAGCTCACTGCAAGCCTCGGCAAGATGGCGCAAGGCGATCTTACTGGCAATATCGCGACCCAGTTCACTGGTCAGTATGAAGAACTTCGCCTTGCGTTCAACCAGTCACTAAGCCGTCTCTTTGAGATTGTGCGAGGACTGCAGGAGACTTCCCGTTCTCTCAAGACCGCTACCAACGAAATCTTGGCGGGCGCAAATGATCTGTCGGAGCGAACAACCAAGCAGGCAGCGACAATTGAGCAGACTTCAGCGGCTGTTGAGCAACTCTCAAGTGCCGTGACAGAGAATGCCAAGCGCGCTGCTGCAGCCAGTTGCAAAGCAGGCGAGCTCGCGGGCAATGCTACCGAAGGCGGGGCTGTGATGGACAAGGCTAATGCGGCAATGGCTGCCATTCAGACCAGTTCGGGTAAGATCTCCAACATTATTGGCCTGATTGACGATGTTGCGTTTCAAACCAATCTCCTAGCACTCAATGCTTCCGTCGAAGCCGCGCGGGCAGGAGATGCTGGCAAGGGCTTTGCAGTTGTCGCAGTAGAAGTGCGTCGCTTGGCACAATCTGCGGCACAGGCTTCCAGTGAGGTAAAGGCGCTAATCGAAGCCAGCGCCGGCGAAGTTCTTGCAGGGTCACGCCTAGTGGGCCAAGCTTCCGAAACGCTCCAGCAGATCCTTAAAGGCGCTCAAGAGAGTTCGTCCTTGATCGAAAACATCGCGCAAGCCAATCAAGAACAGTCGTCAGCGCTCGAGGAAGTCAGCATTGCCGTAAGGCAGATGGATGAGATGACGCAGCATAACGCTGCTTTGGTTGAGCAAACCAATGCCGCAATCGAGCAGACCGAAGCGCAGGCAGCTGAGCTCGATTCCATCGTGGATGTGTTCACCTTGCAGGACTTTATAGACGGTTCAGCTGAAAGGCAGGTCCGGAGCCACACAGGCGTTCGCCGGGTCGAAGCGGCTTAAGTAACGGCTATACAATAAAGCCAGCATCGTACGCCGGTGATCAGGACTAGATGCAGCTGGCCAGCGAGCGGACAACAGATTGGGAGTTCTGCGGCGGCTCAAAAGCTCTGCTCATCACGCATGTACTGCACCTCGTTCAGAGCTGAGCGCTCGCCTTACGAGCAAGGCGGCGATCAATACCGGGATAATGATCCCATAGGAAAATCGAAGTCCGACATGCTCGGCGATAAAGCCAAGTAGAGGTGGGCCAGCGAAGAAGACAACGAACGTCATCTGGCTGAGTGCTGCGACGTTGAGCGCAGATGGTCGGTCGGTTCGGCGGGCGGCAGCTGAAATAGCCAAGGGGTAAACAGAGGAACAGCCGATGCCGGCCAAGGTGAAGCCGGCAAGCGCTGCCACCGGACTAGCTGCTAGAGCAATGAGAGTCACTCCGGCTATGGCCAGGAGCAGCAGACCTGTTGCGACCGACCGTGGGCCGAAGTACTCCACAACCGGGTCCATGCTGAGGCGGCCTATGGCTATAGCCAGCGAGAACAAAGTAACGCTAAGCCCGCCGACAAAAGGCTCCACCGCGAAGATGTCGCGCATGTAAATGGCCGACCAGTCTACGCCTGCCCCCTCCACCCATAGCGGTGCTGCACCAAGAAGGCAGAGTGGCAATAGACCGAGTGTTGGGAAAGCAAAAGGTGGATGGTGATCAGTAGCCTCGTCCCCCGGCCGAATTGGCGCTCCTTGCATGTTCCAGAAAGCTAGAGTGCCTATAACGACAACCACGGCTAACGCAAAGGTCATGTGGAGTTCCACCGAGACGCCCCATTGCCGCAGCACTGCAGCGACTAGCGCGGTAACGAAAAATCCTAAACTCCACATGCCGTGCACGCGGCTCATGATACGTCGGCCGAGCACTGCTTCATGCCGGTCAGCTTCCACATTAACGTTGATTTCTAGTGCCCCGGCTAAGGTACCAGCCAAGAACAGAAGGGGCGCGGCCCAACTTGCTGAGGGCATCCATGGAACCAGCGCATACAAAATCGTGGCACCAAAGATGGTGATGAAAGTGGTCGTGCGGGCGCCTAGGCGCTGGACGACTTGACCTAGGAAAGTGAGACCCGCAAGAACGCCGAATGACAAAGTGACAAGGAGAAGCCCTAATTGTCCTTCGCTGAGTTCAAACTCTACCTGCAAGTCCGGCAAACGGGCCAGGAGAGCGCCCATGGAAAGGGCAAAGATGAACTGGAGGAGATAAATGCGCTGATGCGGCTTCATCGATCGGCCTGCTTAATGTGAAGCGCATATCTATCAGAGTTAACGTGAACTAGTCCCCTTAGTCCGCAACACCTGGAGGAAGTGTGCCTGCCCGGAAAAGCACCTTGGGTTCATCGTAGGTGTCGGCTTCGATGTCGACATCAGCCGAGTAGGCCCATACACCCGCACGCGAAGGCGCGATACGCTCTGCTGCTGCAACAGCGGCTTCAGCGCTTCTAGCGGCTTGCGGTTGATCCGGTTCAAGCTTGCGCCCCTTAGTACGGAAACCTTGCACATAGAACATTGTAGGCATCACGCTTCCATTTCATTACTGCCAGCCGGAGCCAGCCTTGGTGAGTTTCTGTCTTTTGGGAGTAGGTAAGGACTTACCTGGTATTATGAACTAAGTCACTCAATGAGGGCATTGAGTAACACACTCGCTCGTAAACGCAGGTTCCAAGAAAGAGACCCGCTTGCAATCTAAGGAACAAAGATGTTCCCGCTAATCGACCGCGCTTCCTTTCTTCAGAATTTCCAACGCCTTACTCAAGCGGATTACCCGCGCCGTTTAATTAACCGATCCGGCGACACTTCGATTTTGTTACGCCGTGCAGAATTTTCCGAAGCCAATGTCGACTTAGGGGCGTCCTGATCGTCTTACCATCAAGAAGCAGCCAGTTGACCTTTGTGAACAAGTTCTTCCGCACAGCCAACGGCATCCACTTGGAGAGGGGGCGACATGGGCAAGACAAGGATTGTTTATTGGATCAGCACAGGACTTTTGTGCCTGATTTATCTGGGTGGCGCGGTGACCTATCTGACGCAGAGGCCTATGGTTGAACAAGGCTTCGCTCAGTTTGGTTTTCCACCCTATCTAATTCCCCTACTGATCGTCGCCAAGGTCGCTGCTCCCTTGGCAATACTCACCCGCTTTTCCGTTTGGTTCAGTGATCTGGCCTATGCCGGCATACTGTTCCACTTGCTGCTTGCCGTCTCGGCACATGTGAACGCTGGAGACAATGGCTTCGTCCCGGCTTTGGTGGCATTGGTCCTGATGACCGTTTCATTCCTAACTCAGAACGCGACCCGCAAGAGCATCTCGCCCAATGTGCCAAGCATATTTGGATCAACGCTGCGGCAAGCTGCTCGAATGCCTTCGGCAACAGCTTAATTGGGCAGAAATTTGCCGCATAGCTCCCGCTGGAATTCAATGACCGCTTCCCATTCGATTACCATAACGCCGATCTTCGTGGCCGACCTGCTGGTGGAAGGCGAGCGGATGCCGGTCTATGTGCATGTTATCGATCACCCGCACGCTCGAATATTAGTGGATACCGGTATGATGGAACTGCACCCTTTGGCGGCGTCTCTCCACCCCTGCCTTCATCCACTCAACAAGCAGAACTTTGACATTAGCGGCATTGACATCGTCATCAACACTCACCTGCATGCCGATCACTGCGGGGGCAACCACCTCTTCGCGGGTAAGCCGATCTACGTTCAACGCAGGGAACTAGAGGATGCTCGAAGCAACAAGGATGAGTATCCTATTGGTGAGTGGGTTGATGCACCTGGCGTCGAGTACATTGCTGTGGACGGCGAGTTCGAACTTCTACCGGGGGTACGGCTCGTTCCTGCACCAGGCCATACGGCCGGCATGCAGGTTGTTGTTGTAGAAAATGGTGACCGCCCTATTGTGCTTGGTGGTGACGTAGCGGTTTGGTTTGGCGAGCTTAATCAGCCGCGGAGCGAAGGACAGCTGCGCGTACTTGCTATGAGACCAAAGGCTATTTGGCTTGCTCATGAGCATGAGCCATGGCGACCTCAAGATTACTAAACGCAGTATTGCGGGCTGAATTAACTTGGAACGATCACTCTAGCGGGCAAATTTTGTTTTCATTTTAACATCTACGATTAAAATTGGTGCGTTCATCTGATCCATTGCGATTGTAATTTGCCGATTTACATGGTGAAGGCGGACCATGGCAAGATAAGCATTGTTACGGGGACCAAGTCAGATTTGAACTGCGATGGTCCGAAGAGGGGATGATCATGCTTGTTCTGGTAACGGGTGCAACCGGCAAAGTTGGTCAGGTGCTTCTGCGTCGCATTTTTGAAGACCATAGATGCCCGAACATTCGCGTACGTGCGCTGTGTCACAATAGAGAGGTGCAGCCGCGTGACAATCTGGAAGTCGTCCGCGGCTCGATATCGGATCGCGATGTCGTTGATAAGGCGATGGCGGGAGTGACCCACGTTATTCACATGGCGACAGTGAAGGAGGATCCACTGTCAGCCATGGATGTTTCGGTTAAGGGCATGTTTTGGTTGCTTGAGGCCTTTCGCATGAGCTCAAGTGCCGAGCAGTTCATGTTGGTTGGTGGCGATTGCGTGGTCGGTCACATCATCATGCCCTATGATACCCCGATCACCGAGAAATCGCCGCGCAAGCCCTATCCTGGCGTTTATGCCCTCTCCAAGGTCTTGGAGGAGGTCATGCTGGAGCAATACTACGTCCAGTATGGCATTAACGGATGCTGCCTGCGAGCGCCCTGGATTATGGAGAAGGACGACTTCAAATATGTGCTTAGCTTTGGCGCTGACCAGTTCGGGGGCCCAAACTGGGATGAATTACTGTCTCCAACCGATCGGGCTCGCCATCACGCCAGCGGCGCGGTGCCCTTGATGATTGATGCGCAAGGGCATCCGCTCAAGCGCAATTTTGTTCATGTCGATGATCTTGTTGCGGCTATGTTGGCAGCACTCGGCAATCCATCAGCGCGCCAGAACTTGTTCAATATTGCTATGAACAGGCCAGTCGACTACGCGGCGGTGGCCACACGGCTTTCAGAAACCCGCGGGGTGCCCAGCGTGCGAATCGAGACGCCTTATCACTCCAACTGGCTAGACAATAGCAAGGCTCGTCATCTGCTCGGATGGGAGCCAAAGATCGACACCGAACAACTAGTCGATCTAGCGTTCTCTTATGTTCGTGTGGAGAACGATCCGCGGAAGGTTTGGTACGTGGGTTAAACGGAAGGTGTTGGAGCGCGTCACAGAGGGCGCGCTCCACCCCTAAGATTTACTTCTGAATGCAGGTGTCGACAGTGTCTTTCGTGCATTCGTCAAGGCCGGTAAAGACCGGATCTTCGACTGGCTTGCCTTCAATCAGGTCAATCATTACTGACGGCGCCAAATAGCCCATTTCGAATGGCCGTTGACCCACCAATGCAGTTACAAGTCCTTCCTTGGCAAGGGCGACTTCTTCGCCGATCGTATCGGCTGCGCCGATGGCGAAATCGTTGCTCGCGATACGGTCGGCAAGCGGTCCGATAAGGTCGCGATAGGGCTGCGGGGCGCCAAACAGCGGCCAACCACCCATGATGCCGAACGCGTCGAGGTCAGGATTGGCGGCGAGGATGTCGCTCATCGCCTGCACGCCCCGGGCGCCGTCATCATTTGTAAACACTGGACATCCGGCGACTTCGGTCCAGCCGCCTTCGCCTGCCAGAGCCGCAAGACCTTCTTGGCCGCTGAGCGCGTCCCGCATGCCTTGGGCACGTTGCAAGATATTATCAGCGGCAGCATTGCCTTGAATGCTGCAGATGGTGCCGCCATCGGGCTTAGCGGCCTTAATGTACTCGCCGATCTTCTTGCCCATCAGATAATTATCGGTACCTAAGTACGTCCGGCGCAAGCCGACGTCGGCTTTGGTGAGGTCGGCGTCAAGCGTCATAACCGGGATCGTGGGCGCGGCGCTCTTGATGGTGTTGGCTATCAGCGGCGCGTTTGACGGCGAAACGGCCACGGCGGCGGTGCTTGGCTTGCTCAGCATGTCTTGCAGGATCTGAGCTTCGCCAGCCTCATCCGATGTCGAAGCCGGACCGGTGTAGAAACATTCGTATTCGGAGTCGGTATTCTCCGAGTTCCACTTTTGGCAACCCTGGTTGATTGCTTCAAAGAATGGATTGTCCAACCCTTTAACAACGATAACAAGTTGCTTCTTGCTCTGCGCATAGGTAGGTGCAGCGCCAAGCGACAGGGTCGCAACCGCAAGCAGTAAGGCGGTTTTTTTCATTGATCTTCTCCCTTTTTGGGCAGCGCTGTCCGCAGGCTGGTTTATACAGCTCTGCGTCCTCCTCCGCTGCCGAACCACAGCTAATCTCCGCTTTGGACCCACGTCAACAATAATAGTATTTATTGCTGCATAGGCGTTGACGACCAAGAATCCATTTGCATAAGTGAGGCGAGGTTTCGTCCTGGGGAGGAGAAGCCGCTAATTTTGCATCGGGGAATCAATCCGCGAGGATTGATAACAGTCCTCCATGCGCGGAAGGACAGCCTGTGGCTATTCTGGAACTTTCCAATATTTCGAAAAATTTTGGAGCCATCCAAGCGGTCAACGACGTCTCGTTCTCGCTTGAGGCGGGAGAGGTTGTCGGGCTGATGGGCGACAACGGAGCGGGCAAGTCTACACTGGTAAAAATGATCGCCGGTAATTTTGCGCCTAGCGAAGGCACGATGCAGATGGAAGGGCAGAGCCTCGTTATGCATCGGCCTGTGGATGCCCGGCGTCATGGCATCGAGATCGTCCATCAGGATCTGGCGCTCTGCAACAATCTCACCGCTGCTGCCAACGTGTTCCTCGGCCGCGAAGTCCATCGCTGGTTTGGACCGCTCCGGGTACTCGACTACGCATCGATGTACCGACGCGCCGGGGAAATCTTTGCTGAACTCAAATCGGAAACGCGGCCTCGTGACCTGATTCGCAACATGTCAGGCGGACAGCGCCAAGCCGTTGCCATCGCCCGCACTCGACTGTCAGAAGCCAAGGTGGTGCTGATGGACGAGCCGACCGCTGCCATCTCTGTGCGGCAGGTGGCGGAGGTGCTCAGCCTGATCCAGCGCTTGCGCGACAGCGGCGTTACCGTTGTACTCATCAGCCATCGCATGCCCGACGTGTTCAGCATCGCCGATAGGGTGATCGTGTTGCGACGTGGCCGCAAAGTTGCCGACAAACGGATAGCCCAGAGTTCACCCGAAGAAGTCACCGGCCTCATCACTGGCGCAATCGAGAAGGTCTAGAAAGCCATGACGATCACACTCGACCAGACGATTGCGCAAAGGCAGCATAATTGGCTTTCGACGCTCCTCAAGAGCCAAGCCTTCTGGGTCTTTGTCGCGATTATTGCGGCATGCCTGTTCCTTTCAGTAGCTACTGACTCCTTCGCCACTTCCAAAAACATCTTCAACATTACCCGCAACGTCACCTTTACTGCAATTATTGCGCTTGGGATGACCATGGTCATCATCATTGGTGGCATTGATTTGTCGGTGGGATCGGTGCTGTGCCTGTCGAGCATGGTTCTTGCAGTGACGATGCATGCTGGGTTTGGGCTCGAAGTCGGTATTCTGGTTTCGCTCGCCACAGCGCTTGCCGTTGGTGCGTTCAATGGTGTGCTGATCGCCTATCTAGGCTTTCCGCCATTCGTGGTCACGCTTGGCATGCTTTCCATCGCCCGAAGCCTGGCGATGGTTGCCTCTAATAATACGGTCGTTTTCCAGTTTGGCCCGGACCATGACAGGCTTTTGGATCTGGGGGGCGGCGCCTGGTTCTTGGGCATTGCCAATCCGGTGCTATACATGATCGCTTTGGGGCTGATCGTGGCCTTTATCTTGCGCTGGACCAAGTTCGGGCGCCACCTTTATGCCATTGGCGGCAACGAGAGCGCCGCCACGCTGACCGGCGTGCCAGTCCGGCTGATCAAGGTCGCGGTTTATATGATTTCAGCTTTGTCAGCCGGCATCGCTGGCATCATTCAGACGGGCTGGCTGGGCGCTGTAACGACCAATCTAGGCACCGGCATGGAACTGCAGGTCATTGCAGCAGCAGTAATCGGGGGCGCCAGCCTTGTGGGTGGCGTTGGAACCGCCATTGGCGCTCTAGTCGGCGCTGCACTCATCGAGGTCATTCGCAATAGCCTTGGCCTGCTCGGCATCAATGCATTCTGGCAAGGCGCCTTCATTGGCGCGTGCATTATCATCGCCGTGGCATTCGAGCGTGTCAGGCAGTTACGTTCTTCAGATTAGCAACGGGCGGGTTGCCTTCCTATTTCGGCGTCCCGTTCAGCCTGTCGATATAGGCCGGCAACATCGGCACGTAGTCTTCGGCGCCGCCCGCAGCGATGGCAACGCCATAGGAATTTTTGACTGCATTACCCACCGGATTCACCAGCCCCACGCCGTCAGCCATGGACTCCAGGTAGCGCAGATCCTTGAACGCGTTGGAAAGGCTGAACTTGTGTGCCTCGCGGTCGCCTTCGAGCGTAAAGCGCATGAAGGTTTGGTAGAAGCCACAATCCATCCGCCCGCCACGGATAACTTGGTCTACACGATCGGCAGAGATGCCGACGCGCTCGGCCAGTGCGAGGGCTTCGGCATAGATCGCGCCGTAGCCCAGCGAGATGAAGTTGTTGAGCAGTTTCATGCGATGCCCATCTCCCACGCCGCCTATGTGGACGATCTTGCCGGCCCATGTGCCCAATATAGGCGCTAAGCGCTCAAACACCTGGTCTTCGGCGCCAACCATGGTGTCAAGCGTGCCTTCCCAAGCTTCCTTGGGCGTGCGGCTCAACGGCGCATCGGCGTAGTCTATCCCGAGGTACTTGAGTTCGGCTGCGAGCTTAACGGTCGAATTGGGGTCTGAACTCGAACAATCGACCACCACGGACCCGGCCTTGAGATTGGCGCCCAATCCATCTGGACCTTGCACCAGCGCCTCGACCTGGGTTGAACCGGTCACGCAAAGGAAAACAACATCGCTGCGCCGCGCCAATTCGGCAATGGACTTGGACTCGACCGCACCACGGCCGACCAAATCTTCAACCGGCGCCCGGTTTTGGTTGGCATAAACGCTGAGGGCATAGCTCTTCTCAACGATGTTCTTGGCCATGCCGTGGCCCATCATGCCCAGACCAATGAAGCCGACAGCGGTTTGGGCCGAGAGTTCAGACATAGTACATTCCTTTGTTGCTCATTTGAGATCGAAGCGCTGGCGCAGATCGGCGACTTGTTCTGGCGTAAGCGGGCGAATCTTGTGACCGCCGAGCAGCAGAAACAGTTTGGCGGTTTCTTCCAGTTCCTCGGTCGCGTATTGGGCATTGGCAAGGCTGGTGCCGGCTATAACGGGCCCATGGTTGGCAAGCAACACCGCGTGGTGTGCGCCGGCAAGAGCACCGACTGCCCGCGCCAGTTCGGCATCGCCGGGCGGCAGGTAAGGGATCAACGGCAATCGACCGACCCGCATGACGTAGTAGGCGGTGAGCGGAGGTAGAACATCGAGCGGGTCGAGTGTTTCAAGCAGACTCACTGCCACAGAGTGGGTGGAGTGCAAATGGACGACCGCGCGGGCATCCTGCCGTTGGCCATACATCGCCAAGTGCAGGCTGCCTTCCTTGGTAGGCGCATCGCCATCGATATGATGGCCATTGGCATCAAACAGTGACAATCGAGTGGGGTCGAGCGCACCCAGCGAGGCATTCGTTGGTGTCATCAGCCAACCCCCGTTTTCCAGCCGAACACTGATATTACCCGTTGATCCAAAGGTAAGACTGCGCTCAAACAATGATTTGCCGACTCTGGTGATCTCGTCCCGGGCTACAGTTTCCGCGTGCCGGATGGAGTCAGTCATCGAGCTTGTCCCATGCCGTCAGGAAGAAATCCGCCGCACCAAAATTGCCCGATTTTAGCACTAGTGCCAGATCGGGCGATCCGATGCTGCGAGTCCAGGGAACGCCGGGAGCGATCTCGGGTCCGATGCGGAGTGCCTGTGCCCCGAGTGCTGCGACCACTGCCCCGGACGTTTCGCCGCCGGCGACTAGAAAACGCGTGAACCCTGAATCGCGCAGGATGGCGCTGACCTCGGCTAGCAGACTCTCAACGATATGTCCGGCTTCTGCGACGCCCAACAGGCCCTGCACCTCAGCGATCTCGGCAGGCGCCGCGCTTGAATAAACCAGTGCGGGACGTTCGGCATGTTGATTGAGAACCCAGTCAGCCAAGCCGCGTGCACTCTGCGCACCGTTGGCAACATCGAGCGGCAGAATACGCAGTGCTGGCAAGCCAATAGTGATTGCGTGCGCCACCTGTCCGAGCGTTGCTTGCGAGCATGACCCCGCCAAAATGACAGATCGACCAATAGGCGCCGCCATTCTATCGGGCAGTATCGTCGTGCCGATGCGACCTTTGCGCCGGAAGTTTTCCGGCAGGCCCATGGCGATACCCGAACCGCCGGTGATCAGCTTGGCATCGGCAAGGCCAGTGCCCAGCACCTTCAGATTATCATCGGTGACTGCATCGGCTATCATCAAGCGGTATCCCGCTGCCGCGGCCTGCAGCAGATTAGCCCTAACAGCTAGAGGTCCCTCGCTCACCACGCTGAACGGTATCAAACCCACGGGCGCTCGTGCTTGCTTTTGCAGGACACGCACCAGATTGGCATCCCGCATGGGCGTAATGGGATGATCCTTCATCGGAGAGTCCGACAGAAGCGCCTGCCCGACGAACAGATGGCCCTGATAAATGGATCGGCCTGCCGCTGGAAAAGCAGGGCATGCCACGGCGTTCTGTTCCCCTAATAGATCAAGTAGCGCTTCGGCAACCGGCCCGATATTGCCCTCATCGGTCGAGTCGAAGGTCGAGCAGTACTTAAAGATCAATTGTTCGGCGCCGGCCAGCAGCAAAGCTCTTGCTGCTCCAAGGGATAGGTCCACCGCTTGCGCGACAGCGATCGTGCGCGACTTGAGGGCGACTACTACCGCTTCGGCATCGCCGAAATCGGCACCGGCCGGCGGCACGCCAATATATTGCACCGTTCTCATGCCGTTGCGAGCCAACATCAAGGAGAGGTCGGTTGCGCCGGTCAGGTCGTCTGCGATTGCGCCAAGCAGCATGTTCCTCGTTCCTTGGTCAGGCCGTTGCGCCGGGCAAGATCTGGTAGCCGGTGTCGATGACTTCAGTTGCCGAGGGCCGCTCGCGTTGCGACAGAAGCTTTGCAATAGCCGTTTGGCCGGTCAGGAAACGGTTGGAGCGCAGTGTCGATAGCGGCGTTGGCAAGGCCTGACCAATGTCCAGTCCGTTGAAACCGAACAAGGCTAGATCGTCTTTCGGCCTGATGCCAGCGCCCAGGCAGTAAAACACCCCGCCCACTGCCATGTCGTCATTGGAAAATACGACCACATCCAAATCTGCGCCGTTGCCCAGCAGGCGCGCAAGCGTCTCGCGCCCGGCCAACGTGGAACTGGGACCAGCATGCAAGCTGCTTTCCACCAAGGCCAGTCCAGCTTCCGCCAAGGCGGCCACTAGGCCATCATGGCGCAGCCTGGCGCGGCGATCGGCCACCCAATCATGCCCCACATAGCTAAAGCGGCGATAGCCTTTCTCGATCAAATACCGGCCTGTATCATAGCCGGCGCGCCGGTGCGAATGGCCCACTGCTAGATCGATTGGTATGTTGTCGGTGTCCATGAGTTCGGCGACCCGCACTCCACTATTTACCAGCATGGCTGATGCAGCCTTGCTATGGTCCAACCCCGCTATCACCATGGCCTCCGGGCGCCACGCCAACAGCGAAGTAATCAGTTCCTCCTCAACAGCTAGATCGTAATTGCTAACCCCGATGACAGCCTGGAAACCTGTTCCCGCCAAAGCCGAATTGATGCCTTCGAGCACTTCGGGAAAAACGATGTTGGTGAGCGATGGTACGATGACACCAATGAGCTTAGAGCCCGAAGAGGCCAGTGCGCCAGCGAGCCGGTTTGGCACATAGCCACTCTCGCGGACCGCAACCAGCACACGCTGGCGTGTCGCTTCGGCAATTGGCCCAGTGTTTCGTAAGATGCGCGAGACAGTGATTTCACTGACAGCGGCGAGCCTCGCCACCTCCGTCAGTGTCACCCCTGGTCGGCTCCCCGCTAGTCGCTTGCTTCGCATGAAAACGGCGCCTCGCTGCACAGGCTCAATTGACTTGCCAACTCATAACGCGTCATGATCAAGATCAATGACAGCGCTAACATAGCAAGCTATCACTCTATTCTGCAATCACTCTTCAGCAGCGCACTCACCGGAAATACGCACATGGCAGCGGACACTGGGCTCCAAATCGCAGTTATCGGGCTAGGATCGATGGGTGTGGGCATGGCCCGTTCGCTGATGAGGGCCGGTCATGTGGTCCGTGGCTATGACGTATCTGAAACCGCCATTGCGGCGCTTGTGAACGCAGGTGGGATCGGCAGCACCAAACCTGCCGAAGCGGCCACATCGGCGGCCATCGTCGTCGTTGTTGTCGTTAATGCCGCGCAGACCGAAGCTGTACTGTTCGGCGAAGGGGGCGTCGTGCCAATCATGCCGGCAGGCGGCGTGATCATTTCTTGCGCCACCATGGCCCCTGACGCCGCCCGCGCATTTGCGATCCGTTGTGCTCAACGCAATGTGCTTTACCTTGATGCTCCAATGAGCGGCGGCGCAGCACGAGCTGGAACAGGCGAACTCACCTTCATGGCCTCCGGTACGCCTGAGGCATTTATCGCCGCTCGCCCGGCGCTTGATGCTATGGCTGGCAAGGTTTATGAATTAGGCGATGAAGCTGGCATCGGGGCGTCGTTCAAGATCGTCAATCAGTTGCTTGCCGGAGTTCATATCGCGGCGGCCTGCGAGGCCATCACATTTGCCGCCAAATTGGGTCTGGACATAGCCAAGGTCTACGAGGTGATCACCGCGTCTGCCGGCAATTCCTGGATGTTTGAGAACCGCGTGCCCCATATTCTGGATGGCAACTATTCGCCGAAAAGCGCTGTAAACATCTTCACCAAGGATCTTGGAATCGTCAGCGACATCGGCCGGGCGGAGACCTTCCCCCTGCCCATCGCCACCTCGGCTCTGCAATTGTTTCTGATGACCGCAGCTGCTGGAATGGGCCGGGACGACGATGCCTCTCCCGCTCGCCTCATCGCTGAGATAACCGGGATCGAACTGCCCGCGCGCAAGGACAGCTGAGCATGGTCAAGTTGGCTGCCAACCTCACCATGATGTTCAATGAACATCCGTTTCTAGACCGTTTCGCCGCTGCCGCCGATGCTGGCTTTACGGCTGTCGAGTTCCTCTTTCCGTATGACCATCCGCCCGATGAGATCGCGCAGCGGCTAGAGCGCTCTGGCTTGAGCCTTGCCCTGTTCAACCTGCCTCCCGGTGACTGGAGCGCAGGCGAGCGAGGCATGGCGGCAGTTCCGGGCCGGCACGCCGAATTTAGCCAATCGGTCCAGCGTGCGATGGACTACGCCAAAGTGCTACAGCCAGCGCGCCTGCACCTGATGAGTGGACATGAAAGGCGGGACAACGCGGATGCGGTCGCGGCTTATCGCCAGAGCATTAAGATTGCCTGTGCAGCCGCTACGCCTCTCGGCATCGACATCGTCATCGAGCCCATCAATGGGCGTGACATGCCAGGCTATTTTCTAAACGATTTTGCATGGACGGCTGATTTGCTCCGCAACCTGGGTCAAGCCAATTGCAAGCTGCAATACGACATCTATCACCGCCAAATCCTGCATGGCGATGTGCTGACCAGCCTCGCCGAACTGCTGCCGATCATCGGCCATATCCAAATCGCTGCAGTGCCGCACCGGCATGAGCCGGGCAGCGGCGAGCTGGATGATTTTCGTATTCTGCGGCACCTCGATAGGCTTGGCTACAATGGTTTCGTCGGGCTCGAATACCGGCCCGAGGGCGACACGTTAGAGGGCCTTGCGTGGCGCGACAGTTTCAATTCTTTGGAGAGCATATGATGAGCAAGCGCATTGTTTTTACCGGCGGCAGCGGCAAAGCCGGACGACATGTCGTGCCCTATTTGCTCGGCAAGGGCCACCAGGTGCTCAATCTTGACCTTGTGCTGCTTCCCATTGAAGGGGTGAACACGCTCGTCACCGATTTGACCGATAGCGGTCAAACGTTCAATGCGCTGTCCATGCACTTTGGTTTGGAGGAATACGCCTCGGGCACAGGGCCGGCGCCGGTGGACGCTGTTGTCCACTTCGCGGCAGTTCCACGCGTGCTGCTCCGGCCCGACAACACCACGTTCACGGCCAATGTGGTGTCGACCTATAACATCATTGAAGCTGCAGTAAAGCTGGGCATTAAGAAGATCATTATCGCGTCGAGCGAAACCACCTATGGCGTGTGCTTTGCCGAGGGGGACAAGGACTATCATGCCTTTCCTCTGACAGAGGACTATGACAGCGATCCAATGGATAGCTATGGGCTGTCCAAGGTAGTCAATGAAAAGACTGCCCGCGCCTTTGCCATGCGCAGCGGCATCGACATCTACGCTCTGCGCATCGGCAACGTCATCGAGCCGCATGAATACACCATGTTTCCCAAGTTCCTGGCAGACCCGGCCTCGCGCAAGCGCAACGCCTGGAGCTACATCGATGCGCGGGACCTCGGGCAAATTGTTGATTTGTGCATCGCCAAGGAAGGCCTGGGCTATCAGGTGTTCAATGCGGTCAACGACGAAATCACGGCAAACACTGCTACAGCGGAGTTCTTGGCGCAGTGGGCGCCAGCGACCCCGATCACAGGCTCAATCGAAGGGTACGAAGCGCCGATCTCGAACCGGAAGATACGTGAGGTGCTTGGGTTCGTTGAACAACATAACTGGCGACAGTACGTTTAAGGGGTCCGTTTACCCAAGCCGCTTCGATTAAGTAGCTCATGCATCTAAACATTGCAGTTCGCAAGTCTTCTGAATATCGCGGCCTTGCAGTAACAATCATTCAAGTGAAATAAAATTCCGCAGTCGTGGACGTGGCCTTTTCGCCATCCTGTCCGGCAGTTAGATAATTGGCTGCAATTGAACTGGCCACGAGAGGGCTGCAGTTGTTTACTACCAAGATTTAAAAATAGGATGTTTTAGGTTTTCATAGCTCATATTCATAAAAGTGGCCCTGACAAGTCTTCGTTGGAAAGCCGGCATGAAGTTAGCTTCTACAATGCCGCAATTTGGAGGTATGCGGCGGCAGGCGCGCGGTCGCTACAGTCCAAGGCGCGGTCACTCTCGCTCACCTTGTCTTGACGTTGCGTGAGGTGGCGAGAAGCAGGCTTGTTTCGCTTCCAGCAACACCAGGGATTTGCCGTATGCGACCGAGAACTGCATCGAAATCGCCGAGCGTGTCAGTTGCTAGCTCGACCACGAGGTCCCAGCGACCATTGGTTGAGTGGATGGCCAGTACCTCCGCAAAGCCGCGGAGTGTGCGGTTGACTCGTTCTGCTGCTTGTCCTTCGATGTCAATCATCATGATACCTTTGACATTTTTTCCGGACTCCTCCGAATTAACAACAGCGGCATAGCCGATAATAACACCGGAGCGCTCGAGACGCTCAATCCGGGATCTCACCGTACCCCGGGAAATGCCGAGCGAAACTGCAATGTCGGAAATACTTCGTCTGGCATCTTGCCGGAGAAAGCTCAGTAGCTGCTGATCGATCAGGTCCATTGCTGCCGAAATGCTTGATGTCACTGCTATTCTGGCTCCTTTGCATAGGGAATATTCCACTTTAGCATCTTTGCTCTGCCACTTGTCCGCGATTGAGTATGGGAGGCTGCTGACAACTGAAAGTGTACTAAGTATGCAAAATGCTTTCGAGGGCGAGTTGGACGTGCTCGTTGCAGGGTCAGGCATTGTACTGGTTACGCATATTAGACCAGAGCCGTGATCAGTGCCTCGGCTATTTTCTGTTCGCAAAACTAACCTCGGGCGGTGTCTGATTGCCAGCAAATCTGAATGTCGTGCCTTTTGTAAGCGTCGACCATATGATGAAGCTGGTCCTTGGTGTGGGTGTAGAACGCTTTCTAGTTGAGCTAGCGTTCTATATCGAAGAGGACTTTCGCCGCTGGGCCCTCTTTGACAAGACCCCTCGAGTGGCCTCCCACAGCAGCGATGGCGTCATCGAATTGATGCCGACCAGTGATGGGCAGCTATACGGTTTCAAATACGTCAATGGTCATCCAAAGAACACGCGAGACGGCCGGCAAACGGTGACCGCCTTCGGCGTGCTTGCCGATGTTGGTAGTGGATATCCTATGCTGCTCTCGGAGATGACCATGCTAACCGCTTTGAGGACGGCGGCGACATCGGCAATGGCGGCAAAGTACCTGGCTGCGGCAGGCAGCGACTGCATGGCGATCATCGGCAATGGAGCACAAGCAGAGTTCCAGGCGCTTGCCTTCAAGGCGCTTATTGGGGTGTCCAAGCTGCGGCTCTATGACATCGATCGCGCCGCATCGCAGAAGTGCATGAACAATTTGGCGGGGCTTGGTTTCGACATCGCCATCTGCGGCTCGGCGCAAGAAGCGGTCGCGGGCGCTCACATCATAACGACGGTTACTGCGGACAAACGTTCTGCGACCATCCTGACGGACAACATGGTTGGCGTCGGCATTCACATCAACGCCGTTGGCGGGGATTGCCCTGGTAAGACTGAGCTTCACCGGGATATCTTGCTGCGCTCCGATATCTTCGTTGAATACGCTCCTCAGTCACGCATCGAGGGTGAGATCCAGCAGTTGGACTCTGCCTATCCTGTGGTCGAATTGTGGGAAGTCATCTTGGGGCAGGCAGCTGGGCGCGCGAATGCCAGCCAGATCACCTTGTTCGACTCTGTCGGCTTTGCCATCGAGGATTTCTCCGCGCTTCGCTACGTCCGTGATCAGCTCGAGCGGACCGGCTTTTATGAAAAGCTGGACTTGCTTGCCGACCCGGACGAAACGAGGGACCTTTTCGGTATGCTCATGCGGGCAAAAGTATGAGCATTGTCTGAGACCGGCGGACTGCAAATAAGCTTCAATGAATGGACAGACAGATGCAAGGCTTCGACTAAAATTCTCAGACTTCCCTGGCTACATTATAGAGTTCGGACCTGGGGCCTACGTTGTGAGTGCAGGCTTTATGATGGAATGCCCATTTGGAAGCAGATAATGCTCCATACCGGCCTCGCATAATTGCAGGGACTGGTCTGCTGCAGGCGATTGGCCATGCCGTGCTTTTGGTGTGCAACCCTGCTTGCGGGCCTGTGGAAGCTTGGGGGTTACTCCCACTCAGTGCAACACTCGGAGGTGTTGCAGAACGCAAGTAAGTGTGTTTAGCTGCGATTGCATACGAATGCAAAACGGGGAACTGTGAAGCGGGGACGCTTATTCGGTCGAGCACCGTCCACTCGCATCTTCGCGCGGCGTAAGGCGGCACAGTTCGTGCAGAGGGTGAGGAAAACGCAATGAAGATTATTTCTAAGCTAGCCATGTCGTTGAGCGCTTTGTGCCTGGCAGGTGGGGTTGCCTATGCCGATTGCGGCATCGCCAGTGGAAACGTCCGAATACTGAGCAATGATTTTGACGCGCTGCGGCTGGTCAATAAGACCGCCGAAGAATGTGCCAAAGAGGGTGTGACGGTGACGTCCAACCCAACGGCCGAGCACAAGAACCTCCAGGTGCCGGCGCTGACCATTAACCCGGCCGAATACACCGTTGCGGTGGTGGCCAACAATTCGATCGTGCCGCTGCTCAATGATGATCTTATCCGGCCGCTTGACGACCTAGTGGCCAAGTATGGCCAGAACCTGATGCCAAACCAGTTGATCAAGATCGACGGCAAGACCATGGCCATCGCCTTTATGGGCAATGGACAAAATCTATTTTATCGCAAGGATATCTTGGAGCAGGCCGGCGTCACTGAACCGAAGTCCTATGATGACGTGCTGGCCGCAGCGGCCAAGATCAAGGAAGCGGGCCTGATGGAATATCCGCTGGCTGCCAGCGTGAAGCCGGGTTGGGACCTGGCTGCTGAATTCGTGAACCATTACCTGGGTACCGGCGCCGAGTTCTTTGCGCCCGGTTCGGCCGAGCTTGCCATCGACAACGAGAACGGCGCGAAGGTGCTCGAAGTGATGAGCGCCATGACTAAGTTCATGGATCCGAACTACCTGACCTTCGACGCTTCGGAGATCCAGAAGGAATACGAAGCCGGCAAGGTCGCGATCATGAACGAGTGGGGCTCGATCGGCGGCGCAATCCTTGACGATGAAGGTGCAGCCGAAGGCGTGGTCGAAAACACCGTATTGGCCGCCGCACCAACGATCGGCGGAGGCACCATTCCGGCTGCCGCGTTGTGGTGGGATGGCTTCTCCATTGCCAAGAACATTCCGGATGCCGACGCCGAAGCTTCGTTTGCCGCCATGGTACATGCCATCAATCCTGAAATGGTCGCGGCCAACAGCGACGTGGCGACGTGGCTGGTGGAAGGCTACACCCCCGGCCCTGCGGCTGTCGGCGTGATCGCCAATGCCAACGGCGGCGCCCGTGCCTATCCGATGCAGCCCTATATGGGCCTGCTGCATACGGCACTTTCAACCGAGCTGGCCGAATTCATCGCCGGCACGGAAGATGCGACGCAGGCACTGGCTGACGTCAAGGCGGCCTATGATGCGGCAGCCAAGGAAGCCGGTTACCTCTAGGAACTCAGGTCAAAGTCGCCCCTCCCCTTGAGCGGGAGGCTGGGTGGGGGTTCGAGAGCCACGATATCGTGGCCAAGCTCCCCCCACCTTGATCCTCCCCCTGATAGGGGGAGGTGTCGACTGAGAGGCTCCTCCTCCTCAAGAAGAAGGTGCCGACCGAGAAATCGACTGCAAATTTGCACCGGCGAATGGGGCTGCAATGCCGCACAAGACATTCTTTGCCTTTATCCTGCCCTCGCTGATCGCGATGGTGCTGTTTATCGCATTGCCGATCGTGTCGGTGGTGGTGCAATCCTTCTACGTCGCCCATGAGCGGGTGATCGTGGAAGTCGAGAACTGCCAGCCGTTTGGCGGCTGCACCAAGGAAGTGCGCGTCGACAATGCCGTCACGGCACAATTGCAGGCCGAGCAGCCGCTGGGGCGGTTCAACGGGATCGGCACCTATTTCAATCGGGCGCATTTGGCGGTCGCGGAAATTGGTACGATCTTGAGCAACAATAACGGCTTAGGCGATGTCCTGACCCGTATCTACAATCTGCCGTTCTACAAGGCCCTCGCCTTCACCCTGGCGTTCTGCTTCGTCGTGACCCCGCTGGCTATGGCACTGGGCTTTGCGATCGCGCTGGCGGTCAATGCCTTGCCCAAGGTCACCAAGGGTCCGGTGATCTTTTTCTCGCTGCTGCCAATGATCATCACGCCGCTGATCGGCTCGCTGATCCTCTACTGGATGCTGAGCCCGCGCGGGATCCTGGGTGCAACGCTGCAGGATCTGTTCAACGATCCGACGCTATCCTTGCGTGCCTCGCCGGTGCTGACCTGGCTGTCCTTGCTGTTTTATGGCGTGTGGACCAATGCGCCGTTCTCGTTCGTGGTATTTTACGCCGGACTGCAGACCGTGCCCGGCGATACCCTGGAATCGGCGATGATTGACGGTGCCTCGCGCTGGGAGCGCATCCGCTACGTCATCATACCCCATCTGGCGCCGCTCGCGACCTTTGTCGCGCTGGTGCAACTGATGGACAATTTCCGGGTGTTCGAGCCGATCGTCGGCTTTTCGGCAGAAGCCAATGCCACCTCGTTGAGTTGGCTGATCTTCAATGATCTCAGCGGCGATGCGCAGCAGTTCGGCTCGGCTGGTGCCACCTCGGTGCTGACAATTGCCGGGGTGATCGTCCTCTTGATGCCGGTGCTGATCCGCACCTGGCGCGAATTCAACCACAAGGTGGTGTGACCGTGTCCGACGCCGTCCAAAAGCGCCCGATTGGCCTCAACATCATCATCTATGGGTTCATTGTCGTCTGGGTGATCCTTGCCGCCTTCCCGTTTTTCTGGACGGTGTGGGGGTCGTTCAAGGTCGAGGTGGACTTCTTCTCGCGTGAAAGCTGGTGGAACGCCATCTTCGGGCCGAACACCACGGCGCAGACGGGTGCGCCCTTTACTGGTGCCGGCTATTACGGCGCCTGGGTGACGCGGGAGTTCTGGCGCGCCGTTGGGAACACGGCTGTCGTGACTTTGTTCGTGACGGTGATCTCGCTGACGCTGGGCACGCTCGGTGGCTATGCCCTGGCCCGGTCGGGGCAGCGCTATGCATTCTGGATCCTGATCGCGGCGCTGGTGTTCCGCGCCATGCCGCACATCACGCTGGTTTCAGGGTATCTGCTGCCGTTCTTCCAGCTCAATATCTGGGGCGTGCTGCCGACGTCGATTATTGTCCTCGTCGCGATCAACCAGCCCTTCACCCTCTGGATGCTCCATTCGTTTTTCCTCTCCATCCCCAAGGACCTCGACGAAAGCGCCATGGTGGATGGCTGCACGCGGTTCCAGGCGTTTCGCATGGTGATCATCCCCGTGATGTGGCCGGGCGTAGTGACCACGGGGCTGTTCTCGTTTCTCCTCGCCTATAACGACTTCGCCGTGACCTCGATGCTGCTCAGCGCCGACAACCAGACCATGGTGCCCAAGATTTCGAGCTTCCTGGGCTCGATCTACACGGTCGGCGACGTGATGTTTGCGGTGGCGGCGGTAGTATCGGCAACGGTGCCCTTGTTCATTCTCGTGCTCTTTTTCCAACGCCAGATCGTCAGCGGGTTGACCGCCGGCGCAGTGAAAGGCTGACCCCATGGCCCAGATCCGCCTCAAGAACGTTTCCAAGCGCTGGAACAATTTCGTCGGGGTCGACAATTTCAATCTCGATATCGCCGACCAGGAGTTCCTGGTGCTGCTGGGTCCATCGGGGTGCGGCAAGACCACGACCATGCGGATGATCGCAGGGCTTGAAGAGATCACCGAAGGCGAAATCTGGATCGGGGACCGTCTGGTCAACAAGCTCGAGCCCAAGGACCGGGACATCTCCATGGTGTTCCAGAGCTATGGGCTCTATCCTAACATGACGGTCTACGAGAACATCCGCTTCCCGCTCAAGGTTCGGAAGGTGCCCCAGGAGCAGCACCATGAACGGGTGATGGCGGCATCGAAGATGGTGGAGCTCGACGACTTCCTGCAGCGGCAGCCGGCGGCCCTGTCCGGTGGGCAGCGGCAACGCGTGGCGTTGGCGCGCGCCATCGTGCGCGAACCCAATGCCTTCTTGATGGACGAACCGCTGAGCAACCTCGATGCCAAGCTGCGCGTGTCGACGCGGGCGCAGATCAAGAATTTGCACCATACGCTCAAGCGCACCACGATCTATGTAACGCACGACCAGATAGAGGCCATGACCCTTGCTGATCGCGTGGTGGTGATGCGCAAGGGGCTGGTGCAGCAGGTCGGCACGCCGATGGAAATTTATGACCGGCCGGCCAATACCTTTGTCGCAAGCTTTATCGGCTCGCCGGCGATGAATCTGGTGCCGGGTGACATTGCCGATGGGGTATTCCAGAGCCGGCATATCCGCGTTGAGGGCTTGTCGGCTGCGGTCAAGGGCGCCGTTACGCTGGGCTTCCGGGCGGAGGATGCGGTGCTTGCCGGAGAAGCGGGTCACATTGAGGCGCCGATCTATTCGGTGGAACTGCTGGGTGAAGCCACGATGATTTCGGTGCGGGTCGGAGGCGAACTGGTGTCGATCAAGACCAGCAAGGATTATCGCGCCGAGATCGGCGATGTGGTGCGGATCAATATTGCGCCGCAGGCTTGCCATCTGTTCGACAGCGCCAGCGGACAGCGGATCTGACCCATGGCGGTGGAACAGCGCTTGAGCGGTGACGAACCGGTGGCCGAGCAGGCGGCGCTTGAGGCGTGTCTTGCCGAGCATGGCATTGTCCTGACGCCAAGCGAGACGGAAAGCGTTCGGCAGCTAGCGCAATGGATGAGCGAAGGCATTGCCAAGCTGCCGTCCGCGATGCCAATGGACATGGCCGGCGTGAGTGCGCTGGATCTGAGCCTGTTCGAACAGGGCGCGATGTTACGCGATGGACGGCTGACCGCGGTGGTGCTGACCCAAGCTTGCCTGGATCGGATCGGGGAGCGGGACGGCGCTTATCGGGCGTTCTACCACGTCACGGCGGAGCGGGCGTTGCGGGAAGCGGCGCAGGCGGATGCGGATTTGGCGGCAGGGATCGATCGTGGGCCGCTGCATGGCATTCCGGTGGCGCTCAAGGACATGATCGACATGGTCGACGTGCCGACGACAGCCAATGCGCCGGGCCGTCGCGACGCGCTTGCCAAAGCCGATGCGCTGGTGGTGCGGCGGCTGGTGGAAGCTGGCGCGGTGTTGGTCGGCAAGGTTGCGACCTACGAATGGGGCACGGTGGGGCCCGATGGCCGGGGCTTGTTTCCCCCTGCTCGTAACCCGTGGAGCCTCGAGCATATTACCGGCGGATCGTCATCGGGCAGTGCCGTTGCCGTGGCCGGCGGGTTGGTGCGGACGAGCATCGGCAGCGATACGGGCGGTTCGGTGCGGGGGCCGGCATTTTATTGCGGTGCGGTGGGCTTGAAGCCGACGTTCGGGTTGGTGCCCAAGGATGGCGTCCTCGGCATGTCGCCCAGCATGGACCATGTGGGGCCGATCAGCGCCACCGTAGCCGAAGCGGCGGTGACGCTGGATGTGATCGCCAGCACCGCAGCGGAGCAATCGGCGGCGCGGCTGCTGGGGCAGCCAATTGCGGGGTTGCGGATCGGGTATGCCCGGGATTGGTTTGCCAACGACCCACAGACCATGCCGGCAGTACTTGAAGCAATGGATGGGGCGATGTCGACGCTGTCCCAATTGGGCGCAGTGATCACCGAAGTCGAACTGCCGGACTATCATGCCATCGAAGCGGCGGCAGCGGCGATCCTCCATAAGGAAAGCTTTGATTTCCATGCGGCGGAGCTGCGCGACCATCCTGAAGATTATGGTCGCAGGGCTTTCGTGAGCCTTGCGACCGGAGTTGCCGTCAGCGACAGCGAAGTGGCGGCGGCGCGACAGGCCGGCCTCCAGTTTCGCCGGAGAGTTGACGCAGTTTTGCGCGAGCACGATGCCATCGTGACCGTCGGCACGTTGACGACGGCGCTGCTGGCGGCGCCATTCGAGAAAGAAGCCGTTTGGACGCCGATGCGGACCATTGGCTTCAACGTGAGCGGGCACCCGGTACTGGCGATGCCGGTGGGTTTTCACCAGGGATTGCCGATGGGCATGCAGATTATCGGGCGGCACGGGGACGAGGCACGGATCGTGCAGATCGGGGACGCGTTCGAGCGGGCGACCGACCATAGCGCGCAGCGACCACCGGCGGTTTTCAGACAAGTTTAGCGGCATAAAAGAAGGAGCGGCCCATGGCCATTTGGCTCAAGCGCGGCAAGGATGTGGAGGAACGGGCCAAGGCGGATCGGCAGGTGCGCGATACGGTCGAGACGATTTTGGCCGACATCGACCAGCGCGGGGACGAGGCCGTGCGCGAACTGTCGATCCGGTTCGACAAATGGGACCGCACCGATTTTCGGCTTACCCAGGGCGAGATCGATGCTTGCATAGCTGAATTGACCGATCAGGATCTCAGCGACATCGAATTCGCCCAGACGCAGGTGCGCAATTTCGCGCAGGCGCAGCGGGCGACGATGACGGATCTTGAGGTGGAAACCCTGCCCGGCGTGACGCTGGGGCACAAACACGTGCCGATCAATGCTGTCGGGTGCTATGTGCCGGGTGGGAAGTATCCGCTGCTGGCATCGGCGCATATGTCGGTAATCACGGCCAAGGTCGCTGGCTGCGAGCGGGTGATAACCTGCGCGCCACCGTTCCATGGCAAGCCAGCTTCGGCCGTGGTGGCGGCGCAGGGCATGGCGGGCGCTGACGAGATCTATGTGCTGGGCGGCATCCAGGCCATTGGCGCCATGGCGATCGGCACGGAAAGCATCAAGCCAGTGGACATGCTGGTCGGGCCTGGTAACGCCTTTGTGGCCGAGGCCAAGCGGCAGTTGTACGGGAGGGTGGGGATCGATTTGTTTGCCGGGCCGACCGAAACGCTCGTGATCGCCGACGAGACGGTGGACGGCGAAATGTGCGCCACGGACTTGCTCGGCCAGGCCGAGCATGGACCGACGACGCCGGCGATCCTGCTCACCAATTCGGAAAAGCTGGCGCGCGAGACGATGGCGGAAGTCGAGCGACTGCTCACCATTCTGCCGACGGCGGAAATCGCCAGCAAGTCCTGGGCCGATTATGGCGAAGTGATCGTGTGCGAGAGCTATGAAGAAATGCTCGCAGAAGCCGACCGGATCGCGTCCGAGCATGTGCAGGTGATGACGGACCGGGACATGTGGTTCCGCGACAATCTCACCAATTATGGCGCGCTGTTCCTCGGGCCGCGCACCAATGTGGCCTATGGCGACAAGGTGATCGGCACTAATCACACCCTCCCCACGATGAAGGCGGCGCGCTATACGGGTGGCCTGTGGGTGGGGAAATTCATGAAGACCTGTACGTGGCAGAAGGTAACAACGGATGCCGCTTCGGCGATGATCGGCGAATATGGTTCGCGATTGAGCATGCTCGAAGGCTTTGTTGGCCATGCCGAGCAGGCCAATGTGCGGGTGCGCCGCTATGGTGGGCGTAATGTGCCCTATGGCACGGGTGCTTCGCCGCGAACGGAGGCTGCTGAGTAGCATGGCCCTGCCGCACACACCCAGCTTTCGCCTAGATGGCAAGCGGGCTCTCGTCACCGGGGGCACTCGTGGCATCGGGCTGGGTGCGGCGGTGGCGCTGGCGGAAGCGGGCGCTGCCGTGACGATCGCGGCGCGGACGGCTGGGGACATTGAGCGCGTCGTCAATGAGATGGCCGAGGCGGGCCTGGCCGCTGAAGGCGTGGCGCTGGATATTACCGACAGCGCGACGGTGGCGGCGTTTGTCGAGGATGTGGAGCCGTTTCAGGTGCTGGTGAACTCGGCCGGGACGGCGCGGCATTCCGACTTTGCCGGCATTACTGCGGCGAACTACCAGGCGGTGATGGATCTCAACGTCGCTGCGACCTTGTTTGTGTCGCAGGCCGTGGTGGGGAAGCTGGTCGCCGCGGGGCTGCCGGGGTCGATCATCCATGTGTCTTCGCAGATGGGGCATGTGGGTGGACCGAACCGGGCGGTCTATGCGGCCAGCAAATGGGCCGTGGAAGGGCTGTCCAAGGCCATGGCGATCGAATTGGGGGCACAGGGCATTCGCGTCAACACCGTGTGCCCAACGTTTATCGAGACTGAATTAACGGCCAAGAACCTCAGCGATCCCCAGTTCCGCGAGTGGGTACTGGGTAAGATCAAGCTGGGGCGGCTGGGGCGGATCGAAGACGTCATGGGTCCCATTGTGTTCCTGGCGTCTGACGCTGCGGCCCTTGTGACTGGGGCTTCACTGATGGTGGATGGCGGATGGACAGCGGAGTAAAAAAGCCCGGCGTCACGTCTTCGCAGGTCGCCGAACATGCGGGCGTGTCGCAATCGGCCGTGTCGCGTACCTTTACGCCGGGCGCATCCATTTCGCCCAAGACGCGGCAGAAGGTCCTCGCGGCCGCCAAGGAACTGGGCTATCGGCCCAATGCCATTGCACGCTCGCTGATCACCAATCGGTCGCGCATTATCGCGGTCGTGATGGCGTATCTGGAGAACCTCTTCTACCCCGAAGTGCTGGAAGAGCTGGGCCGGGCGCTCGCGTCCGAGAACTACCATCTGCTGCTGTTTACCGGGTTTGTGGATCGGCACAGCGATCCGGTGTTTGACCAATTGATGCAATATAGAGTGGACGGGATCATCCTGGCTTCGACGTCGCTGTCGTCCGAACTATCGGAGGAATGTGCAACGGCGGGGATTCCCGTGGTGCTGTTCAACCGGACGACCGAGCGCGATGCGGTATCGAGCGTCACGACGCGCAATCGCGAGGGTGGGCGGCGGATAGCGGAGTTCCTGGTGGCTGGCGGGCACAAGAGCTTTGGCTATATTGCCGGGCTAGAATTCTCATCCACCAATCGGGACAGGCAGCAGGGCTTTACTGAAGGCCTGGCGGCCCATGGGTTTACCAATATCATTGTGGAGCCGGGCAATTACTCGCAGTCCGATGCTCAACAGGCCGCGCGGGCGATGCTGGGGCGCCCGGACCGGCCTGAAGCGCTGTTTGTGGCCAACGACCACATGGCCGTGGCGGTAATGGACGTAGCGCGCCACGAGTTCGGCCTCGCCATCCCCCAAGATCTTTCCATCATTGGCTATGACGATGTGGGCCCTGCCCGCTGGCCGTCCTACAGCATCACGTCGGTGAGCCAGCCGCTCAAGCGCATGGTGGAATCGACGGTCGATATCCTTATGGACCAGATCGCCAGCGGCGAGATCGAGCCGGAGCACCGGGTGCTGACGGGGGATTTGGTGGTGCGCGGCTCGGCGCGGCTGCCGCCGAGCGGCCTAGTCGAGATCGATGGGCGGCAACTCTACCGGCCACGCGGAGCCTGATAGTGATTTCGATTATCTCATCACCGCCAGAATTCTGTTGCATACGAATGCAAGATATACCGCTTATCCCCCTTTGCGAGTGAAAGGATATTGTCGTGACCACATGGACCCAAGACCAGATGGAGAAGCGCCTAGTGCGCTATGCGGACCTCAAGGGCTTGCGCAACGCCTTTATCGATGCGCGTACGCCCGGCTCTGACCGGAAGGAGAACTTCACGATCATCGGACCTGGGGTCAGTGAGAACCCGGCGCAGGTGGTGCATATCCCCGAAGCGCACGGCTTCAACTTCGGCGCAGCGCGCCAGCCCTTTGGCTGCGTCAATTCCCAGCACTCGCACCTGACGGCGGAAACCTTTCTCGTTCACACCGGCAAGTGGCGCTTCGTGTTCGGCGCCAACAAGGACGAGGGCTACCTGGACGTCGAGCCGGGCGACGTGGCGACCGTCCCAACGCACATGTTCCGAGGCTTCGAGAAGCGCGACGAGGGCACGGGTTTTCTCGCCGTGGTGCTGGGCCATGACGATCCGGGCAAGGTGGTCTGGGCGCCATCGGTGTTCAAGATGGCCGAGGATTTCGGGCTCAAGCTTCTCAAGGGCGGCAAGCTGATCGACACTACTCTGGGTGAAACGGTGCCTGAAGGCGCTGAATTGGAGCAGCCCCCAACCGAGGAAAAGCTGCGCGAGTTGGCGACGCCGCCCATGGAAGAGCTCAGCACATACTATCTCCCGCATAGCAAGATGGCCGGCAACCCCAACTCCCCTCTCGCTGGAGCGGGTGTGGAAGAAGCGGCATTGATCGGCGATGTCGACGCTGCCGACGGTTTCAAGGCCGGTCCGATCATTGGGCACTGGCAGCATGGCTTTGCCCTGCGCCGCCTTAAGCTAGAAACAGGCGCAACCATCGCCCAGCATAGCCGCTCCGAAGGCGAGGTGATCTTCGTGCAGTCGGGCACACTCGAGGTCAACTGGGCCGATGGCAAGCTGATCTTGGGTGCGGGCGATACGCTGACCATCCCTGTCGGGATGGTGCACGGTTTCCGCAACCCGGCCTCGGCCGATGCGATCGCCTTTGTTATCCGGGGCACTGCTGCACCAGCGGCACCCCAATTCGCAACCGCCCGGGCCGCGGAGTAAAACGCTATGGCACACAAGATCCTCACCACCCATGTCGGCTCCCTGCCTCGCTCCAAACAGGTGACCGATCTTGTGTTTGCCAAGGAGGCCGGCGTCCCCGTCACGAAGGCCGGCTTCAACAGCATCATCGCCAAGGCGGTGGACGATATTGTCGCCAAGCAAAAGGCGGTCGGGATTGATTTGCCGTCTGACGGGGAGATGAGCAAGATCTCCTACGCCACCTATATTAAGGACCGGCTGACGGGGTTCGATGGCGATTCATCCCGCCGGCCGCCAGCTGACCTTGAGATGTTCCCAAGCTTTCTTGCGCGGCAGGCCAATACAGGCGGTACGCCGACCTATCGGCGGCCCAAATGCGTGGCTGAGATTACGGTCAAGAGCCTTGAGCCGCTGCGCGAGGATGTCGAGAATTTCCGGGCGGCCTTGACGCAGCATGGCTATACGAAGGGCTTCATGAACTCGGCGACGCCGGGCGTAATTGCGCTGTTCCAGCCCAATGAATTCTACCAGACGCAGGACGATTACCTCGAAGCCGTCGCTGAAGGCATGCGGGTCGAATATGAGGGGATCGTTGCGGCGGGGTTTATCCTGCAGCTCGATGCGCCCGATCTCGGGCTCGGGCGACACATGATGTACAAGGAGCTTGATGATGACGGGTTCGTCCACGCGGCGGGCCGGCACATCGAAGTGATGAACCATGCCCTGCGCAATATCGATGGGCACAAGGTGCGCATGCATGTGTGCTGGGGCAATTATGAAGGACCCCATGTCTGCGACATCGCGCTCAAGAAGATCCTGCCGGGGCTGCTGAAAGCCAAGCCGCGCGCGCTGCTGTTTGAGGGCGCTAATCCCCGCCATGCGCATGAATGGGTGGATTGGAAGAATGTCGATCTGCCCGATGACTATGTGCTGATCCCAGGGGTGATCGACTCCACATCGAACTTTGTCGAGCATCCGGAACTCATCGCGCAGCGGCTGCGGAACTACATCGACATCGTTGGGGCGGAGCGGGTGATCGCCGGGACTGATTGCGGGTTCTCGACCTTTGCCGGGTTTGGAGCGGTGGATAGCGAGATCGTTTGGGCCAAGCTCAAGGCGTTGAGCGAAGGTGCTGAAATAGCGAGCAGTCGGTCCAAGGCTGCCTGAGGAGAAAAACCATGCCAACCCTATCACCCGAGATTCTTGCCGCCCTGCGCAAGGCCGATACGCCGACCGTCTGCAATGCCCTCGAGCATGTGATGGGCGGGCGCACGGCGGAGGGGTTCACCAAGACGCCAGTGGTGTGTGCGGACCCCAGCTTGCCGCCGGTGGTGGGCTTTGCGCGCACGGCCAAGATTCGGGCCTCGTCGCCAGCGCAGAAGCCGGCAGCCGAAGTGCGGGCGTTGCGCATGGCCTATTATGAATACGTCGCCAGCGGCGCTGGTCCGAACGTCGTGGTGATCGAGGACACCGATTACCCCCATGTGATCGGCGGCTTCTGGGGCGAAATGCAGGTGGCGCAGCACAAGGGGCTAGGCATCGCCGGGACCGTGACTAATGGCGTGCTACGCGACCTCGGCATGCTTGACGAAGGCTATCAGGTGATTGCCGGCGCAGTTGGGCCAAGCCATGCCTTTGTGCATGTAACGGAGCTTGATTGCCCCGTCACGGTCTTTGGCATGGCAGTACGGCCGGATGATCTCATCCACGCGGACCGGCATGGCGCGGTGGTCATTCCCGCCGAGCATATCGAGCGCATGGCCTGGGCTATCGACGTGGTGATGCGCAAGGAAGTGCCGATCTTGACTGCGGCACGGGCGCCGGGATTCACGGTGGAGAAGCTCAAGGCGGCTTGGATCGAGGCGGATAAGATCAGCTGATTGCACAAGCTGCCAAACGTCTGATGTCATCCCGGCGCATGCCGGGATCCATCCTGATGTTTTCAGGCGAGTGTGGGTGTTTTGACAAGCCAGCTTTCGGCTGTGGCAGGATCTCGGGATGGATCCCGGCTCGGGGCCGGGATGACACCGTGTTTTGGGGTATGTCAGCGCTAAAACAAAGACCAGCTTTCGTTATGCGGTCTTCTTGTTCTGCATGCGATCGAGGCGCAACTGAGCGGCGCGGCGGTGGCCTTCGAGGCCTTCGCTAGCGGACTGGCGGGCGGCGGGCGGGGCGACCTGTGCGACGCCGCGTTCGTCGAGCCATTGGTGGGTCGCGATCTTGACATAGGCGCCGACCCAGAGGCCGCCTGTGTAGGCGCCAGCGCCCATGGTGGGGAGAGTGTGGTTGGTGCCCGAGCATTTGTCGGAATAAACGACGCTGGCCAGTTCGCCGATGAACAGCGAGCCGTAGTTGCGCAACCTCAGGGCAAACGCCTTGCTGTCGACCGTGTGCACCTGGAGGTGTTCGGCGGCGATCAGATCGGAATAGGCGATCATGGCTTCTTCGGTGTCGCAGACGGTGATCTCGCCGTAGTTGATCCAGGCTTCGCGGGCGGTGTTGGCGGTAGAGAGGGTGGCGAGTTGCGCCTCGACTTCCCGAAGCGTTGCCTCGGCGAGGGCACGGTCAGTGGTGATGAGGCCGACGCGGGTGCGCACGTCGTGTTCGGCCTGGGCGAGGAGGTCGGTAGCGATCATTTCGGCATCGCCGGAGCTATCGGCAACGACAAAAATCTCTGATGGGCCGGCGAGTTGGTCGATGCCGACGGGGCCAAAGACCTGGCGCTTGGCTTCGTTGACGAAGGCATTACCGGGGCCGACGATCTTGTTGACCGCCGGCACGCTTTCGGTGCCGTAGGCCATGGCGGCGATGGCCTGGGCGCCGCCGATGCGGAAGATGCGGTCGGCCCCGGATAGGACGCAGCCGGCGATCATGGCCTTGTGAGCATTGGGTGGCAGGCAGGCGATGACCTCGTCGACGCCCGCGACCTTGGCCGGCACGATGGTCATTATGGGAGCAGACAGAAGGGGATAGCGGCCGCCGGGGACGTAGCAGCCGACGCGCTGGATGGGGATGACGCGGTGGCCCAGGTGTACGCCGGGCAGGGTTTCGACATCGAGCGGCAGGATGGTGGCGAGCTGGGCTTGGGCGAATTTGCGGACGTTGGCGATGGCGAACTCGGTGTCGGCGCGGGTTTGCGGGTCAAGCTGGGCCAAGGCCTCGTCGCGTTCGGCCGCGGAGACTTCGAAGACCAAAATGTCGGATTTGTCGAACTTGGCCGAGTATTCGCGAACGGCGGCGTCGCCGTTCTTGCGAACGTTGGCGATGATCTCGCTGACCAGGGCTTCGACCGGTGCATTGTCGCCGAGCGATGAGCGTTCGGGGGCTTTGACATAGCTTACGCCGGGAATGGTCTGGGTCATCATCTCGCTCTCGATTTGGGATCACCGACCGGCGCTTGGCGTTAGCAGACTGCTAACGTTGAGTGTCACCGACGGCGCTGAATCGATCTTGCATACGTATTCAAAATTTGCCAGAGTTTTTTGGTGAGAATGGGCCCGGCTGTTTGCAGCGCCGATCGCAACACGGATGTGATGAACAAACCTTTCCCCCAAGCAGCTGAGATGATGGCAGGTGCCCATTTGGCATCGCTGCCCCTCCTGTTGCTTCCCGGTACTCTGTGCGACGCACGGCTGTTTGCCCCTGTGCTGGAGCAGCTTGGGGTGACCGCTGTTGTGGTCGACATGGGGGGCGAGCGGACGACGGCCGATCTGGCAGCGAGGATCTTGCGGGAGGCGCCGGAGCGTTTTTCCCTTCTGGGATTTTCGCCCGGTGGGATCGTGGCGCTTGAAATGGTGGCGCAGGCGCCCGAGCGGGTGGCGCGGCTGGCGCTGATCGATACCACGGCGCGGCCGGATCCGGAGGCGAATGCCCGCAAGCGAAGGCAGGCGGTCGAGCAGGCACGTGAGCTTGGCATGGAGCAGTTTGTCCATGCGGACTGGGCGAACTTGGTTTCGCCGGTCAATGCCGAACGCGCTGACCTGCGCGAGACGATCATGGCTATGGCGGTGGACGGCGGGGCCGAGGCGCTGGCGAGCCAGGCGGAAGTCGCCATTCATCGCCTAGACAGCCGACCGCGCCTTGGCGCTATCAAGGTGCCGACGCTGATCCTTGCGGGGGAGGACGAGCAGGTTTGCTCGCTCGAAGCGCATGAGGAACTGGCCCAGAGCATTGCAGGTGCCCGTTATTTTACCATTCCACAAGCGGGACACTTCAGCCCGCTTGAAAATCCGCTCGCCGTGGCGCGTCATGTCAGCGACTGGCTCGATTGGCGGCATACCGATCACACCCTATCAACTCAAGGATCCGATATGAGCGACGTAACCAGCAATCCCAAGACCAAGGGCAGTTCGGAGGTAGCGCTGGACGAAAGCGTGTTGCAGGTGGAGCGGCGCGACTATCCGGACCTGGCGCCGACGAACCGGCCGCGCTCGCAATCGCTCGAAGGGTTCGATGATATCTACACCGATATCGTCGATTACATCATCCGCTGCACCCACAAGATCTGGGACGAGCGCGATATCGGGCTGATCTATACGCACTACACCCATAATTGCGTGCTCTATGGCACTACCGGCACGATCTACAACCGCGAAGACGTGGTGCGCGACACGATCCAGCGGCTGGTCTCGTTTCCCGAGCGACGCGGCATGGGCACGCAGGTGATCTGGAACGGCAATGACAAGGATGGCTTTTATACCAGCCATCTCGTGACCGGATCGGGCCGGCACACGCAGTTCGGCCACCTGGGCCAGCCGACGTTCAAGCCCTTTGTCAGCCGCACGATCGCCGACTGTATGGTGCATCGCAACAAGATCTATCGCGAGTGGGTTGTCGCCGACCAGATGGCCATCATCAAGCAATTGGGGCTCGATCCCAACCATTTCGCGATGCGGACGGCCAAGGCCAAGTTCGATGCGGGGCTGACCTCGCTCGATATCGGGGAGAACCGGCGCTTCCTGGGGCAGACGCCGCCTACGGAGAAAGCCGACGTTTCCCTAGCCCATAATGACGTCGAAGCGCAGACCATTGAAATGCTCCATGAGGTGTTCACCAAGCGCATGTTCGGCCGCATCGCGCAGGATTATGCGCCCAACGCGCAGTATCATGGACCGCTGATGAAGGAACTCTACGGCGTTGCTGCCATCATTCACCAGCATCTGGGGCTGATCGGCTCGCTACCCGATGCGTCCTACGAGATGCAGCATGTTGCCTCCAACCCATGCGAGGAGGGTGGCACCAAGGTTGCGGTGCGCTGGATCATGGAAGGGCACCATCTTGGCTATGGCATTTTGAACGAGTTGGGTGATCCAACCGGCAAGCGGGTGCAGGTGATGGGGATGAGCCATTACCACTGGAAGAACGGCAGAATTGTCGATGAGTGGAATGTGTATGACGAGCTGAGCCTGTTGGTGCAGGTGAAGCTGGGGCAGTTGGCCGAGGCAGCTTGAGGGGGAACTAGCCCGCGAATAACCGAGTTTGCATTAGTCTGACGTTGCTGCTTCACCCTTCTCGGGAGTTCGCCCACTATCTCGACGCAAACCATCAAGCTCCGTTTTGATGCTGCCAAAACCGATGGCACGGCTGTCGGCAAGGACATCTCGGCACTGGCGATCATTGGCTCTACCCTGTTTTGTGCTTCCGATGAAACTGCCAGCATCGAACAGCTGGTGTTCGATCCAGCTACAGAGACGTTTGGATCCCACCAGAGCATCGCATTGCAGGATTTCTTCTCTCTTCCTGCCGGAGGCGCCGAGATCGACATCGAAGGGCTTGCGGTTCATGAAAACCATCTTTGGATCACCGGGTCGCACAGCTTGAAGCGTAGCAAGCTTGCGGTGGACGGCGATTTAGGTGATCTGGCCACGCTTAAATGGGATACAAATCGAAGTTTTCTGGGGCGCCTTCCGCTGCGCGAAGTGCAAAAGGGCGTCTTCCGGCCGTGCCCAGTGGAGGCGTGGGATGCGTCTTCGCGCCCAAGAATGATAAAGGTTGGTCCGAACGGCGAAAAAGGTCTGCGTTGGCTGTTGAGGGACTGCAAACTCTTTCGGCCATTCATGCCTATTCCTGCGAAGGAGAATGGCTTTGACGTAGAAGGACTGGCCCTTGTCGGCGACCGGATCGTTGTCGGCCTTCGCGGCCCTGTACTTGGGCGGCATGCTTTCCTTGTTTCCATGCAGCTCAAGGAAACAGGCAAGCATTTCCTCAAGCCCAAACGGGTGAACGGCAGTCGGTACCAGCTTCATGCCATCGATCTGGGAGGCTTCGGCATCAGAGATTTGCTGGTTTGTGGCGATGAACTTCTGGTTCTTGCTGGACCAACCCAAGCTATAGAAGGGCTGGCTCGCATCTATGCCATTCGCGATTTTTCACCTGATGATGCCGTTATTGCCAAGCACCAATTGCGCAAAGTAGCTACCCTACCGATGCGGGAAGAGTGCGATCATGCAGAAGGCATTGCACTGCTTGCAACCGGGCACGGCCAGCAGCTCGTCGTAGCACATGACAGCCCAGCGCCAGAGCGCCTGGACGAGCAAGCACACGAACTGCTGCTGGACATTGTACCCTTGGTTTAGATGCTCCTCAGGCTTCAAGTCTTGGACGATCTATTCTTTGCCAAAGCAGGATAGCGCGGACCCTGTTTCACGCTGCCAATGGCAAGGAGGCAACAGCATGGCTCTCAGCCGTAAGCTCCCATGTCTTGCAATCGGCCCTAGTTTGGATCCGTTTACCGCACAGTAAGGGTGTAACCGCATCTTGCGGCTTAAACGGAAAGGCTCTCGACAATGCTCAGCAACGTTATTCGCATTCTTATTGTGCTGACGAGCATCGTGCTGCTGACTGGGTGTCAGCTATGGGCCGACAATCGAGGAAATGTGCCTATTCCAGCGGCGCTGCTCGAGCGCATGGCGGCAATTGGCACATCCCCGGCCGAACCCATGATGATCCGGGTCTATAAGGAGAGCTCTGAGCTAGAGGTCTGGAAACGGACCCGCTCGGGCCAATACGCCCTTCTGAAAACCTATCCGATCTGCAAATGGTCCGGCACGCTTGGCCCCAAGATCAAGGAAGGCGACTACCAGTCGCCCGAGGGATTTTATGATGTCACTCCGGCCTTGCTGAACCCCAAATCGTCGTATCATCTGGCCTTCAATGTTGGTTTTCCCAACAAGCTCGATCAGGCGCTTGCGCGTACCGGCAGCTACTTGATGATCCATGGCGACTGCAAGTCGGTCGGTTGCTATGCAATGACCGATGAAGGCATCAAAGAAATCTATGCCCTGGCTCGTGAAGTCTTCCGAGGTGGCAGCACATCCTTCCAGCTCCAACTGCTGCCATTCCGTATGACGGAGGACAATTTCGCGCGCCATTCATCAAGCCCACATGTCGGTTTTTGGCGCAATCTAAAGGCCGGTGCGGATTCTTTCGATCAAAACAAGCAGCCACCGCTCTGGGACGTGTGCGAGCAACGCTATGTCTTCAATCTGAACGATCCGAGGAAAGCTCCCCTAGATCCAAAAGGAGCCTGTCCAACAGGCTCGTTCTCGACAATGGCAGCGATATAAGCTTCGTTTTTTGCAGCGATATTGATCGCTAGCGAACACCGCAGCAGACGTCCTTTAGGAATCAGGCAAATTCTTTAGATGCCTTGAAGGTCAGCTCGGTGAAAGATTGAACGATCCACTGGTCCCTGTAGCAAGTGGGTTGTTTACCCGCACCGCTGCTACGCTTCTTGGCAGTTAGTCAGCTCACATGCGGATCGACACGTCCTTGTCGGCCAATGGCTTTGTGGATCCGAGTGGTCTTAGATACCAGCGGTCCTGTGACACCCTGGCTCCAAATCGTTGCGCGTGATCCGCGCAACGACAAACGATGTGACCGCCTTGGTATTCGGCGGCTCGTCAACGGGATATCGGGTCGGTGCTAGCCAAATTGGTAGGTGGCCGGAACCCAGTGGAAGCCATCGCCGCGCGTTTCGACAAAACCGATGCCAGGGTATGGCATATGGTATCCCACAACCGCCAGGCGATCGGCTGCGATCATGTCCAGCAGTCGGCGACGGGTCGCGGCGGCAGCGGCCTTGTCCGCATCGAACATCACCTCCCAATCGGGGTGGCCAAGAGACCAGACATAGTGGTTGGCAGTGTCTGCGATGGCGATCATCTGTGTTCCGCCGCTTTCCAAGCGGAAAGCCAGATGCCCTGGGGTATGCCCAAAAGCTTCAACTGCCGTGATGCCGGGAGCTACGGCGTCCTCACCTTTAAGGAATGTCATCCGGTCGGCAAACGGGCGTACTTTTTGCTCGAAAAGCTCGTCACCAGTCTTGGCCCAGTGGTCGTATTCTACCTGACCGACAACAAAAGCGGCGTTCGGGAAGGTGGCCGATCCGGTTTCGTCGGTAAGGCCGCCGACATGGTCAGGATGCAAGTGAGTGAGTACGACGTGTGTCACATCGCCCGCGTTCACACCAGCTGCGCCCAACGCAGCCAGAAGACCAGGGGCGTCTAGACCGGCATCGAAAAGTATCGTTTCTTCGCCGGTGCGAACCAAGGTTGGGGTGACGTCGAGGTAAACACGATTGGCTGGAATGAAGTTTTCGCTCGACACAGCGTCGAAGGTAGCCTGGTCAACGTTGGTACCGAATAGCGAATGGGGCGCATCGTTGGGAAAGCCCCCCGCCTTTAGAGCCACGACCTCGATCTCGCCGACTGCAAAAGAACGAAAGAGTGGTACTCCCGTTGGTGTGCTAGCCTCCTGTGCAGCCACGGAGCGAGTGGCAAGGCTCAACATGGGTGCAGCCAGCGGCAGCGCGGCGCCAGTCAACAGCATTTTTCTGCGAGAAATGGTCACGATCGTGTTCCTTTGGTTCGGTTGGAAGAGCCTGATCAGATTGGGACGTTTGCAGATCGTCCGAAACAGGACGAAAGAACAAAATGGGTAATCGCATTGCCCAGCTGATCCGCAACTCACGGGCAAATCAATTCACAAGAAGATGTGTCCTGTGTGTCAGGGTCATACCCGGGCTGCATGGCTATCGCTAAAGGCTTGTGGGCAATCATTTACTTGTCTTGCTTGAGAAGCAAATGTTGGAACAGAATTCATAAACAACATCGGTAGGGCCGAAGGGTTTGGTTGAGCCATTTGAGCCTACTGCATTGGTGCACTTTCAGAAGCCTATGAGCTTTGCGCACTGACCCGCTCGACAACCGACGGGGGAACCGGTCAGCGCCCAGCCCATTGACGGATAATCCCTAGGGTATGGAGGAAAGAATGCTCCGATTAGCTGCATTGGCCGTCGTTGGGTTTTCGGTGATTACAACGCCTTTAGCGTTCGGGCAGAGTGGCGCTAGGTGGGAATCCTATGTGGATGACACGTACGGGTTTACAGCGGAATTGCCCCTGGGTGCGTTCGAGGTGATCGACACTGAAGGAACACCCGGATTGGCGCTCAAGGAAATCGGCGGGCAAGCAACCGTAAACCTTTATGGCGGACCCGCGGAGGGGATAACTCGCGAGGCACTTGAATCCCGATTGGAGGCCGGCGAACAAATCCGCACCATAACGTATAGAGCCGGTGACGCCTCCTGGTTCGTTCTATCTGGCTTCTATGATGGGTCAGACAGCGGAACAATCTTTTACACCAAGGTTCTGTTCTCGCAGGATCATCAAACGTTCTCGGCCTTCGAGATTACTTTTCCGGCCGAGGACAAACCACGCTTCGAAGCTCTAGTGGAACGCTTTGAAGACAATTTCACCCGACCCCGGTCATGAGCTGACCTTTGGTGGCGTCGGCACTGGAAACAGCAGGGTAGCAACGCCGTATTCGGTAGCTGGAACAAAAGCGATCCACAGATCACCTGCAGCAAAAGCCTTATGCGGAATGCTCAAGCAGACAGTGACCCAGCCTTCAAAATGGAAGCCTAAGTTCCTATATATTCAGCAGGAATATAGAGGATCCATGATGTTTACCGAAGACACGTTTCGGCGGCATGCCGAAGAGGTTTTGGTGCTTGCAGAACAACTCGCCCGAGCACGGAAACTGTTTAAAACCGAAGGCGGTCACCTTACGCAGGCTGGAAGAGCTGTTGTGCTCGAAGGAGAGCGGCAAGGATTTGGGACCGGGGAGATCGCATCGCTTCTCGACGTTACTCCGGCTGTAGTGCGGTATCACTTACGTCAGCAGCAGCGCTCTTCGCATTCAAGTTCCAAGGTGGCAGAGCAGCTTGCTGCATAGCTCGGACTAAGGTTCCCGTTGGCTCAGCACGCCCGCTGGGCCCTTCGAGTGCAGTTTATTTTGCCAAACCCGATGCCAACAGGCTGAAGGCTTCTATCGCCCTGGGCAGCACAATTTCACGGTCGTGACTGGCTGCCACCCATAGCGCTGCGTTCAGGGCGGCGCCGTTCAGCAGACGCGCGGCTGCTTCGGGATCGACGGGCTTGATCAGCCCTTTTGTGAGCAGATCCTCAAGGGCAAGTTTGGTGACTTCCAGACAAGCGTTTTGGCTAGGCCATTGTGTCGGATCGCCAAGCACGGCAGGGCCGTCGAGCAAGACGATCCGCTGCACTTCAGGCTCAAGTGCCATTTGGATGTAAGCAGCGCCTTGTGCAAGCAAGGCCTCCCAGCCGCCAGATGCGTTACCGGCTTCTTGTGCCCGTTGGGCCATCTCCCCATCGACCTGGGTAACGACGGCGGCGAGCAGGCCCTTCTTGTCGCCAAAATTATGATAAAGCGCGCCACGCGTCAGGCCCGCTGCCGCCGTGAGTTCATCCATCGATGCGGCTGCAAACCCGTGCTCTGCAAAGGCCTTGCGGGCAGCGGCAATCAGCTTGGCGCGGTTTGCTGCCATAGTTTCCGCCCGGCTTTGCCTAGCCATGATCGGCACTCCTTTAACAAAGTCACAATTGCTCATTGACATACGTCGTGTATGTGAAATACATCCACATACACTGCGTATATCAACAACGTAGCGCTTTGCAACTCTAGCGCGCGACCAACATCCATCAATCAAGTCCCTCAAGCGGAGACCATCTCATGAACGCACCTCAACCTGTCTTTCCCGCCGCTCGCCACGCTCTTTACGAAGCTCACGGCTACTCAGCAGCTATTCGTTCAGGCGATCTCCTGTTTGTTTCAGGGCAAGTGGGCAGCCGCCCCGACGGCTCGCCGGAACCTGACCTCAAAGCCCAGATTCAACTGACCTTTGCCAATCTCCAGGCAACGCTCGAGGCTGGTGGCTGTTCAATCAACGATATCGTGGACGTGACGAGCTTTCACACCGATCTGCAAAATCAGTTCGAGACTTTCCTGCAGGTAAAGAACGAAATCTTCCCCAAGGCGCCTTATCCGAACTGGACGGCCATTACAGTGACTTGGCTCGCCGGATTTGACTTCGAGATCAAGGTCATTGCGCGTATTCCCTAGCGCTGGGTCGCTACGTAACTATAGGCGCTTACAAGTGATGCTTCAGAGATTGGCCCGCCGCAGTGTTACCGGCGGGCCTTGGTTTGATCACCAAGGATAGGTCTGGTTGATCGATCCGGTGAACGTGCCGCTCGGGCCGTCGCCGCCCAGAAGAGCGACGCGCACAGCTTCAGCGGCACCCTGTTCAACAGTTTCGGTGCCTTCGTAATTGTTGAGTGCAGTGCTGGTGAAACCGGGGGTTACGGCGTTGACCTTGATGCCCTCCGCTTCGAGATCGATGGAAAAGGCCAGAGTGATGGCATTGAGCGCCGTTTTTGAGGCGGCATAGCCGGGGTTGAACGCGGCGCGATAAGGATTTGGCGTGGCGTTGAAGGTGAGCGAGCCAAGGCTGCTCGAAACGTTGACGATGCTTGCCCCACTCGACTTGCGCAGCAGCGGCAGGAAAGCCTGGGTGACGGCGAGGACGCCGAAAACATTGGTGTCCCAGATGCGCCGCACTTCATCAAGCGAGATCAGACTGGCTCTTGAGCGCTCGATATAGTTCTTCATGGTCTCGCTGTGTTCGCCATTTGCCCGAGAGATCGCGGCATTGTTGACCAGAATGTCGAGACGCCCGAACTGCTGCTCGACTTGCGCCGCGGCGGCTTGAATTGAGGCTTCGTCAGTTACATCGAGTTGGATTGGATGGACATCGCCGGCAATCTTGTGCGCAGCCACTTGTCCGCGTTCCAAATTGCGCGAGGCAAGGAGCACCGTCAGCCCCTTGGCTGCGAGATCGCTGACGATTTGTTGCCCAATGCCCTGATTGGCGCCGGTGACAAGTGCGATACGGTAGTTTTCAGTCATGGCATGATCCTGTTCTTGATTGGCCGAACAGAAGATGGTCATGCGCTGCTGGACTTACTATGCTCAAAAATCTAGTTGTTTGTCGAGCTAGTCCAGAATGGCTGATCCTCTTGCGCAGATCGTCGGCTTGTTGCAGCCGGGTGCACCGTTTTCCAAATGCGTCACCGGATCAGGGCCGTGGCGTGTCAGGCGCACGCAATCGCCAAATCCCTACTATGTCGCCGTGCTCAAGGGGAGCTTGCGCTACCAAGATCAGCAAAGCGGTGAGGTCGTCGTCAACGCAGGAGACTTCATTCTCATCCCCTTTGCGCAAGACTTCATGATGTGGAGCGATGTGCCCAGTGATGACAATGACCAAGTGATCAATCCGGTGATCCTGGAAGGAGGGGGTTACCGCGTTGGCAGCATCGATGGTCCGGTCGATATGCGGGCCTTGGTCGGCTACTGCGTCTTTCAATCCGACGATGCAGATCTGCTGTCGTCGCTCCTTCCTCGCCTGGTGGTGGTGCGCGGCGAGCATCGTCTGGCCATGTTGATGCAACTGCTTGGCGATGAGGCCATCGGCAGCAAGCCGGGCCGGGAAGTGGTGTTGCAACACTTGCTCGAAGTGCTGCTGATCGAAGCACTGCGCTCAACTGCCCAACTGGGCGCGGCGCCCGGATTGTTGCGTGGGCTCTCCGATGAGCGGCTAGCATTGGCGATCAGGGGCATGCACGCCAAGCCCGATCGCGGCTGGACGGTGGCCGAACTAGCCCGGGAGGCGGCGCTGTCCCGCTCGGGTTTTCATGAACGGTTCCACCAAGCCGTTGGCATGGCGCCCATGGAGTATCTAACCGCCTGGCGGCTGGCTTTGGCGAAGGATTTGTTGCGCAGACAAGAGCTTAGTATAAGCGCCATTGCGCAACAGGTGGGATACCGCTCGGCGAGTGCGTTTAGCGTGGCATTCATGCGCAGCGTTGGGGTTTCTCCGAAAGCTTATGCACGCAAGCTCGTTGCGGACTTGCCTGGCATTGCGGCACAAACATTCGAAGGCGCTATTGCCTGACACGCCCGAGATTTCAACAACTTTGACTTTTCTTCCGAGGTGGACTTGTTCACTGGGGAGCATCGATGCAGTTCTCACCGGATCGGGACGGGTGCAAGGCAGCAATGGAAGCTTTCACCAATCGCCTAGGCATCGTTGCGAACCAAAGCGGTGAGTTCTTCTGCCAGATGATCGAAGGTGGCGCGGACCTTTGGCAAGCGCCGCAAATCGGCATGCACAACCAACCACGTGTCCAATGCCGCGACCGTAACATCCGGCAGGATTGGCACCAGTTCGGGATGGTCATGCGCAATGCGGCGTTGCAGGACGCCTATGCCAGCGCCGGCGCGGATTGCTGCCAATTGAACCAAGTGGCTATCGGAGCGCAGCACAGGGGTGAGTTCGGCAAGGGCAGGATCAAGGGCGCTGATCAAATCGGTATCATAGCGCGCCTGATCGGGGCCGATCAGATCGTGCTCGAGCAGGTCTTTTAAGTTTTGGGGAAGACCTTTGCGTGCAACATAGCTTTGGTGTGCGAAAAACCCCAGCCGTATCGCGCCGAGCTTTTTGATAATCAGATTCTCCCCGGCCGGAGGAAACATACGGATTGCTATGTCGGCTTCCTGGGCATTGAGGTCGGACGCGTCATTGCGGGACAAGATTGCCAGCTTCAATCCCGAAAAGCGGTGCCGCAATCGAACAAGCATCGGAGGCAGCAAGACCGCGGCAACGACTTCGGACGCGCTCACGCGCACCACGCCTGAAATTTCCCCAGCTGGTCCCGACGCGGCACGCACGACTGCCTCGGACGCCCTCGCCATTGTCTGGATGTGTGCGCTGATTGCATGAGCCTCTTCGGTCGGGACCAGACCTGAAGCCGACCTCGTGAACAGGACGGTGCCCAAGGATTGCTCGAGAGTTTCGATACGGGCCCGAACCGTAGGCTGTGCCAGATTAAGGGTACGCGCCGCAGACGAAAAACTACCGCCCCGGAAGGCTGCCTCGAACACCTGCAGATCGTCCCAAGACAAGCGCATGTTCATCGTTTTTCTTCTAGCCGCTGGTGGAAGTCTGTAAATTACCTAGCATCGTGCTTCATGCGAGTCTCCAGGCATCAAAGGAGACCCGTGATGAACAATCTGAAACGCAATATCGTCGTGAGCCTTGGTGCAGTCCTGGCGCTTGCCGCTTTTGCTCAAGCACCCGCTCAGGCCCAGATCTCGACTAACCCCGGGGGAACCGGGCAAATCCCGCCCATCGTTCAAGCATGGGCCGACGCCTGGAACAGCGGCGATGCCGAAGGCATGGCGGCGCTGTTTACCGACGACGGCGTCTACGAGGATTATGCTTTTCAGGCCTCGTGGGACGGTCCTGAAGCGGTTGCGCAGTGGGTCGAGATCACTGTGACGAACATTCCCGATGCACGTGCAGAACTACTGGACGCCTATATGAGGGACGACAGGGCTACCCTGCGCTGGGTGTTTCACGGAACGCCAGAGCGCATGGGACCAATTGAGGGAACCGGCAAGACCTTTTCGGTCTCTGCCGTATCGGTTTTCGAGCTTGAGAGCGGCAAGATAAGCCGTGTCAGCGACTTCTACAACTTGGCCAATTTACTCCGCCAACTGGAACTTGAAGACCAGGTCTGGACTCCTCCGTTCGGGCCGGACGTCTTGAAATAACAAGATATCCCCTACCAACAGCCGATGAAGCGCCGACCGGCGACTTTAGGCCAGCCCTCCCCTGTGCAGCCACCAAAACTGCTCAGCTCTCTTTTTCGGAGCTGGTCAGTTAAATCGAGGCGTGCGCACCCGGACTGCCGCACTCATGCGTGACTTCAAAAGTCCGATCAGCTGTTCGCCCAGCCGCCGTCGACCAGGAATTGCTGCGCTGACAGCATTGCACTGTCTTGTGCGGCAAGGAACAGTGCCATGCGGGCAACGTCGTCGGGATAGAGGCGGCCGGCTAAGGCTTGATTGGTGTCGATCGTTTTTTCGCTCTCCGCATCTACCCAATGGGTCAACTGCCGCTCGGTCATGATCCAGCCCGGAACGATGGTGTTGACCCGGATACCGTGCTTGCCAAGTTCGCGCGCCATGGCACGGGTCAGCCCATGGGTTGCGGCCTTTGCCGTTTCATAAACAGGAATGCGCGGAGACATGACCATCCAGCTGATGGAGCCGGTGTTGATGATCGAGCCGCGCTTGGCTTTGATCATGCCTGGCGCAACGGCCTGGATGGCAAAAAAGCTGTGCTTGAGGTTGACTGCCATGCAGTTGTCCCAATAGTCGGGCGTCACTTCGGCCCAATCATGCCGCTGGTCATGCGCCGCATTGTTGACCAGCACCAGAGCATCGCCATGGTCAGTTGCGAACGTCGCGATCGCCTGGCGATAAGCCTCCACATTTGTGATGTCGCAGTTGATGTAGTGCGCAGTTTGCCCCTGATCTTTGAGCTCGGCAGCAAGTGAATTGCCCTTGTCGAGTTGGATATCCACAAAGCCGACTTTGGCGCCCTGGGCTGCGAAATTGCGAACCAGGGCTTCTCCTATGCCCGTTGCGCCGCCCGAGATGATCACCGGAACACCGGCAAGACTTGGATAATGCGCGTAGTTGATCATAAAGAAGCTCCGGTAGATAGGAAGGCAAAATAGCTCAGACGAGCGAAGGTGAGGCTTAGATAAAAAGGCTGCTGTGCCGGCTTTCGAGCTCGGGCAGATCGTCGAGGATGCTGCCCAAATGCTTGGCCATGGCCTGTTGGGCACCCTCGACATCGCGGGCATCGATGGCTGACATGATCGCCTGATGCTCGCGCACGCGGCGCTGCATGTCGGCTTCGCTCTGGAGCGTCATGTTACAGACCCGGTCCATATGCGTCTTCATGTCGGCGATAGCGATCCAGGCGATGCCCACGCCTGCCCCGGTCGCGACGGCGATGTGAAAGGCTTCGTCATGCTCGCGGAACGCGGCATGATCGAGCTTGCCGGCAACTTCTTCCTGCTTGAGCAGAATGCTCGCAATACGCTTGCGCTGCCAGGGATCGAACGATTGCGCCGCCTTGGCGACAACGGCGATCTCCACCGACTGGCGCACGAACAGCGCTTCGGTCATCTCCCGAGCCGAAATACGCGCCACCAGGGTGCCACGATGGGGCCGAATTTCGATCAGCCGGGAATTGGCGAGACGAATCAGGGCTTCTCGTACCGGCTGGCGGGAAACGCCCAAGCGTGTTGCGATCTCCTGTTCGGACAACCGCGCGCCGGGCAGCAGTTCAAGCTCGATAATGGCGCGGCGCAGATCTTTTTCGATCGACGCAGCGGCACTTTCCCCACTCTCGGCCGGGGCAATGTCCAAAGTCATATTACATCTCGCTTAGCACATTGACGGCTTCTGTGTTCCGCCATACGGTACCATACAATTCCATACAGAACGCGTCTAACGTTCGAATATTTTCAGGGAGAGGCGGGTCAACCCGCTGCCGCGATATCCATGCAGTCACGCTTTCAAGACAATTTCGTTGCGCCGGACCTTAGCGATCCGCGGCTTGCACGTAAACGCACCTATCGCATGCTGATCAACGGGGTTTCGCGCGATGCACAGAGCGGCGAAACGGTGGAGCGGCAAAGCCCGGGCCATCGCGGCAAGGTGGTTGGCGTGTGGCCCGCTGGTGTCGCGGCCGATGCGGGATTGGCGATCACGGCGGCGCGCAATGCCTTCGACAAGGGCCCTTGGCCGCGGATGAGCGGCGCAGAGCGCTCCACGATCCTACATGCCGTTGCGGCCGGTATTCTCGCTAATCTGGAAGAACTTGCACTAGTCGAGTGCCTCGAAACCGGCAAGCCGCTGAGCCAGGCCAAAGGCGAGATCGGCTATTGCGCCGACCTCTGGACCTATGCGGCTGGGCAGTCACGTGGGCTCGAGGGCGACAGTCACAATGCCATTGGCGAAAACCGGCTGGGCCTGGTGCTGCGCGAACCCGCTGGCGTCGTCGGCATTATCACGCCATGGAATTTCCCCTTCATCATCGTTTCCGAGCGCGTGCCGTGGGCCCTGGGCGCCGGATGCACGGTGGTGGTCAAGCCAAGCGAGTTCACGTCGGGGACGACGGTGCGGCTGGCAGAGATTGCCCTTGAAGCAGGGCTGCCTCCGGGGGTGTTCAATGTCGTCACCGGCTATGGGCCAGCGGCCGGGCAGGTACTGGCTGAAGATCCGCGCGTCGATGTGCTGGCCTTTACCGGCTCGGTGCGCGTCGGCACGCATCTGGCGGCTCTTGCGGCAGGCGGGGTCAAGCGCGTCGGGCTCGAACTGGGAGGCAAGGGCCCGCAGATCGTTTTCGCCGATGCCGATCTTGAAGCTGCGGCGGATGGCATCGCTTATGGCGTCTATCACAATGCGGGCCAGTGCTGCATTTCGGGCAGCCGGCTGATCGTTGCCAATGCGATCCGGCCCGCCCTGCTGGAGCGTCTGCTGCACATCTCTAAGCGCCTGCCGTTCGGCGATCCGCTCGGCGCTACGACACGCTTTGGCGCCATGGTTAGCGAGCAGCACACCGAAAAGGTCGCGAGCTACGTCGCCGCTGGCGTCTCAGAGGGCGCCGAACTGCTACTGGGCGGGGACATGGTTGCGGCATCGACGGGTAATTTCTTTGCCCCCACCGTGTTCGACAAGGTGCGTCCCGACATGCGCATCGCCCAGGAGGAAATCTTCGGGCCGGTGTTGGCGACGATCGGTTTCGACACGCCAGAGGAGGCCGTGGCGCTGGCAAATGGTACGCCATTTGGGCTTTCCGCCAGTGTTTGGTCGCGCGATCTCGAGACCGCCATCCAGACCACGCGCAAGCTGCGGGCTGGGCGCTGCTGGATCAACTCGGTGATCGACGGCACGCCTGAGATGCCGATCGGCGGCTACAAAAAGAGCGGCACTGGGCGGGAATTGGGCCGCTACGGGTTTGATGAATATTCCCAGTTCAAGGGTCTGCACATGACGCTTGGACGCGGGCAACCCTGGTTCGAGCACTAAAAGGCTGAACGAGGGACAAAAGTTTGGCGGCGCCTCGCAAGAGAGGCGCGGCCGAAGCGAGACCTGAGGAGGCTCGCAATAGATCGATATGGGAGGATCAATACAATGACGACGAGTAAACTAAAGCTGGCCCTGTTGGCAGGCTGCGCCTTGCTAACTAGTCCAAGCGTCATGGCGCAAGAGCAGGAAAGCGTTTCTGCCACCATGATTATCTACCTGGACCCTAGCGTTCAGTTCTTCAATCCGGTGGTCAAGGGCGCACAGGATGCGGCTGCAGCCTTCAACGTCGATCTCGACGTGCAATATGCCAACAATGATCCGGTGCGGCAGAACGATCTGATCGAAACGGCTGTTGCCGCTGGTGTCGATGGCATAGCGGTTTCCATTTCAAGCTCGGATGCGTTCGACGATAGCATCTGTGCGGCCGTTGAAGCCGGGATCATCGTCATTGGCTTCAATAATGACGATCTTGAAGGCGCCGCTGGCAATTGCCGGCAGGCCTATGTCGGCATGGACGAAGAAGCGTCGGGCTATGAACTTGGCACCCGGATGATCGAAGCGTTCGACCTCAAGGAAGGCGATGTGGTCTTCAACCCGCGTGAAATTCCCGAGGCCAGCTTTGCCGTGGCACGTGGCGGCGGCATTGAGCGCGCCATGGGCGAAAAGGGCATCATTGTTGAAACCGTGCGTGCGGGTCTTGATCCTGCCGAAGCGCAGAACATCATGGCGCAGGCGCTGATCGCCAATCCGGACATCAAGGCGGTGTTTGGCACTGGTTCGGTAACTTCCACGGTTGGTGCCGGTGCGATCCGCGATGCGGGCGTGGAAGTGCCGTTCGGTGGCTTCGATCTGGCGATCGAGATTGCCGATGCCGTGGAGTCGGGTGCCATGTTCGCCACGATGGACCAGCAACCCTATTTGCAGGGCTATTACCCGATCGCCCAAATCGCAATGGCAGCTCGTTACGGCCTGACGCCGACCGATGTCGATACGGGCCAGGGCGCCTTCCTCGACCAGGCCCGCATCGGCGAAGTCAAGCCGCTGATCGGCACCTATCGCTAAGCCGGCAACGCCCCGGCTGCCAAGCCGGGGCACACTTCTATTTTGGATATGACCCGTGACCGATTTTACCCATAGCCGCGCCGCGCCCCGGCGCTCGGCGGCGGATTGGCTGCACGCCCTTTTGACCATGCCGGCCGGCGCCATCCTGCTCGTTTTCGTCGTGGTGCAAATTGCTTGCATTGCAGCCGGGCTGCTGTTTGCCGATGATTTCCGCTATTTGTCGTCCGCCAACATGGGCATCATGATGCGCTCCGTGCCGGTGCTCGGATGCCTCGCGCTTGGGGCCGGCGTCCTGATGATCGCCGGCGAGTTCGACCTGTCCATCGGTTCAGTTTATACGCTCACGGCCATCATCATGGCGGTTCTGGTCGGTAACGGCATCGATGCGTTCATCGCAGCGCCGGTGGGCCTGCTGGTGGGCGCGGCGATCGGGCTGGGCAATGGCGCGCTGACGCTACGGTTCAACCTGCCATCATTCATCGTGACGCTTGGCGGGCTGCTGTTCTGGCGCGGCGCGGTGCTGCTGATCAATGGCGCCGTGCAGGTGCGGTTCGATCCTAACCCAGTGTTCAACGCCATGTTCGGCGGCACAGTTTTTGGCATCAACGCGGCCTTTATCTGGTTCATTGGCCTATGCCTTGTGTTCTACGCGTTCCTCCATCGGCATCGGTTTGGCAACCACGTCTTTGCCACGGGCGGCAATCGCTCGGCCGCTACGGCCATCGGCGTCAACACGGCTCGCATCAAGCTCATGGCTTTCGCCATAGCCGGTTTCATGGCCGCATTCGCCGGCATCCTGGCAACCACCCGCGTGGGCAGCGTGCAACCGGGGCAGGGTACGGGTCTCGAACTTCAGGCTATCGCCGCCTGCGTGATCGGCGGGCTTTCCCTGCGCGGGGGCCGTGGCTCGATCCTCGGCGTCTTCCTCGGCGTCATGCTGATCTTCACCATCACGGACGTGCTGCTGCTGATGCGGGCGCCGGGCTTTTATCTCGACATGTTCATCGCCACGCTGATCGTTGTGGCGTCCATCTTCAACCATGGCCTCGATCGCCGCGGAGCCGCGTCATGAGCTTGCTTGCGCTCCATAACATCAACAAGTCATTCGGACCGCTCAAAGCGCTGACCGATCTCAGTTTCGAAGTGGGCCACAGTGAGGTGGTGGGTCTGCTTGGGGACAACGGGGCGGGCAAGTCGACGACCGTCAACATGATCTCGGGCATCCACCAGCCGAGTTCAGGCCATATCAGCGTCGATGGCGTGCCGCAGAAGTTCGCCAACCGGCAGGACTCGGCCGAAGCGGGCATCGAGACCATCTACCAGAACACGGCCCTGGTCGATTGCCTCTCCATCTCGCGCAATATCTTCCTCGGCCGCGAACTGACCACCCGCTTCGGCTTTCTCGACCTAAAAAGCATGCGAGAGATCGCTATGCAGGTGCTGGAAAGCGCCGTCCACATCTCGGGCATAGATTCCCCGGATAAGATGGTCGGCGATCTCTCGGGCGGGCAAAAGCAGGCGGTAGCCATAGCCCGGGCGGTATTCTTCAAGCGTCGCGTGCTTTTGCTTGATGAGCCCACATCGGCGCTTTCAGTGCGCGAAACTGAAGCCCTGCTCAACCAGGTGCTGAAACTCAAGGCCGAGGGCGTGTCGAGCGTCCTGGTGACTCATAACCTCTACCACGCCTACCAGGTCTGCGACCGATTCGTGATCATGAGCCATGGCACCAAGGTTTTTGATGTCAGCAAGGCGGACACGACAATCGATGAATTGACCAAGCATGTCGTGCTCACCTGATTGAGGCTTATCGGCAGCGACGAGGACCCATAATCCACGTTGCTGCCGATCTTGTCAGCGCATCATCCGACGAACCGGGACGACTTACACGTTAAGCGGCATGAGATGCTCATTGATGGTAACATCGGCTAGCAGCAGTCGGCCCATTGGTGCACAGACCTTGCAGATAACGGCGTTTCCCTGGTTGCATACTGGCCCGCACTGAGCCGTGCCCGTTTGTAACGGCGGTGCGCCTTGTAAAACGCCCCATCTAAAGGCTACTCGTTCCAGCCGCGCACTGTGTTACCACCAAACACCATCTGCCGCACGCCTGCCGACGCAAGCGCGGCGCCAAAGCCCAGGTGTGGCGCACTTGCCGAGTTGAGCTTTTCCGTCTGCTCATCATTCAATTGAATTGATGCCGCTGCGATATTGCTTTGAATTTGAGTCACACTGCTTGCCCCAATGAGGGTGGATGCGACTGCGGGCTGCCGCATAGTCCATGCAAGTGCGGCTTCCGCCATTGACCGTTCCACTTCCTGGGCTACTCCTCGGAGAGTGTCGAGTATGGCCCAATTCCGGTCGGTGAATTTGCTGTTGCCGAAAGGATTGGTGCCACTCAGACGGCCAGACTTGCTGGTATCTTCGCGCTTGTATTTGCCGGTCAGAAATCCTCCTGCCAATGGACTCCATGGCATGATGGCAATGCCGGATTCCTGTGCGACGGGCACATGTTCGTTCTCGATATCTCTGGCGACCAGCGAATATTCCAGCTGCATAGCTATGGGGCCGGGCACCCGGCGCTCCGTTGCGATTGTCGCAGCCTTCATGGCCACCCAGGCGGGCATATCGGAGAAGCCGAAATAGCGGATCTTGCCGGCTCGGACGAGGTCGCCGAGAGTCTGCATGATCTCCTCGACGGGCGTTACGCCGTCCCAAATGTGCATCCAATAAAGATCGATATAGTCGGTTCCTAGTCGTGCCAAGGATTGGTCCAGCGCCCGGCGTATGTTCTTCGCGCCGGAACCGCCGGCATTTGGATTTCCTCGACCTGCTTGCGACGCTTGAAGCGGACTTGCGGAGCCGTTGAACCCGAACTTGGTCGAGAGCACGAATTCGTTGCGCGACTTCGTTTCCTTGATGAACTTGCCGACCAACTCCTCACTAAGACCGCCCGAGTAGATATCGGCAGTGTCGATGAAATTGCCGCCAGCACTACGATAGGCTGCAAAAATTGCTAGCGAGGTAGGTTCGTCTATGCCGAAAGGGCCTGGGCCGAAGGTCATCGTACCCAAGCATAGAGGACTGACAACCAGGCCCGAGCGGCCTAAAGTACGGAAGTTCAGCAAGGACATTGTAAAGCTTTCATAGTGATCACTATGTAATGGCTTACGTGCCTTGTACCGCACGGTCAACCGTTTTATAGTGATCACTATGGAAACTATTCCAACGCAAGCTCGCCGGATCGGCAGACCCCTCTCCTTTGATCGAGCCGAAACGCTTGAAAAGGCGATGCTGACCTTCTGGCGCCATGGTTACGAGACTACGTCCATCAGCGATTTGACGACAGCGATGGGCATCACCGCACCAAGCATCTACGCGGCTTTCAAGGACAAGAAGCATCTGTTTCTGGAAGCGATGCATCTTTATGCAGGGTCGCCCTACGACATAGATCAGGCGCTTGGAGACGCTCCGACATCACGAGAAGCCGTCCATAAGATGCTTACTGCGGCTGTTGTTGCGTTCACCGGCGAGCACACGCCCCGAGGATGCTTGCTGGCAAGTGCTACCGCGTCGGGCTCCGAAGATGCGGCCGATGTTCAAGCGGCCGTTGCTGAGGTTCGCCAGCAAATACAGAATCGCGTCGAGAAGCGGATCAGCAGGGATGTTGCGGAACAGGTTTTGCGGCCAGATACCAATAGCCGGGCGTTGGCTGGGATGACCATTACCATGATCCAGGGCATGTCGGTCCTCGCGCGCGACGGCGCTTCACGTCAGGCCTTGCTTGATATTGTAAAAGTCTTGATGAGCGGATGGCCATCGAAATAAATGCTGGCCCATGCAGGCCAGGCCGGGTTTCGAGGAGACACCAAGTTCCTGCCGAGGCAAGCGCGTCTATGCATCGTTCATTCCGGCGATGAGCATCTTCCGCCGTCAGACAATAAGACCTAATGCCGGACGCATGCTGCCACCATGGTAGCAGCATCGATCCCGAAGTGACGGTAAAGATCGGCTACGGTTCCGGTCTGGCCGAAATGTTCAACGCCAAGCGTAACTGTCCTGTGGCCCAATACGCTTCCCAACCATCCCAGGGTTGCAGGGTGGCCATCGATAGCGGTTACAAGGCGAGCGGAATGCGGCGCTTGCTTGAGTAAAGCTTCGATGTGGCTGTCTGGCGTCTGTTCTCCATGCAGGCGCCCCCGCTGCGCGGCGTGCCAGCCAGCATTGAGCCGGTCTGCGGAGGTGATGGCGAGGATTGCGATGTGGCGGCGGTCGCCACCAATCTCAGCGGCTGCGGCAATCGCCTCGCTGGCAAGGACGCCTTGATAGGCGATCACGGCTTCGCATTGTGGCGTAGGAGGCTTGAGCCAATAGGCGCCTTGTATGATGCTGGCGGCAAGTGACGGATCCACCGATCGTGGTGGTTGTTCCAAGGTCCGGGTCGATAGGCGCAGATACACCGATCCCCCCGTTTGATCGCGAGGCCAGTCGGCAAGGTCCGGACGGGCATCCCCTGAGCGTTGCATGTAATCGAACGCCCAATCCATGATGACGGCCAGTTCATCAGCGAAGGCCGGCTCGAAACTGGCTAGTCCGTCTTGTGCCAAACCGATCAGGGGAGAAGCAATCGACTGGTGGGCGCCACCTTCGCCGGCAAGCGATACGCCTGAGGGCGTCGCGACAAGCAAGAAGCGGGCATCTTGGTAGCAGGCGTAATTGAGCGCATCGAGACCGCGAGAAATGAAAGGGTCATAAAGCGTTCCGATGGGCAGGAGCCTCTCGCCGAACAAGGAATGAGACAGCCCAGCGGCGCCCAAGGCAAGAAAGAGATTCATCTCGGCAATACCTAGTTCCAGATGCTGGCCCTGCGGTGTGAAGCGCCATTTCTGGGTCGAGGGTATGGACTGGTTCTGGAAGATGTCGGCCATAGCTTGCCGCCCGAAAAGGTCGCGACGGTTGACCCAAGCGCCGAGATTGGTCGACACCGTCACATCCGGCGACATGGTGACGATACGCTGTGCGAGGGTAGTGTCGGTTTTCGCGATACTGTCCAAAATACGCCCGAAGGCCGCTTGGGTGGAGATAGCGCCTTTGCCCAAAAATTGCGGTCCTATGCCAGGAACGGCCGTGGACTTGCAGCGCCGGGTGACATCCGTATTGGAACGGACTTCGTTCAAAAGGCGCTCCAGCAAATCAGGCTCGCCTAGCCCCTCGAACTGATCCCATTCATGCCCATCACGAATGCCGTGGACGACTTTAAGCTCGGCCATCTGTGCCGAAGTCATCTGCCCCGCGTGATTGTCCTTGTGGCCGGCAAGTGGCGTTCCCCAGCCCTTGACCGTGTAGGCGACGAATACCGTCGGCTGGTTGTCCTGCACGGCTTGAAACTGCTCGAGCAGGGTTTGTACGCAGTGCCCGCCAAGGTTGGCCATCAGCTTGGCGAGTTCCTGATCGCTGCGCCGCGATAGAAGGGCAGATACAGCACCCTGGTCGCCGATGTCATGTTCCAAATGTTCACGCCAAGCGGCACCGCCGCGGAACATGAGCGCCGAGTAAAGATCATTGGGGCAGTTGTCGATCCAAGCCTGAAGCTTGTCACCGCCCGCCTCGGCAAAAGCGGCGCGTTGCAAAGCGCCGTGTTTAACCGTGACAACCCGCCAGCCGAACGCCCGAAAGACAGCCTCGATGCGCTCGTAGAGGCCTTCACGAACAACGCCGTCGAGGCTTTGCCGATTGTAGTCGATAATCCACCAGCAATTGCGCAGTCCGTGCTTCCAGCCCTCTAGAAGGCACTCGTAGATATTGCCTTCGTCAAGTTCGGCATCACCAGCAAGAGCGATCATCCGGCCTTCAGCCAGGGTCGGTTTGGCCCAGGGCTTGGCGAAAACATAGTCCTGCACCAAGGACGCAAAAGCTGTGAAAGCGACACCCAGGCCGACCGAGCCGGTCGAGAAGTCGACTTCATCATTGTCCTTGGTCCGGGACGGATAAGATTGAGCGCCGCCGAAGCCGCGGAAGTTCACCAGCTTGTCCCGCGATTGGCGGCCAAGCAGATATTGAATGGCGTGAAAGACCGGGGCGGCATGAGGTTTGACGGCAACCCGGTCTTGCGGCCGGAGAAACCCGAAGTACAGCGCAGCCATGATCGCCACCATCGAGGCCGAGCTCGCCTGATGACCGCCGACCTTAAGCCCATCAGCGTTGGGCCTTATGTGGTTGGCATGGTGAACCATCCAGCTTGAAAGCCAAAGGGTCTTTCGGGCCAATGCTTCGATAGCGCGAACTCTGTCCATTGCGTTTCCTCCCTGCTCAAAGACAATGCACGCTTTGGCGGGACAGTTTTTTCCTATTATGTGCTAGTTCTTGGAAGTGAGCGCAATATTCGAGCAGCTTGAACATCAGATATGACGCTTTCTGCCAAACAAGCCGAGCTTACGAACCTCGATCGCAAGATCCTTCGAGTTCTGCAAAGAGATGGTCGCATGACCATTCAAGCGATTGCCGAACAGGTCGGCTTATCGCCCTCGCCATGCCTGCGCCGAATACGGCAGCTCGAGCGCTCCGGCATCATCTCAGGGTATAGCGCGACTGTTGACCAGGAAGCGGTGGGCTTGCCTGTTTCCGTCTTCATATCCGTCAAGCTTGAACGGCAGCGGTCCACGGAACTGGACGCCTTCGCAACTGCCGTTGGGAAGTGGCCCGAAGTCATGGACTGCTATCTGATGACAGGCCAGTTTGATTTTCTCTTGCGCGTCGTTTGCGCAGACCTAGGAGCCTACGAGCGCTTCCTGCGAGACCATCTGACCCAAATCAGTGGCGTCGCTTCAATTGAATCCAGTTTTTCTTTGGGCAAGGTCAAGGCGTCGCGCGTCCTGCCCATCTAGCGACAGAGACAAAGCCAAAACGATGCTGTCAACAGGCGAGGCGCCCAACTCCGCTAGACAACTTAAATAATTTATAAGTCTTCTGGAGTTATTTATCATTCAAGCAAGAAGCCAGTTGGGGCATTTTGAGGTCAGACGCGACGCACGAAAGCTTGTGCGCTGTCCCGGAGGAGGGACCAGTCCAAATGATATTGCCGTATCGCCTCACGCATAAGATTCCGCTGATCGGCCTAGGCGCAGCCTTGATCGTTGCCATTGGCGTTAGCACAGCAAGTTATCTCGTCGGATCGCAAGCCGTTTCCGACTTCTCGCGCGACCGGCTGGCAGCTGTTGCGCACGACCGGGCAGCGGAGGTTTCCAAATATTGGAAGCAGCTAAGCCGCAACACGGGTGCTATGGCATCTTTCCCCAGCACGGCCACGGCACTTGTTGATCTTGCAACATCGTGGGTCGACATTCCGGACGACAAGACCGCGACGCTTCAGAAAAGCTATATCTTGGACAACCCCCATGCGCCCCAAGAACGCTATCTGCTTGATAGTCCCGAGGCGTTCCTGCGCTACAATTTTGTGCATCGGCGTATTCATCCCGAGTTCCGGGCGCTGATGCTGGCGCAGAATTTCAGCGATCTCTATCTCATCGATCTGGAAGGCAACATTCTTTATTCGGTGGCAAAGCAGGCCGATTTCGCGCGTTTGGTCACGCCCGCGGCGGGCGGCTTGCATGAGGCTTTTCGCGCTGCTCTCCTAGACGAGGCCGCGGGCGATGTTCACGCGACTGACTTTTCAGCCTATTCCTTGCTTGAGAACCAGGTTTCCGCCTTCTTCGCGTCCGTCGTCTTTGACCCCGATGGAGTGAAACTGGGGGTCATTGCAGCACGCGTCGACCCGATCGCTATCAACCAGATATTGCAGTCGCGCGAGGGCTTGGGCGAAACCGGAGAAACGGTGCTCGTTGGTCCCGACTTTACATTGCGCAGCGAGTCGGAGCTCTCGGAGGAAGCTGATATCCTTCAGACAGTGATGCAGAACGATGCCGTAGCTGGTGCTTTAGCTGGCAAGAAAGGTCATGCCCAAACATCGGACTACCGCCAGATGAGCATGGAGATCGCGGCGTCGCCCGTTGCCAACATAGCTCAAAACTGGGTTGTTGCAGGGGCTATGTCGAGCCAGGAAGCATCGTTGGCGGTTGTCCGCCTGCGCGACGTCATGGTGCTTGTGGGAACCGGACTATTGCTCGTGATTGGTTTGTTAGCGGCTCTTGCCTCCCGCTCAATCACCAAGCCTTTGTCCAATCTGGTTCGCACCACCAACGAACTGGCCCAGGGGCATCTAGCAGTGGAAGTGCCCGGCCGCGACCGCCGGGACGAACTGGGCGAGCTGGCCCGCGCACTGGAGGTCTTCCGCGAAAACGGATTGAAAGTCACCGAGCTTACAGAAGCCGAGGCGGAGCGCATCAGGGAAGGTCAAGCGACCCGTGCGCAAATGATGCTTGAACTGCAAAGAGCATTTGGCGACGTCGTTGATGCCGCAATCGAGGGTGATTTTTCCCGCCGCGTGAACAGCGTCTTTCCCGATGCTGAACTCAATGCCTTGGCGCGATCCATCAATGGCTTGGTTGATACGGTGGATCGTGGTTTGAGCGAGACTGGCTCAGTGCTGTCTGCGCTTGCAGCAGCTGATCTGAGCACCCGCATGCGGGGGGACTACAAGGGCTCGTTCGCGGCGCTCAAGGCAGACACCAACGCTGTCGCTGACAAGTTATCCGACATCATGGGACAGCTCAAACGAACGTCGCGCACACTTAGAACAGCAACCGGAGAGATCTTGTCGGGTGCCGACGATCTTTCGTCCCGGACAGCCTTGCAGGCGGCCACTATCGAAGAAACATCGGCCGCCATAGAGCAACTTGCCAAGACGGTTCTACAGAATGCAGAGCATGCCGCGCAGGCGAGCAAGGCCGCCAATGGCGTAACGGAGACTGCTGAAGAAGGCGGCCAGGTTATCGTTCAAACCACCGAAGCCATGGCGAAGATCTCAACCAGTTCGGACAAAATTTCCAGCATCATCGACCTGATCGACGACATTGCCTTCCAAACCAATTTGCTGGCGCTCAACGCCTCGGTGGAGGCGGCGCGCGCCGGCGATGCGGGCAAGGGTTTTGCCGTCGTTGCAGTGGAGGTCAGGCGGCTAGCCCAGAGCGCCGCAAGTGCCTCGAAAGACATCAAGATACTGATCGACCAGAGCGCTCATGAAGTTGGGGCAGGGTCCAAACTGGTGGCCAGCGCGGCGGTCAAAATAAGAACAATGTTGGAGGCGGCCCGTTCCTCAAGCGCTCTGATGACCGGAATTGCCCAGCAAAGCCGGGAACAGGCTGCTGCTATCACGGAGGTCAACGCAGCGGTGCAGACAATGGAGTCGATGACGCAGCACAATGCGGCGTTGGTCGAGGAAATGAATGCATCCATACAACAGACCGAGCAGCAGGCAACCCAGCTGGACGGGATCGTGGACATCTTTGTGATCGAAGATGAAAATGTACTCGGCGGCAGGCGGGCGTCGGCCGAGGCTGTCAATGTTTTGGCTTTAAGGAAGAGAACCGCTTAACGCATGCGCCAGCGTGCAGGTGGCGCTTGGATCTGCTCGCCTACAAGGTTGGGGAGCTTTATGTTCCCGTTCATGAAATAGCGTTGAAACAGCGGACTGGTCGCGGCCCCGATAGCGCGGGCGTTGCCCCCGACCAGTCCTGCTTCGACGCGGGGCAGAATCAGGCCATTGAGGTCCTGGTTGGCAAGGTACCGCCGGGTTCGCTCCACAAGCGACTGCTTGACGCTCTCGGGAAAGGCGCCATCGATCAGAATGGCTTCGAAATCGATGACCGCGCACACCGACAGGCTCGCCTTTGCCAACTCCTGTGCCGTTTGACCGATCCACGGTTCCACCAACCGTGCGTAGGACGACCAATCCTGGGGTTGATCCCACAAGCGTCTTGGGTCGTGTCCCAACTCGCTCAACCGCTTTTCCAGCACTTGGATAGAAGCGGTATCAGTCAATTGCTGGCTTTCACCATGGGGCCCGACGGTGCGCAGGGCTCCGAGCGCGCCAGCATTGCCCTGGTGTCCTTGATAAACAGAGTGGTTCAGCACAATGCCTCCACCAACAAAGGCACCTATGAAGAAATAGGCATAGTCTCGAAATTCCTTTCCCCGGCCATAGACGTGCTCGGCCTGGCATCCCGCTGTTGCGTCATTTACGACGTGAACGGGCAAACTGGAAAACTTGGAAATCTCTCGTGCAAAATCGGGTTCTTCCCACCCATTACTAGGTGAGGAACTGGTTTTGCTATTTGGCGACTTCCACAGGTTGAATGGGACTGCGATACCGATGCCGCAAATCCGGGCACGCTCCAAAGGAGCGCATTGCGCCTCCATCTCGCCGATACCTTGCTCAAGGAAGCTAAAGATGATGTCTGGAGTGGGGATCTCATAGGAAATCTGCATCTCGGCCTTCACATGGCCACGGAAATCCATGAGCAGCAGAACGGCATTACGTCGGCCGATCTTGCAACCAAACGAAATAACGCCGTTCTCCGCAAGGCTTATTGGAACATAGGGCTTCCCGACCCGGCCTTGCCGGACTGGGGCACCGCGGCTTACCAGTCCCTCGTGCTCGAGCTCCCGCAAAATATTAGAGATAGTTTGGGGGGACAGGTTCGCCAAACGCGCCAGTTCGCTGCCGGGCGTTGGCCCGTTTCGCTGGAGCAAAGTCAATAAAAGGCGCTCATTGTGCTCGCGTACGCCGCTCTGGTTCACCCCGATGTTAAGCGGCCGGATCAAGCTGTTTTCCATGCTCGGGACCTTAGCTGCGCGGCATGCTTCGTGGAAGCCATTTCGGCAAACAGCATTAAATAAATAAAATCGACATATATATTGACGAGGCCGGTTGAAAGCAGCACGATAGGCGCGTCTAGAACCCCATGGGAGGAGCCCACCGGGGTTGTTAAGGGAGAAAAAAATTGAAAAGCTTGCTTTTGAGCGCTGCGGTGTTCGTTGCTGCAATGTCCACAACAGCGATGGCCCAAGATGCGGTTTCCGCATGCCTGATTACCAAGACCGATACTAATCCATTCTTCGTCAAAATGCGCGAAGGCGCGGAAGCAAAGGCTGCTGAGCTTGGCGTTTCCTTGAAGTCCTATGCCGGCAAGGTGGACGGTGATCACGAGACACAGGTTGCCGCTATTGAAACTTGTATCGCCGATGGCGCTAAGGGTATTCTCCTAACGGCTTCTGATACCTCTGCCATTGCCCAGTCCGTGCAGCAGGCGCGTGACGCAGGGCTCTTGGTGATCGCGCTTGATACTCCACTGACTCCAGCCGATGCAGCCGATGCGACTTTCGCCACCGACAATTTCCTGGCCGGTGAACTGATTGGCAAGTGGGCTGCAGGTCAGCTCGGTGCAGAGGCGGCGAACGCCAAGATCGCCATGCTTGATCTGGCAATCAGCCAGCCAAGCGTGGACGTTCTGCGCGACCAAGGCTTCCTGCAGGGTTTTGGCATTGAACTGGGTGACCCCAACAAGTGGGGCGACGAAACGGACCCACGTATCGTCGGCCATGACGTGACCGGCGGCAACGAGGAAGGCGGGCGCAAAGCAATGGAAAACTTGCTGGCAAAGGATCCGACCATCAACGTTGTCTACACGATCAATGAGCCAGCAGCCGCTGGAGCCTATGAGACGCTCAAGGCTATCGGCCGCGAGAACGACGTCATTATTGTTTCGGTGGACGGTGGATGCCCGGGCGTAGCAAACGTCAAGGCTGGCGTGATCGGCGCAACCTCCCAGCAATACCCGCTCCAAATGGCTTCGCTTGGTGTCGAAGCAATTGCGACATGGGCAGCGGACGGTTCCAAGCCGGCCAACACAGAAGGAAAGGATTTCTTCGACACTGGTGTTACTCTGGTCACCGACAAGCCCGTAGATGGCGTCGAGTCGGTTGACACAACCAAGGGAACGGAACTCTGCTGGGGCTAAGACCTCGCATGATCAACGGATCGGGAGTGGCGCTTGTGCTGCTCCCGGTCTTTGCTAGGGAGGAGAGTGTATCGTAATGGCGAACCAACTCGAAGTTGAGTCCGTGCCCGCCTCGAACGATGAACAGATTGCCGTCTTCAAGCATGACGTCGGCCCGATTACGCGCATACAGCAGGCCTTGCATTCGCATCCGGCGCTGGTGCCGCTGATAGTGCTGGTGCTTTCGATCATCGTATTCGGCATGCTGTTAGGATCGAAGTTCTTTTCGTCATTTGCCTTGACGCTGATCCTTCAGCAGGTCGCCATCGTCGGTATTGTCGGGGCGGCCCAGTCGTTAGTCATTCTCACCGCCGGCATAGATTTGTCGGTTGGCGCCATCATGGTGTTGAGCTCCGTCATCATGGGGCAGTTCACGTTCCGCTATGGCCTGCCGCCTGCCGTTGCCATCGCGATGGGCCTGGCTGTGGGAACCTTTATCGGGTTTGTGAACGGCTGGCTCATAGCCCGCGTAAAACTACCCCCCTTCATCGTCACCTTGGGCGTTTGGCAAATTGCCTTGGCGTCGAATTTTTTGTACTCGGGCAATGAGACAATCCGTGCTCAAGAAATAGAGGCGGAGGCTCCACTTCTGCAGTTCTTCGGCCAGTCCATATCAATTGGCGGCGCCGTGCTCACCTATGGCGTCATCTTCTTCATTCTGCTGGTGGTGCTTTTGGCTTATGTCTTGCGCCAGACGGCTTGGGGCCGGCATGTTTATGCAGTCGGCGACGATGCCGATGCGGCAGAGCTTTCAGGGGTCAACACCAAGAGGATCCTGATCTCGGTCTATATGCTCTCGGGCCTGATCTGTGCCTTTGCCGGATGGGTGCTCATTGGCCGCATCGGGTCTGTGTCACCCACTTCGGGTCAGTCGGCCAATATCGAAAGCATCACGGCAGTGGTGATTGGTGGCATCTCCCTTTTTGGTGGGCGAGGATCCATCCTTGGCATGCTTTTTGGTGCTCTGATCGTTGGCGTATTCTCGCTCGGCCTGCGCCTGCTTGGAGCAGATGCGCAGTGGACCTATTTGCTCATTGGTGTGCTCATCATCGCGGCAGTTGCAATCGATCAGTGGATTAGGAGGGTATCCTCATGACCGAGTCGATCCTTTACGCACGGGGGCTGAACAAGCGTTACGGCAAAGTCACTGCGCTCGAGAACTGCGATTTCGATCTGCGGCCCGGTGAGATTTTAGCGGTGATCGGCGACAACGGTGCCGGCAAGTCATCCCTGATCAAGGCTCTATCCGGAGCGATCACGCCTGATAGCGGTGAGATCTTTCTTGAGGGCAACAGGGTCAGTTTCTCCTCGCCGATCGATGCCCGCCTGGCTGGCGTGGAGACGGTATATCAGACCCTGGCCATGTCGCCCGCCTTGTCCATTGCCGACAATATGTTCATGGGTCGCGAACTACGCCGGCCGGGGATCATGGGCAGCGTATTCCGTCAGTTGGACAGGCCGGCAATGGAACGCATCGCACGGCAGAAATTGTCCGAGCTTGGCTTGATGACCATTCAAAACATCAACCAGGCTGTCGAGACATTGTCCGGCGGACAACGCCAGGGCGTTGCAGTTGCTCGCGCTGCCGCATTTGGCAGCCGTGTGATTATTCTTGATGAGCCGACAGCCGCATTGGGTGTGAAAGAGTCAAGGCGCGTCCTCGACCTTATCCAGGACGTGCGGGCGCGCGGCATACCAATCATCCTCATCAGCCACAACATGCCCCATGTGTTCGAAGTCGCGGACCGTATCCATGTTCATAGGCTTGGGCGGCGTCTGTGCGTCATCGATCCCAAGGACTACACCATGTCCGACGCGGTGGCGTTCATGACTGGAGCGAAAGCTGCGCCGGAAAGCGCAGTAAACGCATAAAACCTCGATATTCCGTTCTCCCACGGGTTCACTGACGCCGGTAAGCCGCACAAGCGCAACTTATCGGCGTCTTTTCGCGTGGTAACGGCTGCCAGCTAAAACAGCATGACGATGTCGTTCTCACGGTCGGGCCGGGGCAAGATCACGAACTCGCCTTGAATTGCCCGGATTGCGGGGCGAGGATAACCCGGATGCGCAGGCTGAACTGCCTCTGCCTCGCGCAGACGGTTCAATACTGGAACCGAGTACATGAAAGCTGTACCAGCCCGGTTATAGGTTGCCCTCTCGGTAGTATTTACAAGCCTGATCCCGCCGCATGCAAAAGATCGCTGTAAGATGCAACCAAACTATCCCGGCAGAATTATCGATTTTGGGGAGGAGCAGCCTCTCACATAGAGGGACGGCAGAGTGACGGCTATTGCAGCAACGAACCAGCTTGACCAGCGGCAGATTTTATCAGCGCTTCGGGCATTCAGGCGAGGGGATTTCTCGGTTCGGCTTCCTGAAGATTTTCACGGCATCGATGCCGAGATTGCCGAGACCTTCAATGAAATTGTTGATCTTAATGGACAGCTGACCAGCGAATTCGAGCGGCTTGGCCGCGTCGTTGGCAAGGACGGTCGGATCGGCGAGCGCGGTTATGTGCGCAATGCCACAGGAAACTGGGAAGCCAGCGTTCGCTCGATCAACGAGTTGATTGAAGACATGGTGCAGCCCACCGCGGAAGTGGCGCGCGTGATCGGTGCGGTGGCTAAGGGCGATCTGACGCAGACCATGCAGGTGGAAATCGACGGACGTCCGTTGCGCGGCGAATTCCTGCGCATCGGCAAGATCGTCAATACAATGGTGGGCCAGCTCGCCTCGTTTTCTGCCGAAGTGACGCGCGTGGCGCGTGAAGTGGGTACCGAAGGTAAGCTTGGTGGCCAGGCGCGTGTGAAGGGCGTTGCCGGCACCTGGAAAGACTTGACCGACAACGTCAACGCCATGGCGACGAACTTGACGTCGCAAGTTCGTAACATCGCCGAAGTGACGACTGCTGTGGCCTCCGGCGATCTATCCAAGAAGATCACGGTGGACGTGAAGGGCGAAATCCTGGGGCTCAAGAACACCATCAACACGATGGTTGACCAGCTCAACTCGTTTGCCTCGGAAGTGACGCGCGTGGCCCGCGAAGTGGGTACCGAGGGTAAGCTTGGTGGCCAGGCTCGCGTGGAGGGCGTTGGCGGCACCTGGAAAGATTTGACCGACAATGTGAACCTCATGGCTGATAATCTGACCGGCCAGGTGCGTAACATTGCCGAAGTGACGACTGCGGTGGCTTCAGGCGATTTGTCCAAAAAGATCACCGTGGACGTGAAGGGTGAAATCCTCGAGCTCAAGAACACCATTAATACCATGGTGGACCAGCTCAATTCGTTTGCCTCGGAAGTGACGCGCGTGGCGCGCGAAGTGGGTACTGAAGGAAAGCTGGGTGGGCAGGCACAGGTGCGCGGCGTTGCCGGTACGTGGAAGGATCTGACCGACAATGTGAACCTCATGGCCGATAATCTCACCGGCCAGGTGCGCAACATCGCCGAAGTGACGACCGCCGTGGCATCGGGCGATCTGTCCAAGAAGATTACAGCTGTTGCCAAAGGCGAAATTCTCGAGCTCAAGGACACCATCAACACCATGGTGGACCAGCTCAACTCATTTGCTTCCGAAGTGACGCGCGTGGCGCGCGAAGTGGGTACCGAAGGAAAGCTGGGCGGGCAGGCTGATGTGAAAGGCGTTGGCGGTACCTGGAAAGATTTGACCGACAATGTGAACCTGATGGCGGCGAACCTCACCGGTCAGGTGCGTAATATTGCCGAAGTGACAACGGCCGTGGCGTCGGGCGATTTGTCCAAGAAGATCACCGTGGACGTGAAGGGCGAAATCCTGGCGCTTAAGGACACCATCAACACCATGGTGGACCAGCTCAATTCGTTCGCGTCGGAAGTGACCCGCGTGGCTCGCGAAGTGGGTACCGAAGGTAAGCTGGGTGGCCAAGCGCATGTGGAAGGCGTGGGTGGTACCTGGAAAGATTTGACCGACAACGTGAACCTGATGGCCGACAATCTCACTGGTCAGGTGCGTAACATTGCCGAAGTGACGACGGCCGTTGCATCGGGCGATCTATCCAAGAAGATCACCGTGGACGTGAAGGGTGAAATCCTTGAGCTCAAGAACACCATCAACACCATGGTGGACCAGCTCAATTCTTTCGCGTCGGAAGTGACCCGCGTTGCTCGTGAAGTGGGCACGGACGGAAAGCTCGGCGGCCAAGCGCAGGTGCGTGGCGTGGCCGGGACGTGGAAGGATTTGACCGATAATGTGAACGCCATGGCGGCGAACTTGACGGGCCAGGTGCGTAACATTGCCGAAGTAACGACGGCTGTGGCGTCGGGCGATTTGTCCAAGAAAATTACCGTGGTGGTGCGCGGCGAAATCCTTGAGCTCAAGGACACCATCAACACCATGGTGGACCAGCTCAATTCGTTCGCCTCGGAAGTGACCCGCGTGGCGCGCGAAGTGGGTACCGAAGGTAAGCTTGGCGGTCAGGCCCAGGTGCGTGGCGTGGCCGGGACCTGGAAGGATCTGACCGATAATGTGAACTCCATGGCCCAGAACCTTACTGGCCAGGTGCGCAACATCGCCGAAGTGACAACGGCTGTGGCACGCGGCGATCTTTCCAAGAAGATCACCGTGGACGTGAAGGGTGAAATCCTTGAGCTTAAATCCACCATCAACACCATGGTGGACCAGCTCAACTCCTTTGCCGGCGAAGTGACGCGCGTGGCGCGTGAAGTGGGTACCGAAGGCAAGCTGGGCGGGCAGGCACAGGTGGGCGGCGTGGCCGGCACCTGGAAAGATCTAACGGACAACGTTAACCTGATGGCGACCAATCTCACCAATCAGGTGCGCGGCATTGCCGACGTGGTGACCGCGGTGGCGCAAGGCAATCTCAAGCGCAAGCTGACCGTGGACGCCAAGGGCGAAATCGCAGCGCTTGCCGACACCATCAACGGCATGATCGAAACGCTTGCGACCTTTGCCGACCAGGTTACGAACATGGCTCGCGAAGTGGGTGTCGAAGGCAAGCTCGGCGGTCAGGCACGCGTGCCGGGTGCGGCCGGTCTCTGGCGCGATTTGACTGACAACGTGAACGCCATGGCTGCGAACTTGACTGGCCAGGTGCGGTCAATCGCTGACGTGGCGACCGCTGTGACCAAGGGTGACCTTAGCCGTTCCGTTGCGGTTGAAGCCTCGGGCGAGATGGCGGCGCTCAAGGACAACATCAACGAGATGATCCGCAATCTAAAGGATCAAACACTCAAGAACGCCGAGCAGGATTGGCTCAAGACCAATCTGGCGCGGTTTTCGCGCATGCTGCAGGGCGAGCGTGATCTCGCAACCGTTTCGCGCCTGATCATGAGTGAACTGGCGCCCCTGGTGAACGCGCAATATGGCGTCTTCTACGTCACTAACAAGGACGATAGGGAAACCTATCTGGAACTCGCGGCCAGCTATGGCGCGGAAAGCAGCGCCGACATCAAGAGCCGGTTGGGGTTGCGTGAAGGGCTGGTCGGGCAGAGTGCTGCCGACAAGCGCGCGATCCTGCTTGATCGGGTACCATCAAATTTCCTCAAGATCAGCTCTGGCCTCGGCGCCTCCGATCCCGCTAATGTCATTATCCTGCCAGCCCTGTTCGAAGACGATGTGCAGGCGGTGATTGAGTTGGCCTCCTTTGCCGAGTTCAACGACACCCACCAGTCCTTCCTCAACCAGCTTATGGAGTCGGTCGGCATCGTTCTGAACACGATCGCCGCGACGATGCGAACCGAAGGCCTGTTGAAGCAGTCGCAATTGCTGACGGCCGAACTTCAGGCGCGCCAAGCAGAACTCACCAAAAAGCAGGAAGAGCTGCACACCACCAACGAGGAACTGCAGGAAAAAGCGCAGCTGCTCGAGAATGAAAAGAAGCAGGTGGAGAACAAGAACCTTGAGATTGAAATGGCTCGTCGGGCCCTCGAGGAGAAGGCCGAGCAGCTGGCGCTGACGTCCAAGTACAAATCCGAGTTCTTGGCCAATATGAGCCACGAGCTACGCACGCCGCTCAACTCGCTCCTGATCCTCTCCAAGCTTCTCGCCAGCAATCAGAACGGCAATCTCAACGAGAAACAGGTAGAGTTCGCGCGCACGATCAATTCCGCCGGCACGGATCTGTTGAGCCTGATCAACGACATCCTTGATCTCTCCAAGATCGAGTCCGGTACTGTCACGATCGATGTTGGCGAAATGCCGTTGGCCAATCTGCGCCAGCATATGGAGCGCACCTTCCGCCAACTGGCGGCAGACAAAGGATTGCGCTTCACCATCAATGTCGATTCAAAGCTGCCCGATGCAGTGCGCACCGATGAGAAGCGCCTTCAGCAGGTGGTGCTGAACCTTCTTTCCAACGCCTTCAAGTTTACTGCCGAAGGCGAGGTGCGCCTCGACTTCAAGCCTGAGCGCGGCTCGCATAATGGCGTCACGCGGCAGATCGAGGGCCTTGCCATCATGGTGACGGATACCGGCATCGGTATTCCGGAGGACAAGCAGAAGCTGATCTTTGAAGCCTTCCAGCAAGCGGATGGTACGACGAGCCGCAAATATGGCGGTACGGGCCTTGGGCTCTCGATCAGCCGCGAGATAGCGCGACTTCTGGGCGGCGAGTTGCGCGTGGAGAGCACACCCGGGAAGGGATCGACCTTTACTTTGGTTGTTCCATTCGAAGGGCCTCAAGAAGCACCAGCGCCCCGGCAATTGCCGGCTATTACCAGCACGAGTGAAGACATCGAGAGCCCGTCTATCGCCTTTGCCGATGATCGCGACAATATTCGCACAGGCGACCACGTTGTCTTGATCGTTGAAGACGATCAGACCTTTGGCGAAATCCTGCTTGGGATCGCGCGCTCAGCCGGGCTCAAGGGCGTCCTTTCCAATGCCGGCTCCGGCACCGTGGCACTGGCACGCAAGCTGATGCCCGACGCCATTACGCTTGATTTGGGATTGTCCGACATTGATGGCTGGGTGTTGTTCGATCTGCTCCGGCACGATCGCAAGACGCGTAATATCCCAGTCCATATCGTCTCGGGCGCTGACCGTATCACAGCCCTCAGTGATAAAGGCGCCGCGAGCGTTTTGACCAAGCCAGTGGCGCCTGAGGAACTGACGCAATTGTTCGCCACGATAAAGACCGGGAACCTGCGCACACAGCGTCGGGTGCTGATTGCCGATCCAGATTCCAATCGCCGGCTGTCCCTAGTCGATGCCGTCCGGGACGGCATGACTGTTGTGACGGCGATAGCGCAGCTGCCAGGCAATTCAGATGCCGACACGTTAGGGCAGTACGATGCCATCGTGGTGGGTTTTGCCCGTTCGGCCCGGGACAAACGCGAGCTTGCCTTGCGGTTGTCCGGCAATCCGGGCGGGATTTTGGACAAGCTCATCATCTATGCGCCTCAGGCTGAAATATTACCTGAGGCTTTTAATAAGGAAGGCGATCTTGGTGCTGTTCCGCGCGTCGAAAACTCGGGTCAACTGGTCAGCAAGATTGCTGACATGCTGCCATCATCTGCCGATGAAGGCGAGATGGCAGAAGACGCGCATGACAGCGACGTCAGTGATCTAGCCGGCTCGAAGGTCTTGATCGTCGATGACGATATCCGCAACATTTATTCGCTCACCAGCGTGCTTGAAACCTTCGGCATCGAAGTGCTGCATGCCGAGCGGGGCCGGGAAGGCATCAACCTTTTGGAGCAGCATCGCGATATAGATGTTGCCTTGATCGATATCATGATGCCGGAAATGGACGGCTACGAGACCATGCGCCAAATTCGCCGGCGGGCGGACTTCGCCGATCTTCCCCTCATATCGGTAACAGCCAAAGCCATGAAAGGTGACAGGCAGAAGTGTCTTGAAGCAGGAGCGTCGGACTATATAGCCAAACCCGTCGACCTTGATCTGCTGATGGCACTCCTCCGGGTGTGGATCAGCCGTGCGAAGGGACGGCCCAATGTTACCATTGCCAGTGATACACAGATGGCAGCCGAACTGTGACCGGTAAGCTGGCCGATGACACAGCGCTTTTGGCGGAGAATGTAGGACAGCCACGGGCCAAGGTGCTCATCGTTGACGACGATGATCGAAATCTGCTCGCGCTTGCCGAAGTTCTGAATGATCTAGCCGATGTGGTGCAAGCCTCATCGGGCGAAGAAGCGTTGCGCGCGCTTTTGCAACAGCAGTTCGCCGTCATCGTGCTCGATGTGCTGATGCCAGGCATTGATGGCTACGAAACGGCACAGCTGGTGCGGGCGCGCGAACAATCCCGCGATACACCAATCATTTTCCTTACGGCGATCAACAAGGAAGACGGGCATCTCCTGCGCGGTTACGACAGCGGCGCTGTGGACTTCGTATTCAAGCCGTTCGACCCTATTATCGTGCGCTCGAAAGTATCGGTTTTCGTCAGCCTTTACGAAAAAACGCTTGAGATTGAACGTAACGCTGCCGTGCAGCAGCAATTGTTGGAAGAGAAGCTGCAGGCGCAGGAACAAAGCTATGCCGCATTGCGGGCGCTGCGTGAAAGCGAGAAGTTCCAGGAACTGATTCTATCGTCGCTCCCTATTGCGGTCTATGTCGAGGACCAGGCCAGCCCGTTACCTAGGTTTGTTTCAGGCAATGTAAAGCAGATCACCGGCTTTGAGATTGCCGATTTCGAAACCGATCCGGCCCTTTGGCATTCTCGCGTGCAGCGGACGGGTGAGGCCGCGAGCCTGCCATTCAAGGATGGTGGCCGGACACTTGAGTATCGTTGGCTCCACCCCGATGGCACGCAGCGCATATTTCTCGATCAAGCCGTACCGCTTGCCACCCAGGACGGAGCTTTAGCTGGCACGATCAGGGACATTACCGAGCAACGCCTGCTGCAGGACCAGCTTTTTCAAGCGCAGAAAATGGATGCTGTCGGCAAATTGACGGGTGGCGTGGCGCACGACTTCAACAATCTGCTCGCTTCGGTTTTGAGCGGCTTGGCCCTGATCGAAAAGAGGGCCCGTCTCGAAGGCAAGGTCCTAGAAATTCTGGGTATGACGCGGCATGCGGCAGAACAGGGCAAGCATCTTGTCAGCCGCCTCCTGTCGTTTTCGCGACGGCAGAACCTCTCCCCGCGACTGGTACAGCTCTCATCGGTCAGCCGTTCGCTTGACGCCATGCTGTCCCCCACCCTTGGTGGCCTGGTGACCCTCAAGTGGGATCTGCAGCCGCAATTGTGGGACATTTTTGTGGATGCTTCGCAGCTCGAACTGGCCATCATGAATTTGGTGATCAATTCGAGAGACGCGCTGCCGTCGGGTGGAACCGTGACCGTCAGCATGGTCAACCAAAGCCATAACGGATCGGACGAGTTAGCCACGGGCCAGTATGTGGTGCTTACCGTGTCCGATGATGGGGATGGCATTGCCGCTGATCTGCTGACCAAAGTGCTTGATCCGTTCTTTACCACCAAGGGGGTCGGGCGGGGGACGGGTTTGGGCCTTAGCATGGCCTATGGTTTTGCGCGGCAGTCTGGCGGCACGCTGAGAATTACAAGCGAGCTCGGGCGGGGCACCGATGTGTCTATCTGGCTACCAAAGGCCAAGGAATTGGCCGATGCGGTTCCTAGTCCTGCGCCGCTCCAGCCGATGGTCTTGGCTGCCGATCAGCCGCTGCGCGTGCTCTTAGTGGATGACAGCAACACGCTTCGAAAGCTCACCGACATGCAACTTACCGAAGCCGGCTATGCCGTGGTTTCGGCAGCCAATGCGACAGAAGCTTTAAGCATTTTTGAGCGCAATCCCTTTGCTTTTGACGTCCTGCTGACGGACTATGCCATGCCCAAAATGTCAGGGCTTGAACTTCTTGCCGAAGCACGGCGCCGGCGTTCAGACCTGCCAGCCGTGGTGATTACTGGCTATGCCGATGTAGAGGCAATGCAAGCGCGACCGAATGATGTTGCCGTTGTGGCCAAGCCCTTTTCAGCGAACAGCTTGCTCCAAGCGCTTGTCGAGGCAACACGCAATATTGGTGATCGGACAAGTTCCTCGTCACAGTTGGAAGAGCGGACCAGCGCGCCCCCGCAACTGCAACGGGTGGCATACGGCGAGAACAGATCGTAACTAAAGCTAGCCGTCTGTGCCAACCGTATAAAGCTGCACCAGGTCAGGGATATATCAGCACACCCAAGCCCCAACCGCACTCTGTGCTGTCCAGGCTAACAAGCTCATTTCACCGCTGTTGCCGGTTGCGTACCCAATTGCAAGGTCCACGCAGAACTAACCCATGTTGATGCAACCAATTGGTGTCCAACTTATTTTTGAGTTTGGGGGCAGGGAGTGAACCTTGCAAATACGACGACTATCGCTGTGGCTCTGTAGGCACAGCTTATCGATACTTCTTCTAATGACTACGTCCTGGCATGCCAATGCACAGGATGCCGCGCCAGCAGCCAACGACAGCAATGTGTTTGTGTTTGGTGGTGTTTATTCCAGCGAGTCCGTCGGCGAAACAGCGAACTTCCTGGCCACCGATTATCAGGACGCGTATCTGCTGGGCGGTGGATACCAGCACTTCTTCTTGGGAGAAGAAGGTGGTTTCCGCGCAGGTCTGGAAGCCGGTGCTGCCCTGCGGAAAGGTCCCGATGTATCGGGCGAAGCATGGGCTGGTATCGTACTGCGCGCAGACAAGATTCTTCAAAACGAACAATTGGTCGTTTCCGCCAGCGTCACTGGCGGCCTGTCCTTGATCACCAATCCACTGGATGTCGAAATCGCCCGGGAGATTAGCCGGAACGGGGACAGCACATTCTTGTTTTACATGGCTCCGGAGATCAGCGTATCGACACCTGAGCATCCAAACACGGAAGTGTTCTGGCGGCTTCAGCATCGCTCCGGCGGTTGGAACACCCTTGGCAATATGGGCGAAGGGGCCAATGCCAATACGATTGGCTTGCGCTGGAAGTTTTAATCAGAGCCGCAATACGGGCTATCGGCAGGTTGCATGAAGTGTGGTCGTCGGCACTTAATGTTTGGGTATGTCAGTACCCTCGACAGGAACGGCGATAGCCGCCTGGTTCAGCAGTGTGGAAATAGCCGTAATGAGTTGCACCAAGGCAAACGGCTTTTGCAGCATGATGCTTTGAGGCACACCATGGGCGGACCACTCATAGCCGCTGTCACCGCTCATATAGATGACCGGTATATTGGGCACGATCTCACGTGCGCGATGACCGATGTCCCAACCGCTAGGACCAGCGCCCAGTTTGATATCAGTGATCACGCCCTTGAACTTTGTGCCGTTGCTTTCCAGCTCAGCTATGGCAGCCTTGCCGCTGACTGCCGGTACCACGTCGAATCCCTCATCAGCCAACGCGGTCTCCAGCATGCTCAGCAGGGTTTCTTCGTCTTCAACGAGAAGTAGAATTGGCAAAGCTGGCGTCACGTCTGTCATCGTTAGCTCCTGCGCAAATTCGGGAGCAAACGGCAAGACCGGTCGATTACTCAGGGTTGATCTCTCGCGTAGAAAGCAACTCCGGTGCTTTAGCACACAATCAGGCTTTTCCCAAAACCAGATATGTCACTGAACCAAGCGGGTATCCTGATGCGTAGCTAAGTATGGTACGCAGTGGACTAGCCGCTGGGGGGTTGAGTTGTTTCATCAAGGCCAAGGCATTTTCCTTGGTACTCGATCTAGAAGTGTTTCAAGGAGCCCGCCACATGCTTGTTGCTGGTACACTTTTCACTGCGGCCATGATGACTGAACGGCGTAACGGAGAGCGGGGGGCAACCGACATTGCCGGCACAGCGGTGTCCGACGGAGGCCTAGTTCGGGTCGCCTTGCGGATCGTCAACTTGTCGCGGACGGGCGCCATGCTGGAGCTCGAAGAGCGTATTGCCTTGCCGCAAAGGTTTGTTCTTCTTTTCGAGCATACGGCCGAACCCTGTTATCTGGTTTGGCAGCATGGTGCTGTTGCCGGTGTCCAATTCATTGACACGGCAGATTTGAACTAGCTTTGTGCATTACTCTTCCTGAACCTTATTGAATACGGGTCAGCGCGACGTGGCAGACGCTAGCTTTGCCCAATCGAATTCTACTCCGGTGCCGGGCATGTCAGGTGCGACCGACATGCCGTTGCTCAGCCGCAGGGGATGGGTGGTGTAGGTGTCGATATCGAAGCTGTGGGCTTCGACCCAGCCAGCGTTCGGCTGGGCTGCGACAAGGCTCACGTGCAACTCCTGCATGCCGTGGCTGCAGACAGGGATGTTCGCCCGTCGGGAGAGTTCGGCCACGCGCAGAAACCCCGTTATGCCACCGCAATTGGAAGCATCAGGCTGCACATAGGAAAGTTTTGACTGCGCAAAGGCGTATTCGAACTCGTGAATCGTGTGGAGGTTCTCGCCCATGGCGAGCGGCATGCCGGTTTCTTCGGCAATCCGGGCATAGCCGGCGTAATCGTCAGGGATGATCGGCTCCTCGAACCAGACCAGATCGAATGGCGCAAACGCCTTGGCCGCCGCGATGGCCTGGGGAACATCGAGCGCATAATTGGCATCGACCATGAACTGGATATCAGCGCCGATGAGCTGACGCACCGCCCTTACGCGCTCGACGTCTTCGCTTAGATCGTCCTTCCCAACCTTGATCTTTACTGCGGTAAAGCCTGCCGCGAGATAGCTCTCCATGCTGGCCAGTAACTCATCAAGGGAGTAGTTGAGATCGATGCCGCCGCGATAAACCTTGGAAGAAGCGCTGGCGCCACCGGCCATTTTCCAAAGCGGCAAGCCCTGCTGTTTGCCGCGCAGATCCCACAGGGCGATATCGACGGCGGAGATGGCGAAGCTGGTGATGCCGCCACGCCCGACATAATGGATGTGCCACCACATCGTGTCATAGATGGCGTCGATCTCGCTGGCATCGCGGCCTTGCAGGAATGGCGCAAGATCGTGCTCGACAATCGCCAGAATGGCGTGCCCGCCCTTGCCACCTGTATAGGTGTATCCGGTTCCTTCGCGGCCATCGGACGTTCGAATGGTGACGGTCACCAGCTCGAAATGGGTATGGGCGCCATGTTTGGCGTCGGTCATAACCTTGGGCAGGGGCACGCGGAAGAGTTGTGCCGAGACGCTGTCGATCGTGTTGCCGTTCATCTTTGCCTCAGGACCAGTTCACATACATGGTTTTCTTGCGGAAATAGCCGTCGAGGCCATACTTGCCGTCTTCGCCACCCAGGCCCGATTGACCCCAGCCAGTGTGGAAGCCCTGCACCAATTCGCCGCTGGTCCGGTTGAAGTAGATCTCCCCAAACTGCAGCGCTTCGGCCGAGCGCATCAGGCGCTTGAAACTTTGCGAATAGACATAGGCGGAAAGCCCGTAGTCGCTGTCATTGGCAAGACTCAGCGCTTCGTCGAAATCGCTGATGGTCATAACGGGAACAACGGGCCCGAAGATTTCCTGCTGCATGGCAGGCGCGGAATTGTCGCGGACCTTGAGAATCGTCGGCGCATACCAATGGCCTTGAGCATATTCGCCATCCTGCAAGGGCCCGCCTGCAAGCAACGTTTCAGCGCCAGCGGCGATCGTTTCGCCCACGATGGCATCGACTTTTTCCAGCTCCGGCCGGCTTATTTTGGGTCCGATATCAGAGTTGGACAGAGGGTCGCCAATGCGCAGGCGCTGGGTGCGGGCAATAAACTTATCGAGGAACTCCGCAGCAATCTTCTCATGCAGATACATGCGCTCGTTGCAGGTACAGATCTGCCCGCAATTGCTGAAGCGCGCGGCAACAGCGCTCTCGACGGCTGCATCGATATTTGCATCGTCCATGACGATGAAGGGTGCCTTGCCACCCAGTTCAAGCCGCAACACTTTGATCTGGTCGGCGCCTGCGCGGTAGATTTCCTTACCGGCCCGTGTGCTGCCGGTCATGGTGATGAGATCTGACAATGGGCTGGTAACCAGAGCCTCGCCAACGCTTCGTCCGGCGCCGGTCACGACATTGAACACCCCCGGCGGGATGCCGACTGATTGCGCCAGCATAGCAAGGGCAATCCCGGAAAACGGCGTGAATTCATGCGCCTTGAGTACGAATGTGTTGCCCGCAACAAGCGCCGGTCCCAGCTTGCGGGTGGCGAGCGCTGCCGGGAAATTCCAGGCGGTGAGCCCGACCACAACACCGTGCGGCGCACGGCGGATCCACACCTCTTCATTGGGCGCATCGGAGGGAATAATATCGCCTTCGATCCGCCGCGCGCTTTCCGCAGCAAAGCGCAAGAAGGTTTCGGTGGCGCCGATCTCACCCATGGCCTGATTGAGGGGCTTGCCTTGTTCGGCAACGACGATGCGTGCGAGAACCTCATCATTGGCTTTCACCGCATCAGCCAGGGCGAAGAGCAGCTTGGCACGCTCGAACGGCGGCAAGGCGGCCCAGGCGGGTTGGGCGCGGCGAGCCGCCTTTAGCGCTGCCGCGGCGTCCTCGGCTCCACCCTGGGGAATGGTGCCGATAATGCGCTGGTTGGCAGGGTTTTCGACCTCAAATACGTCCCGGGCGCTGCCTTGCGTCCATTGGCCGTCGATCAGCATCTGGCCCCGATAGGTGCCAGACCCAGTCAGTTCCGCCAGCATTTGCTCCAGCATAGTTCCTCCAGATGTCGTATTTGGCATGACCAAACGTATGCCAGAAAAGACCAAATTCGGTTACAGAGTCAAGCTTTGGCTTAGCATTTGTTCACTATTGCTGTTTTAGTCGGACCAAACAGGATTTTTTGCTTGCATTCTGCGTTTGATCTGGTTGAGGGTATTGGCGAGGAGAACGCTGTGAGCGACGCAACGGATGAGTTGGTGCATATCAAGCCGATGGCCCAGAGCCGGGCGGCCGATGTCGTTGTTGCGCGGCTCGAAGCCAAGATCGGCTCGGGCGAACTGCGCGATGGCAGCTTTTTGCCAGCGGAGCGCGAACTCATGAATGAATTTGGTATTAGCCGCACGGTGGCACGCGAAGCGGTGGCCCGGCTCGCAGGGCGCGGGTTGGTGGAAGCGCGGCCGCGTTTTCGTCCAGTCGTGCGCCGCCCGGGTTACGATGCTGCACTCTCGGCGCTGGGCGGCATTGTCGGGCAGTTGATGAGCCAAACTGGTTCGGTCAAGCATCTCTATGACACGCGCGTCTTTTTGGAAGCGGCTCTGGTACGGCATGCGGCGCTTCATGCCCGCAAGGATGATATGGCTGTTTTGCGCGCAGCCCTGGAGGCGAATGAAGCGGCAGTGCCGGACTCGGCGCGCTTTTACGCAACCGACATGGCCTTTCATGCAACGCTCTATGACTTGCCGCGCAATCCGGTGATGCCGGCCATCCACCGGGCCTTTACGTCCTGGCTGCGGCCGCATTGGGAGCGCATGCCGCGCTCGCCGGAGCGCAACAGGGTCAATTATATAAGCCATCGCGAGATCTACCAATGCGTGGTGGATCGGGACCCAGATGGTGCCGAGCGGGCGCTCAATGGGCATTTGGCAGCGGCTTGGGAATATGTGCGCGGAACGTTCGAACCGGCCTAATCGCTATTTGAGCCGCGGAGGAGGACTAAGGCTTGGCTGAAGAATACGACCATATCGTTGTAGGCGGAGGTGCTTCGGGCTGCGTGGTTGCCGCGCGCCTGGTCGAGGCCGGCCGGCGGGTATTGCTGCTGGAAGCCGGCCATTCGCATCGCCATCCGCTACTCGATATGCCCCCCGGCATCTTCAAGATGATCAATGGCAGCAAGTTCATGCGCTACCATGCAACCACTCCGCAGGAGCATCTGGACGGGCGCGTACACGAGATCAGCCAGGGCAATGTGCTCGGTGGCGGCACTTCGGTCAATGCGCAGGTCTATATGCGCGGGCGCCCCTCGGACTATAATTCTTGGGACGATCTCATGCGCGGCAACAATGCTGGCATCCGCTGGGATTGGGATCATGTGCTGCCCCATTTCCGTGGCATGGAGGGCAATAACCGGTTCTTCGATGAACGGCACAACGACAGCGGGCCGCTGCTGGTGTCGGACCCCGGCCATATCGATGATGTTTCGCGCTGGTTCGTGCAGAGTGTGCAGGGCCTGGGCGTGCCTTTTACGCATGATTTTAATGGACCGAGCCAGACTGGCGTCGGGTTTTACCAATTCATGAACCGGCGCGGCAAACGCTCGAGCGCTGCCTATGCCTTTATCGAGCCGCTCAAGAACAATCCCCGGCTGACCGTAAAGCTTAATGCCGCCGTACAACGCATCCTTGTTGAGAACGAGCAGGCCAGGGGCGTCATCTACACCGACAGCACCGGCGAGCACACGGCCCATGCCGCAAGCGAAGTAGTCATCTGCTCTGGTGCGCTGGTGACACCCAAGGTCCTCATGCTTTCAGGCATCGGACCAGCCGATGAGTTGCGCCGGCATGGTATCGATGTGGTGCACGATGCGCCCGGCGTCGGGCAGAATTTGATCGATCATCCCGAAGTGCCGATCCTAGCCCACTTCAATGGACCCTACGGCTATTTCGGCCATACCGATGGCTGGCGCATGATCATGCATGGGCTCCAGTTCAAGGTGTTCGGCACGGGCGTCGTTACCTCGGCGGGCGTCGAGGCGGGGGCCTTCGTCAATCCCATTGACCCACAGGCCGAACCCACCATCCAGGCGTTCTGCGTGCCTTTCGTTTACCTCGACCGGGATCTCCTCAAGCTGATCGACCCCACCCATGGCGTGACGGTCACCACCGTAGTCACCAAGCCCAAATCCCGTGGCTATGTCCAACTGCGCTCGGCCAATCCCGCCGACATGCCTATCGTTTCGCCGCATCTGCTGAAGCACCCCGACGACATGGCGATGATGATCGCGGGCCAGCGGTTCTTCATAGAGGCCTTCCGGAGCGGTCCGCTTGGCCAACGGGTCGACAAGATCCTGCGACCAGAGCCGGGCGACCTCAGTGATGAGGCGCTGGCAACCCATTGCAAGCGAATGGTCAAGACCAACTACCACCCCGCTGGAACCTGCCGCATGGGTCCCGACGGCGATCCCTTGGCCGTGCTCGATGCGCAGATGAAGGTTCGCGGAGTTGAAAATCTGCGAATTGCCGATATGTCGGTGTGCCCCACGATCAACTCCGGAAACACAGCCGCTCCGGCCATGATGCTCGGGGATCGTTGTGCCAGCTTCATCCTGGGCACAGAGGCGCAAAGCTACGGGGAGCGCCGAGCCAGCAATGTCGCTTGAGGGCAAGACAGTTCTGGTGACGGGCGCCGGCAAGGGCATTGGCCGGGCGACCGCAATTATGCTGGCACGCGAAGGCGCCAAGGTCATCGCCATGAGCCGGACAGCGTCTGACCTAGACAGCCTTGTGGGTGAAATCGGCTGTACGCCGCTCGTTGTCGACCTAGGTAACCTTGGCGCTGCAAGGGCTGCTGCGCAGTTGGCCATGCCTTGCGACTACCTCGTCAACAATGCCGGCATGACCATTCTCGAGCCATTCCTCGATACAAGCGTGCAAAGCTTTGAGACCCTCATGGCCGTCAACACCCTGGCGCCGATGGTGCTGGCACAGGAATATGCCCGCGACCGGATCAGCCGGGGTCTGGGTGGCGCGATCGTCAACGTCTCGAGCAATGCCGCCTGGATGGGCTGGGCCGATCATGCCGCCTATTGCGCCAGCAAAGGGGCGCTCGATGCTATGAGCCGGGTGATGGCAAACGAGCTCGGGCGGCACAGCATCCGGGTCAACACCGTCAATCCCGCGATCACATTGACCCCGATGGCGGTTAAGGCCTGGAGCGATCCGGCCAAAGCTGATCCAATGTTGCGCCGCATGCCGCTGGGCCGGTTCGTCGAACCCGAAGAGGTGGCGTCGATCATTCTCTTTCTGCTCGGCGAGGGCGCAGCGATGATCAATGGCGTCTCCATACCGGTGGACGCCGGGTTCGCGGTTAATTAGTGTCTGAGAAGAGATCGAAGGAGGACGATCAATAGAGAATAACGTGCCGTAAACTGCAGAACATACCCACTTATTCGGCCGCTTAAGGCCATAGCTCGCATAATTGCGATATCTTGGGAGGAAGTACCATGATCATTACACGCCGCAATCTTCTGATTGCCTCGGCCGCCAGCGCTGCAGCATCGCTGCTCGCATCGCGTGCCTTCGCCGCCGCTCCGCCGCTCGCAAAGAAAGACACTTATAAAGTCGGCTTTGCCCAGACCGAGAGCAACAATCCGTGGCGCCTTGCCCAAACCCAGTCCATGCAGGACGAAGCTGCGGCACGCGGCTGGCAGTTGGTTTATACCGACGCCGCAGGCTCTGCTGCCAAGCAGGTGGCTGACGTCAATTCCATGATCGCGCAGGGCGTCGACCTCATCTTCCTCGCACCGCGCGAGGAAAAGCCGCTGATCCCCGCCATCATGGCGGCCAAGGGCGCCGGTATCCCCGTCATCCTTTTGGACCGCAACGTGGACCAGAGCCTGGCCAAGCCGGGGGAAGACTATGTGTGCTTCATCGGCTCGAACTTCGTCGAGGAGGGCCAGCGCGTTGCGGAATACCTCGTTGGTTTGGGCGGCGATAAGAAGATCATTATCCAGCTCGAAGGCACCACCGGTTCTTCGCCAGCCAATGATCGCAAGAAGGGCTTCGACGACGTCATTGCCCAGAACGCCGAATACCAGATCGTGGCTTCCCAGTCGGGTGACTTCGCCCGCGACAAGGGCCGTCAGGTTGCCGAAACGCTGTTGCAGGCACACCCTGATGCCAATGTGATCTATGCCCACAACGACGAAATGGCGATCGGTGCCATTGCCGCGCTTGAGGCTGCCGGACGCACTGCAGGGCGCGAGGATTGCCTCGTGTTCTCGATCGATGGCGGCCGCGAGGCCGTGCAACTGGTGGTGGACGGCAAGATTGAAGCCGTGGTCGAGTGCAATCCGCGCTTTGGGCCAAAAGCTTTCGACACAGCCGTGGCCTATGCCAATGGCGAGACCATCGAGCCCGTGATCATCAATCCGGATGAAATGTACACGCCGGAAAACGCGGCCGAATTGCTCGACACCGCGTACTAATCATGCGTTGCGCATCCGCCCGCTGAGTTGTAGCGGGCGGATGCTCCTTGAAGTTTTCCGGAGACCAGAGCATGGCCGACGCTCCGCTGCTGTCGATGACCGGCATTGACAAGTCATTTGCGGGCATCCCTGCACTATCGGGCGCATCCCTGGAGATCGCGCCCGGCGAGGTGCATGCCCTTATCGGCCAGAACGGCGCCGGCAAATCGACCTTGATCAAGGTGTTGACCGGCTATCACAAGAAAGACGCCGGAACGGTTTTGTTTGGCGGCGTACCATTCGAGGTGGGCTCGCCCCATCAGGCGCAATCGAGCGGCATCAGCACGATCTACCAGGAAATCAACCTCGTCCCGTTCCGCTCCATTACCGAGAATATTTGCCTTGGCCGCGAAGCGCGCCGGTTCGGCATGCTCGATTGGAACGCCATGCATACCGAAGCCGAGCGGCTGCTCACAACCTTCGGGATATCGTTGGACGTGCGCCGCCCCTTGATGGATTTCAGCACGGCGACCCAGCAGATGGTTGCCATCGCGCGCGCCATTGGCTTTTCGGCCCGCCTCGTCATCATGGACGAGCCGACCTCGTCGCTGGACGAGGGAGAGGTGGCTAAGCTCTTCACCGTTATTCGCCAGCTCAAGGCCGACGGTGTTTCGGTGATCTTTGTCAGTCACAAGCTGGACGAGCTTTATCAAGTCTGCGACCGCGTCACCATCATGCGTGATGGCAAGACTGTGAGAACATCGGCCATGGCCGACATTGACAAGCTGGACCTGGTCTCATCCATGCTGGGGCGGGACATCAGCAAGACTGAAGGCCACGCGACAGCGTTCACCGCCGCCAAGCGCGAGAAGGGCGAGGTGGTTTTTTCCGCGCGCGGCTTGGCGGCGCGGCAGGCGGTTCAAAGCGCCAGCTTCGATGTCCGCCGCGGGGAGATTGTCGGCTTTGCAGGCCTGTTGGGTGCCGGGCGGACCGAAACGGCGCGACTGGTGTTCGGGGTAGATCGTGCGGTGGCCGGCACCATGCATATCGAGGCGCAGGGCTATGATCCGCACAAGCCCAAGGACGCAATCAAGGCCGGGCTGGGCTTTGTGACAGAAGATCGTAAGCTTGAGGGCATTGTGCCTGAACTGAGCGTTGCGGAAAACATGACGTTGGCCTTGCTGCCGCGCATCAGCCGCAATGGCATCGTTTCGGAAAGCCGCCAGCGCGAACTGGTCGAAGGCTTCATCAAGCAACTGGGCATCAAATGTTCCGGGCCGAACCAGCGCATTCGCGAGCTCTCGGGTGGCAACCAGCAAAAAGTGCTGCTCGCACGCTGGCTTGCGACTAATCCGAAATTTCTGATCCTTGACGAGCCGACGCGCGGCATTGACGTGGGCGCAAAGGGCGAGATCCAGCGCCTGATCCGGCAATTGGCCGACCAGGGGCTAGCCGTGCTGATGATCTCCTCGGAACTTGAAGAAGTCGTTGAAGGTGCCGATCGGGTGTTCGTCTTACGTGAAGGCCGGACTGTCGCCGAACTCGACGGCGACGAGATCAGCGAAGACCGCGTGCTCAATGCCATGGCCCATGGTGAAACGAGCCAAACCGAGCAGGTGCGCATGTGAGTGAGACTATCCAAGGAACGCGCCCGAAAGCCGCGCGCGCTCTTGATCCGCTGGAGTTCTTGTCACGCTATGGCACTTTGATTGCCCTGGCGCTGCTGATCATCTTCAATCTGGTGTTCACCCGCAATTTTGCGACGCTGCAGACGCTCAACGTCAATCTAACGCAGGTGTGCACTATCGTTATCGTCGCCGTTGGCATGACCATGGTGATCGGCACCGGTGGCATCGACCTGTCGGTAGGCTCGATCATGGCGATTTCGGGCGCTTTGGCGCCGATGATCTTCTTGGGCACTATTCTGCCAGTCACCAATCTGGGCGTGTCGGTTGCACTCGCTATGTTTGTTGCAGTGCTGGTTGCGACATTGCTGGGTCTCTTTAATGGCTGGCTCGTCGCACATTTCCGCATCCAGCCGATCGTGGCGACGCTTGTCCTTTTCATAGCAGGACGGGGCATTGCGCAGGTTTTGACCAATGGCAATCTGCAGGTGTTCCGAGTGCCGGAGTTCCAGTGGATCGGCCTGGGGCGGCCATTCGGCATTCCTGTCCAGGTCATTATCATGGCCGTGATTGTGCTTGCCGCAGCATGGATCCTGCGGCGCACTGTGTTTGGCCGCAACATTTTGGCCACTGGCGGCAATGAGCGCGCAGCTGAGCTTGCGGGCGTTCCCGTCAACCGGATCAAGCTGGCCGTTTATGCCATTAGCGGCTTTTGTGCCGGCATTGCCGGGCTGGTTGTCATTGCCATCAATTCCTCGTCTGACGCCAATCTGGTCGGCATGGGTATGGAACTCGACGCCATCGCTGCGGTGGCCGTCGGCGGCACATTGCTGACTGGTGGCAAGGCAACGATCATCGGCACGCTGATAGGCGCGCTGACGATCCAGTTGGTTCGCTATACACTGCTGGCCAATGGCGTGCCGGATGCGGCTGCGCAAATGGTACAGGCCGCCATTATCATTATCGCCGTCTGGCTACAGCAGCAGGGGAGGGCGCGATGAAACGCAAGCTTGATGGCCGTGTCCTGATCGGCACCTATGGCGTTGTGTTGGCGCTTATCGCCCTGATCGCGTTTGGCTTTTGGCGCTACGAGAACTTTCTCGGGCTGTTCAATGTCATGAGCGTCCTGCGATACAACTCCATGTTCGCGCTGGTGGCACTGGGCATGTGCTTTGTTATCATGACCGGCGGCATCGATCTCTCGGTCGGATCGACTGCCGCGCTGGGCAGCGTGGCAGCGGCCTTGGCAAGTCCTTACGGTGTTATTCCAGGCGCTGCGGCTGGCTTGGCGGCAGGGCTGGTGGTCGGCATTATTAATGGTGCCCTGGTCACGCGGGCCAACATCATGCCGTTCATTGCGACGCTTGCCACGATGCTCGCAGCCAGCGGGCTGGCCTTGCTGATGGCGAATAACCAATCGGTGTCGGTCTCTTACGAGAGCGGCTTTGTTTATCTGGGACAAGGCAATCTCTGGATATTTCCGGTGCCGGCGATCATTGCGGCGCTGGCTTATGTGGTGGGCTCCATTGTCCTCAATTATACCAGCACCGGCCGAACTGTCCTGGCCATCGGCGGCAATGAAGAAGCCTCGCGCATGATGGGCTTGCGAACGGATCGGATCAAGTTCCTCACCTATGTCGCAAGCGGTGGTCTTGCCGGGCTGGCGGGGGTTATTCTTGCCGCGCAGTTCGGGGCGGGGCAGCCGATCGAGGGCGTGGGCTGGGAGCTTTTTGCCATTGCGTCGGTGGTGGTTGGCGGGACTTTGCTGACCGGTGGGGTTGGCTCGGTGGGCACCACTTTGGCTGGTGTGCTGCTGCTGGGTATCCTCTTCAACGTGCTCAACTTCGAGAACGGGATGGGCTGGATCTCGCTTTCCGCCTATTGGCAGTCGGTTATCCGGGGGGCGTTCTTGCTGGTCGTGGTGATCATCCAAGCGCGATTAATGACACGGCGAACGGGTATCGCGTAGAGACAGTCGAGGGTGAGTTGGTTAGCAGACTGTTAGCTTTGAGAGTGACGTGGGCCCTGGATCCGCTCGATGAGCGGGCAGGCGGGTTCTAGGCCAAGAAGCTCCCGTTGATGCCAATGAGGATGTCGGAAAAGGATGGGTTGCGAATATCGGGCAAGAAGGCCAAGCGTATAGGTTTGCCCGCGCATGCCCCGTGCCGAAGCCAGCGAACGATAGTTTACTTGTCCATCAAGGCGCGGACCTCGTTGCGCAGGGCGTCGCTGACACCATAGGCATTGCGCAGGACCTTGGATACGGCCGCGACGGACACTCCGGCATCTTTCATCCGCAAAACTTCTCGCTTACTCAGGTGCGTGGCACTGAAACGCTGCGCATCAGCGCGCTTGGGTTCTATCGCTGTTTCATTACAACCATCTGCTCACCCCCGGATGGACGAGCTATGACAAGCGCTTGTCGTTCCAGACCTACGCCATCGCGGACCTCCTCGTTGCAGGCAGCAACGAGATCACTATCCCTTGTAGCCCGCATTCTTCGCGCCTAGGAGCGCCATCATCTTCGACCGAACCGGGTTAGCGCGACATTTGCCTCAGGGTTAAGCGTTAGGCTGTTTGTGGCCAGGCCAAGCGTAACTTCCGGACGAGCAGATTTCATGGAACCAGAAGCCATGTTGAAGCCTTGTCCAAGATCGACTGCGTAAAAAGTGATCTTTTCGTGCCTAGAAAAACAGTGACTGAGCGGTTCCAAGTGGGGCCAACCCTGACGCAGACCTGGCAGGTCCTAGACCTTCACACCGGCATGGCTGCAGTTGTTTCTGGTCTGCACGCCAATAGCATGTGTGAACAAGATGCGCGGCTCCTCTGCTTGTCCCTTAATGCTGCGGATGACGAAGATGATGGCGCTGACTTCCAGCGCCCGGCCGTGGTGCTGAGCAAGCGCGCGGAGTTCCCGAGGCACAAGCGAGACAGCGTGCAAGCGCGGCAGAGCCGGTCATCGGCGGCATAGGCTTAGGTGACTTTATAGCGTCATTTCGATCCAATATGCGTCCACGGTCACCGTGCTGCCTTGTACATGTCTCCAACAACACGTCCCGCTACCACAGGCGATAAGCCCTTTCTCCTTGAACTCGAGGAGACATGCATGCGCGCCTATGCCGAGGCGCTCTGGGGCGCATGGAAGCCCTCAGCTAGCATCGAAACGCTCGATGTCGCTGGACACGAGATCATTATGATAGGTGGCGAGAATGCCGGGTGCATCGCCGTAAGCTGGCAACCCGAGCATCTGTTCATCAACAAGCTTTACATCTCCCCGATTTTTCAGGGGCGCGGGATTGGGACATCGGTACTGCGCGCCAAGACACAAATTGCGGCAGAGGCGGGCTTGCCCACCCACCTTAGCGTCTTGACCACCAACCCGGCGGTTCGCTTCTACCAAAGAGAAGGTTTTACAATCGCTTCGGAGACAGCGGAGCGCCGGAAGATGGTCAAGGCTTTGGCGTGATTGGCACGATGAATTCGGAGAGCACTTCGAGGGTGCGGTCTTCCAGGCGTAGGGTGCCGGAGGCTGGCTTGTGGGCTGCCAGCACGCGATCGCGTTGGTGGAGCAGTTGGGTTATCTCAGTTTCATAGGCGACGATGATCGCGGTGAGCCAGCGGTTCACGAGGTAGGAGGGCCGGGGCATTTGCATGTCGAAACGGCCAAGAAGGGGGATGATGGTTTGAGCATCGGCCCAATCGTCCCCGACCACCCATTGATTGACGGTGAAGAGCCTTAGGAGCTGGCCCTCGGTATTCACGCCGATGGCGACGAGGTGATGGATCGGGCCATTGAGACCTTTTGGACGGACGAAGCAATGGAAATGTCCGTGCTCGGCCGCGCCTTCCTCGGCAGGATGGCAATGGTAGAAGTATTGGCTGTTGCTGGCTGGGTCGTAGACGTCGCCGGGTGGGTAATGGTCCCAAGCAGTGATGCTTGAGACCCCGGCGAAGAGGTCGCTGAGGATTGTGAGGCCACCCTTGGCAAGGACCGTCTCACAATATCGGATTTCATTTAAGGCGTGCTGACGCGTCTCGTCCGGCATTTAGCTGGTGCCTGCTGCCAGATCGGGGGCTTCCTGGCCGTTTGGCTTTGCGAGAGGCGCCGGTGGTGGCGGGGCAGGGGCCTTGGCGGGTGCCGGAGGCTGCAAGGGCGGAGGCGGCGGGGCGGCCTTTTGCATTGGCGGTGGCGGCGGAGCGGCCAGTGGGGGAGCGGCGGCGGCACAGGGTGCAGCGGCTGGCGGTGGTGGCGGGGCGGCGAGCGCAGGAGCAGTGGCTGCTCCGGCCGCGCATGGAGCTGTTGCTGCACCAGCGGCGCAGGGCGCGGCGGCACAAGGGGCGGTGCCGCTGATGGCAGCCGCAATTGCAACGGCGGGCCGGGGCGGGACCGGGTTGCTCACATGGTCATAGGCGATGGCAACGGTCGCAACGGCGAGGGCTGCCCCAAACAATGGCGTGCTGCGTCCGCTCATTTCCTGGTAAATCCATCAAGGCCGAAGGCGGGGCGCAGGGCAATGCCGCCTAGCGAGCCGATAAAGGCTGCGGCAAACCATACCCAGCCATGCAGGCTGCCGGTGGCGATGCCGGAAAACAGGGCGCCGATATTGCAGCCAAAGGACAAGCGAGCACCATAGCCCATGAGGAGGCCACCGATGATGGCGGCCAGCAGGGAGCCCAGCGGCAGCGCCGCCTTGGGCGCGAACTTGCCGGCCAGCGCCGCTGCCAGAGCCGCGCCGAGCACAAGGCCGAAATCCATGACAGAGACGGTATCCAGCAGAATGCTGGAGCGCAGCGCCTGTGCCTGAGCCGGCCAGGTCCAAAACTCCCATGCAGCCACATCGATACCAATTGTCTGAGCGATCTTGGCGCCCCAAAGACCAAAGCCATAAGTGATCGACCAAGGGTGACCGGCGAGCAGGAGCGTTGCAACATTGAGTAGCGCCAGCACTATTCCGGTGCCCAGCAAGGGCCAGGGCCCGCGCACAACCCAGGTCCAGCCCAAGCGGGCCGGTGCCGGTTCGGCCTCGATGTTGCCGTGGACGCGCCGCTCGATCAGGGCTGTGATCAGGGCGACCAGCGCCAGCCCGGTGATAGTCAGGGCAAGTGCAAGACCTATGCCCAACTGCGCGCCAAGGCTAATTGGCGGCAGGGCGGGTTGCGCCAGCCAGAAGGGCAGGTGCGCCGTGCCGGCCAGCGCGCCAATGATGAAAAACACCAGGGTGACCAGCATGCGGGTCGAGCCGCCGCCGACGGTGAACAAGGTGCCTGAGCCGCAACCGCCACCCAATTGCATGCCCAAGCCGAACATGGCGGCGCCCAGCACGACCGAGACCCCGACCGGTGCCAAGGCGCCCACCATGGCTTGGCCGCCAATGCTGCCGGCAGCGACGAGCGGGATCATCGCAAGCGCTGCAATGCCGATGGCGAGCATTTGCGCGCGCATGCCGCGGCCGCGTTTTTCCACCACCATGCGCCGCCACCCACCCGTAAAGCCGAAGGAGCCATGGTAGAGCGCCACGCCCAAGGCGCCGCCGATGAGGAACAGTCCGCCCTGGCGTAGATCGACCTGCCAGGTAATGAGGGCAAAGCCCAGGACCAGCATGGCTGCGGCGACAAGGAAGGGGAGCCGGTCAGCATGGACCGGAGGCAGGAACTTGGCCGTGCCGGCAGTGATATCGCTCATGTGCCTGATATTGTGGTGTTCATGAAAGTGTTTTGGATGCTGCGCCTTTGCAGCGCAACATCCATTTTCGTGGTTCGATAGTGCGGCCAAACCTTACTGGATCGGGCGCGCCGGATCGGCTGCCCATTCGGCCATGGAGCCGTCATACATGGCGGTGTTTTCGTTGCCGCCGACTTCATGGAGGGCAAACCATGCAATGGATGCCCAATGGCCAGTGTTGCAGAAGACGATGTTCTGCTCGTCGGCGGCCAAGCCCAGAGACTGCGACAGCGATGCCACGGTTTCAGGCAGGGCGAAGCTGGCGTAATCGGCGCTGTAGAGCTTGGAATGGGGCAAGTTGCGTGAGCCGGGAATGGTACCCTCGATGCGCACCACGGGGCTCTTGGACTGGCCGAGGAACTGCTCTTCGGGACGGCCGTCGATCAGCTTGGTGCCATTGGCAAGAGCAGCCTCGACATCGGCCGTAGTGGCGCGAAGCTGGGGCTGCACCTCAAAGGGGAAGTCGACAGGAGTGGGCGTCGCCGGCTGGGCAACGCGCTCGCCGCCCTGAGCTTCATATTGGCGCCAGCCGCCATCAAGGATCGATACGGCGTCGTGACCAAGATACTTGAACGTCCAGTAAATGCGGGTAGCGCCACCAAATTCGGATGAATCGGTGCCCCATGGCACGATTACGACATGATCGTCGCCGTCGATGCCGAGATTGCCGATCAGCTCGGCAATCTGCTCAGCAGGCGGGATCTGGCCGGGAACGCCTTCTACTTCTGTACGCCAGCCCGCCGATGCGTAAGGCGCCACGACTGCGTTAGCAATATAGGGCGTTTCACCCAGATCGGTGCCTTCGATATCGTCGCGGATATCGAGGATTACGACGTTCTCATCAGCCGCGGCAGCCTTGAGCCATTCGGCGGTAACAAGGGGCGTGACTTCCGGTGCTTGGGCAAACACGGGCGCCACAAACAGCATCGCGGCGGCAACAGCAGAAACAAGACGCATCAAAAACTCCTCGTAAAGGACCTGAAGGAAGGTAGCGATGCCGGAGCGGAAAATCGACGTTTCTAGATGCAAAGCTTGCGACTGACGGACAAAAGCTGACTAGTGGATTGCTTGCAAGAAGAACAGCTTTCTAGCTGGCCCTTGAAGCATCTGCAGCGGGCGAAAGCCGCCCGCGCAACGGTGGCGCCATGCGCTGGAAAATACCGTCGCGCCTAACAAGGCCGTGATAAAGCGCGGCGCCGATATGGAGCGCAACCAAGGCGATGAGGGGCAAGCGCAGGGCCGAGTGGATGCTCTTGGCGGTCTGGGCGAGTTCGTCCGAGCGCGGCGCTAAGTGGGGAAAGCCGAGGCTGTCGAAGACTTCAAGCGGAAAGCCGCCAGCGGTGACGCGAATATAGCCCGATACGGCCATGGCGAGGAGCAGACCATAAAGCGCCCAATGGGTGAACTCGGCAATGATGCGCTGCAGCTTTGGAACATGGTTAGGCAGGGGCGGCGGCGGATTGACGAGGCGGTACGCTAGCCGCAATGTGACAATCACAAGAATGACGACGCCGATGTTCTTGTGAAACAAAAACAAGGGATCCTGCAGGCCGCGGCCGATACCGGGCTGCAGCATGAGGATGGCGGCGGGAATGGTGAGCAGCACCAATATGGCTGTCAGCCAATGCATGATCCGCGCAAACGGACGATAAGGAGTGAAGTCAGCCATTTTGCCATGCCCTGTTGATGATCTAGCTGACTGCACCTGGCGTAACGCAGCAACATGTTTTTTCCTGCGTTTCAAAGTCGTTTCGGTTTGGCCCATGAGTGAGGCTGGTCTGGGTGCTCGGCCACCCCTGGTTGGTGATATATCCGGCGATCCCCTGCCGCGACCGGTGCTGGTGCGCTTTGTCGTGGCTTGTGCCCTATTGCTGCCGCTGGTGCTGGCGATCAGCTGGAGCGTCAGCGAGGCACCGGCAGGAATGCTGCTGGGCGCGCTGGCTTTTTTCCTCATGGTTTTGGTGACGGGGCGCTCGCTGGTCCGTTCCTATCCGCATGCGCGGCTGGGCATCGGCAATCTTGTAACGCTCTCGCGTACAGGGATCATCGCGGCACTGTTTGCGCCTTTGGCCGTGCCTGGGCTGCTGGGCAGCAATGCCTGGGCTGCCTGGACGGTGTTGGGGATAGCCATATTTTCGCTGTGCCTTGATGGCGTGGACGGCTATTTCGCGCGGCGGCAACGATTGGTCTCGGCGTTTGGCGCGCGGTTCGACATGGAAGTCGACTCCGTTTTTGCGCTTTTGCTTGCCGTCTTGGCGTTGCAGTCGGGCAAGGCGGGAGCGTGGGTGCTGATCCTGGGCAGCATGCGCTATCTGTTTTTGCTGGCGGCGCTGCTTCTGCCCTGGCTCAACAATCCGTTGCCGGAACGGTTCAGCCGCAAGTTGATCTGCGTCATCCAGATCGGGGTGCTGATCGCCTTGTTGGCGCCGATCATATCGGGGCCGCTGTCCTGGGCGCTGGCCGCGATCGCGACGGCGCTGCTGGTGTATTCCTTTGGGCGCGACATCGTCTGGCTGGCGCGGCAGCGCCGATGAGCAAAGAGCGCGACGGCTTGGGCGGCCTGGTCTTGGCTGGATTGCTTATCTTTTTGGTGCTGGTGCTCCCCAGCCATCCGGATTTTCTGGTGCCATCGGCCTTGCTGCAATTGCCGCTCGAATGGGTTCTCGTTTTGGCGCTGCTTGTGGTCGTGTCCTTGCTTAAGCCCTGGTCGGGTTTGATACGCCTGATCGTTGTGCTGGCGCTGACGCTTTTGTCTTTGCTCAAGCTGGCGGATCTGGCGAGTTTTACAGCGTTCAATCGCCCGTTCAATCCGCTCATGGATTTGCACCTCGCCGAGGCAGCGTTCCGGTTGGCCGGTGGTTCCGTCGGCTGGCCACTCGCAACGATACTAGCGCTGGGCGTGATTTTGCTGCCGTTTATGCTTGCGGGCCTTCTGTGGTGGGCGACTGGCCGGCTATCGCAGTGGCGAGTTACGACGGGGCAGCGGAGTGTGGCGGTGCTGGTGGGCAGCGTTGCGCTCGGGCTGATCATTATGGATGTGGGAACGGCACGCAAAGCCTGGGCCTTGCCGTTCGATGCGCCGGGCGAGGCGTTTTCGACGCGTCTTGCCATCGACCGGACGGCGGCGGTGAGTGCGCTTTATGCCGATCTGGCTGCGTTCGAGCAGGTAGCTGCTACGGACCCGTTCAGCGGGGCGAGTGGTTTGTTCGACCGGCTCGAGGGCCGGGACGTGCTGGTGGTGTTCGTGGAGAGCTATGGAGAGACCTCCTACAGCAATCCGCTTTATGCGCCAACGCATCTGCCGACCCTGGAGCGGGCCGAGGAAAAGCTTGCGTCAGCAGGACTGTCGATGCGCTCGGCCTGGCTGACTTCGCCAGTGGCGGGCGGGCAGAGTTGGCTCGCACATGCGACGATCGCCTCGGGACTCACCATCGACAACCAGGCCCGCTACCGGGCCATGCTCGCGAGCACGCGCCCTTCGCTGTATCATCTGGCACAGGAGGCGGGGTTTGAAACAGCGACAATCATGCCAGCCATTACGCTGCCTTGGCCTGAAGCGCAGTTCATGGGGTTTTCCAGTATCTATGAGGCAGCGGATCTGGGCTATCGCGGGGAGGCGTTCAATTGGACGACAATGCCCGACCAATACACGCTGAGCGCAATCGAGCAGCTGATGCCGGCCGACGCGGCGCCGCAATTTGCCATGACCGCGCTATTGTCATCGCACGCGCCATGGACGCCCGTGCCCAAAGTAGTGGATTGGGCGGCGGTGGGTGATGGAGCGATCTTTGATGCGAGCCAACATGTGGGGCCGCCGGGAGGCGAAGTGTGGGCCAATCGGGACCTCATGCGCGAGCAATACCGGCTGGCGGTCGATTATTCGCTCGAGATCGTCTTTGACTTTGCGGCGCGCAATGCCGGGCGCGACTGGCTAATGGTGGTGTTGGGGGATCATCCGCCGGCCCAAAGCGTGTCGCAGATCGAGGGGCAGGATGTGCCGGTGCATATCATTGGATCAGCTACCGCGCTGGCGGCTTTTGACGATTGGGGCTTTTCGCAAGGGTTGATCCCGGCGGCAGACGCTCCGCTTTGGCCCATGGCGGCGTTTCGCGACCGGTTCATTGCGGCGCTTTCGTCGTCCCTGGCGGCGGAGGCGGGCAATTGAGCGCGCCTGAGCTGGTTGCTCAGGAGCCGGGTCGTTTGGTGCGCTGGCTGCAGGGGAGCCTGCGGTTGATAGTGCCGGTCGTCGTTTTGGGCTTACTTTGGAACATTGCCGATGGACCCGGAGCTCTGGCCCTCCTCAAGAACCCCGATTGGCGCTGGCTGGCCCTGGCGTTTGTTGCGGTTAACCTCCAGACGATTGTTTCAGCTTGGCGCTGGCATCGCGTAGCGCTGCGGCTTGGGCTGGTGATCCCTCCGCAACAGGCAGTGTCGGAGTATTATCTGGCGCAGATCGTCAACCAGTCGCTTCCCGGTGGCGTGGTGGGAGATGCGGCACGGGCTGTGCGGGCGCGTCATGGCGCAGGGCTGGGTACAGCGATCCGGGCGGTGGTGATCGAGCGCATGGCCGGGCAGATCGCGTTGTTTGCCGTGCTCGCCGTGGCGGTCGGGGTGTCGTTGATCGTGCCCGGGGGTTTGGTGCTGGAGCCTGATCCTTTTTACCTGCTGCTTGGTCTTGTCGCGGCGCTGATGATGGGTTTCGCGTTGTTTTTGGCAGCACGCCGACGGCGCTGGGGTTGGTCCAGCCGTTTGCTTCAGGCGAGCCGCCAATCGCTGATTGCCGGGGGAGCTTGGATCGAGCAGTCGGCGCTGGGCCTAGTGATTGTGGCGCTCAATCTGTTGAGCTTTGCCTCGTGTGCGCTGGCAACGGGAACGGTGCTGAGCGCAGAGGCCGTTCTGGTGCTGGTGCCGCTGATCCTGAGTGCAATGTTGATTCCGGCGACCATTGCCGGCTGGGGCTTTCGCGAGGGCGCGGCTGCTGTACTGTTTCCGCTTGCGAGTGCCAGCGCAAGCGCGGGGTTTGCCACTAGCCTTGCGTTCGGGCTCGTTATTCTTGCTGCCAGCCTGCCGGGGCTTCCGGTTCTGCTTGGGGCCAGGCGGCCCCTGCCTTACAACAATCACTAGGGGAGTTCTGCATGCCAGATCTTTTGTTGTCGCGCCGTCATTTCATCGGGGCAGGCTTGGGTGCCGTAGGTGCGGCGGCCTTTGCGCCGCGGCTCTTTGCGCAGGAGAGCAAGGATGTTGCCCTGCAATTGAGTTGGCTGCATTCGGTGCAGTTCGGTGGCAGCTATATTGCCCTGTCCAAGGGCTATTGGCAGGAGCAGGGCTTGCGCGTGGGGCTCAATCCAGGTGGCCCCAATGCGCCCGTCGATCCGGCAGTGGTGACGGGGCAGGCGCTCGTCGGCATTTCGGCTGCCGATTATGCCTCTGCATCGGTGGAGCAAGGCGCGCCCTTCAAGATCATCGGCGTTGCGATGCAGAAAAACCCCTTCGTCATTGCCTCGCTGCCTGATAATCCGGTGAACCAGCCATCCGATCTGGTGGGTAAGCGGATCGGCATGGCGCTGGCCAATACGCCGGTGCTCCAGGCGCTGTGCACGATCAATGGGGTGGATATCAACGCTATCGAGATCGTGCCGACACAGTATGATGCGGCGCCGCTGGTGGCCAAGCAGGTGGATTGCTTGCTGTGCTGGGAAACCGATCTACCGGTGGCCATGACCATCCAGGGGGTGGAAAGCGTTACCATGCTGATGGCCGACCATGGCTATGCGGTCCATTCGCAGACCTATATTGCGACGGACGATTCTATTGCGAACCGGCGCGCGGATCTGGTGGCGATGATGCGCGGCGAAGTGATGGGGTGGAACGATTATCGGGCCAACACCAAGGCCGCCGCCGCGCTGACGCTCGAAATGTATCCAGACCAGGGGCTGGACCTGCCAACGCAGGAACTGCAGGCCGAGCGGCAGGTGCCGCTGATGTTCTCGGAATTGACCGATAGCAACGGGTTTGGCTGGTTCACCGACGAAACGGTGGCGCAGAACGTCGAAACGCTGGGCCTGCTGGGTCGCACGGTGACGGCCGATCTGTGGGATCGCTCGATCCTTGAGGAAGTGCATGCCGCAGCCTGACCTGCTTGGCCCGCCAGAGATCGTTTGCCGGAATGTCAGCAAGACATTTCACGGCGCCAGGACTGAGATCGAGGCTGTTGCGGCCAATGATCTGGTGTTTGCTGCCGGGCAGACCACGGCTCTGGTGGGCCCATCGGGATGTGGGAAATCGACATTCCTGCGGCTAGTCGCCGGGCTGGAGCGGCCGACGACCGGCACGGTGGAGATCGGCGGGTTGAGCCCGGATGAAGTTTGCCGGCAGGCAGGGTTGGCCGTAGCATTCCAGGATGCGGCGCTCTTGCCATGGCTTAGCGTGCGCCAGAACGTGGCGCTCGCGCTGAAGCTCGCCCACAGATCTGCCGATCCTGCAAAGGTGGATGGGCTTATCGAGCTTGTGGGCTTGGGACGATTTGCCGAAACACATCCGGCGGAGCTTTCGGGCGGAATGCGGCAGCGCGCGGCCATTGCGCGATGCCTCGTCACGGAGCCGCGCCTCTTGCTGCTGGACGAGCCGTTCGGGGCCGTGGACGAACTCACCCGCATGCGGCTCAATCAGGAACTGCCGGCGCTCTGGCAGGGACGAGGTACGACGACACTTTTGGTGACGCACTCCATTACCGAGGCGGTGATGCTCAGCGACCGGGTAATCGTTTTTTCGCCGCGCCCAGCGGAGGTAGTTGCCGATTTCCACATCGATCTCGACCGGCCTCGGACAGGGGACATGGTGCGCCTTGGCCGCTTTGGGGAACTGACGGCTCGCATTGCCGATGCACTGGCCTTGGGGAGGCAGGACGAACTGGCCGAGGTGGCGCAGTGAACGCGGCGGCAGGGCTGATGCGCGGGAGCATGCGCGAGGCGGCGACGGCGCTGGCCAGCGTCTCGATGCTGCTGGCCGCCTGGCATTTTGCGGCCGAGGCCATGGAGGGCATGTTCCTTCTTGCCGGACCCGTAGCAGTGCTTGAGCACCTTTATGGCAATCTGCCGTTGCTGGTGCGCGCGAGCCTTACGACCTTGTCCTCCGCTGCCGTCGGCTTCGTGCTCGGTAATGCCGTGGGGATTGTCCTCGCGGCTATCGCCATCAGCCTGCCGCGGCTGCAATTGTTGATTTCCGGTGTAGCGCTGGTGTTCTTCTGCCTGCCTTTCGTGGCCACGGGACCGATCCTGCGGGTGATCTTTGGTCCCGGCGCCGGGCCGCAGATCGTGCTGGCAGCGCTCGCGACTTATTACACAACATATTTGTGTCTTCTCGTCGGCCTTCGCGCCCTGCCGGCAAACTGGCTCGACCTCGTGCACAGCTATGGCAGGGGGCGCGGGACGGAACTGGTCATGGTGCGAGCGCCGGCGGCTCTTCCGTATCTGTTTTCGGCGTTGCAGATCTCGGCGCCCGCGGCGTTTCTCGGGGCCATGGTGGGTGAGTTCACCGGGGCGGAGCAAGGATTGGGCGTGCTCGGCATCCGCGCCATGCGCGCGCTGGATGTGGATGGCACCTGGGCAATCGCCCTGCTGGCGGCGGCAATCTCGGCATTGGCATTTTTTCTTTTCGGCTGGGCCGGGCGGCAACTAACCAGGGCTCCACCGCCTGTTTTGCTGTCACCGCGGACCCAAACCGGGCGGGCGGGCATATTTGGGCAACTTGCCGTGGGTGCGGGTATCGTCGTGGCGGTGCTGCTGATCTGGATCGGCTCGATGGAAGGGCTTGGGCTCAACCGCTTCTTTGCCAAGCGACCGGATGACGTCTGGACATTTCTCTTTGCCACCCCGGATGCGGCGAGCAATCGTGCCGTCTTGCTGGAAGCGTTCGCCGAGACGCTGTCCTTGACCGTTCCGGGCTATCTCACAGGTTTGGGCCTGGGCGCCCTGCTTGCGATCGGCGTTGTCCTGCGCCCTGCACTTGCGGCAGCGATCCTGCCTCTTGCAATCTCATTGCGGTCCATTCCGATCGTGACGACAGCACCATTGCTAGTGTTGGCGCTCGGACGAGGAGCTGCGGGCACCATTACCATCGTGGCCGTGATGATCTTTTTTCCGACACTGGCGGCGTGCCTTGAAGGCTTGCGGCGGACGCCGCGCCAGGTGCTCGATGTATTCGACAGTTATCGTGCAGGTCCCTGGCAACGTCTGATCCATGCGCAGGCGCCGGCCATGCTGCCGGCGTTCTTTGCAGCTGCACGCATGGCTATTCCGGCGGCGCTGCTGGCAGCGACCACGGCCGAATGGCTCGCCACCGGACGCGGCATGGGCAGCCTCATGGCGCTGACCGCCTCCACCTCCAACTACCTCATGCTCTGGAGCGCCATCGTGCTTCTGGCTCTGGCGGCGGGCGTGGCCTATGCTCTTGTAAGTCTCCTTGAGCGCCGCATTCTCCAGGTTTTTGCCAGCGAACAGCTGGCCGTCTGAAACAGGTCGTTATCCATGCCTCTTCGTGCCGCCGCCTTTGCCATTCCCGGAGACATGCGCCAGAAAACCGGCGGCTATATCTATGAATACGAGCTGCTGATAGCTCTGCGGGCGCAGGGGCGTGCCGTGGAGCATGTGCAATTGGCAGCCGGCTTTCCCGATCCGTCTGCGGCACAAACCCGTCATGCCATTGAAGCCATGTGTGACATTGCGCCAAATGTGCCGCTGATCATCGATGGGCTGGTGTTCGGGTCCATCGAGACTGCCGGCCTGGCCAAGCTGCGGGCGCCGATCGTTGCGATGATCCACCATCCGCTGGGGCTCGAAACCGGCTTGTCCGGCGAGCGCTCGCGGGCCTTGCTGGAGCGGGAGGAGGCTAATCTGCAACTAGCCGACCACGTGCTGGTGCCAAGCCCCCACACGGCGCGCATCCTTGCCAGCGCCTTCAGCGTGCCGCGCGAAAAGATCACCATTGCATCGCCGGGTTTTCGGCCTAGCGATCCGGTGCATGTGCCGTCCGAACCGCCGCTGATCCTTTCGGTCGGGCTTTTGGCGGAGCGCAAGGGTCATGATGTTCTTGTGGCGGCGCTGGCGCGGCTTACCCATCTTGCCTGGCGCGCCGAGATCGTTGGCAATACGCACGATACGCAGGTCGAGGCCCGCCTACGGCAACAGATCATCGATCTGGGCCTTACCGAGAGGGTAGCCCTGACAGGTCTTGTTTCCGACGAGGCGGTGATCGACAAGTATCGTTCCGCCAACATCTTCGCCCTGGCAACACGCTATGAAGGCTACGGCATCGTCCTCGGCGAAGCGCAGATCCATGGCCTGCCGATTGTCACGTGCAATGTGGGTGCCGTGCCCGATACAGTGCCTGAAGGGGCGGGATTGTTGTTGCCGGTGGATGATGTCGAGGCGTTTGCCGGAGCAATCGAGCGGCTGCTGACCGATCCTGCGATGCGGGCTCAACTGGCACTGCGCTCCGCCGAAGCGGGGCGACACCTGCCGGGCTGGAAGGACACGGCTTCGGTCGTTGGCCAAGTCTTGCAGAGTGTCGGGAAAACGGTCGTTCCGGCGTAAGCTCGTCACGCCGGGAACAATGTCTTAGTCCGGGCCGATGTCACTTTCGTGCCCAGGGCCACCCGGGAGCGATCCCGTGCCGGGCGTTTTTTCGTAGTCGGTCAGGTCTTCGCGGGCATGTGGACCAGCTGGCTTCAGGGTGGGTGGCGCTTTGTCCTTAGCTTGATCGTCCTTATCAGGCTCTTCTTGCATCTGGTTCATCGCCGCGCTCCTTCTCGGATTATATTGGACACAATCCGCCTCAAGCGCAGGGCGTTCCCGCATTTTCTAGTCATGGGCGGTCACGCCTGCCCGAAGCGGGACCAAATGGCGCCAGTTACGGCTTGAAACATCTCGGGATTGCTCCACAGCATATAGGCGACCAGCGCCGCCACGATCAGCAGCGCTATGCCCATGGCCTTGCGCAGAAGCGAGAAGACTAGCCAGACGACAAGGAGGCCACCAAAGCCAAAAACGATCCATGTGGGATTTTCGAATGGAATGGCTCACTCTCCTGCGCCGTTCATGCACGGGTTTTTACATCGGTTTGTGGGCTAAAAAAGGAACGCAGCTTGTGGTTTTTGTTGTGCGCAGGTCTTGCATGCTGTGTTGCCGCACTAAAGCTTGGGATTGATGCGGCGAAAGGTCTGGACGGCTTGGGCATCGCGCATGCGGTTCTCGATTATGCCGGCGACAGGGTCCTGCGAATTGGTGCTGAGGCCTTTGGCCTGGCGCATGTAGTCGCCCATGGCAGCAGGGTCGAAGTCGGGCCGGTCGATGATCTGGGCGAGGAGAGCGTAGAAGATCTGGTCCTCCGCCTGATCATCGGCGTGCCAGGTCTCGCGCTCGAGATAGGGATCGAAGACTTGATACATGCTGTTGCCTTGCTCAGGGGTTCGCAAGGGCAATGAGCCCAGAGCAGGCTGGTTCCGGGTTTGCCCATAAGGCAAGGGCGCGCCCTTGCTGCGGATTAGTAACCTGAATCGCATTGGAACCGCTGCTGCAAACCAGGGATTGCCGGGCTGAACAAGCAAGGTGGATTCCCGATGAAACGCAAACCGAACCAGAGTAAGGCCTGGCATTTATCCATTGCGCTCGCCGCTGCACTGCTCGCCTTGCCCATAGTGCCTGCCATGTCCCAGCAAGCCGTGCCGCCGCCCATTGCGCCTGGCGCACCGGCGGGTTCGTCCAATGCGCTGCCCACGCTTGCCGACTTGCTGGACCGGACCGTGCCCGCGGTAGTCAGCATCGCGGTTCGCACACCAACGCCTACCCAGACCAATCCGCTCTACAACGATCCGTTCTTCCGCCGTTTCTTTGGTGGTCCGGGCAGCCAACAGCCGCAAACGCCGCAGCCGCGTTATCAGATGAGCGCCGGCTCGGGCGTGATCGTGGATGCAGGCCAAGGCCATGTGTTGACCAATCACCATGTGGTGGCGGGCGGCGAGCAGATCGCCGTAACGCTGACCGATGGGCGGGTGCTCGATGCTGAGCTTGTCGGCAGCGACGAAGCGACCGACATTGCCGTGCTGCGCATCCCGGCGGAAAACCTGACCGAAGTGGCGATCAGAAACTCGGACGAACTGCGTGTCGGCGATTATGTGGTGGCGATCGGCAATCCGTTCGGGCTCGGCCAGACCGTCACCTCCGGCATTGTCAGTGCCCTGGGCCGGTCAGGGCTTAATATCGAAGGCTACGAGGATTTCATCCAGACCGATGCTTCGATCAATCCAGGTAATTCCGGTGGCGCGCTGATCACGCTTGATGGCCAGCTCGTCGGCATCAACACGGCCATTCTGGCGCCGACCGGTGGCAATGTCGGTATCGGCTTTGCCGTGCCAACAACGATCGTTACGGCGGTGATGACGCAATTGCTGGAAAACGGCGAAGTGCGGCGTGGTCAGCTTGGCGTCGTGATCCAGGACGTAACGCCTGATCTGGTGAACGCGTTGGGTCTGCAGAACACGGCTGGCGCCCTGGTGTCCAATGTCGCACCGGGCTCGGCAGCCCAGGAGGCCGGCATCCAATCGGGCGATCTGATCACGGCCGTCAACGGGGAGGCCGTTGATGGCAGTACCGATCTGCGCAATCGCATCGGCCTCACCCCACTTGGGCAGGAGGTCCAACTGACCTTTATCCGCGATGGGCAGGAGCAGAATGTAAACGTCACGGTCTCGGAAGCTTCGCCCGCGGGGAACGGCTGAGATTTTCTGGTGCAGGCGCAACGGGGCGCCTATACCTACCTGGCTCTCGGCGCCCTTGAGCCTTTAACATCTGCTGCCGGCTTCAGGCGCCTTGACCCCAGTTCATCTCCAGACCGCCATCAATGGTGAAGCTCTGGCCGGTGACATAGTCGGAGTCATCGGACGCCAAGTACACTGCCAAGCGTGCCACTTCCCAAGGCTCGCCGGGTCTACGCCATGGAATGCGAGGCATCTCCTCGGCGCGGGCTTGTGGATCGTCGGTGCGCTCCATGGTCATGGGCGTGCGGATCAGGCCCGGAGCAATGGCGTTGACGTTGATGCGCATAGGGGCGACCTCTAGCGCAACGGTGCGGGTAAAAGTCAACATGCCACCCTTGGCGGCACCATAAGCGGCGTTGCCCGGGCTGGGAATGGCTTCATGTACGGAGGTGATGTTGATTATCTTGCCGGGCCCTCCAGCTTGCCGGCGCTGTTGGAGGAAAGCGCGCGTGCAAAAGAACGGACCATAAAGGTCGGTCTTGATGACGTTGTCGAACGCTTGGGTCGGCGTGTCGATCAAGGGCGTACTGGTTGCGCCGATACCGGCATTGTTGACCAGGATATTGGGGCTGCCCAGTTCGGTCTGGACCTGGTCGAAAAAGCTGGCGACCGAGCTTTCGTCGCGCACATCCAGATGCTGCACCAGGGCTCTTCGCCCTGCCGCTTCGACTTGCGCGGAGGTTTTGCGAGCGCCGTCTTCATCCTTGAAGTAATTGATCGCAACATCCGCGCCTTCCATGGCGAAGGCTTCAGCGATCGCCTGGCCAATGCCGGAATCGGAGCCCGTCACCACCGCGATGCGGCCGGAAAGTTTGAGAGTCCTGCGCCCGGTGGTTTCGTCGAATTGCTCGATAGCCATGGGACCTCCTTGTTGAAAGTCCCAACGCTGCGGCTTTCCAAACTGCTCCCCTATTAACCTGCAAGATTCCCGCGTTGCATGATGGGCAAGAGAACAAGGCAACGGGCTTAGGCAGGCTGCATCCGTGCGGCGTGGGAGAAGGAGGTTTGTTGCCTAATAGTGGCAGGCGGGGCGTGCCAAAGGTGGTCCCGCTCGGCACGCGCAATGGGCCAGGAGGCGGGGTGGTGTTGTTTGGGTTTATGGAAGATGTTGCGTAGCGTCATCCCGGGTCCCCATCGATAAAGACCAGCAGGGTCGAAAGCAAAATCACAGATGCGGCGATCGCAAGGGCAAGGGTCATCTTTAGCCTCCAGGTTCTGGACCGGGAACGGCCCTGAACCGAGACCGATCCATGCCTCAGGAGATGGGCTTGTATGCCGGATTTGCCAAGGTGGTGCGGCAGGATTTGAAGACGGCCAAGAGGCTTGTTTGGCTTACGCAAGCGAGGTTTGTCTTGTCTCGACATCTATGAGGAATGCAGCGGCTGCTGCACACAGCAGGAGAACGGCGAACAGAGCTATGGCGAGGGAGAAGCCTTGTGCGATCACGATGGCAAGGGCCGAAGGGGCAAGCAGGCCACCCAGTCGCGCCATCGACCCGGCAGCGCCCATGCCCGTGGCGCGGCTGGCGGTAGGGTATAGCTCGGGGGTGAAAGCATAAAGCGCGCCCCAGGTGCCCAGAAGTGCAAAACTCATCACAAGGATCGAGCCGCCGATAACATAGGTGTCCTGGGCGACAAGGAAGAGCGCACAACCGGCGGCACTGAGCAGCAGGAAGGCAATCAGCGTCGGACGCCTTCCCCAGCGCTCGACACCCCAGGCAGCCAAAGCATATCCGGGCAGTTGCGCGAGAGCGACCAGCACCAGAAAGCCATAGCCGCGCACATAGCCAAAGCCTTCGTCCGCGAGCCGTGCGGGCATCCAGGTGAAGACACCATAGTAGGACACTGAAACCAGGAACCAGACCAGAAGCACGAGGAGAGTGCGGCGGCGCAAGAGGGGTGACAGGAGACCGGTCTGTCCTGCAGGTGCTGGCGCGGCGATCGCCTCGTTGGCGGCAAGTTCACGCTCGCCATTGGTGCGCAACATCTGGTTGAGCACGCGACGCGCCTCCTCCGTTTGTCCGGTGCGCAGGAGATGAAGGGGTGATTCAGGCACCCAAAGGCGCAACCAGATGCCGATCAGCGCCGGGAACCCGGTGACAAGGAAAATGTAGCGCCAGCCATCGGCTGGAACATAAAGGCTGACGGCCCAAGCGGCGAGCGCGATCACGACCGTGCCGACAGCCCAGAAACCCTCAAGCATGACGAGCCAGCGTCCACGCGAGCGCGCGGGCAAGAACTCCGCCATTAGGGCGTAGTCGACAGGCAGCGTGCCGCCCACGGCAAGGCCCGTCATGAACCGCAGCGCAAGGAGAATGGCAAAGTTGGGGGCAAAGGCCGAGAGGATGCCGAAAACGGCGTCCATTGCGACAGTGACGATCAGCACGCGGCGGCGCCCGAACCGGTCGGCCAGCCGGCCGAACAGGCTTGCCCCGATCAGCATACCCAAAAAGAACAGGGTTCCGGTCTGGAGCGCCTCTGGCAGGCTCAAGCCAAAGCTTGCCGCAATCGACGCGCCGGTAAAACCGACGGCAAGGACCTGCATGGCATCGGCGGCCCAGACCAAGCCAAAAACGCCGAGCAGGCGGCGCTGGAAGGGTCCTGTTCCGGCGCGCCCGAGAATGGCTTCAACAGTTTGAGGCACCGGCCTTCTCCGTTCCTGCTTGCGACCCTGCCAACGCCCATGCTGCCCATTTCGATGCGCAAGCGGCTATTCCGGCAGGCAAACCATCAAGGTAATCGGCCGGAAAGTTTGCCTTTTGCGCTAGGTTTGACCATACTGGCCGGCAGAACCGCACAGGAGAGCGCCATGAAAACCTTTGTGTCCATTCAGAAAGGAGCCTATTCGCAACAGGACATGAAGCTTTATGCAATTTCCTCTCCCTTGGACCAAGGCGGATGCAAGCGCACGCCTTAAACGCCTTCTAAAACCCTCACCATCCGAGCTTTCCCAATCCGCTAGCGTGCCGCGGCCGCCTTCCGGCCTTGGCAGGTTCCTGGGCTATTATCGCCCGCATCTACCGCTTCTGGCAGGCGATATCCTCTGTGCCGTGCTGGTTGCCGCGACAGCGCTGGCCCTGCCGCTCTGCGCCCGTTATGTCACGCAGGATCTGGTGCAATTGCCCGAGGTACCCGAGGCTATCGGGCGGATCTACGCGATGGGCGGGATCATGCTGGCCGTGCTTGCAGTTCAAGTGCTTGCCATTTTCTTTGTGGACTACCAAGGCCACATGATGGGCGCCAAGATCGAAGCCCATCTGCGCAAGCAATTGTTCGATCACTGCCAGAAGCTGAGCTTCCGGTTCTATGATGGGCAGCGCGTTGGGCAGTTGATGAGCCGTATTACCAACGACTCCTTGTGGATCGGCGAGCTCTTCCACCATGGGCCGGAGGACCTTTCCATTGCGGCGCTCAAGTTCTTTGGCGCCATGGCGATCCTGTTTTTCATCGATCCGGTGCTGACTCTTATCATCGCCGGGGTTACACCCCTTGCTGTCCTTTATGCCCTTCACTTCAACCGGCGGATGAACGTGGCTTTGCTGCAAAGCAAGGAGCGCATCGCGGCGGTTAATGAGCGGGTCGAGGATTCCCTGGCGGGCATCCGAGTGGTGCAATCCTTTGCCAATGAGGAACTGGAGGCACAACGATTTGCCCAAGCGAATGGGCTCTTTCTCGACAGCCGGCGGGAAGGCTACCGCAGCGAGGCATTCTTCTCGGTCGGCAGCGAAACTTTTGCTCAACTCGTCACGGTGCTGGTGATCATCGTCGGGGCGGTGCGCGTCCTGGCCGCGGAGCTGACTGTCGCCGAGATGCTGACGTTTCTGCTTTGCGTTGCCGTTTTGGTCGATCCGGTGCAGCGGCTCGCCAATTTCGTGCGGCTCTGGCAGGAGGGCTATACGGGGTTCGTGCGGGCCATGGAACTGCTCGACATTGCGCCCGATATCGAGGACAGGCCTCAAGCCATCGAACTCACGCATCCGCGTGGTGCTGTCAGCTTCCGCAATGTCAGCTTTGCCTATGAGCCGGACGGAGCCAAGGTCCTAAACGATCTCTCGCTCGATATCTCTCCAGGCGAGTTCGTGGCGCTGGTCGGGCCCTCTGGAGTGGGTAAATCCACCTTGTGCGCGCTAGTCCCGCGCTTCTACGAAGTGTCTGCCGGACAGGTTCTGGTTGGTGGAATAGATGTGCGCGACATCACCCTTGCTTCATTGCGACGCAATGTGGGGGTGGTGCAGCAAGACGTTTATCTGTTCAGCGGAACGGTGGCAGACAATCTGCGCTATGGCCGTCCGGAAGCCACAGACGATGAGATCGTCGCGGCGGCCAAGGCTGCCAATGCGCACCAGTTCATCAGCGTCTTGCCGCTGGGTTACCAGACCGATATCGGCCAGCGCGGGGTCAAGCTATCGGGCGGGCAAAAGCAGCGGCTGACCATTGCGCGGGCGTTTCTCAAGAACCCGGCAATCCTGATCTTCGACGAGGCCACAAGCGCCCTGGACAATGAGAGCGAACGGGCCGTGCAGCAGGCATTGGCGCAGTTGACCAGGGGCCGCACGACTATCGTCATTGCCCATCGCCTTTCGACCGTGCGGAACGCCGACCGGATTATCGTGCTGACGGAAAACGGCGTCGGCGAGGAAGGCAGCCATGACCAGCTTATGGCCGCGGATGGGCTTTATGCCAATCTGCACCGGGTGCAGGGGCGCATCTAGCGTGCAAGCACAAGGCCCGCCTGGATATTGGCGGGCCTTTCCGTTCTATTGCCTGCGCTTGGAGCGGAGTGCCGACAGGGCCAAGGACACAGGCAGGGCTGCCGCCATGGCGCCCAGGGAATGGCTGCGCTGGGGCCGGTATCTGCTCAACGCCGCCTTGTAGCCTTCGCGCCATTCGGGGCTCTTGTCGCGATGGTCGTCGCCGTCCTGTCCATGATCGGCATCTCCCCCAACGGTGTCGGCGGCGTTGGCATCGCGGCGTCCCATGGGTGCGTCCGAACCAACGGTAGAATCCTTCTTGGTCTGCTTTTCGGCTTCGGAATTGAGTTCGGCGCCGATCAGCACGGCCGTCACGCTGATCCAAATCCAGGTCAGCATGCCGATCAGGCCGCCTAGCGAACCATAGGTCTTGTCGAAATTGCCGAAATTTGCGGCGTACCAGGAGAACAGCAGCGACAGGACGATCACGGCTATGGCCGCCAGGATCGCGCCCGGCGTAATCCAGCGCCAGCGCGGCTGCTGCCGGCTCGGACCGAAGCGATACAGCGCCGCAAGCCCCAGCAGCAAACCAACCGCTAGTAACACATAGGTGCCGATGCGGATCAGCCATTCAAATCCGGCGCCAAGCCCCAAGGCTTGAAGGATTGGTGGCATCAAAACGGCTGCACCGATCATGACGATCGCACCGACAATGCCGCCAAGCGTGAACAGCAGAGCCGTAGCGTTCAGGACGAAGAAATTGCGGCTTTCGCGTTCGTCATAGGCGATGTTCATGGCCTCAAACATCGTCTTGACCCCGGAACTGGCGCTCCACAGAGCCAGGACGATCGAAATCACCAGGGCAAAGCTCAGCGCCGTGCCGCCCGTGCTGGTCAGCCGGGTCAATTGCTCGTTGATGATTTGCATGCCGCCTTCGGGAACAATCGAGGAAAGCATCTGCACATGCTCAGCGACCGTCGCCGGATCGGTAAAGAGCCCATAGATCGAAACAAAGGCCGTCAGTGTCGGAAACAGGGACAGCAAAAGGAAGTAGGTCACCGCCGCCGCGATCATCGTGACGCGGTCGTCGTTGAACTCCTTATAGGTGCGCAGCAAGACGTCCTTCCAGCCGGGCGCGGGGATCTGCTGAGGACTATCGGCCTCGCGGCCTTTCCGATCATCTGAAACATGCTGTGCAACGGCCATATTGCGCTCCTTTTGCCAAGGGAACGGCAATGGGGGAGCACAGTTGCACGCTAAATCATTGTTTGATCCAGGACGCGTGTATTACTTCAGAGGCTCGCTTGTCCTTGCGGGCTAGCCCGCCTATTTGCTGCAAGCCCACCGGATAATGCGGCAACCGCTGTCGTTGCGGCGGCAAGAGGCAATGGCATTGTTTTGCGCGCCGGCGCGGTCGTAGTCCCAACTAGAGCCCCAGCCGCCGTTTTGCCCCCGCGCTACGGCACCGCAAGCATTGCGGAAGTGAACCGCGACGCGGCAATCGTAAGCATATTGATCGCAGTAGTACATCGCCCAGTCTTCGGCGTTGGCGCGGGTGCCGCGGCCGGTGCTGTAGCCGGCAGCGCCGGTATCCGGAGAAAAGGCGATGGCGCCATATGAGGTTGCCGCTTCCGCACTGGCGCAAAGCAGCATCAAGGCCGTAATGACCGTTGTTATACGAAACATGGATTGTCCCCCCAAGACTTGCACTATCATCGATTTCTTTTCGATTGACCAGCGTGGGGAAAAAGCAAGTGACGGGAAGGTTAAAGAGGGCTGAGATATTTACCTCATCGACGGATTGCATTGACGCCATCGCGCCGTCCCCCTACCAATGACGACGGCCTCGTGGCGGAGGGAAACGCTGGGGATTGCAACTCCTCATACCCTTGGTTCAAGTCCAGGGCGAGGCCTCCAACTTCTTGTATGAATAGGCCCGGGTGTCTTGGCCGGGCCTATAGATTGCAAGATTAACCTTTATTGGGCAGAGGTGCCGTCGGTCGAAGTGCCGGCGGCTGCATCATCATCGTTGCTGTCGCTATCGCCCTGCGCGACATAAACGGTGATCGAGCCACCGGAGCCTGAAACGCCCAGGATTTCACCACCACCAACGCCTTGCTGCGCTAATTGAGCAGCGATCGCTTCATTGCCGAACAGCGCCGATTGTACTTCGCTGTCGAGGTCGGCGCCGCCATCGTCGTCACAATCGCTTAAACGAACGATGTTTACAGTCGTAGCAGCGCTGATCGATGCGACTGTGTCAGCTGCCATTGTGCCCATGCCTGACATGTCGACGCTGGCACAATCCTGGATACCAGAAGGCGAGTTGTCCTCGTCGTTGTTAATTGCATCGCCAGCAGCCTGTTCTTCTTCCGAGATTATGCCGTCGCCATCAATGTCAAGGTCCGTGCCGCCGGTGGCGCCGCCCGTGTTGCCACCGCTATCACCGCCGCCTGCGGTTTCATCCTCATCGACGGTTCCATCGCTGTTGGTATCCAGCGTCACGTCAACTTCAGTGTCAACACCGGCATCGACCGACGTATCACCGGCCGTTGCGCCACCATCGACGCTAGCACCCGCGCCGACATTGCCAGCGCTAGTCTGGGCAAAAGTGGTGCTGGTGGTGCACAGCATGAGAGCTGCAGTTAAAGCAATAAGGGATTTGGTTTTCATTTGCGGATTTCTCCTCCGAGAAAGCCCCCGCACAGCAGCTAACGGCGCGTTCAATCGTTGGTTGCCATAGCCCCGCTGACTTGCCGCACTATTGTGCGCAAAAGCTTGTTCATCTGCTGTTGTTTTCCATTCAGGAAAGGCTGGTCATCGGGCGTCTGCAGTGCCAAAAGACTGCGCAAGGGTTCCGCCAAACGAGATGCTTTCATGACCGAGACTTCCATTTTCGCCCGTGTCGTTGCTGCCGTGGGCGCTGTTGCCGTAGCTGTCCGCCATTCTGGCGACGGTCCGCGCCCGCCGGTCTATGGAACTACGCCCGCTATCCCTGATCCCAAGCCACAAGGCGCCATCCCGACGCTCAAGATGCCGACCGCCAAGGGCTGGGAGGGCGCGCACACGCCGGTCGCCGCGCCGGGCCTTAAGGTCAATGCTTTTGCCACCAAGCTCGACCACCCGCGCAACATGCTGGTTTTGCCCAATGGCGACGTGCTGGTTGCCGAATCCATGGGAGAGTCGGGCAATCCCAAGACCCTGTTCGACCATGCCATGTCGAGTACCATGAAGCGGGCGCGCGCCTCGGGCGACAGCCCCAATCGCATTACTTTGCTGCGCGACAGCGATGGCGATGGGGTTGCCGAGACGCGCCATGCGTTTATTGAAAATGTCCGCCAGCCTTATGGCATGGTGCTGCTGGGCGACACACTCTATGTCGGCGCCAGCGATGCGGTGCTGGCCTATCCTTATGAAGCTGGCGCGACGCGCATCACCGCGCCGGGACGCAAGATCATGGATCTGATCCCGGGCGGGCACTGGACGCGCAATTTGATCGCCAGCAAGGATGGCACCAAGCTCTATGTTGCGGTGGGCTCGCTCAGCAATATTGCCGAAGGCGGCTTCGAGGTTGAAATCAACCGCGCCTGCATCCACGAACTCGATCTGGCAAGCGGGCAGTCGCGCATCTTTGCGGGCGGTTTGCGCAATCCGGTCGGAATGGCCTGGGAGCCGAGTACCGACACACTGTTTACGGTGGTCAATGAACGTGATGGCTTGGGCGACGAGACGCCGCCTGATTATTTGACATCGGTTCGCGATGGCGGTTTTTATGGCTGGCCCTATAGCTATTGGGGCAAAACGGTCGATGATCGGGTGCCGCAGGATGCGGCCAAGGTTGCATCGGCCCTAGCGCCCGATTTTGCCCTGGGCGGTCACACCGCCTCGCTCGGGTTGTCCTATTTGCCCGAAGGCACCTTGCCGGGCTTTCCGCAGGGCATGGCCATTGGCCAGCATGGTTCGTGGAACCGCAGCAAGCTATCCGGCTACAAGCTGGCGTTCGTGCCTTTCGAGAACGGCAAACCTGTGGGCATGCCACGGGAAATTCTCACCGGCTTCCTGTCGCCGGACGAGAAATATTCCTATGGCCGCCCGGTCGGGGTAGCGCTTGCGGCAGACGGCGCGGTGCTGATGGCCGATGACGTGGGTGATGTGATCTGGCGCGTAACCGGCGCCTGATCGCGAGCCGCTTTCTGGAGATGATCATTGCCTAACCTTGTCCAGTGTCTGTTTGCCGGTTTGGCCCTCCTGTGCGGCAGCGTGGCTGGTGTGGCGCAGGAGCCTAAGGAAACGCTTGTTGTCGGCGTGCAGGAAAGTGGCACGGTGCAATGGGAAATCCAGACCATCAAGACTCTCGGGCTCGACCAGAAGCACGATCTTGACCTTGTGGTGCGGCCGTTGGCTGACAGCAAAGCCGGGCAGATCGCGCTGCAGGCGGGGGCGGTCGACGTGATCCTTTCGGATTTCGTTTGGGTGTCGATCCAGCGCGGGCAGGGTAATATGGTGGCCATGGTGCCCCATTCGCTGACCGTCGGCGGGTTGATGGTGCCGCAGGACAGCCCGATTGCTAGCATTGCCGACCTTAAGGGCAAGACCATCGGCGTGGCCGGAGGGCCGGTGGACAAGAACTGGGTTATTCTTCAGGCCTATTACAGCCAGGTGACGGGGCAGGTCCTAGGGTCCGAGGCAAGTGCCCGTTTCGGCGCGCCGCCATTGATCAACGAACTGCTGGGCTCGGGCGGCGTCGATGCGGGACTCAATTTCTGGCAGTGGAATGCCCGTGCCAAGGCCGCAGGGATGCGGCAGGCCTTGTCGGTCGTCGATATGCTCAAGGAACTCGGCGTTGCAGAACCGCCGCCGCTGCTTGGGTGGACGTTCACCGAAGCGACGGCTGGTCAGAAGGGAGAGGCGCTCAAGCGGTTCCTTGACGTATCGTTCCGAGCCAAGGCTGTGTTGTTGAGTGACGATGCGGTTTGGGAAGGGCTCAAGGATCTGATGGGGGCGGCGGACGACCCGGCGCTATTTGCGCAACTGCGCGACGATTATCGGGCCGGCATTGTTTCCCAATATGATCCGGATGATACCCAATCCGCCGAAGAGGCGTTTGCCCTTCTGGCGCAATATGGCGGGGCCGATGTAGCGGGCGAACAGACCACCCTTGCCCCGGGCAGTTTTTGGGCAGGATACCGCAAATAGCGCTCGGCAGGGGAAAGCCGAGCCGCAAGCTCGGTGAGGCGGCGCTGAGCTATGCGTCACTGCCGCTGCTGCTCTTGCTCTGGCATCTCTTGGCCATTGTTTTTCCCAATCGGCTATTTCCGTCGCCTCTCATGGTGACGCAGGAATTATGGGTTCTTGGTACACAAGGGATGTTGCTGAGCGATCTGGGCAAGACGCTCTTGCGGGCAGGTTCGGGCTTTGTCGTGGCGATGGCACTGGGCACGACTTTGGGAATTGTGCTGGGCCGGCTTCGATGGGCGGACAGGCTTTTTTCCGGCTGGCTGCTGGTCGGGCTCAATCTGCCTGCCATTGTGGTGGCTATCGTGCTCTACATCTGGTTGGGGCTAACTGAACTGGCCCTGATTTCCGCGGTGGTGATCAACAAAGTTCCGCTGGTAATTGCAACGATACGCGAAGGCGTGCGCAGCTTTTCGCCCGATTATAACGAGTTGGCCTTGGCGCTGCGCCTATCGCCCTGGCGGCGGCTGCGCCTGGTCTATGTGCCTCAGCTTATGCCTTTTGTGCTGGCGGCGGCGCGTACGGGGCTGTCGCTCATTTGGAAGATTGTTTTGGTGTTCGAGGTTCTGGGCAGCGATGGCGGCGTGGGCTATCGCGTCAGCGTGCTGTTCCAGTTCTTCGATATTACCGGCATTCTTGCTTATACTACGGCATTCATCCTTGTGGTTCTGGTGCTTGAACATGGGCTGCTGCAGCCTTTGGAGCGGAGGGTGCTGCGATGGCGCGTGGACCCCGCCTGAAGATCGACATCGTGGAAAAGCGGTTCGCTGCGGCAGCCGATCCGGTGCTGGCAAATATCAGCATCGAGGTGGAGCCGGGTCGGATTGTTGCGGTGCTTGGCCGTTCGGGGATCGGCAAATCGACGCTGTTGCGGCTTGTCGCGGGGATTGATCGGGAGTTCAGTGGGTCCATCACGCTTGATGGTGTGGGTGTCAGCGAAGCGCCGCCGGCAGGCTTTGTGTTCCAGGATCCGAGATTACTGCCGTGGCTGACTGCAGTGGACAACGTCCGTGCGGGAAACGTGCATATGAGCCACCAGCAAGCGCTTGAGCTTTTGGCTCAAGTCGGACTAGGAGCAAACGCCTTAGACTATCCGCATCAGTTGTCAGGCGGGATGCAGCGCCGCGTGGCTCTGGCTCGGGCGCTTGCTGCATCATCAGGGCTATTGTTGCTTGATGAACCCTTTGTCTCGCTTGATCGGGCGCTCGCAAGCGAAATGCGCGCGCTCTTGACGCAAATTATCGCGGCCAGCGGCGCCACTGTTCTGATCGTCACACACGAACCGCAAGACGCGGTAATCCTAGCCGATCGGGTCATCGTGCTGAGTGGTCATCCGGCGAGCATCAGTTCAGACCTGGTGCTCGACATTCCGCGCGGGCGGCGCGATGCGGCAACACTGGTTGACTACGCAAGCAAACTCGAACTCGCAGCGGTAATGGACCGGTCCGGCGTTAAGATTTGAGTAACCCTAATCGGTAACAATCAAGTCACTCTCCGATTGGACTGATTTGATGCGCGCACTTGCCCTAGCCCTTGCTCTTCTTCCCCTATGCGCAACCGCTACCTTGGCCGGGCCGATGCCTATTTTGCCAGACCTGCCGCCACTACCGACCAACTACACCGCGGCAGGCGAAGGCGGCTTCTATGCTGGCCTGCTGGCCGGTCCTGCCCTGGGATCGGGCATCGAGGATGGGTTTGAAGCAGGTATCGTTGTCGGCAACACCATGTCCGCAGCCGATCTTTTGTTAGGTCTGGAAGCCATGGCTTCTGCCGATTTTCATGGCGGAGGCGCCCTGGAGGCCAGCCTGCGCCTGGGTTTTCCAGTGGCCGACAGTGTCACAATCTACGGCGGAGCCGGGCTGGGCTACGATTTCGACAGTGACGCTTTCGCCGTTCTCGCGGCGAGCGCTGAAGCCGAGATCGGGAACGGCTGGTTAGTCCGTGCCGACTACCGGTTGAACCTAGATCTTTCAGGAGAGCCAGCGACTCATCGCATTCTTAGCGGACTTGTTAAGCGCTTCTAAACCCAGCTTCCTATTAAGGACCCGTCACGGCCTGAACTTAAGCATTTCGTAGCCGTACTCCCCGTACCTTCCCCCCTAGCGTCGAAGCAAGAATGCTGGGGAGGCCGGAGTGCCAAAGTTTTTCGCGTCTGCCATCGTCATGTCGATGGCCGCTGGTTTAAGCGTATCAACTGCCTTTGCAGATGACTGGACCGCGGTGCGCCTGCGCGGCGGGGTGTTTGCTCTTGAGAACGGCAACTGGATACAATTGACGCGCGGCAGCGTCGTGCCCGACGATCGTGTGATCAAGAGTGCGCCCAATGGCCGGATCACGCTGGTGCGCGGCGCTGAGACCATCGAACTTGGTCCCGACACCACGGCGCAGATCGAAGATCGCTCCGGTTTCACCACCGTTTACAATCACGCAGGTACGGTCGGTATCGACGCCGAAGCTCGTAATGTGCAGCATTTCGCCGTTCAGACCCCGTTCCTTGCGGCGGTTGTGAAGGGCACAGCATTTACGGTCCAAAGTTCGCAGAATAGCTCGACGGTTACCGTTGCCCGCGGCACGGTAGAGGTGAATGACGCAGAGCATGGTAGCAGCGTCAGCCTCGATGCTGGCGAGCAGGTTTCTTCAGGCGAAGCACCGATCAGCGAAAACATGGTTGTACCTGCGCCTGCCAATGCCCCAAAGCCGCCGGCGCCTGCCGCACAGCAGCCGAACCCAGCAGAGATTGGTCAACCCGGCCAAGGACCGGGGCGGTCCGGAAGTAGCAATGGCGGATCAGGCCTGACCGACAATGATGATGATTCCGACGTTGTTCCCGGGAATGGCAACGGGGGCGGTAATGGCAATGGTGGCGGCAACGGGAGCGGCGGTGGCAATGGTGGTGGTAATGGCGGTGGAAACGGCGGTGGTAATGGCGGCGGAAACGGCGGTGGTGGTAATGGGAACGGTAGCGGAAACGGCAGCGGCGGCAATGGAAATGGCGGTAACGGCGTAGGAACCGGCAACGGCGGAGGAAGTAGCGGAGGAGGTGACGACAAAGACGATAAGGACGACGATAAGGACGACAAAGACGACGACAAAGACGATAAGGATGACGACAAAGACGATAAGGACGACGATAAAGATGATAAGGACGATGATAAAGACGATAAGGATGATAAGGACGACGACGAAGACGATAAGGACGACAATAAAGACAAAGACGACAAGAACGACAAAGACGGCAAAGGCCGTAAGGATGATTGACCTTGGCTTTCCCCCGGTTGCTTTGGCGGCTTAGGTGAGCCAGAAGCTGCGCGCCGTTTGCATCTTTGGACTACTGGCAGCCCTGCTGCTGGTTGCACGGTTGGGCGTGTTCCTGCCGGCTGACCAAGCCTTGCTGAGCGTGCGCTTCAGCGCTGCGGACCGGGCGCCGAGCGGGGAAATCGTTTTCGTTGAAGTCGATGCATCGAGCCTGGCACGGGTCGGGATCTGGCCCTGGCCGCGCAGTGTGCATGCCAGTTTGCTGGACAAGCTCATGGAAGCGGGCGCCAGCGAGGTGGTGTTCGATGTGGATTTCAGCGCCGCATCGAGCGAGAAGGAAGACGCGTCGTTTAGCGCAGCGCTGGAGCGCGCTGGCGGCTACGCTTATCTGGCTTCCTTCCGCCAGTTGTCGGGCGGGTATATCGTCTGGAGCTATCCGCTTGCGCGATTTGCGCAATTCGCATCGGCGGTTCTGGTCAATGTAGAGGCCGACCAAGGCGGACTCCTGCGAATGGTGCCTGCGGCGCAAACCTATGCCGGCCAGATCATCCCATCGGTGGCCTTGGTGCTAGGCCATCCGACACATGATCAGCCCGATACGATCCAGCTCGACTTCAGCATCGACATCAGCAAGGTCGAACGCATTTCGGCCATCGACATCATCAATGGCCGCGTCGACCCTGCACGGATTGCCGACAAGCAGATCGTGGTCGGTGCCAGTGCGATCGAGCTGCGGGATTTCTTTACGGTGCCCCGCTTCGGCATCGTTCCGGGTCCTTTGGTTCAAATCATAGCAGCGGAAACGGTGAAAGCCGATCGGTCCCTTAACCGGCTTTATCTGCTGCCTGCGTGCATTCTGGCTTTCCTGTTTGGATTGTTCGCGTTGTGGCGCGGTGCATCCTGGTCGCCACAGCGCTTGGGTCTTGTTGCCGCGGCAGTTGCGGTCGCCACCGAAGCTGTCGCCATGGTTGCCTTGGCAAAGTGGGCCATCACATTCGATAGCGTTCCAATCCACGCCAGCCTTGCGGGCCTGGTTGCAGTGGCGTTCCTTGACGAGCGGGCGGCGCGTTTCCGGCAGCATCAGCGTGTCAAGGCGCAGCGCGCCTCGATGCAGCAGATCCTTTCGCAGGTAGTCACCGACAGTTTTGACGGCATTATTGTCATCAACGAGCAAGGCGTAGTGGTTGCCGCTAGCGATGCCGCCGCCGCCATTCTGGGCGAGGAAGGCATGCTGACCGGCCGCTCGATGGATGCAGTGCTCCCCAACGAGTTGGTCGACTGGCTTGCCAGCAACGCCAGCGGCGCTCATGAGTGTATCTGTCAGGTCGGGCTCTCGATCCGTATCCTTGACGTGGTCGCAACCCGTTCAAACGTACCTGACGCAGAAGGCAGCGGCGCGGACCGCGAAGTGCTTTGCCTGACCTTCCAGGACATCACGGAAAAGCGGCGCCAGGCCGAGCAACTGACGTATCTTGCCAGCCATGACGGGCTAACCGGCGCCTTGTCGCGCTATGCTCTTGAAACCCATATCGCCGCACAGCTCACGCAAGGGGCTGACGTCACGACGGTGATGGTGCGCATGGATCGTTTGCGCAATGTCAGTGCCACGCTGGGCCATGATGTTGCCGATAGCGTATTATGCGAAGTGCACGAGCGCCTCGAAGCGCGGCTTGGATTACCGATCGGCCGCCTGGGCAGCGATCTTTTTGCTTTTAGCTGGGCACGCCAGCTCGACGACGCAGCGTTGGCAAGCGAGATCGGGCGGCTGGGTGCGGCCCTGGAAGAGCCTTACGAGTTGGACGACCACACTGTGGTCCTCGGGGCTTGGTTTGGTGTTTCCTCGACGCGCACCGCTTCGGCCCAGGCATCTGAACTTCTGCAGCAGGCGGAAATCGCACTACGCTCCGCCACAACTGAGCGCACTGCCATCTACGCAATCTATGCCGCCGCGGACGGTGACAAGGTGCGAGCGCGGCAGGCTCTCGACATTGCGATGCGTCGGGCTTTGCACGAGGGCGAATTCTTCCTGGTTTACCAACCGCAAATCGAGTTGGCGAGTGGCGCCATGTCGGGCGTCGAGGCACTGGTGCGCTGGAAGAGCGCTGAGTTCGGGATGGTGTCGCCCGCCGATTTCATTCCGCTTGCGGAGGAAACCGGGCTTATAATCACGCTTGGTGAATGGGTCATGCGGCAGGCTCTTGCCGAAGCTGCGAGCTGGAATTGGAACGGCCGGCTTTCCGTCAACGTATCGGCAGTGCAGTTCAAGCTTGCCGATATCGTAGGGCTGGTCGAGGAAGCAACGCGCCTGTCCGGCTTTCCCGCCAGCCGGCTCGATCTTGAGATTACCGAAAGCCTTTATGTGGGCAATGACAGCACCATCATCGTAGCTTTGGAGCGGCTGCAGGCAATGGGCGTAAAGATCGCGATCGACGATTTTGGCACGGGCTACTCCTCGCTCAGCTATCTTTCCAAGCTGCCCGCCGACAAACTCAAGGTGGACCAGAGCTTCGTGCGCAGCCTGCCCGATCCGGGTAGTCAGACCATCGTCGAGACGATCATCACCATGGCGCACCGGCTCGATCTTGCGGTGATTGCCGAGGGCGTCGAAACGGCCGAGCAGCGCGATTATCTACATGGTCTTGGTTGTGCAGTGGGCCAGGGCTATCTGTTCAGCCGCCCGGCAAGTGCCGAGCAGCTCGGTTTGACCGCCCTGGCCATCGCCGTTTAATTGCCGCCAGGAGCAACCGACTGGCCGACAGCCCAGGTGACACCGAAGGGGTCCTTGAGCTGGCCATAGATATCGCCCCAGAATTCGGTCTTGAGCGGCGAGGTGATCGTGCAGCCGGCAGCAACAGCACGGTCCCACCACATCTGGGCGTCATCGACGTGTAGGTGAAGGTTGAAGGCCTGCGGCGCCACGGCGGGATAGCCATGGTCGGGGAAGAAGTCGGACAGGAACAGCGGGCTGCCGTTGACATCGACTTGAGCATGCATGAGCCGGTCGCCCGTTTCGGTGGGCAGCCTTTCGCGCTCGATGGCGCCGAAGGCTTGCACATAGAAGTCGATGGCCTTGCGGGCGCCATCGACGCTGAGATAGGGCGTCAGGCCAGACTTGGGGCGAAATTCAGTCACGATAGGGTCCTCCTTGGTTGATCCATGTCTCTACGACGAGGGGGCGGTTGGCGCCTCGACAACCCAGGCGGTTTTATTTTAGCGCAGCCAGGGGCGGGGTGGGAGTCGGGGTGCCCAGGCGATCGATATGACTGCGGATATGGGCCGCCTCCATGGGCGTGCCGGCCAGGGCCATGGCGCGGCCGAATGCTTCGCGCGCCGCCTCCACTTGGTTCAATTGGATCAGCAAGCCGCCGCGCACGCCATGAAAATAGAAATAGCTTCCCAGCCGGTCGGCAAGTGGCTCGGCGAGAGCCAGCGCGGCGGCTGGTCCGCGCGTCTTGTTGACGGCGACGGCACGGTTGAGCGTTACCACGGGAGAGGGTTGGAGCGTTTCAAGTGTCTGGTAGAGCCGGTCGATGCTCCACCAGTCCGTGTCGGCGGCGGTTGAGACGCGGGCGTGCTGGGCTGCGATGGCGGCCTGTACCTGATAAATGCCGGGTTCCTGGTGGCGCAGGGCTTTTTCTACCAGGGCGCGGCCTTCGGCGATCATCTCGGTGTTCCATAAGGAACGGTTCTGGTCCTCCAGCAACACCAGTTGCCCGGCATGATCGATCCGGGCGGGGTTGCGGGCGTGTTGCAGCAGCATAAGCGCGCAGAGGCCCATGATCTCGGGCTCGCTGGGGAAAAGGCGGAGGAGGAGGCGGCAAAGGCGAATGGCCTCGGTGCACATCTGGGCGGCGCCGGGGTCGGAATGGCCGCGCGAATAGCCTTCGTTGAAAAGGAGGTAGAGCATGATTGCGACATTGCCCAGGCGCTCCAGCCGGGTTTGCGCATCGGGCGGCTGAAACGCCACCGAACCATCGGCGATGATGCGCTTGGCGCGGGTGAGCCTTTGCTCCATCGCCGCTTCGCTGACGAGGAAGGCGCGCGCCAATTGCATGAGCGGCACGCCAGCGACGATACGCAGCGCCAGGGCGATCTGGCTGCTGGCCGGCAGATCTGGGTGGCAGCAGGTGAACAGGAGCCGCAGGATATCGTCGCGGTAGTGCTCGCCGTCGAGCCGCTCGGCCAGGGAGGTTTCGGCGTCCTCAGTATCCGAGAGTTTCTCCTCGGGCGGTAGGGGCACATGGCGGCTCTGCTTGCGCAGCCAATCGACGCCAGTGTTGCGGCCCACAAAGATCAGCCAGGCAGTGGGGTCGCGCGGCGGACCCTTGAGGGGCCAGGTGCGCACGGCCCGTAGGCTTGCCTCCTGAAAAGCCTCTTCGGCTAAATCGAGATTGCGGAAATAGCGCAGCAATGCGCTCAGCGCCCGGGGCCGTGCCGATTGGAGTGCAGCAGCGATCCAGGCGTTGTCCGTCATCCACCGACCTCGTTGGGATTGTAATAGCCGACCGGGCGGATCTCGTAGGAGCCGAGCCCAGGATTGGCGACCGCCAGATCCTTGGCGAACTGGATGGCTTCCTCGAGATTGTCGCAATCGGCGACATAGAAGCCGAGGAACTGTTCCTTGGTTTCGGCAAAGGGACCATCGATGATCAGTGGCTCGCCCGAGCTCTTGCGCAGAGTGGTGGCTGAGGTGGTGGGCAGGAGGCGCGCCACGGGGCCGAGCTTGTTTTTTGTACGCAGACCGTCCTGCACCTTTTCAAGCCGCGCCATGCAGGCGTCGTCTTCTTCCTTGGTCCAGGCGGTGACGGCGTTCTCGTCGTTGTAGCAGAGGATGGCGTAGAGCATTTCGTTCCCTCGTCAAATTGATGACGAGCGACTATGCCCAAAACAGACAAGGCGGGAAGGGAAAAGTGCAGGGCCGGGTCAGGCCACGGGCGGAGGTGTGGTGCGGGCGATGGTGATGGTGGCACCCAGCGAGGCCAGGATGATCGCGGCGATACCGGCGATCTGCTGGAGTTCAAGGCGCTCATGGAGCACCAGGAGGCCCATTAGTGCAGCAAGCGCGGGCTGCCCGCTCATCAGGATGCCGAAAAGACGCGAGGGGATATGGGGCAAGGCAACCATGTCAAGGGCGTAAGGGATGGCGCTGGAAAGAAGCGCTACTGCGAGAGCTATCGGCAGAATTGATGGGGCGAGCAGTGCCGGGCCAGCCGTGGCGATGCCAAAGGGCAGGGCAATTATGGCGGCGATGGAAACGCCCAAGGCGGTAATATGCGGTCCGCCACCTGTACCGGCGCGTTGGCCGAAGATGATGTAGCCGGCCCAGCAGCCACCGGCCGCCAGGGCTAGGAGCACGCCGGCGATCGAGATATTGCCGGTTGTTTCGCCTAAGGGCAAAAGTGCGGCAAAGCCAGCAACCGCCACGGCGATCCAGAAGAAATCGAGCGGCTTGCGCGAGCCGGCTAGGGCAACCGCTAGGGGGCCGGTGAACTCGAGTGCCACAGCGACGCCCAATGGAATACTGGCAAGGGCGGCATAGAAAAAGAGGTTCATCGCACCCATGGTCGCGCCATAAAGGAAGACCGATCGCCATTGCCGCCGGTCGAGCTTTTGCCGCCAGGGCTGGAAAATGGCGAGGAGGACAAGCGCGGCAAGGGTGAGGCGCAGGGTGGTGGCACCTGCAGCGCCTACAACGGGGAAAAGCCCTTTGGCAAAGGACGCCCCTGTCTGGGTGAAGACCATGCCCAGGGTAATAAGCGCAACAGATAGCGGGACGGATGGAGGACGCAAGGAAGGGCTTCCGGCAGGACAGGGTTGGCTTAGCAGGGTTCGGAACGAGCGTCACCGGTACAGTGGTGATGGGACGACACAGCGGCTGGGGAGCGATCCATCGTCGTGCCCAATTGACCCGACTCCCAATGCCCTTTAGCGCTAGAGCAACAGAACAAAGGAGGAATGCCGATGGAATACCGTTATTTGGGTCGCTCGGGGCTCAAGGTCTCGACGCTCACCATGGGCACTATGACTTTTGGTGGCTCGGAGCGGATCGGCAATACGGCGCAGGACGATGCCACGCGCCAGATCGACATGTGCCTCGATGCCGGGATCAATCTCCTCGATACGGCTAATGTTTATAATGCCGGTGTGTCCGAGGAAATGATTGGGGTAGCGCTGAGCGAAAACGGGCGGCGCGAGCGGACGCTGGTGGCCACCAAGGTGCGCTTCAAGATGGGTGAGGGGCCCAACCAGATTGGGCTTTCCCGCCACCACATCATCGAGCAGTGCAAGGCCAGCCTCAAGCGGCTCAAGACCGACCATATCGACCTCTATCAGGTGCACGAATGGGACGGCATGACGCCGATCGAGGAAACCATGGAGGCGCTCGATACGCTCGTGCGCCATGGGCATGTCCGCTATATCGGCTGCTCCAACTATTCGGGCTGGCACATCATGAAGGCGCTGGCGGCGGCGGGTGCGCGCAACGGCGAGCGCTTCGTGAGCCAGCAGATCCACTATACGCTTCATTCGCGCGAAGCTGAATATGAGCTGGTGCCCATAACCCAGGACCAGGGGCTCGGGATTTTGGTCTGGTCGCCCCTGGCGGGTGGCCTGCTGTCAGGCAAGTACCGGCGCGACGGGGGGCCGAAGTCAGGGCGGCATGTCGGTGGGTTCCGCGAGCCGCCGGTCTATGACTGGGAAAAGCTCTATGACATCATCGATGCCATCGTGACAGTCGCCGATGCGCGCGGCGTGTCGGGCGCGCAGGTGGCGCTGGCTTGGCTCCTTGGCCGGCCGGGGGTGACATCGGTGATCATCGGGGGGCGCTCGGACGAGCAGTTCCAGGACAATCTGCTTGCCGCCGAACTCAAGCTTACGGCAGAGGAACGCGCCAGCCTTGATGCGGCGAGCCAGCCGCCGTTGCTTTATCCATACTGGCACCAGTCGTTCACGGCCCAGGACCGGCTTGGGCCGATCGACCTGGACTTGATCGGTCCTTATGCTGAGGATTTCAAGCGTGGCTGATTACTTGTTCGAGCCTTATGCTCCGGTCACCGTGCCGATTGCCCGGGGTGGGCTGTTTGCCGTGCACCGCATCTATTGCGTGGGCCGCAATTATGTCGAGCATATCCGCGAGATGGGCAATGACGAGCGCGATCCGCCGTTCTTTTTCGCCAAGCCGGCGGACGCCGTAGTGGTAGGCGGGGCCTCGGTGCCCTATCCGCCGCAAACGGCGGATCTCCACCACGAGATCGAGCTGGTTGTTGCCATCGGCAAGGACGGCAGCGACATCGCCGTCGCCGATGCGCTCGATCATGTCTATGGCTATGCGGCCGGCCTCGATATGACCCGGCGCGATTTGCAGGCAGTGGCCAAGAAGGCGGGGCGGCCTTGGGAAATGGCCAAGGCGTTCGACTTTTCGGCGCCGATCGGCACGATCGAGCCGGCCGAGGCCGTCGGGCACCCCGGCAAGGGCGCCATTACGCTGTCGGTGAATGGGCAAGTGCGTCAGCGGGGCGATCTCGGTGAGCAGATCTGGAGCGTGGCGGAGGCCATCTCCTATCTCAGTGGCTTTGTCGGGTTGCGGGCGGGTGATCTCATCATGACCGGAACGCCTTCGGGCGTGGGCGCGGTGGTGCGCGGGGATGTGCTCGAAGGCACTATTGAAGGTGTGGGCACTGTGCGGACGACGATTAGCTGATGCCAGCCTGGTCGCCCCAGCAGGATGCGGCGCTGTTGGCCGTGTCCGCTTGGCTCAAGGACAAAAACGGACCGCAAGTGTTCCGCCTGTTCGGCTGGGCGGGCACGGGCAAGTCGACGCTCGCCGTGCATCTGGCGCAGGATGTCCGCTCGGTGAAATATGCAGCGTTTACCGGCAAGGCGGCGCTGGTGATGCGCAAGCGTGGCTGCAAGGGCGCGCAAACGATTCACTCGCTCATTTACACCCTGGTGAGCGAAAAGGAGGGCGAGCCACGCTTTGTGCTGGACGACGAGAGCCCTGCCGCCGATGCTGATCTCATAGTGATCGACGAAGTCTCGATGGTGGACGAGCAGCTGGGTAAGGATCTGCTCTCGTTTGGGGTCAAGATCCTAGTGCTGGGCGATCCGTTCCAGCTGCCGCCGGTGCAGGGGGCAGGGTTTTTCACCGCCGACGAGCCCGATGTGATGCTCACCGAAATTCATCGTCAGGCGGCGGACAATCCAATCATTCATCTCTCCATGCAGGTGCGCGAAGGCGGGTTCCTCGAGCGCGGCTCCTATGGGGAGTCCATTGTCGTGGGGCGCGAGCAGGTCGATCGCAATGCGGTGCTCGAGGCCGACCAGGTGCTGGTGGGCCGCAACAAGACGCGGCTGCAGTACAATGACCGGCTGCGCGAGCTCAAAGGCTTGCCGTTCCATGAGCCGGTGATGGGTGACCGCATGGTGTGCCTGCGGAACAATCCGCGCAAGAAGCTCCTCAACGGACAAATCTGGATCGTGACTGACGTGACGCGCCGGTCCAACGGCAAATATTCGCTGTTGCTGGGCGCCGAAGAAGGCAAGGGCGAAACGCGCGTGCTTACCCACAAGGCGTTCTTTTCGGGCGAGGAAGATGCCATGGGCTGGCCCGAGCGGCGCCAGTTCGACGAGTTCACCTTTGGCTATTGCCTGACCGTCCACAAGGCGCAAGGCTCGCAGTGGGACAGTGTCTATCTGTTCGACGAAAGCTTCGTGTTTCGGGAGGAACGGGCGCGCTGGCTTTATACCGGCATTACCCGCGCGGCCGACAAGATCACGGTTGTGTCTTGACCCTCCTCTCGGTTCGTCACCAAACGGTTTATTCCTATGCACGACCGGTGAAGTTCGGGGAGCACCGCATGCTGCTGCGGCCGCGCGACAGCATGGAGCAGACGCTGGAGAGCTTTTCGCTGTCCATCTGGCCCAAGCCCGTTTCTATGCGCTGGATCCATGACGTGTTCGGCAATGGCATTGCTATCGCTGATTTCGAAGAGGGCGCCGAAGAGCTTAGGATCATTGCCAGCATGGTGCTGGAGCATTCGCCCGAGCTGACGCCGGCCTTTGAGATCGACAGCCGGGCCAAGGTGTTTCCGTTCTCATATGGCGATGTGGATGCGATAGATCTGGCGCCGAATTTGCGGCGCCAATACCCGGAGGACCGGGAAGTCGATCAATGGGCAGGGCGGTTCCTCAACGCTAAGGGGACGACCGATACGGGGCATCTCCTGGCCAACATGACCCATGGCATCAAGGAGAGCTTTCGCTATCTGCGCCGGCCGGACCCGGGAACGCAGCGTCCCTTGCGCACTCTGGAAATGCGGCAGGGCACGTGCCGCGACTTTGCGCTGCTAATGATCGAGGCCGTGCGTTCGCTGGGTTTGGCGGCGCGTTTTGTTACAGGGTATCTTTATTCACCGGCGCGAGACGGCAATCATAAGGGTGGCGGCGCGACCCATGCCTGGTGCCAGGTTTACCTGCCCGGCGCCGGCTGGGTCGAGTTCGACCCGACCAATGGGATCATCGGCACGCGCGACCTGATCCGGGTCGGGGTGGCGCGCGAGCCGCGCCAAGCGATCCCGATTGCCGGCACTTTCGTCGGCAAGAAGGATGATTACCTTGGCATGGATGTCGAGGTCATCGTCGAGCAGGTGCGCTCGCCGCAGGATGGAATGGGGTGAGTGAGCTAGCTGCGCGCTACGCTGACTGCATCGGTCGGCCAATCTTCCGTCGCGTCACCATCGGGTGCCTCGCTCCAGACCTTGATCGGCTGGGACGTAACGGGACCATAGATGGTCGCAAACGCGGTGTCCGCGGCATCGCGGCCAACGCCGATCCGCACCAGCCCATCGAGCGATGCTTTTCGCGTCGCATCGAACAGATACCAGCGATCTCCTAGATAGGCTTCGAAGACGGCATGGAAATCTTGCGGCTCAAGTTGCCAGGCGTAGCAGGAGACGAAGCGTGCTGGAATGCCAAGGGCGCGGCAGAATGTTATGCCTAAGTGAGCAAAATCACGGCAAACACCGGCCCGCAGCGAGAAGGTATCGGCTGCCGTTGTCGTCGTATCGCTGCTGCCGAACCGATAGTCTACTTCCTCATAGATCCAATTGCAGATTTCGGTAACGCGGCCGAAGCCGGGTTCGATCGTACCGAACTGGCGGTTGGCAAAGCGCGCCAGCTCGTCCGACAGGCAGTAGCGGGATGGGTTGAGGAACGGCAAGATATCGAGCGGCAATGTTCCAATTGGGACTTCACCGATGATCTCAGGCTGCTGGTGCAGGGGATCGAGAATAATGTCGGCGCTGTAGCGCAGCCGGACTTCGCCTTCGGGTGCCGTGAGGCGCAAATAGCGATTGCCATTTTCGCCAGCGGCCTTTTCGTCGGCGGCAACATCGGGTGTGATCGTGAGCTTTTCGCTTAGGACGCGCTGCCGTCCGCCACGCATGGCCTGGATGTTGAAGATCAGCGTTGCAGTTTCAGTGACATCATAGCCAATCTCGCATCCGACCGAAAACCGCACAGCGCACCCCATAATAGTCCTGCGCCTCAACACGGCACCGGAGCAATAGTTTCATGACGCGCGGACGGCTTGATGACTGCAGCACGCCCGCAAAGCTTCTGCTCGTCCGTGTCAAAGATGCCAAGCCAGCCTAATTGCTGACGTTTTCGCCCGGCAGAACGCTTGCACATAAACTCGCCATACCGCATCTTGGTTGTCGAGATTTCCATTCCATATCAGGTCTAGACCCCTTCCGGAGGTAAAATGCACCATGACACGCCCCTGATCTCAACGATCGTTGCGGCTTTGGTGCTCGCCTACATATTCGGCATGATTGCCAATCGGCTGCGTATGCCCCCGCTGGTGGGTTATCTGCTAGCTGGTGTTCTGGTCGGGCCGCATACGCCGGGCTTTGTCGCCGATCAGGCCTTAGGCGCCGAATTGTCCGAGCTCGGCGTGATCCTTCTCATGTTTGGCGTGGGCCTACATTTCTCGCTCAAGGATTTGATGAGCGTCCGGTCGCTTGCCATTCCAGGGGCGATCGCACAGATTGCCGTGGCAACGCTGCTTGGCCTAGGGCTGGCTTTGCTGATGGGCTGGGGCTTGGGCGCAGGGATCATCTTTGGGTTAGCGCTGTCCGTCGCGTCCACGGTGGTGTTGCTCAAGGCCCTGCAGGACCGGCGGCTGATCGAAACCGAGCGTGGCCGTATCGCGGTTGGTTGGTTGATTGTCGAAGATATCGCCATGGTGCTGGCGCTGGTGCTCATTCCGGCTTTTGCCAGCCTCAACGGCGGCGAAGCGCTCATTCACGATCCCTTCGTGTCGTTTGTTGAACGTATTGTTGGTGGTTCGATCGGCATCTGGGGTGTGCTTGCGCTCACCCTGGTCAAGCTTGCCGCTTTTGTCGGCTTCATGCTGGTGGTCGGCCGCCGTGCCATTCCGTGGGCGCTTCATTTGACCGCCCATACGGGCAGCCGGGAATTGTTTCGCCTTGCGGTGCTGGCGATTGCCTTGGGCGTGGCGCTGGGCTCGTCCGTCTTGTTCGGCGTGTCGCTGGCCCTCGGTGCGTTCTTTGCCGGCATGATCCTGTCCGAAAGCGAGCTCAGCCATCGGGCGGCTCAGGAAACGTTGCCCTTGCGTGACGCCTTTGCCGTCTTGTTCTTTGTTTCGGTCGGCATGCTCTTTAACCCCAGTATTCTCATCACCAATCCCCTGCCGGTTTTGGCGACGGTCTTCATCATCATCATCGGCAAGTCGCTCGCTGCTTTCGGCATCGTGCTGTTGTTCAAGCGGCCTGTTGGAACGGCACTGACAATCTCGGCTTCGCTGGCGCAGATCGGCGAATTCTCGTTTATTCTGGCAAGCCTTGGCGTGTCGCTCGCCATCCTGCCGCCCGAGGGGCAGGACTTGATCCTCGCGGGCGCCCTGATTTCCATTGTGCTCAATCCGGTGGTGTTCTGGGCTATCGATCTGGCTCGGCCGCGCGTTGAAGCCCGTGCCGCCCAGTTCCGCGCCGCGCGAATGGAGCGTGATGGTGTGCCGCGTATCGAGCCGCGTGAAATCTCCGCTGCTGCCAATGGACCTCTGACCACCGATGCTCCAAGCGCAGCAGGTGTCGACATTGGAGCACCGGGGGCGGACGATGATGTGCCCGAGCCCTCGCAGCAAACGGGTCACACCGTGCTCGTGGGTTATGGCCGCGTTGGGCGCGTCGTGGGCGAGGGGCTTCATGCTGCAAGATCGCCGCTCGTCGTCATCGAGGATTCCGACCACTCCGTTGCGGCAGCCCGCGCAGCAGGTATTGAGGTCGTAGTCGGCAATGCTGCGAGCGCCCAGGTGCTGCAGCTGGCCAATCTTGGTGCTGCGCGTTGCCTGATGGTCGCTATTCCTAATGGTTATGAGGCCGGTTCCGTCTGCGAGGCGGGCCGGAAGCTCAGTCCTTCGATCCGTATCATCGCTCGGGCGCATTCGGAGGAGGAGGAAACCCATCTGCGCAATTTTGGCGCCAATGATGTGATCATGGGTGAGCGGGAAATCGGTCTGGGCATGCTGGCGTGGCTACGCGGCGAGCGCGGGGACAATAGTCCTGCCGCTGCAAGTGATAAGTCGAGATTGCCGCCAACTGGCAACCTCTTGCAGACTGCTGCAGCGCCAATTGTAGCTGATCTTGTGTTGGAAGAGCCCGCAGCGGCGGACAGGTACGTTGCGGCAGAGCCGGTCAGCGAACCAATTCCAGAAGAACCCACTATAGCTCCCGAAGCGCCAGAGCTGACTGCTGACGAAGTTCTGGCGGCAGACATTCCGGGCGTTGACTCGCTTGAGCCGGATGATTTTGAACCTGATCTCGACCAGATAGCGCCGATCATGAATGCTGAAGAGGAGCAGCAACAAGCTTCATCCCTCGACGTGATTGAAGTGCGAGAAGATGACTACAACAAGGTAGATATAGCTACCGAACCAGCTGAGAGTGTAGAAACGCCTCAGCTAGCAGAGGAACCGACTGCTGCCGTGCCACATATAGTCGCCGGTCCGCCCATGTCCGAGCTGGAGGCCGTGCACCCGGCGCAGGCAGGAGCATTGCTGCCGGTGGACGAGCCGATCGAAGAGCACGAGCCGGTTCCCCCAAGTGAAAAGGTAGAGGCTCCGGCCGAGCCGCCCATTGCTATCGAAGAGATAGCTGTATCAGTCATGCCCCAAATGGCACCGTCGCAGCTGATTGTGGATCAACGGGCCATTATGGCTGCCCACATCATCTTACCATCTGGAACGGAGGTGGGATTCCATGACCAGACGGGAGGCGAGCAGGTGTCCGCTGAACAACCATTAGCTGAAACCGAGAATGCCCATAGCACCCAGGTGCCGCCGGTTGATGAAAACGAGGATTTAGAGGAGACACGGGACAAGAGTCAGGGCGTCGTGCCGTCGGTGGTGCCGGAGCCAAAAGTCTAGCTCTTGTCAAAGGGTTGAGAGGTGGCGCATAGCTGCTTTCCAGGCCAATTTTCGGCAGTTTCCTTGAAATTGGCATGCGCTTGTGGCGTGCATTAAGTAACCGGCAAAGATGATTTCGCAAAAAGCTAAATATGCCCTGCGCGCGCTTGTATCCCTTGCTCGGGCTGGCCGGGGCGAGACCATGATGATCGGCGAGATTTCCAAGGAACAATCGATTCCCAAGAAGTTCCTTGAGCAGATTTTGCTGGAGCTCAAGCGGGCCGGGTTCGTGGCCAGCCGGCGGGGCCGGGCAGGCGGATACGAGCTGCTCCGCGCGCCCGAACAGATCATGTTCGGCGAAGTGCTACGTTTGATCGACGGGCCGATCGCACCATTGCCATGCCTATCTAAGATCGCCTATCGCAAGTGCGAGGACTGCCGGGACGAGGCATCATGCGAGATCCGGCATGTGTTCGAGCGAGTGACGCTGGCGACGCGCGCCGTGCTGGACCAGACGACACTGGCTGACTCGCTCAGGCTTGAGGATTTGCCGGTGTAAGGGCTTTGCCCCTTACCCAAACACTACCGTCTTTTTTCCGTTCAGCATGACCCGGTTTTCAAGGTGCAGCTTGACGGCGCGGGCGAGGACGCGGGATTCGATATCGCGGCCAGCGGCGACTAGGTCATCGGGGCTCATGGCGTGGGTGACGCGGGCGGTTTCTTGTTCAATGATAGGGCCTTCGTCGAGGTCGGGCGTTACATAGTGTGCTGTGGCGCCGATGATCTTGACGCCGCGTTCATGGGCCTGGTGGTAGGGCTTGGCGCCCTTGAAACTGGGCAGGAACGAATGGTGGATGTTGATGACCTGCCCGAAGAGGCGGGTGGAGAGGTTGTCGGACAGCACCTGCATGTAGCGGGCGAGCACCACGAGGTCGGCGCCGGAGCTTTTCACCAGCGCAAGTACCTGTTCTTCCTGTGCGGCCTTGGTGGCGGCCGTGACGGGCAGCAGGTGGAAGGGAATGGCTTCGGCTTCGGCGAGCTTGCGCGTCGCGTCATGGTTGGAAATGACGGCGGCGACCTCAGCATCGAGCCAGCCGACCTGGATCTGGTAGAGGAGGTGGCGCAGGGTGTGGTCGAACTTGGAGACCATGATGACGATGCGCTTCTTGCGCGCTTCATCGACCAGATTGGTCTTCATGGAAAACCGCTCGATTGGGGATTTCAGCGCCCGCTCAATGGTTTCGCGATCGACGCCCTCCGGCGCGGTAAACGCCAGGCGCATGAAAAAGCGGCCGGTTTCGCGATCCCAGAACTGGTTGGATTCAGCAATATTGGCGCTGAGCGCAGCCAGTTCAGTCGTTACGGCAGCGACAATGCCGGGGCGATCGGCGCAGCTCAGAGTAAGAACGAAATTGGCCTGGGACATCGCACGCTCCAACAAGGGTCGGCAGCGGTATCAATGGCTTAGGGCTTTTCGTCAAGCCCAGTAAAAAAGGGCTGCCCCTGGTGGAGCAGCCCTTCCTTGAGTCTTAGGCCTCGAGGCCTCTGGAGGCGTGCTAGGCGGGCATCCCCATCGCTAGCACATCAAATCCAAGACCTTCTACGAGCACCATAATCTCATTAGACACTGGATCACCTCCTTTGCATTTGTTGAACATAAGGCGATGTTGCGCCGGATTTGCCGGCTTGTCCAGTCAAACAATTGTCACGCGCCCGGCTCTTGAAATTTGCTAGGCGCGCACTTTCCTGGGCCGCGAGCGCAACTGCATAAGCGTTGCTGCGAGAACGCCAACTGCAACAATGCCGATGATGATCGTTGCCAGGGCGTTGACGTCAGGCGACACGCCCAGGCGCACCTTGGAAAAAATCACCATGGGCAAGGTGGACGAGCCGGGGCCGGAGACGAAGCTTGCGATCACCAGATCGTCGAGCGACAGCGTAAACGCCAGGAGCCAGCCGGAGACCAGCGCCGGTGCGATGATAGGCAGCGTGATATCAAAGAAGACCCGGATCGGGGTCGCCCCAAGATCCATGGCCGCTTCCTCAAGACTAAGATCGAGATCGGAGAGGCGCGATTGCACCACTACGACGACATAGGCGGTGCAGAAGGTGGAATGGGCGATGATGATGGTCAGGAGGCCGCGCCCGGAGGGCCAGCCGATCAGCGACTCCATGGCAACGAACAGGAGCAGCAGGGCAAGGCCCGTGATCACGTCGGGCATGACCAGGGGCGCCGAGGCGGTGCCGGCCAAGATTGTGCGGCCACGGAAATGGCGGAAACGGACCAGCGCGACGGCGCACAGCGTGCCCAGCACCAGCGCAATCGTAGCTGCCGCAAACGCCACCTGAACGCTGAGCCAAGCGGCACCCAGCATCTGTGGATCGGCCAGCAAGGCGCCATACCACTTGGTCGAAAAGCCCGACCAGACGGTCACCAGATTGCTTTCGTTGAAGGAAAATACCACGAGCGAAATGATGGGCGCATAGAGGAATGCAAAGCCCAGGGTCGCTGCGATTGGGAGGAACCAGCCGCGCCGCATCTACTTGGCCCTTTCCCGATCCTGCACCGCATCCTGCGCCCTTTGCAGGAGCATGATAGGGATAACCACGACGACCAGCATGGCGACGGCCACAGCCGAAGCGCGGGGCCAGTTGGTGTTGGCAAAGAACTCGTCCCAAAGGACGCGCCCGATCATTAGCGTCGAGGGGCCGCCCAGAAGCGATGGAATGACGAATTCGCCGATGGCGGGGATGAACACCAGCATGGAGCCCGCAATGATGCCGGGCATGGAGAGGGGCAGGGTGATTGTCAGGAACGTGCGCAGTGGTCGGGCGCCCAGATCGGCCGAGGCCTCTAGCAACGCGCCGTCCAGCTTCACCAGATTGGTGTAGAGCGGCAAAATCATGAAGGGCAGGTAGGAATAGACGATGCCGACATAGACGGCGAAATCGGTCTGCATCATGACGAGCGGCTGGATGCCAAACAGCCCAAGGAACTGGTTGATGACGCCATTGCCCCGCATGAAGCCGGTGAGCGCGTAGACGCGGAGGAGAAACGAGGTCCAGAAAGGGAGGATTACCAGCATCAGAAGGATGTTGCGCCACTGGTCGGGCGCGCGCGCGATGGCATAGGCCATGGGGTAGCCGATGCAGAGGGCAATGATTGTCGAGATCAGGGCGATTCTGATCGAGCTAAGGTAAGCCGAGACGTAGAGCCCGTCGGTGAACAGGCGAACATAATTGTTGAGGTGCAAGGTCAGCTGCACCGTGCCTTCTTCGTTGGTCAGCAGCGGAGTATAGGGTGGGCGGCCGAACTGCTTGATGGTCAACGAAATGCCAAAAACCACCGCAAGCGGGATCAGGAAGAAGACCGTCAGCCAGATGGCTGGAGCGGCAATGACCAGCGCCTTGCCTGAAAGGCCAATTGCAGCGAGCGCGCGCTCGACGACAGTCCAGGGCCGCTGCCGGCGCGGGGCGGGTGATTCAGTGTCAAAGCTGGACATGGAGGCTCCCTCCGTGAACCACGCACATCATACCGTCAACACCGATCCGGCGCTGTCGCCCCAAGTCAGGTAAACCTGTTCGTCCCAGGTGATTGCATCCGGGTTGCCGCGCACAGTATTGGTCTGGGTGACGCGGACGTGCTTGCCGCTTTCGAGGCGCACCTGGTAGACGCTCATGTCTCCAAGGTAGCCGATATCTTCGACAATGCCTTGGGTGACATTGGCGTCCTGCGGGCTCTCCGGCTTGTCGCGGCTCAGCTCGATCTTTTCGGGTCGGATCGCCCACCACAGAATCTGGTCGGGCGCGCAATCAACGCCGTGGCCCACATAGATGTCGCAACCGAGCTCAGATGAGCGGATGCGCACGTGGCCGGGCTCGTCTTCGGTGACGACGCCTTCCACCATATTGACCGAGCCGATGAAGCCCGCGACGAATTTGGAATTGGGGAATTCATAAATTTCAGTCGGCTCACCGATCATGGCGATTTCGCCATAGTTCATCACCCCAATGCGGGTGGCGAGCGACATGGCTTCTTCCTGATCGTGCGTCACCACGATAAAGGTCACGCCGAGTGTCTCTTGAATCTTGACCAGCTCGAACTGCGTTTCCTCGCGCAGCTTCTTGTCGAGCGCGCCCAAGGGTTCATCGAGGAGCAATAGTTTCGGCCGCTTTGCCAGAGAGCGGGCGAGAGCCACGCGTTGCCGCTGGCCGCCCGATAGCTGATGGGGCCGGCGCTTGCCGTAGTCCTGCAGTTTCACCAAGGCCAGCAGTTCCTGCACGCGCTGCTGAATCTCGTCTTTGGGCAGATGATCGCGCTTAAGGCCATAGGCGATGTTCTGCTCCACGTTTATGTGGGGGAACAGGGCGTAGCTCTGAAACATCATGTTGACGGGGCGGTTGTATGGAGCCACGTCCGTCATATCGACACCGTCGATTTCGATCGTGCCGGATGTCGGCTGCTCGAAACCGGCCAGCATGCGCAACAACGTCGACTTGCCAGAGCCCGAGCCACCCAAGAGGCAGAACAGTTCGGATTTGAAGATGTCGAGCGAGACGTCCGAAACGGCATAAACGTCACCGAATTTCTTGGTGACGTTCTTGATGCGGACGAACGGCTTGGCGTTCGGGTCACGCCAGGGCCGTGTGTCGATAGCTAGTTGCGGCTTCTTGGCCATGGCGCACTCATCAAAGGCTGAGGGGCGGCTGGTGCCGCCCCCTTGAAGATCGTTGTTACTGGCCCGTTTTGATGCGGGTCCAAGTGCGGGTCAAGACCTCTTCGTATTCCGGGGTGTGAGCCTTCATCACGAAAGCCTGGGCGATGGTTTCCGCAGGCGGATAGATCCCGGGGTTGCTCTTGACTTCCTCGCTCACGAACTCGGTCGCGGCAAGGTTCGGGTTGGCGTAGAACACGTAATTGGTAATGTCCGCCACCACTTGGGGCTCAAGGATATAGTTGATGAACTTGTGCGCATTGTCCGGGTGCGGCGCATCAACTGGAATGGCCAAGAAGTCGAACAGAGTCGCGGCGCCTTCCTTAGGAATGACGTATTGCACTTCGACGCCTGCATTGGCGGCGGCGGCAGCATCGGCGGCGATGAAGATGTCGCCCGAATAGCCGAGCGCCACGCAGGTTTCGCCGTTGCCCAGATCGTCGATATACTGCGATGAGCTGAAATATCGGATGTAGGGTTTGATGCTGGTCAGCAACGCTTCGGCCTTGGCAAGGTCTTCTTCGCTCTCCGAATTGGGGTCGAGACCGAGATAGTTGAGGGCAATGCCCACCACTTCAGATGGGCTATCGAGCAGGCTAATGCCGCAGGCGGCAAGCTTTTCGGCATTTTCAGGCCTGAAGATCAAGTCCCAACTATCGACAGGTGCTTCTGCGCCGAGCAGTTCGGTGACCTTGGCGACGTTGTAGCCATAGCCGATAGTGTTGATCATATACGGAACGCCATGGGCATTGTCCGGATCCTGCCCTGCGGCCGTCGCCATAACAGCGGGATCGAGATTACCGAGATTGGGCAGCTTGGATTTGTCGAGTTCAAGGATCAGTCCGGCTTGGATCTGGCGCTCGAGGAAATTGCCCGAGGGCACCACGATGTCATAACCCGACGAGCCGGCGAGCAGCTTGGCGTCGACAATCTCATTGGTATCGTAGACGTCGTAGTTTACCTTGATGCCGGTCTGCGCCTCGAAATTGGCGATGGTGTCTTCGGCGATGTAGTCTGACCAGTTATAGACATTGAGCACGGGCTCTTCCTGGGCCAGCGCTGGGCTGGCGGCCATGAGGGCACCGAAGGCAAGGACGAGCGATTTGTTCATTGTCTGATGGGCTCCTGTTCGGGGTCGTTTCGGTCTTTAGGTGGTCGCAGCGCCAAGCGCGCAGCATTGGAGTTTGCCCTGCCTTTTGGCAGACAAGGTCAGCGTCACGCGCTTATCTTTTGGTGAACGGCAGGTCGTGAATAAAGGATGCGGCGGCCCCGCGCCTAGAGGCGCTGGCAAACTTGGCTGAACTCTGCCCCGCGCGGGGCGCGTATCGATCGGCACGGATTGACCAATCAACAATGAGCGTCTGCAGCGAAGTACCCTTTCTCACCACAATATCGAAGGGACCCTAAAACCAAACGAAGCGCGCGACAAGCGTTTTACCCCATGTTTTTCGGGGGCTTGACGCCTTGCGACAACAAGGCGCAAAACCCGCGGCAATCAGGGCCGGCATGGCTCAGAACTGTTCTTGAAAGCGAGCCCGGTCGATGATCGCCAAGGCCTATTTGTCCATCAGTCCCGAAGTGCGTCAGGCCCTCGCCGAGGGCAAACCGGTGGTGGCGCTGGAGTCCACCATTATTACCCATGGTATGCCCTATCCGCAGAATTTGGAGATGGCCAACAATGTGGAGGCGGTGATCCGCAAACATGGCGCCGTGCCCGCGACGATCGCCATCATGGATGGCCGCTTCTGCGTTGGGGTGTCGGGCGAGGATCTCGAGCGGCTCGCGCTAGAGGGCGACAAGGCTGCCAAGGCGTCACGGCGCGACGTGGCAGCGCTTCTGGTGCAGGGCGCCATTGCCGGTACGACTGTTGCAACAACCATGCAGATCGCAGCGCTTGCCGGCATTCATGTGTTTGCCACGGGCGGCATTGGTGGCGTGCACCGGGGCGCTGAAGAAACCTTCGATATTTCAGCAGATCTTGAAGAGCTGGGTCGCACACCTGTGGCGGTCGTCTGCGCCGGAGCCAAGTCGATTCTAGATATCGGCAAGACTTTGGAAGTGCTCGAAACCAATGGCGTGCCGGTGCTAGGCTATGGTACCGAAGATTTCCCAGCATTCTGGGCGCGCAAAAGCGGGCATAAAGTCGATCATCGGTTCGATGACGTGACAGATATCGCCAAGGTCATGCAGACCCAGATTGCGTTGGGTCTGGGCGGCGTCCTTATCGCCAATCCGATCCCGGAAGAAAGCGAACTCGATGCTGCTGCCATCGAAGCGCGGATTGCCGAAGCCATCCAAGGGGCGGAACAGGAAGGCGTATCGCGCAAGGCTCTGACGCCGTTCCTCCTCAAGCGCATTTTCGAATTGACTGAAGGCAAGTCGCTGGTCGCCAACATTGCCTTGGTGGAAAACAACGCCAAGGTGGCGGCGCAGATCGCGGTTGCCATGGCCAAGAAGCCCGTGACCCTGCGGGTATGACGCGCCGGATCCTCGTCGTTGGCGACGTGATGACCGATGTCATCGTGGTGCCCGAAGGGCCGATCGTCAAAGGATCGGACCGGCGCGCGACGATACGCAGCCGGCCGGGTGGGTCAGGCGCCAACCAGGCTGTGTGGCTGGGCGCGATGGGTGCCGATGTGGTGTTCGCGGCGCGGGTCGGTGCCGCCGACAAGATGGGCCACGAGAGCTATTTTCGAGATCTGGGTGTCGTGCCGGTTCTCACCGGTGACGATAAGCAGCCCTCGGGCATTTTGGTCACCATCGTTGATCCTGATGGCGAACGCAGTTTCCTGACCGACCGGGGCGCCAATCTCAACCTCTGTAAGCATGATCTGCCGGATAGCCTGCTTGACGGCGCGGCCATGGTCATGGTGTCCGGCTATAGTTTCTTTGCTCCCGGCCCGCGCATAGCCGTACAGGCTCTTTTCGCAGAAGCGAAAATACGGGGCGTTGCCATTGCCGTCGATCCCGCTTCGGTTGGGTTTCTCCTTGAGGTTGGTACCGCGCAGTTCCTTGATTGGACGCAAGGCGCCGATTGGATTTTTGCCAACCAAAGTGAAGCCGAAGCGCTCACCGGTTTTTCGGACTACGAAGTGCAGATCAAGACCTTGGGCGAACGCTACCGCAACGTCGTCGTCAAGCGCGGACGCGACGGCGCAACGCTTGGCGGACGAGATGGCATCAGGCTGTCGTTACCGGCCGAGCAGGTGGACGTTGTTGACAGCACAGGGGCAGGCGATGCTTTCGCGGCCGGCTTTCTTGCAGCGCTGCTGAATGGAGATGACGAGAGCCATGCTTTAGCCAAGGGCACAGCCGCCGGTGCTCGCGCAGTGCAGATGTTGGGTGGCCAGCCGGCCTAACGTCGATCTTCAGCTTCCGGGTGCTCTTCCGGTCATTGGCTCACTATCCAGCAAACGCTGCCAGCACCCGCACCCAGGAGCGGATGCCGCGGTGAAAGCTTTCGAGATCGTATTTCTCGTTTGGGCTGTGGATTTGATCATCCACATGTGCAAAGCCGATGAGGAGCGTATCGAGACCTAGTATCTTCTTGAAGTCGCCCGCGACCGGGATCGAGCCGCCCGAACCGGTGATTACTGCCGGCTTGTTCCATTCACCCGACAACCCTGCCAAAGCCTGGCGCAAATGTGTTCCATCGCTTGGCACGGTGATCGCCGGGGAGCCGCCATGGGCGGTAAACTTAACCGAGCAATCGGCCGGAATACGGTCTTCGACATGCTTGCGGAAAGCGGCACGAATCTTGTCGGGCTGCATGCCCGAGACGAGGCGGAAGCTGATCTTGGCACTTGCCTTGGACGGGATGACGGTCTTGAAACCGTCGCCGGTATAGCCGCCACTCAAGCCGTTGATCTCGCAGGTCGGCCGTGCCCAGATCATTTCAAGGACCGAGCGGCCCTGTTCACCCGCTGGAAGCGACAACCCTGCTTCGTCCAGGAATGCCGCTTCGTCGAACCCCAATCCCTGCCACTGCGCCTTGAGTTCCGGGCTGATCTCGGCGACATCGTCGTAAAAGCCAGGCAGGGTTACGCTGCCATCCGGCGCCCGAAGGCTGGCGATGATCTCGGCCAGCACTTGGTTGGGGTTGCGCGCAGCGTTGCCAAACATGCCGGAATGAAGGTCCTTGTTGGCGCAGGTAATCTCGATCTCCTCGCCGACGAGACCGCGAAGCATGGTGGTGATCGAAGGCGTTTGTCGGTCCCACATGTCGGTGTCGCAAACCAGCGCGATATCGGCTGCTGCCAGTTCGTTGCGGTTGGCTTCCATAAAAGGCGGCAGATTCTTGCCACCAGATTCTTCTTCGCCCTCGAGCATCAGCGAAACCCGCACCGGCAGGGAGCCTGTTGCCGCCTTCCAGGCGCGGCAGGCTTCGATGAAGGTCATCATCTGACCCTTGTCGTCCGATGCACCACGCGCCACGATAGTCTTGCGCCCATTGGCGTCGGTCTTGAGTTCAGGCTTGAACGGATCGCTGTGCCAAAGATGGAGCGGATCGACCGGCTGCACATCGTAATGCGCATAAAACAGCACATGGGGGCCGGCCTGTTCGGGCCCATGCGCCACGACAACAGGGTGGCCCGGCGTAGTACGCGCGGCTGCTGCGAAGCCCAGCCCGTTGAGTTCGGCGACCAGCCAATCAGCGGCGCGCTGGCACTCGGCCGCAAAAGCCGGATCGGTCGAGATAGAGCGGATGCGAAGCAATTGGTAGAGCCGCTCAAGGCTTAGATTGAGATCGCGGTCGACCTGGGCAAGAACGCTATCAAGGGCAGCAGAAGACATGGGCGATTCCTTTTTGCCGCTAACCTGCTGAACCGCACTGCCGCTGTCCAGCGCTGAACAGCTAATTCATATTGTATCACTTATTGGCGCATGCTTAGCTTACGCGAAAAGGGATGGGGAAATCATGGGGGCGCGCGAAGCGAGGGGGAGCACATCCGGCGATCTGATTGCCTCGATTGCCGGCCGCGTTCCGTTGCGAAATCTTCATTCACAAGTGCTCTGGCAACTGGGTGTCGCCATCGTTGGCGGCAATTATGCAGAAGGCGAGATCCTGCCGTCGGATTCCGAATTGCTGCAGCGGTTCAATGTTTCCCGCACAGTCCTGCGCGAGGCGCTCAAGACGCTTGCAGCCAAAGGAATGATCGAAGCGCGAGCGCGGGTCGGCACACGCGTATTGCCACGCAAGCGCTGGAATTTGTTCGATGCCGATGTGCTCGCCTGGCACTTCGAAACGGGCCCGGATATCGCCTTCCTGCGCAGCCTGTCGGAAATCCGCATCGGGGTGGAGGTAGAGTCGGCCGCGCTTGCTGCCGAGCGGCGCAGCGACGAACAAGCGGCAGCGTTGATTGCCTGTGCCGAGCGTCTAGGCGAAGCGAAGTCTGCAGAAGAGTTTGCCCGCACGGACCTTGAGTTTCATCGTGCCGTAGCCGAAGCGTCCGGCAATCCTTTCATGGCGTCGATCAGTGCGCTTGTAGAGCTCGCGCTCACAGCCGTTTTCACCATCAGCTCGCCCATGCAGGATGATCAGGCCATGCTCAAAACAGTTCGCTCGCACGGGCGCATCGCCCGGGCAATCGAGATGCGAAACGCTGAAGAAGCACGGGAGGCTATGAAGGTGGTCATTGCCGAAGGGTTCGGGCGAGCCGCCAATCGCATGGAGCGTGGCTGAGCCATGCTACTCCGAGGGCAGTTTAGATGAGGAGAGTCTGATGGCTGAGCGCATCGCATTCCGCATGCGGGTGCACCCTGGCAAGATCGCCGAATACAAGAAGCGCCATGACGAGATCTGGCCCGAACTCTCGCAAGCACTCAAGGACGCAGGCGTGTCCGATTACTCGATCTGGCACGATCCGGAGACGAACGACCTTTTTGCCACGCTGATCCGTACCGACGATCACACCATGGCCGACCTGCCTAAAACTGATGCCAATAAGCGCTGGTGGGAGTTCATGTCCGACATCATGGACTATGACGATGATGGCACGCCAACGGTCGTCGATCTCGTTCAGGTCTTTCACTTGCCTTGAGTGCCAGCCATCCTTGTAGCTTTTGAACGTAAGCAGACCTAGATGAACCAGATCGATCTTGTTGGACGAATTGCCGTGGTCACGGGCGGTGCGCAGGGGCTGGGCTTTGCCATCGCGCGCCGTCTAGTTGCCTCGGGAGCACAGGTGAGCCTTTGGGATGTGAACGCTCGATTGCTTGCCGATGCGCAAAAGGAGCTTGGTGACGCCGCTTCCACCATCGAAGTGAATATTGCCGACTACGAGGCAGTTGCTGCAGCGACAGCACAGGTGGAGACCGCGTTTGGCAGCCTCGACATTTTGGTCCATTCTGCAGGTATTGCTGGCCGTAACGCGCCGTTAGAGGAATATGATCTCGAAGAATGGCGGCGTGTGATCGAAATTGATCTGAACGGCGCCTTTTACGTTAACCGGGCTGTCCTGCCCGGCATGAAGGCACGCAATTATGGTCGCATCGTCAACATAGCTTCGATCGCTGCAAAAGAAGGCAACCCTCAGGCTTCAGCATATGCGGCGGCAAAGGCCGGTGTGGTGGGCATGACCAAGGCCGTTGGCAAGGAGTGCGCGAAGTACGACATAGCGATCAATGCAATCACCCCCGCAACGGCAAAAACGCGCATCCTTGACGAACTCAAGCCCGAGTTCATCGAGTACATGCTCAGCCGCATTCCGCGCGGCCGGTTCCTAGAGGTGGAAGAAGCAGCCAATATGGTCGCATGGCTCGTGTCGGCCGAAAACAGCTTTACCACGGCGTCCGTGTTCGATCTGTCAGGCGGCCGCGCAACCTATTAGCGGCGGAGAGACACGTTGGTGCATTTCCTGAACTCGAGTCTCCACCAGACATGAAAGTGCACCGGTGAGCTGAACCGTAATGGTGCCCTGCCAAGGCCGGACATAGCGGTCAAAATCTTGATAGCATTGCCCTGGATCGAGTGGCTGGTTCTGACGCGGACCGACATACGGCAAGCGTACAGATTGCCCTTGTGGTTTGCCAAGATTGCAAAGAACCTCCTCTTGAGGTTTCAGATAAAGTCGCTTTGCTGATTGGGCGACTCGAACGAAAGCGTTCAACAAGCGTTAGCCGCCAAAGCCCACGGAGCCGACATGGACAAGCCCAAAGCGCTGGTTGTTGAAGATGAGTTCCTCCTGCTCACCGTTGTGGAAGAGGAGCTTATCGACGCTGGTTTTGAAGTCGAAACAGCCAGTTCCGGCTCGGAAGCCGTTGCCAAGCTCGAGCGTAGCTCGGAGGCAATCACCTGTCTTCTGACCGATATTAGGCTGGGCGAGGGGATCGATGGGTGGGAGGTTGCCCGCCGCGCCCGTGCGCTCAAGCCCAAGATGCCTGTTGTCTACATGACCGGCGACAGCGCCGTGAACTGGGCGGCAAACGGAGTTCCGCAAAGTGTGCTGCTGGGCAAGCCGTTCGCCCTTTCGCAACTGACAACCGCTGTCAGCCAACTTATTAACGATGCACCGCCGCCGAAAGGCTCCCTTTAGGCTTCCTGCAGTTAGAACAGGTTCGCTCGTGTAGGTTGTTTGGTCTGCTTGCCAACTCTGCCAAGCTTTGGCGGCCAACCGGCAGTTTTCAACGCCCTGTCAGCCGATGATTAGGTCTGGAGTGCCACGGTGTCGCAAGCGCGATCCGGAATAGCTTGCCGGACGTTAGCTCTCACGAAATGCCAGAGGCGCACATGGCCAACAATCGTGACAGACCGGTGCCGACGGGGCGCCTCGCCCGGCTTTTTGGCCTGGGCTCCATGGTCGGCAGCATAGGCGCTAGCGTGGCGCTTGGCGGAGCCAAGCAGGTCCTGTCCCGGCAGGCGCCTAATCTCGGCGATCTCCTGTCGTCGCCCTCCAATGCCTTGAAGCTGGCCGACAAACTCAGCCACATGCGTGGCGCCGCCATGAAGCTGGGGCAGATGTTGTCGATGGATGCCGGCCAGGTGCTGCCGCCGGAATGGTCGCCGATCCTCAGCCGTTTGCAGGCCGATGCCGCGCCGATGCCGTCGCAGCAGCTTGAGGCGCAACTGGCGCGCTATTGGGGCAAAGACTGGCGCACCAATTTCGAAAGCTTCTCTCCCGCTCCTATAGCGGCGGCGTCCATCGGCCAGGTGCATCGGGCACGTACGCGAGACGGGAGGGACCTTGCGATCAAGGTGCAGTATCCCGGCATTGCAGCCAGCATCGACAGCGACCTCGACAATGTTGTCTCGCTTCTGCGGCTCTCGCGATTAATGCCGGCGGGCGTGAACATCGATCCGCTGGTCCAAGAGGCGCGGCGGCAGCTACATGAAGAGGCCGATTATCTGCGTGAAGCCGAGCACTTGCAGCGCTACGGGGCGCTTGTGGCAGGTGATGAAAGCTTGCTGGTTCCGCAAGTCGACAAGAACTTGACGCATGAGGCTGTACTGGCGATGGGCTTTGTCGAGAGTCAGCCGATCGACCGAGTTATTGCTTTCGGCCAAGAAAAGCGTAGCCGCATTGTCGAGCGCTTGGTGCGACTTGTTCTGCAAGAGATCTTTGAGTTTGGCCTTGTGCAGACCGACCCGAACTTTGCCAATTTCCGCTACCAGCCGGCCACAGGCCGTATTGTGCTGCTCGATTTCGGGGCGACGCGCGCTGTTCAACCCGAGCTTAAAGCCAAGTTCCGGCGCCTGCTGCGGGCAGCGCTCTCCGGCGATCGGGATGCGCAATATTCTGCCATGCTCGAGATTGGCTATTTCTCGGCCGACCAGAAGAGACTTTCCGATCTAGCGCTCGACTTGCTCGGCATCGGCATGGATGCGATTAACGCTGACCCTGCCTTCGACTTCGCCGCTGCCGACCTACCGACCCAAGCTCGTGATCGCGCTCTTGCACTCGATGTTGCGGCCGATCTCTGGTCCATTCCGCCTGCCGACACGATCTTCATCCACCGCAAGATCGGGGGGATATATCTGCTCGCCAGCAAGCTCGAGGCTAGGGTCAAAGTGCGCGAAATGTTGGAACAATATGCTGCTGAGAGCGGTCAAGATTAACTTATCGACATCGATCAATGCCGATTTTCGCTTGTCTTGGTACTTGTCTATGACCCGAGTGAGAATGCGGCGTCGATAACAAAGCGGCAAAGATATTACGGGCCTAGATCGGGCTGTTGTTCTTGGTCAACTCGATGACTCGTTGTTCGTGGATGGACTGTTCTGCGGCAAGAACGATTTCAAGACTGCTCAGCGATGCACTCATGGATTGGCTCAAGTCGATATCTTCTTTAATCGCGCGAAGGAAAAAGGCCTGTTCGCGGTCGCACAGCTCTTGATGGGTTGGTTCGTTCTCGGTGGAGTAGAACGCATCGGGCTTGGTGAAATTGTTGTCAGGACCGACATCGGCATGGTGATAGCGCAGCATGTCAGTCTTTGTATGCCGGTCTATATCGGCCGAGTCCGTAACCTCGGCTAATTTGTCCTTGCCATCACTGGCGGCTGGAACCATGGAGACCGAGCCTTTAGGACCGATCACGTCCTTCACGAAATAGGCTGTCTCGCTCATCATGGGTCCCCAGCCTGCCTCGTACCAGCCGACTGAACCATCATCAAAGGTTACATGCAGATGCCCGTAGTTCTGCTTGTTAGCGTCGGCCCAGAGCTTTGCGCCGATGCCATGAACGCGAACCGGGTTTGCGCCGGTCATCTGGCACATGACATCGACATAATGCACGCCGCAATCAACGATCGGGGTGAGGGACTCCATCAAGTTCTTATGGCCAACTAAGGCAGCACCATTGCTTTGCTGATTAAGGTTCATGCGCATGACCAGAGGCTTGCCCAGCGTCTTGCTCAGTTCGATAAAGCGCATCCAACTGGGGTGCACGCGAAGGATGTAGCCCAAAACCAGCTTCCGACCGGTTCGTTGAGCAGTGGCAACGACGGCTTTGGCATCGGCCATATTGGTGGCGATGGGTTTTTCCATGAAGACGTGAGCGCCGGCCTCCATCGCCTTGATCGCGTATTCGGCATGCGTATTGGGCCATGAGTTGATCGAAACGGCCTCCGGCTTGGTCGTGGACAGGGCCGTGTCAAACTCTTCAAACAGCGGAAAACCTTGGAGAGCTGCGGGGATGTTGGCCGACTTGATAGACCGGCTCATCAGTCCCACGATTTCAAAGCCCGGATTGTTCAGATAGGAGAACGCATGCGAGCGGCCCATATTCCCAAGACCGATGATGAGGATTTTGACTGGTGCGCTCACTTGGACCCTCCTGATGTTTGCCAGCACGAGAACATGGTCTCACCCCTGACTGCAAGTGCAAGGCTTCGGCTTGCCGATCACACAGGCGCCGTGCAAGCATTGGCCCGCCACTGATCGAGGTCGTAGTGAGCGCTGATCGCAAAAACCCAAGTGCCATAGAGGCGCCAAAAGATTATCAAGCCTTGTGCGCAGTCCTGGCTGAGCGGCAGGACAGGCTCAGCCGCCGGTTACAGCAGGTGGCGCGGTTTTTCCTCAACCATCCCGAGGAAGTGGCGATCAGCACGTTGGTCACGTTAGCCGACCATGCGCAGGTGCCGCCAGCGACAATCACCCGCTTTGCCAAGGAACTAGGCTTTGTCGGTTTTGCCGATCTACAGGCAGTGTTTCGTGAACGGCTGGTCGGGCCAAGGTTGCCCTATGCAGAGCGGGTCACCAGGCTTCGTACAGGCGGGGGCACTGATGATATCGCCGATGCCGACCTCAAAGATCCCGGTCGGGTTTTCGAAGGTTTCGTCCAAGCCGCCATGAACTCGCTGGTTCGCATTGAGGAGAGCCTAGATCGGGTCGAACTGGCCGCCTTTGTCGGTGCGCTCTCCGCCTGCGAGGTGGTGCATGTGGCGGCAGCGCGTGGAGCCTTCAGCATCGGGGCATATTCCGTTTATGGACTGGCTAGTGTCGGCAAGCGGGCGCATCTGGTGGATAATCTTGGGGCTATGCGGGCCGAACAAATTAGCGCCATGGGTGTCGACGATGTGCTGCTCGCCGTTACCTTCGACGATTATACGCCCGAAACAGTTGAGGCGGTTCGCCTAGCAGCGGCACGAGGACATGTCGTACTTGCCATAACGGACAATGAGCTCAGCCCGGTCGTGGAAGTTGCAGACCACGTGCTCTACGTCACCGAGGCCCGGCTCGGTCATTTCCGCTCGCAAGTGCCAGCCCTGGTGGTCTGTCAGGCTATAATCGTTAGTTTGGGACGGCGGTTGGGTGAGCAGGCATCGATCTCACCAGCGTCAAAAATGAAAAGGAAATATCAAAAAGTACAAAACGAAAAATAGATTGCGCTGCTGCGATTTCTCGGTGATGGTAGCTGGAGGGGGAGGTCAGGGTGCAGGCTAATTTCGATTTTAAATCGTCGTCAGTCTTGGTTGTCGGGGCTAGTCGAGCCGGCATCGGCGCCGCCATCGCACGTGCATTTCAAACCGCTGGTGCTGACGTTACGATCACCGGTGTAGAAGATCAGCCGGCCGAGGAAGACCGCGCGCGCTTTCACTACGAAAAGCTTGATGTGACTGACACGCAGGCAGTTCGAGCCTTTGGCGCAAAGATCGAAGCGCTCGATGTGCTGGTCAATTGCGCGGCCATTACGTCCCGTGGCGAGGAGATGGAGCCGAGCTTTTTCGAGAAGGTCGTCGACGTCAATCTGCACGGCACTTTCCGCACTGCCGAGACTTTTCATCCGCACCTGAAGGCGCGGGGCGGCAGCATCATCAACATTGCCTCTATGTATGCGCGTTTCGGCAGTCCGCGTAATCCGGCCTACGGCGCGAGCAAGGCGGCGGTCGAACAACTCACCAAATCGCTGGCTATCGCCTGGGCACCCGACGGAATCCGGGTCAATGCGGTGGCGCCGGGGTTCATCGTAACGGAGCAATCGGCGCGCAGCCGCACGGATCCGGTACATGTGGCCAATGTCAGCGCCCGGACGCCGCTGGGCCGCTGGGGCCAGCCCGAGGACATCGCCGGTGTCGTCCTGTTCTTGGCTTCGCAGTCCTCCGGCTTCATTACTGGCGCCTGCATGCCAGTGGATGGAGGCTATTCGGTCGTTTAGCATACGGGCGGAAGAGGAGCCGCCATGAACTGGGAGGGGAAAGGATGGCCGGATCAAACGATATAGGCGTTGCCGTTATAGGCACCGGGTTCATTGGTACCGTCCATATTTGGGCATTACGCCGGTTGGGCCTGCGCCTTACTGGCGTGCTGGGTTCAAGTTCGGCTCGGGGGAGCGAGCGTGCTGCGGCGTTGAGCGTTCGGCATGCATATCGCTCGCTCGACGAACTGCTGGCCGATCCGGTGGTCGATGTCGTTCATGTCACCTCGCCGAACCATGCCCACTATGCGCAGGTCAAAGCCATACTTGCCGCCGGCAAGCACGTGATCTGTGAGAAGCCATTAGCGATGACCTCGACCGAGTCCGCTGAAATGGTCGAACTGGCAAAGAACAGCGGGCGCATCGCTGCGGTTTGCTACAACACTCGTTTTTACCCGCTCAACCAGCAATCCCATGGCATGGTTGCCGATGGCGCATTGGGCGAGATCCGGCTGGTGACGGGCCATTATCATCAAGATTGGCTGGCTAAACCGACTGACTGGAACTGGCGGCTTGAAACGGATGAAGGTGGCGCCCTTCGGTCCGTTGCCGATATCGGCACTCATTGGGTGGATCTCGTCAGTTTCATTGCCGGGACTAGGCCGACCGAGATCCTGGCAGAACTTGCCACCTTTATTCCGGAACGCCAGCGGCCTTTGGGTCCGGTTGCGACCTTCTCCAAGGGCGCTGGACAGGCCAGCGACACGCGTACGATTGCGACGGACGATGCCTCACTTATCCTATTGCGTTTTGCTAACGGCGCGCGAGGCTCGCTCACGACGAGCCAGGTGAGCCATGGCCGCAAGAATGCGATGAACTGGGAAATATCGGGCGCGAACGGTTCGGCCGCCTGGCATTCCGAGCACCCTGATCATCTGTGGCTGGGGCATCGCGACGCGCCCAACCAGGTGCTGCAACGCGATCCAGGTCTGATGAACACCAGCGGTGCGGGTGCGGCGAGCCTGCCCGGAGGGCACGTCGAAGGCTTTGCCGACACGTTCTTTGCTTTCTTCCGTGCCGTCTATGCGGATGTGATTGCCGGAACGCGCTCCACCCAATCAAACTATGCCAGTTTTGCGGACGGGCACTATGAAATGCTGTTCTGCGATGCGGTCATTGCCAGCGCACGGGAAGGCCGTTGGGTGAGGGTGGGAGGACAAAAGTGAAGCTTGGGATATTGACGGCGCCATTTGCCGAAACCGATCTGCTGGACGTGGCCGACTGGGCATCGACCAACGGCTTTTCCGGGCTGGAGGTCGCCTGCTGGCCTCGCGCAGGTGGCGAGACGCGGCGCTATGCCGGGACCTCGCATATCGACGTGGAGGGGCTGACGGCTGCCAAGGCTGCCGATATTGTCGATGCGCTAGCGGTGCGGAACATCACAATATCAGGGCTCGGCTACTACCCCAATCCGCTCCATGCCGATGCCGGTCACCGTACGGAGGTCATCGCCCACCTCAAAAAGGTTATCACCGCCGCAAGCCTGTTACAGGTGCCGGTGGTCAACACCTTCATGGGCGGCGATCGTAGCCTCAACATCGAGGAAAACTGGACGCGGGCGCAGGCTATGTTTGGCGACATCGTCAAGCATGCCCGCGATGCAGGCGTGACGCTGGCCTTTGAAAACTGCCCTATGATCTTCAGCCCTGACGAATGGCCGGGCGGTCACAACATCGCCTATTCGCCCAAGATCTGGCGGCGCATCTTTGAAACTTGGCCGGATGGCGTAGGCATGAATTACGATCCGTCGCACCTCGTCTGGCAGATGATCGACCAGCCTCGTTTCATTCGCGAGTTCGGCTCCAGAATGGTCCATGTTCACGCCAAGGACGTGATGATCGACCATGAGGGGCTCTATGAAAACGGCATCATGTCGGTCGGCATCGGCTGGCAGGTGCCGCGCATGCCTGGCCTGGGCGACATCGACTGGGCGGGCTTTTTTTCTAGCCTATATCGCGCGGGCTATGACGGCCCGGTGATCATCGAACATGAGGATCGCAATTTCGAAGGGTCTGACGACAAGCTCAAGCGGGGCTTCTTGTTGGCTCGCGACGTGCTCAATCCGTATGTGAAGTAAGAAAATACTGTGTAACAATAAGCTGTCTTTAGGGAGGACTAACATGAATAAACTGCTGTTGGCCGCTAGCGCGGTCTCCATTCTTGCCGGGCTCAGCGGCGCCGCCGCTGCCCAGGAGTATACTATTGGTGTGTCCAATACCGTGCAGGGCAATGGCTGGCGCGAGGAAATGATCTGCGCAATCAAAGCGCAGGCGCTCGACTCCGGTCTTGTCTCTTCGCTCAACATTGCGCACCGCAACACCGACGCTGCTGGCCAGCTCGAAGACATCCGCAACCTGATCCAGGCTGGTGTCGACGCCATCGTGGTCAACCCTGCAAACCCCGAAGGCATTAATGCCGCGATCAAGGAAGCTACCGACGCGGGCATCGTCGTGGTGGCAGTTGATCAGGCTGTCACCGAACCATCAGCCTATGTCGTTTCCAACAATCAGGAAGAATACGGTTATCTCGGCGCCAAGTGGCTGTTCGAGCAGATCGGCGGCGAAGGCAGCGTGGTCTACATGCGTGGTGCGGCAGGTGCTTCGGCCGACGACGATCGCGACAAAGGCTTCAAGCGTGCTCTGGCCGAATACCCGAACGTCAAGATAGCCCAAGAGGTCTTTACCGGGTGGCAGCAGGACCAGGGCAAGCAGCAGATCCTTGATTACCTTGCCACCGGCATTCCGTTCGACGGCGTATGGACCTCGGGCATCGACAACGTCATCGTCGATGCATTCGTTGAGTCCGATGCGCCACTGGTGCCGATCGTGGGTGCAGACAATGCGGGTTTTGTCGGGCAACTGGCTTCAGTCGAAGGGCTGGTTGGCGCGGCGGTGACCAATCCGGGATCGATCGGTGGAGCGGGCGTGACCGTGGCCTTGCAGATCCTTCAGGACGAGGCACCGGCCGAAAAGACGGTGCTCGTAACCCCAGCGCTGTGGGACAATGTGAGTGAGGAAGGTAAAGCCAGCATTGCGGCGGCGCAGAACCCCAATCTCGATCCCGAATGGCCCGTGAGCGTCTCAATTGCGGACTTCACCACCTACACGACCGACGAAATCATCGCCTGCAAAGGTCCGGGCGAGTGATCTGATAATTGTCCCCGGCCTGAGCGGCCGGGGACAGGTTTCTGGGTAAGACAAGGTTTAGTGGGCATGAGTGAAGCGGCGGCCGCGCGAGCGGTCTTGGACGCGCGCAATGTTGCAAAACGTTTCGGCGCTGTGGCAGCGCTCAAGGACGCGTCCCTTTCCATTGCAGCCGGCGAAATCGTTGCGCTGATGGGCGCCAACGGGGCTGGCAAGTCAACCTTCGTCAAGATTTTGACCGGAGCGCTCAGGCCAGACGGCGGCGACATTCACCTAGATGGACAAAACCGCAGGTTCGGATCGCCCGCCCAGGCGCGTCGTAGCGGCATCATGCCGGTGTATCAAGAACCCTCGCTTATTCCAGATCTGGAGGTAGCCGATAATCTGCGGCTCGTGGACGTACCGGCAGAGCCGTTCCGGCACTGGGTTCATGAACTGGGCATCAACGATCTGCGGTTCGACGACACCATTTCACAATTGCCCCTTGCCACTTTGCGTATCCTTGATCTGGCCATGACACTCGCCAAGGAGCCCAAGGTCCTGATGCTCGACGAGATGACTGCGGCCCTGCCGACCGATTTGGTAGAGCGCGTGCTGACTGTTATTCGCCGGCAAGCCGATGCCGGCGGTTCGGTCATCTATATCTCGCATCGCTTTGCCGAGATCGCGCGGGTCTGCGACCGCGCATCGGTGCTTCGTGACGGCGTCACGGTGGGCGACTTTGCCATCGAACCCGGCATTGAAGAAAATATCGTCGAGTTGATGCTAGGGGGCGTGCCGGCCCGTGCCGAAGTCGCCAGCGCCCGTGCGAGCGCGGCTGCGGCCAGTCCGGCGCGTTTACGCGTGCACAATCTAGGCGCAGGGTCCAAGCTGGCCGATGTCTCGTTCGAGTTGAGAAAAGGCGAGGTACTTGGCGTCGTAGCGCTGGAGGGACAAGGGCAGGACGAACTGTTTGAGGCGTTGGCCGGGTTCCGCCGTGCCCAATCGGGCACTATCGAGGTCGATGGCAAGGCCGCGAGCTTTGGGCATCCTGCCGATGCTATTGCGCGGGGCATTTCCCTGGTACCGGGCGATCGCAAGGACGCCCTCCTGATGCTCCGCTCCGTTCGCGAGAACATTGCCTTGCCGCTTTTGGCACGACCGGGCAACTGGGGCGCCATTCCCATGCGGAAGGAAGCTGCAAGGGTCGCTGGTGCGGTGGAGCGGTTGCAGATCGACATGCGCGCACACGCCGAAGTCCGGCGGCTATCCGGCGGCAACCAGCAAAAAGTGACTATCGGCCGCTGGGTCGCGGCGGGCGTGGAAACGCTGCTGCTGTTTGACCCTACGCGCGGTATCGACGTGCGCACCAAGCACCAGATCTATCCCCTCCTGCGCGAGCTGGCCGGGCAGGGGGCTTCAATCCTGTTTTATACTTCCGAGCTCGCGGAAATTGCCCTCGCGTGTGACCGGGCTATCGTAATTTTTGCGGGCAAAGTGGTCGATATCATCGATGCGGCAGATGCGTCCGAGCAGAACTTGATGCGCGCGGCTTACGGGCTGACCGAAAAAGAGCGCATGCCGTCGCTGGTTGCCGGAGCGCCCGCATGAGCCGCGTTCTTGCCCGGCATGGCTGGTCGCTGGGCCTTTTGGCAATCCTGCTTATTCTCCTCGCATTGACGCGGATCATCCAGCCGAATTTTGGCGCTTCGGGCCTTGATTCTCTGGCCCGTGCCGCCTTGCCGTTCGCCTTCGCCACGGCAGGCATGGCTATCGTGGTCATTGCCGGCGGTATCGATCTTTCCATTGCCTCGACCATGGCTGTTGCGGGCGTCATTGCGGCATTGCTGATGCAGCAGATGGGCGAAGCCAACGCCGCCCTTGTGGTCTTGATCGTTCTCCTAGCCGGCGCGGGAATGGGAGCTATCAACGGGTTCCTGATTGTTCTGACCCGCGTTCCCGACATCGTAGTCACGCTTGCCATGCTGTTCGTCTGGGAGGGGGTGGCCCTGTTGATCCTCAATGCGCCGGGGGGCACCGCTGCGCCCTGGTTGCGGGCGCTAGTCGTTGGCGCGGTAACGATTCCTGGTCTTCCGCCCGAAGCGACTTCCTGGCTGCCACGTGCCTTCGTTGTGCTTGTCGCTTTCGTCGTGATTATTTGGCTACCATTGCGCCGCTCCAAGCTGGGCCTGTCGGTTTATGCGATCGGCAGCGACCAGAATGCGGCCTTCCGATCGGGTGTGCCGATCGGCATGACGCGGGTAGCCGCCTATGCATTTGCGGGCCTGTTCGCGGCCTTGGGCGGGCTGTCGATCACGCTGAGCACCGGTGTGGGCGAACCTATAGCCGGACCTTATCTGCTGGCCAGCGTTGCCGCGGTCGTGCTCGGCGGGGTGGCGCTCACCGGCGGCAAGGGTGGTTTGCTTGGGCCGATCATCGCCGTGTTCATCCTGCGCACCTTGCGGCTCGACCTGACTCTGCTTTCCGTCGACCCGAACGTCACCACGATCATCGAGGGCACGATCATGGTTGCGGTGGTGATGGCCGGCGGGCTCCTGGCGATGAGAGGACGACATTGATGGCAAGCACCACAGCGCCGGTTTCAGTTTTGCAACGAAGTCTGCAGATCATTCGGGACAATCCCGTCATTCCCCTTGTCCTGCTGCTGTTCGCGCTGATTGCGCTGCTGGAGGGGCTTCAGCCGGGCATCTTCAATGAACGCTGGGTCGGCAACACGATCCGCTTTGCCATTCCCCTGGCCATGCTGGCGGCTTGCCAAACCCTGACCATGCTGACCGGGGGCATCGATTTGTCCGCAGGGGTCGTCGCCACGGTCAGTGCCTTTGTAGTCGCAACGTTGACACCGCTGGTCGGTGGACCGGCCGCGATAGTCCTGGCACTGGTTCCGGCCGTTCTGATGGGAATGGTCAATGGTTTTGGCATCGGCATCTGCCGGGTGCACCCGCTGATCATGACTCTAGGGACGGGACTGATCGGCACGGGGTGCCTGCAGGTTTATCAGCGCTATGTGATCAACACGGGTTCTGAAATTCCGGGACTTTTCGAGTTTCTGGGTACCGGCCGGACTTTGGGCATGCCCAACGCGCTGTTCCTCTTCGTGCCTTTTGCCGTTCTCATCATCTGGGGTTTGAGGCGCACCGGTTTCGGGCGGCTGCTTTATGCGATGGGTGCCAACGAGAAGGCCGCGCGTCTTTCCGGCGTACGCTCGTGGCAGGTGTTGCTGGCGCTTTACACGTTGTCGGGGCTCATCGCAGGAATTACCGGATTGCTGTATGTCGGGATTATCCGTGCACCATCATTGTCGCTTGCCAATTCGCTGATGCTGCCGTCTGTTGCGGCGGCGGTGATTGGCGGTACCTCGATCTTTGGCGGGCGAGGCAGCTATTCCGGCACCATCGTCGGCGCCCTAATCCTGACGGTGCTCGGAACCCTCCTGACTTTGCTGCAAATACCCGAGGGCGCGCGCCGCATGCTGTTCGGCGCCATCATCCTTGCAGTCACCGCCGTTTACGTGCGGATCACCGACCAAAGCTGAGCGAACACAGAGATTCTCACATGACGGCTCCCTTTGGACAATGCCTGCTTGGCAACGCTATTTTTATCACCGGCGGGTTCCAGGGCCTTGGGCTTGAGATCGCCCGCCAGGCACAGGCAAACGGCGCCAGCCGCATCGTCCTCGCGGGGCGCGACGCCGACAAAGCCGAGCGCGCCCAAGCGGAAATAATTGGCGCTGAAATGGTTTTTGGGGACCTCGGAGACCCGGTTACGCCGCCTCGCCTTATCGTGGAAGTCTTGTCCAAGGGACCTGTTGACGGGCTCGTCAATGCGGCTGGATTGACCGACCGCGCCAGTTTCCTCGATGGCACCGTGGAGACCTGGGACAGGCTCTTTGCGGTCAATGCGCGGGCACCGTTTTTCTTAATGGCCGGCTTGATCGAGCATTTGCTCGGCCGCAAAGCACCGGGCTCGATCGTCAACATTCAATCGATGAACGCCCATTGCGGCGCGCCGGATCTGGCAATCTATTCGGCGACCAAAGGCGCATTGGCCACGCTGACCCGCAATGCCGCCAATGCGCATCTTAAGGATCGCATCCGCGTCAACGGCATCAACATGGGGTGGGCTGCTACCGAAGGCGAGCAGATCATGCAGGCCCAAATTCTAGGTAAAGGAGCCGGTTGGGCAGAAGAGGTTGCCAAGACTCGTCCGCTTGGCCGCCTGCTCGAGCCGAGCGAAGTTGCCAGGCTGGCGATCTACCTGCTATCAGATCTTTCGGGACTGCAAACAGGCACGTCCATCGATCTGGAGCAGACTGTTGTCGGGGCGCCGCGCTAGTCGGTCTCAGAGCTCGTTCGGGATATTTTCGCGGAAGACGGCCTGGATGCGGACGGTCCAAGAACTGACCGGCTCATTGCCCTTGATGGCCTGCAACAAGCGATCCACAGCTTCGCGCGCTTCCACGCGTGGGTTTTGGTCGATGGCTGCATCCATCAGGCCGCTTAGCAAATATCGGCGCGTATGCTCGGTCAATTCATGCCCGATAAAGACGATGTTGTCACTGCGATTGGCCTCCTGCAGGGCCCTGGCGATCCCTTGATTGCCCGAGCCAATATTGTAGATCGCTGCAAGGTCTGGAAAGTCGGCTAGAACAGCCATGGCTTCCGAATAAGCGCGCTCGGTTTCCTCGCGTAACTCGCGGTGCACGACGATCTGCAGATGTGGGAAATTTTCCTGCAGCACATGCCGGAAACCCATTTCGCGCTCGTCATGTCCGCGATACGCCAGCGTACCGGCGAACAGCGCCACCTTGGCTGGCATGCGGGGCAGTAGTCGTCCTACAAGCAGTCCAGCCAACCGGCCTGCCGCCCGATTGTCGATACCGACATAGCCTGCCCGGTTGACGTGAGAGATATCGGACACAAGGGTGAGGACCGGCTTGCCTCTCGTGCTGAACCGACGCAGCGCCTCCCGCACGGTGGGATGATCAAGGCCAATAACCCCGAGCCCAGCGCAATCAGGCGCCAACTCGTCAATCGCGTCCGCGAGCTCCTCAGGCGCAAATCCCTTGAGCCGACGCACGCGCACGCGCACATCTTTGCGCTTGGTGCCTAGATCGTTGAGGTAGCCCGCGAGCAGATTGATGAAGGTGTTGGTCCCGCCCGGCAGCAGAAAGTCCAAGCTTGGCTGATCTTGAACAGCACTCGCCGATGTTTCGGACAAAACATCAAGTTGATCGGCAACAGCCAGCACCAGCTTTCTGGTGCGCTCCTTAACGCCGGGCCGGTTGTTGAGCACCCGGTCAACTGTCGCCGTGGATACGCCGGACTGCCGTGCAATCTCCGCCACCGTCAACTTAGCCAGTGCCAATGTTCAACCCCCCACACGGTGTATCCAATGTGCCTGCTGATCCCAGAAATTGCCGATGGCGGCAACCCATGGGCTAAAATGATGCAATTTGATGTACTACACGCACACCGTACCGTCAAAATGATCTTTTTTGATGTTGCATTCTGATGCAGAATGATCCATGCCTATGTCAATGAGGCTGCATTAGTCGGTCACTGGGGGTGCACAAATGGGGCAGGATCGCAAAGCAGCAAGGGTGCGCGAATTCTATTGTGCTGTTTGCGCGCCATCTGGGCCGAAGCTTTTGTTTATCGATTTTGCGGACGATCGGGGTGCTGATTGATGGTTCAGCTCTGGGGGCAATCAATGTCGCGCCGCGATCTAGCCGAGCGCTCAGGCGCCCTGTCGCAGTTCGCCGGTGTTCGCTTGATGGAACTCGCCGATGGTGTCGAGCGCGGCATCCGCATGCTCGAGTTCCGCTCAGGTACGGGCCTGAGATTTACCGCCTTGATTGACCGGGCGATGGACATCGCAGATTGCGAGTTCAACGGCAAGGCCATCGGTTGGCACTCCCCATCCGGCTTCAGGAGCCCGGCATTGCATGAATATGAAGGGGAGGGCGGGCTGGCGTGGCTGCGTTCGTTCTCCGGCCTCATGCTGACCTGCGGGCTCGACCACATCCTCTTCATGTACGACGCGCCGACCACGGCTTACGTTTATGGTCCACGGGCAACCGCCTCGCACTCGATCCATGGACGGATCAGCACGATACCGGCGAAGTTGACCGGCTATGGCGAGCGTTGGGAGGGCGATCGCTGCTTTTTGTGGGCTGAAGGGCTTGTCCAGCAGGCCGCTGTGTTTGCCGAAGACCTGCACCTGGTGCGGCGCATCGAGATCGAGGTCGGTACCAACGAGATCCGGTTGACCGATCGTGTGGTGAACCACGGCTTCTACCGCACGCCGCACATGTTTTGTTACCACATCAATATCGGCCACCCAGTCCTGGATTCCGGTTCGCGTTACCTGGCGCCGATCCGTGATGTTGTCTGGGCGGCTCATATGGGCGAAAACTACCGCAGCCAGGGCGTCGGATATCAGACACTTTCGGGTCCCCGGATCGGCTTTCACGAGCAAGTCTGGCAACACCAGATGACAGCCGATGCGGCAGGAGAGGTCTCGGTGGCTGTCGTCAACGATCGGCTTGGTCTCGGCATCGAGGTCTTGACGCGGCTCGATCAGTTTCCCTGTCAATTTGAATGGCAGAACTTTCAGGCCGGGCAGTATGCGCTGGGGATCGAGCCGTCGACCCACCATGTGCTGGGTGATCAGGCCGCCCGCGAGCGCGGCGAAATGATTTGGCTCGAACATGGGGACGAGCGCTTATACGAAACCATTTTTCGGGTTCTGGACGGTGCCGCGTCGATTGCAGATGCCGAGAGCCGCATCAGGTCCATCGCCCAACAACCGGCGGATGATTTTCCGGAACCGTCCAACCGCTTCCATGGCCTTGGAGGTTCGGCATGAGCTCCGATCATTTTGGTTCGCTTGCGGGCAAGACGGTTCTTTATACCGGCGCGGCAGGCGGCCTGGGTCTTCCAACCACGCTGCAATTGCTGCGGACCGGTGCTCGGGTGATCGCTGTCGACAACGATCCACAAAAAATCGATCAGCTAACCTCGGCTGCCGGCCAGGAGAACCTAACTGGACTGACGCTTGCCCGGCTCGATTTGTCTGAGCTTGAGGAGTTGCGCCGCGAGCTTGGCCAGATGGCGCTAGACGCTGGTGGCATTGATGTTGTGATCAACAATGCCGCAATTTATCCCTCTCGATCGTTCGAGGATTATTCGATCGCCGATTTCCAGATGGTTCAACGCATCAATGTCGATGCGGGCATCGTGTGCGTCCAAGCGGCGCTGCCATGGATGAAACAGCGAGGCTGGGGCCGGATCATCAACATGTCCTCCATCACCACCACGGGAGGGTGGGAGAACCTTGGACCCTACGTACAGTCCAAGATGGCCCTGGTGGCTCTGGCACGCACTTGGGCCCGGGAATTTGGAAAATGGGGCATCACCGCCAATGCGATAGCGCCCGGTGCCTTCCCGACCGACGCCGAGAAAATCCATCCGGACCTGGAAGGCTATACCAAGCGCATTTTCGATCACCAGGCCATTCAGCGCCGAGGCAGGCCAGAAGATATCGCCAACGCGATCATGTTCCTGGCTTCGGACGCATCATCCTTCATCACTGGCCAGACCATCAATGTCGATGGTGGCTGGATCATGCACTAGTCTTTGGAGTTTCCGATGGGCATTCTGTCCGGTTACCGCGTTCTTGATTGTTCCATAGCCATGGCTGGGCCCTTCGCTGCCCAACGGCTGGGCGATCTAGGCGCGGATGTCGTCAAGGTCGAGCCAGTCACCGGCGAGTGGCAGCGCCACGTCTCGGCCGGCGGGGCGCGCGGTAACAAGATCAACGTCTCGTTTCTTTCGCTTAACCGCAACAAGCGTTCGCTTGCCGTCGATCTCAAATCCGAGCAGGGTAAGCAGGTGCTGCTTGATCTGGTGAAGACGGCCGACGTGTTCCTCCAGAACTACCGGCCAGGTGTCGCCAAGCGCCTGGGTGTCGATTACGAGACCCTGTCCCGCATCAATCCCAAGATCGTCTATGTCTCGATGTCCGGCTACGGCGAAGACGGTCCCTATGTCGACCGCCCCGGCCAGGACCTCATCTTGCAAGGCATGTCGGGCGCGATGCTGTCGGCGGGGCGGGCCGGCGAGCCACCAACGGCCGCAGGGCAGTTTCTGGTTGATGCGGTAACGGCCTACACTGCCTTTGAGGGCGTTCTGGCAGCCCTGCTGCACCGTGAGCGCACTGGCGAGGGACAGTTGGTGCAAGTCAATATGCTCGACGCGATCACCACCTTGCAGATGCAGGAACTCTCGGTCTTTACCGTTGCGGGCAAGCCCCAAACCCGCTCCGCCGAACCGCATGCCCATGTCTTCATCCGCTCCCCATACGGCGCCTTTGCCACCAGTGATGGCTACATCATCGTGGCGTTCCCAAATCTCAAGCGGTTCGGCGAGGTCATTGGCGAGCCGAGTTTTCTCACCATGGATGACGAGGTCGATTCCTGGTCACGCCGCGATGAGATCTTTGCCAAGACGCGCGAGCGGCTCAAGGCCAAGTCCTCGCAAGAATGGCTCGACCTATTCCGCGCGGCCGACATCTGGAGTGGCCCGGTCTACGGGTATGAGGATGTCGTCAATGACGCCCAGATCAAGCATAACGGCACGTTCGTCGAATACGACCATCCAACCGAAGGCCACATCAAGGCGCCAGGCTTCCCGATCAAATTCGCCAAGACGCCGTCCAGCGTTCAACGGGGCGCACCACTCGCCGGTGAGCATACCGCTGAAGTGCTCAAAGAGGCCGGGTTTAACGACGCACGGATTGCCGAACTGATCGCTGCGCGCGCCGTGGCTCAAGGCTGACCATGGGCGAGCCATCCTACACCGGCTTGACCTGGGACCATCCCCGCGGCTTTCGCGCGCTGCAGGCCGCTGCCAGCCTCGCGGCGCCGGACCACGGTTTGCAGATCGAATGGGCTATCCAGCCCCTCGAAGGGTTTGAATCCGAGCCCATCGCCGAACTCTGCGCTCGATATGACCTCGTCGTGCTCGACCATCCGCATCTAGGGGATGCAATAGAGGCGGGGTGCCTGGTGTCGATCGAGTCCATCCTTGGCGGCGCGCTCGTTTCTGAACTGGAGCAGGCCTCCATCGGGCAAAGTCTTGCCAGCTATCAATGGGATGGCCAGACCTGGGCACTGCCGCTTGATGCGGCTTCCCAGGTGATCGCATTTCGACCAGACAGGTTGGCTTTTGCGCCGCAAACTTGGGCGGCTATTCTTGAACTGCCACAAGAACTCGGCATTGCGCTATCGCTTGCTGGTCCACATTGCCTGCTCACCTTGTTCTCGATCTTGACCGCCTTGGGACACCCTCCCGGTTCAAATGGCTCGGACACTCTGGTTGACGAGCAGGCAGGCCTTTCGGCACTGGACCTCTTGCGCATCCTATACGCGCGCCGGGTGGAACGTCTGGACGGTCTCAACCCCATCGGCATCCTGAATGCCATGAGCCGGTCCGACGACGTCTCGCTGTGCCCACTGGTTTTCGGCTACGTGAATTATGCCCGGCCAACCGAGGGTCTCCATGCACTCGCATTTGCCGATGCACCGCGGATCGCTGTCAATGGGCGGCGCGGCTCCATTTTGGGCGGCACGGGCATCGGCGTGACCCAGCGCTGCCAAGTCACGCCACAACTTGTTACGCACCTGCAGTGGTTATTGAGCGAAGCCGGCCAAAGGATTTTTATCCCTAGTCATGATGGCCAGCCCAGCCGGCGGTCCGCTTGGCATGATCCCGAAGTCAACAAGCAATGGGGTGATTTCTACCGGGCGACTGCTGCTACGCTCGAGCAGGCGCATGTGCGGCCCCGGATTGCTGCCTACGTGCCTTGGCAGAACGAGGCAAGTGCACGCCTGCGCGAGGTGTTGGCGGCCGATAACGGCGATCACGCCATCATCGCATGGATCAACCAATCCTATTCTCAATTGGCAAAAGGTGGGCGGCCATGAGCGCCAACATCATTGTGGAGCGCGACGGGGCGGTCGGCATCATCACGATCAACCGGCCCGAAAAACTCAATGCCATGACACCGGAGATGGCCGATGCGCTGGTTGGCGCTGTCGGTGACTTTAACGCGGATGACGCGATCCGCTGCGTGATCATAACTGGTGCCGGGCCGAAAGCATTTTGTGCCGGATCGGATATCCGCACGCTTGACGACTACGACACGGCCTGGAACTTCCGCAACCGGCCTGACTATGGCGACGCCATCCGGGCCTTGCTCAAGCCGACCATCGCGGCGGTCAACGGCTATGCTTTCGGCGGCGGACTTGAGACTGCAATGATTTGCGACATTCGCCTTGCGTCGTCTACGGCGAGCTTTGCGGCACCTGAGATCAAGCTTGGCTGGATTGGCGGCGGCGGCATGGCCGTTAATCTCACCCATGCCATTGGGCCGTCCAATGCCGCCATGATGATCATGACCGGCGATGCGATCGACGCTGTAACGGCCGAGCGCTGGGGCCTAGTGTCGCGTGTTTATGCGCCAGAAGAGCTCATGGCCGAAGCCCGTAAGCTTGCCGCTACGATAGCTTCGCGGGCTCCCATTGCTGCCGAGACCGCCAAGGTCAATTTGCGCGCGTCATGGTCGATGAACGTTGCCGACGCGATCATCTATGAGCGCGATCTTCAAACGATCTGCTTTGCGACTGAAGACGCAGCCGAGGGACGCAAGGCCTTTGCCGAAAAACGACAGCCGGTTTTCAGGCGGCGCTAGCACATCTGCGGCCGCACACAGTGGCGGCCGTGAACACTCCGGATTGTTCGCGCCGGAGAATACAAAAACCGCGAACAAGGAGGAGCACGAGAATGAAAAAAGCAATGAAATTGCTGCTCACTGGCGCCGCTCTGGCGTCGATGGCAGTAGGGGCATGGGCGCAGGAGGCGCGCACATTCTACTGGGTATCGCATGGTTCCCCGGCCGATCCGGTTTGGACCTACTTCTTGGCAGGCGCGGAGCAATGGGCAACCGATACTGGCAACACGGTGAATACCTCGTTCCACAGCGGTGACGTGCCATCTCATCAGGAAGCCATCCGTGCTGCGATTGCGTCAGGTGCTGCAGGCATCGTGACGAGCAGCCCCGATCCAGGCAGTCTGGTCGAGGTGGCCGCTGAGGCAAACGCTGCCGGTATCCCGATCATCAACATCAACACGCCTGACCCCTCGGCAAGCTTTGACGCCTACGTGGGCGGAGACCTCAAGGTCGTGGGTGCCAAATGGGCACAATATCTGGTGGACAAGGGATTGGTGAAGGAAGGCGACTTTGTCTGGATGCCTGTGGAAGTGCCGGGCGCCACCTACGGCGTTCAGGAAGAAGAGGGCGTCGCTAGTGTGTTCGAGCCTCTCGGCATTACTTGGGAAGTTACCGACACAACGCTGGACCAGGCCGAGATCATCACGCGCATGACCGATTACATGACTGCCAACCGGACCAAGATCAAGGCTATCATCGGCTTGGGTGATCTGGTCACCGGTTCGGTGGAGCTCGTCTTTAATCAGGTCGGCGTACCAGCGGGTGAGATCCCTGTTGTGGGTTGGGGTAATTCGCTCGATACCACTAAGGAAGTCATGGATGGCTGGGTTAACGCGGCCATGTGGCAGGATCCGCAGGCGACAAGCTATATCGGCCTGTCCATGGCTGCGATGGCCCGCAGCAATATCCCCCCAGGGTTCGATGTGATCACCGGCGCGCTCTACGAAAAAGATACCGCGCAGATTTACGACGACATTATGAGCGGCAAATAGTCCGCCCGCCCCGCACGGCTTTAGCCGTGCGGGCACTTAAGAGCTGTTGAGCCGGCTTTTGTGGCCTGGCTTTCCCTTGCCTCGCACAAGGCCATCACATGGAAAATCGTTCGCTTCTCAAAAGCCTGCTTGCGCGGCCTGAATTCGGTCCGCTGATCCTGCTGCTTGTGGAAATCTTTGTCTTCACCGCCATCAACCCCAATGTCCTGTCGCTGCAGAACATCTCCAATACTCTGGCCTTCACGGTTGAGTTAGGATTGATAGCGCTCGCCATGACATTGCTTATGACATCCGGCGAGTTCGACTTGTCCGTCGGTTCACTCTTCGGCTTTGCACCGGTTCTGATGTGGACCCTGTCCAACAGCGGCGTCACGACCCTCGAAGTTGCCTTTGTCGCTGCGCTCCTGGTTGCGGCGCTGATCGGGCTGGCCAATGGCATCATGGTCACCAAGCTCAAGATACCATCGTTTCTGGTCACGCTTGGCATGCTCCTCGTAGTGCGCGGAACGGCTCTGTTCATTACCGACGGTTTTCCGCAGCGAACCTGGAGCGCCGAAGGCGTCTGGTTGGCCGAAGCGCTGGTCGGCGATTTCTACGTCGGCAGCTTCCGCATCTACATGTCGCTGTTCTGGTTTATCGGTGCAGCCCTTTTGCTGGGCTACGTTTTGACCAAGACCAAGGCCGGCAATTGGATCCTGGCCGCTGGCGGCAACCCGCTGGCGGCACGGGCCCGCGGCGTGAACGTAGGATGGACCAAGAACTATCTGTTTATGCTGTCCGCTACTCTGTCAGCGCTGGCTGGGGTGATCTCTTCCATCCGCACGTCCGCCGCTAATCCGAACTCGGGTACAGGCTACGAGCTTGAAGTCATCGCCATGGTCGTCATTGGCGGAACGGCACTCGCCGGTGGACGCGGCACCATCATCGGCACGGTGCTAGGGATCTTCATCCTGCGCTTCATGCGCAACGGCATCGTGATGATCGGTGTGCCGGGCCTTGCCTATAACATTTTTATCGGGGCGATCATCCTGGGCATGATGGGCTTGCATTCCTGGCTCGACCGCCGCCATCAGGCAGGGGTTTAGCCATGGCCGATGATCTGATCCGGATGGAAAACATCCACAAATCTTATGGCCGCATCCAGGCATTGACTGACGTCAATTTGCGCGTGAAGCACGGAGAAATCGTCGGTTTGCTCGGTGACAATGGTGCAGGCAAATCGACCCTGATCAAGGTGTTGTCGGGCGCGGTGCCGATCACCAGCGGGAACATCTTCGTGCGCGGCCAGAAAGCGGACATTGCCAGTACAACCGATGCCATCGCGCATGGCATCGAGACGATCTACCAGGACTCGGCGCTGGTGCCGCAACTCTCGATTGCGCGCAACCTTTTCCTTGGCCGGGAACCGGTCAAAGGTCCCAAGATATTCGGCCGGCTGGACGAAGCCATGATGAACGACGTGGCACGCGACCTGCTCAAGCGGGTAGGCATCTCCAAGAATATTCCGCCAACCACCCCAATCGGATCGCTCTCGGGCGGCGAGCGGCAAGCAGTCGCGATTGCGCGCGCCATGCACTTCGACAGCGATCTGATTATCCTTGACGAGCCGACGAACAATCTTGGCGTTGCCGAAACCCAGGGTGTGCTGCGCTTCGTGCGCGGCGCACGGGATTCGGGTCACTCCTGCATCTTCATCGCGCACAATATCCACCATGTGTTCCAGGTCGTCGACCGCATCGTCGTCATGCGGCGCGGGACCATAGTGGCGGACGATATCGATCCCAAGAATTCGACAGTCGAATCCGTGGAGCGCGTGATCACGGGGGAGGACCACCTATGATCCCTCTCTCCAGGGGCAAATCATGTGCTGGAGGCTTTGCATGAGCAAGCTACGGGTTGCAGCTATCAACTTCGACCACATGCACATGGGCGATTTGTTGCGCGAAGTGTTTGAACATCCCGAGGCAGACATCGCTGGCATTTGCGATAGTCGACCCGAGCGGATGGAGCAGGCGATCGGCAACTTCGACATTGCTCCTGACCGGGTGTTCACCGATGCGCTGCGCTGCGTCGAAGCAACTAAGCCCGATCTCGTCATCCTTTGTCCAGCAACTGCTGATCATGCAACAGCTGTCGAGGAAATTGCCGGATTTGGCGTCAACATCCTTCTTGAGAAGCCGTTTGCTGGCTCGTTGAGCGATGCCGACCGCATGATAGCCGCGGTTGAAAGAGGTGGAGGCCGGCTGGCCATCAACTGGCCCTTGGCTTGGTATCCGGCCCATGTGACAGCCAAGCGCCTGATTGATGAGGGTGTTATCGGTTCTGTGCTGGAGGTTCATTACTACGGCGGCAATCGTGGACCGCTCTATCATCTGGCAGACAAGGTCGAAGTTTCGGACGCCGAGGTGCAGGCCGCAAAACCGCAGTCCTGGTGGTACAAGGCCAAGTCGGGAGGTGGCAGCCTGCTCGATTATCTGGGCTATGGAGCGACTTTGGGAACCTGGTTCATGGATGGCAAAGCGCCGCTGACCGTGACCAGCGTTGTCGACAGACCGGCTGGCCTTGAGGTCGACGAGCATTCGATAACGATCTGCCGTTATGACAACGGCCTGTCAAAGATGGAGACGCGCTGGGGCACGTTTTCGGATCCCTGGACTTTGCAGCCGCAGCCAAAATGCGGTTTTGTCCTAGTCGGTGCGCAAGGCACAATCTCCAGCTATGATTTTGAACCCAGCATCGGGCTGCAGACGCGTGAGCACCGGCCCATTAGACAAGTACCGGTTCGCGAACTCCGTGCGCCGTTTCGCCGCCCGGTGGAATATGTGATCGACCGGTGGAGGCAGGGTCTGGATGTCGAGGGTCCGCTCAGTCCACACCTGTCCCGCATCGGTCAACGGATCGTCGATACGGCTGTCTTGTCGGCGGCCCAGGGCCGGACACTGGATTTACTGCCGTGAGCAACGAGGTGGGAGACAAGCAAGGCGAGCTTGCCTACGCCTTGGTGGCACCAAGCGCCGATCTTGTCGATGCGCCAGCGCTGCCGTATTTCCCGCCCGTGCCACACGACCGCGATATCCCCATCGGGCTGATCGGCGCTGGCGGCATCAGTTTTGCGCATCTGGACGCCTATCGAACATATGGGTTGAACGTCGTTGCGATCTGCGACCGCCATCTCGACCGGGCTATTGCCAGGCGAGACAAATACTTTCCTCAGGCAATGGTCACCGATCAAACAGCCGACATCATCGGCAATCCCAAGATCGCCGTTGTCGACTTGACCTTGCACCCTGAAGCGCGCGCGCCCTTGATGCGCCAAGCATTGGAGGCGAGGCAGCATGTCTTGTCGCAAAAACCATTCGTGCGCGATCTCAGAACCGGAAAAGAGCTTGTCAGGCTGGCCGAGACGCAAGGCGTGCAACTGGCGGTAAACCAGAATGGCCGTTGGGCGCCGCACCTGTCTTGGATGCGCGAGGCCGTTCTCGCCGGGCACGTTGGCGAGGTCACCTCGCTGCATGTCAACATACAATGGGACCACTCGTGGGTTACCGGTACTCCCTTCGACCAACTCGGGTCAGTTGTGCTCGAGGACTTCGCCATTCACTGGTTCGATTTCGTCGCCAGTATCGTCGGGGACCGGATCGAGGGCGTTTTTGCCGAGACCGGAAAGGCGTCCCGACAAACACCGAACTCAGCTCTCTTAGCTCAGGCGCTTGTCCATTTTCGAGGCGGGCAGGCATCGTTGGTCTTCGATGGAAATGCCCGCTTCGGAGCGCAGGACACGACTACGATCGTGGGCACGGAAGGAACTCTGCGCAGCACGGGTTCGGATCTTGGCAAGCAACAGGTGGAACTGACAACCGAGCGTGGCAGGGCGGTGCCTATCCTTCAAGGCCAGTGGTTCAATGACGGGTTCGCCGGCACCATGGGTGCACTCCTCTCGGCCGTCGAAACTGGAACTGAGCCGCTGAACTCGGCACGAGGCAACCTCGCATCGCTCAGGCTGTTGTTTGCGGCTCTGCAATCCGCCGGAAGTTCTACGTTTTGCAGCTTAGATTGAGTGCCAACGATAGCTAGTTCTCAGTTAAGAACACTTTGGATTCTAAATCGAATGGTTGGGATCAAGGCTAAGCTTGGCAGGCTGATGGACGCTGGCTAGGGTAGGTGTTCCATCCGAAAGGGACGATTGTGCCGGAACATTACATACTCAACGACGGAACCACGCTGCCGAAACTGGGCTTGGGAACTTACAGTATGTGGGGTCATGCCGGCATGAACGGCATGTTGGCCGCTCTTGAAGAGGGCTATCGTCTACTGGACTCTGCAGTGAACTATGAGAATGAAGGCGCGGTCGGTCAAGCAGTCAGGACTTCGGGCGTAGCACGCGAAGATATTCGCATCACCTCCAAATTGCCGGGTCGGCACCACAACAAGGGCTCGGTCGCGCGCACAATCGAGGAGTCGCTGCTCCGAACCGGTTTGGAGTATTTGGACCTTTACCTCATCCATTGGCCTAATCCGAGCAGAAGTCTCTACCTTGAAGCTTGGGAGGGAATGATAGAAGCTCGTGAGCGCGGCTTGGTGCGATCGATTGGTGTATCGAATTTCTTACCAGAGCACCTCGATTTGCTCATTAAGCAGACAGGCGTTACCCCAAGCATCAACCAGATCGAACTGCATCCATATTTTAGTCAGGCCGAGCAACGAGCAGTCGACAAGAAGCACGGCATCCTGACGCAAGCCTGGTCACCTCTAGGCAAGGGGACGGCGTTGCTGGAGGAGCCATCAGTTATTGCCATCGCTAAAGAGCTTGAGCGGTCTCCGGCACAGATCGTGTTGCGCTGGCATCTGCAGCTTGACGTCTTGCCGATCCCCAAGTCAGCATCGCCTTTGCGCAGGATTGAAAACCTCGCAGTCCACAAGTTCTCACTTAGCCCAGAGCAGATGCGGGTTCTTAATAGCCTTACGCGCCAGAACGGCCGGATCTTCAATGGTGATCCAGCTATTCATGAAGAGCTTTAAACATTGCTAAGTACATGACCATATAGTTTTTTGAGTTCAATGCTTGCCTGATTACGCCACGCTTCTCTGACATGCTCCAGACTGTTGCCAGCCACTGGAGCCGATAAAACTTTGTACACTAGACTGCGGGGCGGGATGTGCTGTCGCGGATGATGACTTCGGGTTCGATCTGCGTAACTCGTGGGGTGGGAAGAGGCCCTTGCTCGGCGATTAGCATCATAAGCCGTTCAACAGCCAATTCGGTGACAATCTCCACCGGGTAATTGACGGTTGATAATGGCACGCCAGCGTGTTCAGCATATTCAATATTGTCAAAGCCGATGATCGCGACTTGGCCAGGAACAGAAATCTTGTTCTTGATACACCAGCGCAGTGCGCCAAGGGCCAAGGAGTCGTTGGCGGCGAAGAGGGCCGTTGGTGGATTGGAGCGCGCCATCAATTCGCCCATGGCGAGAAAGCCACGAACAACGGAATGTCCGCGCGGATCGACAGCCAGGTGCGGTTCAAATTTAATCCCAGCTTCTTTTAGTGCGTGCTGGTAGCCCTCACATTTTTCCAGGTTGCCCATGGGATTTAGGGTATTGATCAAGCCAATGCGACGGTGTCCAATGTCGATAAGGTGGCGAGTGGCCTTGTAGGCGCCTCGGCGCTCATCGACACAGACCGCATCAATGCCCGCGTCAGGATCGCCCACCAGTAGAACAACTGGAAGATTGGCCTTCCGCAAGATGCGGATATGATCGAGTTTGCGGTGTCCTGTGGGATAAATCAGAATACCATCGACTTGGCGCGAGCGGACCAATTCCAGGATCTTGCGCTCTTCATCGAGATTGTTGTTCGAGGTCGCAAAGAGCGTTCCATAGCCTCGCTCCGCGAGCGCTAGTTCAATGGCCTGTGCAGTGCGGGTCAGGGTCGGGTTGGTGATATCGGTAAGCACTAGGCCAATGGTCTTGGTCTCGCGGCTGACGAGCGACTTAGCAACGAAGTTAGGCAGATAGTTGAGATTGGTCGCCGCCTCACGGATCAGGCGGCGGGTTTCGATGGGAATGCGGGGACTGTCGCGCAAGGCTAGCGACACAGTGTTGGTCGAAAACCCGGTATGATCCGCTATATCTTTGAGCCGAACTGTTCCTTTACCCATTGCCTACATCTGGCTCGAGAGGCGCCGCACCAAACAGCGCCTAAGTTGAGGCCTAGCGACCCTCTTCATGCAGGCGCCGAATCGCCTGAAGCTGCAGGCAATCAGGGTTCATTTCCATAAGCTCGATGCGATTGCCATCTGGATCTTCTATCCAGGCTTGGCGATTACCGTCCAAACCCATCTGAATGGGAGAAGTGAGCTTTATGCCAGCCGCCTCAATGCGCTGCGTGGTGCCGTCCAGATCCTCGATTGTCAAGCATAGGTGATTAACCCCGTTGGCGTTCCATCCTGGCGCCCTGTCGTTTTCCGCGCCGGGAAAGATTTCGAGATAGACTTGTTCGGTGATGCGCAGATAGACCAGCCAGGTGCTGCCGTCGTCATGCTTGAGGCGCAGCATTTCTGGAAAGCCAAGACGCTTCTCCCAGAAATCCAGTGACCGGTTGAGATCCGTCACTTTTATCGCCACATGGCCGAACCCGATAATCCCCTGCACTGTTCTCTCCTCCTGCGAACTGTTTGGTCCCGGCCACTTCGGTCAGCACAACTGACCTTGTATGAACGATAATACAGCGGTGGAACATAGTGGCAGCGCTTTTAGTGTCAACTGGCTAGTCCCACTTTGGGCCCCAAGCTGGGTTGATGCGGCGCCCGCCGCGGTCGAGCGCTGCAATCAGTTCGATGTCCCTCGTTGTTAACTTGACCTGCAAGCTGGCGAAATTTTCGCGAATGCGGATGGGCTTGCTGGAGGTGGGAATCGCGGCATATCCCTTGGTGCGTTCAAACGCCAAGGCAATCTGAGCCACTGTAGCGCCATGCGCCGCAGCAATGTTTTGCAAAACCGGATCATCGCTCAAAGTGCCATGTGCAATGGGCAAATAACATGTGACCAGAATGCCCTGAGAGGTGCAGTAATCAGCCAGCTTGCGGTTCTGCAAATAGGGGTGCAGTTCGATTTGATTGGTTGCTATATTTCCTTTGCCAAGGATGTTCTCGACCACCTGCAAATGTTGAATATTGAAGTTCGAAACGCCTATCAGCCGGGATAATCCCTTTTGCTGTGCCTCGGCTAATTGCTGAGCATACTGTGCGATAGGAACGCTATCGTTAGGTGCCGGCCAGTGAAGGAGCGTCAGATCAACTTGCTCCAAGCCAAGTTGATCGAGGCTTCGGCGCAATGATGGAACAAGGGCATTGCTGCCGTAATTATCGGTTGAGATCTTAGTCGTGACAAAAACGTCGTTGCGGTATAGGCCGGATCGCGCAACGGCCTCACCGACCTCCCGCTCCGTGTTATAAGTTTGTGCTGTGTCGAGGTGACGGTAACCAGTCGCCAAGGCGCAAAGGATCGCTTTGATGCCGTCGGTGCCGGTTCGACCATAGGTGCCGAACCCCAACAGGGGTATGCCGCCAATTTTCATATGCATTCTCCGCGGCATCCATGCCGTCTTGAAGCGTGGTTTTGCAAAAGGTGTTGACGCGTCGGTTTTTCTGAATTTATATTAACGATAATACAGACGCAAGCGCTGAAGAGCTTGCGCAAGTGAGGAGCCCTCGGAGCAGCCAAAATTGCCCGGCGGGGAGGAAACGATGAAGACCATGCGCTGGAGCCGCCTGTCGCCTCAGGCCGCGCTCATGCCGGCCGTAGCCGTGACATTGGTGGCTTTCGTTGGGTCCATCGTGTGGACCATTTATCTCAGTTTTACGAGGAGCCGAAGGCTACCCGAATACGAGGTAGATTGGACCGAGTGGAGCCGTCAATATGGGCGGTTGATCGAGGATAGCGCTTGGCAGATCGCGCTGCAGAACCTTATCGTCCTGGGGCTTGGCAGTGCACTCGCCATTGTTTTCGGCTTCGTTCTGGCGGCAATGATCGATCGTGAAAAGCGTGGCGAAAGTTTCTTCCGCACAGTTTTCCTTTATCCGCTCGCCATTTCCCTCATCGTCACCGGAGCTGCATGGCGCTGGCTGTTCAATCCAGAAATGGGCATCGAGAATTTTTTGCATGACATTGGGCTGACGGGCCTTAGCTTCAGCTGGCTAGCGAGCGGGGAAACGGCCATGTACGGCATCATTCTCGCCTCAGTTTGGCAGAGTTCGGGCTTCTACATGGCGCTGATGCTCGCCGGGCTCAAAGGCATCAATTCAGAAATCTGGAGCGCGGCAAAGTTGGACGGGGTTCCGCTTTGGCGCCTATATGCCGAGATCATTGTGCCCATGATGAAATTTACCTTCATCACCTGCGCAATCCTGCTCTCCCTTGGCGTGATCAAATCCTATGATCTCGTAGTCGCCATGACCAATGGCGGGCCCGGTCAGTCAACCTTTGTGCCGGCTTATTTCACCATCAACGCGCTCACCGCCAAGGGCAATCTGGGCTTTGCGTCGGCCGCCGCCGTGATGATGCTGGTGATCACTGCCATCGTGTTCCTGCCACTGGTTCTCATTACTGCCTGGCAACAGCGTCGCCGCGCGAAGGTCGCATCATGACCGACCTTACAGTGGCGCAGAAGGCAATTGGTGGTGAAGTAGCGGTGCGTAGCGCGCCCTTTTTCCCACGGCGCAAAAAGCGCATTACCGGGCGATCGATTACGGTCCTGGTTTTCCTGACCATTTGCGCCTTGTTCTTCGCCGTGCCCCTTTATGTGGTGGTGGTGACCTCGTTCAAGACCATGGAGCAAATTCGGGAAGGCGCGATCTTTTCGCTGCCGACAAGCTTCACGCTTGAGGCATGGGATTATGCCTGGAACCGCGCATGCTCAGGCATCAATTGCAACGGACTCAAAGTCGGCTTCTGGAACTCGGTTGCGATCTTGCTGCCCTCGCTGGTCCTGTCGATCGGACTTAGCATGGTTACTGGCTATGCGCTGGCCCTTTGGCATGTGCGCTGGGCAGGGCCGTTCCTGTTCCTGCTTTTCATCTGTGCCTTCGTACCCTTCCAGATCATCATGTTTCCGCTGATCTCGATGACGTCGAGCTTGAAGGTTTATGGAACGCTCTGGGGCGTCGCCATCATCCATGCCGTGCTCGCTATGCCGGTGCTCACGCTGATCTTTCGCAATTTCTACAAAGACATTCCGCAGGAGATCATGAGCGCGGCTGTGATGGATTCAGGATCCTTCTGGCGCATCTTCATCGAAATCATCCTGCCCATGTCGGGCAACATACTGATCGTTGTGCTGATCCTGCAGATCACTTCTATCTGGAACGACTATCTCATCGGAGTGACCTTCGGCGGCTTCAACGGCCAGCCCATGACGGTGAACCTTGCCAATCTGGTCACGATCTCGACCGGCACCGTTGCCTACAACCAGAACATGGCGGCAGCGCTGCTCACGGCTATTCCCCCGCTCGTCATCTACTTCCTTGTCGGCAAGCTCTTCGTTCAGGGCATCACTGCCGGCGCCATCAAAGGTTGATCGATCCATGCCACGCGTGAGCTTCGAACACATCACCAAGACATATGGGCACATGCCGGTGCTCGACGATCTTAACCTGTCGGTAGAAGACGGTGACTTCCTCGTTCTGCTTGGACCTTCCGGCTGTGGAAAGACGACGCTGCTCAATCTGCTAGCCGGGTTGCTCAATGTGACTGATGGGCGGATCATGATCGGGGAAAGGGACGTCACAGATCTTGATCCCAAGGACCGGGGCCTTGCCATGGTTTTCCAGTCCTATGCGCTTTACCCAACCAAGCCGGTGCGCGGCAATCTCAAATTTGGCCTTGTTTCCTCCAAACTGCCCCGGGAGGAAATTGACCGCCGCATCGCCTGGGCCGCCAAGCTCTTGCAGATCGAAACCTTGCTCGGACGCAAACCGGCCCAGCTATCGGGCGGGCAGCGCCAGCGCGTGGCGATCGGGCGCGCCTTGGTCAAGAATGTGGGCGTGTTCCTATTCGACGAGCCGCTCAGCAATCTAGACGCCAAGTTGCGTACTGAAATGCGGCTCGAGATCAAGAAGCTACATGACGAGCTCAAATCGACCATCGTCTATGTCACACATGACCAGATCGAAGCCATGACCATGGCGACTAAGATCGCCGTGATGAATGGGGGCGTGATCCAGCAGTTCGGTACGCCCGACGAAATCTATGAGCGGCCGGCGAATTTGTTCGTCGCGGGCTTTATCGGTTCGCCAGCAATGAACTTGCGCAAGGCAAAGCTGGCAATTGCGATCGGCACAATGGAAGTGGTTTTCGCTTCAGGCGGGCGGCTCGATGTATCTGATTACCCATTTCAGACTGCCCCGGTTAATGGGGCCGAGATTATCGTCGGGTTGCGGCCGGAGCACTTCTTACCACCGGGAACAACGTCTGTCCCGGTTGCAGGGATGTTCGACATGCCGGTGCAGTATGCCGAGAGGACCGGACCGGACGCCAGCGCTTACCTCAATTTTGAAAATGACCTTTTGGCCATCCGGCTGGACCCCGCAACAGCGGCGGGCCTGCAGATCGGGCAGGTGGTTTCAGTGGGTTTCGCTAAAGGCAAGGCCAATCTGTTCGACGCCCGAACCGGGCAGCGGATGTAACAACAAAGGGAGAGAGACATGCTTAGAAAAGTACTAGCCGTCACCTGCGCCAGCCTGATGCTGGGAGCTGCCGCATCCCCAGCGATAGCCGCAGATCTTGTGGTTTATCACAGCTGGTCGTCCGCAGCCGAAGTTGCGGCGCTCAACGTGCTGCGCACCGGGCTTGAAGGCAAGGGCCACACCTGGACAGACATTGCCATTCCGCACAATACGGGTTCGAACGTCAATCTAATGAGCCTGATCACTGGCGGTCAGCCGCCTAACGTGTTCCTTGAGGCCAATCCAGGCGTTTACCGCGACATTACCGGCCTGGGAATGGGGTTCCCGCTGACCCAGTGGTATGAAGAGAATAACTTAGTCGATCAGTTGCCCGCTGCGGTGCAGGCTTCGATCCGCGTCGACGGCGAGATCATGAAGATCCCCACTGCGCTCCATATCGACGGCATGGTTTATTACAGCAAGGAAGTGGCACAAGCTGCCGGCGTTGATCCCGCATCTTGGACATCGCTCGAGCAGATGTTTGCCGATTTCGACAAGGTTCGCGAAGCGGGTTATGCGCCGCTGGCGGTGGGAAGCCAGCCGTTTCAGGTAGGCTATCTGCTGCATGCGCTGACGGCCGCTGTTGCAGGCCCAGAGGTTTACAGCCGAATTTACGGCGAGAACCCCAACCCCGAGGCGCTGGACGATCCGGCGTTCCGACAAACGCTTGAGACGTTGCGCCTGTTTGCCAATGAGGCGGGCCCCGAAGCGCAGAACCGCCCCTGGAATGAAACCACGGCTCAGGTCATTACCGGGCGCGCGTTGATGCAGATTCACGGGGATTGGATGAAGGGTGAGTGGTTTGCTGCCGGCAAGACACCGGAAGCAGATTTCGGCTGTATCCAGATCCCTGGCGCCAAGGCAGTTGTCGCGACCGTTGATGCGTGGGGCTTACTTGGTGGCGTTCCCGAAGAGACAGCCAATGCCGAGCTCGACTTTGCCTCCGTGGTGCTCGACCCACAAGTGCAGGCGGATTTCTCTGCTGCAAAGGGGTCAACGCCAGTGCGGCTGGATGCCCCCGAAGGTGCGCTTGATGCGTGTTCTACCGAAGTTTTGAACATCCTGTCGGATCCGGCGCGCCAGGTGCAAAATCCGCACAACACCGCCGATGCCGACTGGCAGAATTCAATCTGGGAAGTGGTGTTCAATTATTGGTCCGACCCCTCGATGACAATCGATGATGCGATTGCCCAGATGAAGGACAATTACGAGACTATTCTCGGTTAAGTATCCTCCCGGCCGGCGGCTCGTCAAATGTGGCAGGCCGCCGGTCTCCTCATCCTTGGAATGATAAAAATGGACAAGCGCCTGCTTGATGAAGACGAAGTCATGCAAATCTGCTTCGTTACCGATGATGTGGACAAATCCGCTCAGTGGTTCTCGGATTTGACGGGCAAACCGATACCGCCGATGGGCAAGGCAGCCGATCCCCAAGAGGCCAACGCGATCTATAACGGTATGCCTGCGTCGGTAGGATGCAAAATCCGCATGTTCAAGTTCGGCAACATCGATGTCGAATTTCTGGAGCCCGGTCCGGAGAAGAGCGCTTGGCGGGACCTGTTGGAGCAGAAGGGTCCTGGATGCCATCACATTGCATTCCGCACCCGTAACTTGACCAACCGGCATGCATACCTCGAAGGCAAGGGTCACAAGTTATTGCAACGTGGCGAGTTCGACGGTTCGCATGGGCGCTACGCTTACTACGACACCGTCGACAAGCTTGGCGTGATGATCGAACTGCTCGAGTTCGACAAGGACAAGGAAGCCCAGCCTGCTGGCTGATCCTCAACTTGGCTCCGGCGACCGGCCGGAGCTACTCGAGTTTTCCTGGAGCGCGCCGGTGAATTATCCTATTGCCTACCAACTCTACTCCTCGCGCAATTTCCCGCCGCTGTTTGCCCAACTCCCGAAGCTTAAGGCCATGGGGTATGACGCTATCGAGCCGTGGCTGCCGGCATACGAGGATGATCCAGGTGCGTTTAGGCGGGCGCTGGATGACGCCGGGCTCCAATGCTTCGGCTTTCATATGCCGCTTGCCGGTCTTGTCGGCGAACCACAGCGCTTTATCGACATTGCGAGTATATTAGGCGCAAAGTATCTCATACCGCCCTATGTCAGCGCCGAGGAGCGCCAGCCGACAGTTAGCTTTTGGCAGGGCTTGGGCAAAAAGCTGGCGCGCGGCGCGGAACTGGCCGATACAGTTGGTCTACAAGTTGCCTGGCATAATCACGACTTCGAGTTTGTGCCGCTGCCTGATGGGTCAAGGCCAATCGACCATATCTTTGAAGCGGGCAGCTCGAAGGTCAAGTTCGAGATTGATTGCGGCTGGATTGTACGCGCTGGAGCCGATCCTGCCGCCGAACTCGGGCGGTTCGCCGATAGGATTATTGCCATCCAGACTAAAGACACCGCTCCGCTTGGCACCAAGAAAGATGATGGCTGGGTTGCGACAGGTGATGGCATCATAGACTGGGCGTCCTTGGTTCCATTATTCCGCAAAACAAAAGCCGACCACATCGTCACCGAGCATGACAACCCAAGCGACTGGCTAGCCTTCGCCAATCGCTCTATCGAGCACATTAAAGCGCTGGGACTCTAAGGCTTGGTTCGATGCGGATTGTCCTGTTGAAGACTATTATTTGAAGCGAGATCAGATGACGCTCCAATTTCCTCGCCGTGGTCGTTCCCTCTTGCCGGGCCAGCAATCGCTCCTGGAGATTATTGATCTTGATGGTTTTCGCCGAGTGATCCTGCAAGCGTCAGAAGTCATCGAGGCGCCGAACTGGTCGCCTGACGGCAATTGGCTGGTGTTTAATGCCGGCGGGCGATTGTTCAAGATCAGCCCGGAGGGTGATGAGCTGGAGCATATCGATACCGGGCCCCTCAAGGACCTCAACAACGACCATGTGCTCTCGCCTGATGGCACGATGATCTATGTCAGCTCTGACGATGGACATCTCTACGCGGTGCCGATGGTCGGCGGGTCTGCGCGTCGGGTGTCGAACGATCATCCGACGCCACACCATTACTATCTGCACGGGATCTCGCCCGACGGCCTGACCCTTGCCTATGTGGCCGTGGAGCAGCCAGAAGGCGAGCGCATGGCCAACATCTTTACCATTGCCAGCGCCGGCGGCCCAGATACGCGGCTCACGCGCTTTTCCGTGCCGAATGATGGACCGGAGTTCTCGCCCGACGGTCGGTGGCTGTATTTCAATTCAGAACTGGCGGCGAGCCAGCGCGGGCACGCGCAAATCTTTCGCATGCGCACTGACGGAAGCAGTATTGAGCAGTTGACCTCTGATAGCCGCGTCAACTGGTTCCCTCATGCTTCGCCAGATGGAAAGCTGGTCGTCTATCTCAGTTATCCAGAAGGCACTATTGGACATCCGCCCGACAAGCAGGTGTATCTGCGCTTGATGACACCCACTGGCAACGAGCAGCGCGACCTAGCCACATTCTTTGGGGGACAGGGAACGATCAACGTCAACTCTTGGAGCCCGGATAGTCAAAAACTGGCGTTCGTCTCTTATCCTGTAGGCAATTGACTTAAGACAGGTGAAGCCAGCCGCAAGTATTGAGCACCGGTGTGCGTCTGTCCCGCTGTCTGCTCAGTAACAGCGGCGCCGGCTAGCCAACTTGTTTCCGTTAAACACAGTCTTCAAGTGTTCACGGCAGGCTGCTGAGCAACCAAAGGCGCTCAGCAGCATCCAGCCCGTAGCAACCGGACGGCTCGATTCTGGTAAGCAAATGGCTGACGTTCAGGCAGTGAAACTATCGCCCACATGAACACGCACCCGTGGCTATAGGGCAAGTCAATGTTGCTGCGCTCTCTCCAAGTGTAACCGACTTGCGGCGTGCCGCGTACTTTCCTAACTCTTTTGAAGTGCCAAAGCATGCCGGAGGGCACGTTGACGACCGATGCATTCAAGATCAACCGTCATCGAGTACAGACCGCCTCTGGCGTTTGGCTGACCTATTCGGAATATTTGCCGAAAGATACGGCGCACGCAGATGTTTTGCTGGTACATGGCCTTGCCTCGTCCGGCTTACAATTTCACCACGAGGCTCTCCACTTTGCAGACAAGGGTTTCCGCGTGCTCGTTCCCGACCTTCGCGGGCATGGCTTGTCAGGTGTGCCTGACGGCCAGATTGCCGTGAATGAGTTCGCCATCTCAACCATGGCAGGTGATGTAGTCGATCTGCTTGATCATGCCAGGGTCAGTGAAGTGCACTGGGTTGGCAATTCGCTTGGTGGTATTTTGGCGCTCTGGTTGTTGGGAACGCCTCAGGTCGCGCGTGTGCGCAGCCTTGCCATATTCGGCACTTGCTTTTCAATGAACCTGCCGGCACAGGTGGTTCAGCTGCTCCGCCTATCGTTCCTGCCTGGCGCATACATCACAGCTTGGTTGACCGCCCGTAGCACGACGGCCAATCCGAGCGGCCGGAGGGCTATTGAAGTTGCAATAAAGCAGTTCAACGTCGCTGCGGGTGCCGCTATCGCGTCCAATGTCCGAAACTACGACTTCGTGGCTAACGCCCTTGCCTATGATCAGCCGTTGCTCGTACTAAGGGGTGGTAAGGACCATGCGGTTAACTTGGGTCTGCGCAGGGATATCGGGAAGTTTACCAATCGTCCAAGTTTCGAGCAGATCGACCTTCCCAAAGGTGGTCATTGCGCCAATTTCGACATGCCGGACAAGTTCCGAGCGGCGCTAGAGGCGCACTGGCTGAAAACGGAGCGGCTAGAGAGCTAAGCTTCTAAACAGATGCTGGCAATCACGGGCAACAAACAAATTGGCGCTTAGAGCATAGCAGTGTCTAGGATCGGGGTAGATGCGGCTATCAAGCAGATGCTTTTGGAATAGGCGCAAAGCCAACGCCGCTGTTCGATGACAATCGTCCGCTTCAAAATCTTCGAGCAACAGCGGCAAACAAATAAAACGGAGTGGCGAGCAGCTTTCGCTTCGTTTCAGAACGCTCTATTGGTAAGCGGAGGCAATGTTGGTTCCGGCAGACTTACAATGGAAGATAGCAACCACCGCATCTTCAGCACGAGCTTCGCAAGTGTCTACCCACGCTATGTGGCCAAGGCTGAACGGAAGGGCAGAACCAAAGCCGAAGTTGACGAGATCATCTGCTGGATTACGGGGCATAGCGAGTCCAGCCTAGAACAAGTTCTGTCTGACAAAACGACGTTCAGGGAGTTCTTCGCGGAAGCACCACGCATGAACAAATATTGCACCCTTATCACCGGTGTTGTTTGTGGCGTCCGGGTGCAAGACATCCAAGAACCAACCATGCGGGAAATCCGCTATCTTGATAAACTTGTTGATGAGCTAGCCAAAGGTAAGCCCATGGCTAAGATTTTGCGCGGTAGTGCGTGACCAACGCCTAGCTTCGGCACTTCTCCTGATAGAATGAAGCCAGAAGCCATCAGGCTTGCCCCTGAGCCTTAGCAACGTCGGGATCGTCGAACTCGTGACTGCAAGTTTAGTCGGTCTCTTAACCACTCACAAAAGTGCATCTCCGATGTGTTCAGATCGCGAAAGTCCGGTGCCCGGCTTTCCGTCGATGGCAAATAGGCGGATTGGGTGATTAAAAATAAGCGGCACAGTGTAAAACTGGATGCGCTGGTTATTCTGCCGACATGTAGTTTCAAGCTGTGTTGTTGTTTAAAGATTGTGCAAACGGCGAGGGTATTGGTTCCCTGCACTTTCACAAGCAACATCCTCTTAGGAGGACGAGGCCTGACGATCATGCCCTTGTTCTGGTAAGTTGCAGGTTGAGACCAATTGAAGTGGATAATCTGGCACTAATGGCCTTTACCCTGCGTCAGCTTCAGTACTTCGTTGCCGTCTGCGAAGCAGGAACTGTGTCGGGTGCGGCGCACGCGATTTCTGTGTCGCAGTCAGCGGTAACAGACGCTATCAAGGACTTGGAAGAAGATTTAGGTGTCGCCCTTTTTGAGCGTCATCGCCGTGGGTTGTTCATCACCAATCGTGGACACCACTTTTACCGGCACGCAGCACGTATTCTAGGAAGCGTCTCCGATGCACGACGCAGCTTTGCCGACGAGACACAAGCATCTGGTGGCGCCTTGCATCTGGGTGTCACGTCCCTGGTGGCAGGGTACATCCTTTCCGATCTCCTGGCCCGCTACCGGCGCGCGCAACCCTCGGTTTCCGTGACAGCCATCGAGGATAACGGGGATTACCTCGAACATCTTCTCATCGGCGGTGAACTCGATGTTGCTGTCATGGTCATCGCCAACATGCGCGACCGCATCGCACTTCAGGCAGAGATATTCGAGACTTCTCCTTATCGTTTGTGGTTGCCATTGGGGCACCGCCTTGCCGGCGCCGAGATTATCGAGCTCTCCGATATCGCAAAAGAGCCGCTGATCATGCTGACCGTGGATGAAACGGAAGAATATACGGGCAAGCTCCTTTCAGCGTTCGGGGCTCGCCCCAAGGTTGCATTCCGAACCCGATCGGTAGAGGCGGTTCGCAGCCTCGTCGCCACCGGAGCAGGATTGGCAATCCTGCCTGACTTGATCTACCGGCCATGGTCGCTGGAAGGGGATCGTATCGAGAGCCGGGACGTCGCAGGAGCGCTTCCCGTGGTGCAAGTCGCAATGGTTTGGCGCAAGGGCTCGCAACTGCCTCGTCCGGCTCGGGACTTCATTGCCATGGGACAAGCCAATCATCCTCGTAGCCGTACCTGACGTGCTATCGGTTTTTCCGATAGGTCCAATCTAGACAATGCGTTTGCGAAACTTAACAAGGATCATAATCTCGTCACAAGGGAGCTTAGCGCTCCGCGCCCGCTCCCGAGCGCGATGGCCTTGCAGGGCCGTCGAAGGTTTTGGGGAATAGGGAGACTTCGATGAGATCGATACTGAGGACAGGTACGGCCCTCTCCATGGCTGTGTTGTTTGCCGGCCAGGTCACCGCGCAGGAAATGTTGCAGGCGCTTGGCGATGGAGAAGGCCAGGTCAGCATCGTTGCTTGGGCAGGCTATATCGAGCGTGGCGAGACCGATCCGGCCTATGACTGGGTCACCAGCTTCGAGGAGGAAAGTGGCTGCAAGGTCTCAGTCAAAACCGCCGCTACGTCCGATGAAATGGTCGCGTTGATGAACGAGGGCGGGTTTGATCTGGTCACCGCATCGGGTGACGCGTCCCTGCGCTTGATAGCGGGTGACCGTGTTCAGCCGATCAACACCGCTCTTATCCCGAGTTGGTCCACTATCGATCCTCGCCTTCAGGAATCCGCGTGGCATACCGTGGATGGCGTCCACTATGGAACCCCGTACGTCTGGGGTGCAAACGTTCTGATGTACAATACCGAAGTGTTCGGTGACACACCGCCAGCAAGCTGGAACGTGGTCTTTGAGAAAATGGACCTTCCCGATGGCCAGTCTAATGAAGGTCGCGTGCAAGCCTATGACGGCCCGATCTATGTGGCCGATGCTGCGCTTTACCTGATGACGCACAAGCCCGAACTTGGCATCAAGGATCCTTACGAACTCAATGAAGAGCAGTACGCCGCGGCGCTCGATCTGTTGCGAACGCAGCGGACCCTGGTTGGGCGGTATTGGCACGATGCCTTCATCCAGATGGATGATTTCACCAATGAAGGGGTTGTGGCGTCCAGTTCCTGGCCATTCATGGTCAATGTCCTTAAAGCCGGCGGAGCTCCGGTGGCGTCTACTTTCCCCGAAGAAGGTATCACCGGCTGGGCCGATACAACGATGCTGCATGTCGACAGCCCAAATCCAAACTGCGCCTATATGTGGATGGAGCATTCGCTGTCGCCCAAAGTGCAAGGCGACGTTTCGGCTTGGTTTGGAACAGTGCCATCTGTTCCCGCCGCTTGCACCGGCAATGAATTGCTGGGTGATACCGGCTGCGCCAACAATGGCTACGAGAACTTTGACGAAATCAAGTTCTGGCGCACGCCGACAGCCCAATGTTCCACTGGCGAGTGTGTGCCGTATTACCGCTGGGTCTCGGACTATGTCGGTGTCATAGGAGGGCGCTAGGCCCTTCAGGTAACCAGCTTCGCCTTTTCCTGCCTTGAGCAAACGGACAGCGGAACTTGCTCCGCTGTCCCAAGGATCAGTTGCCCTATGACCTCTGCTGTTTCCCTCAAGTCTTTGACACGCCGCTTCGGTGATGTTGTGGCGCTTGATCAGGTCGAACTGGACGTTCGCGAGGGCGAGTTCTTTGCCATGCTTGGACCCTCGGGATCAGGCAAGACGACCTGCTTGCGGGTAATTGCCGGGTTTGAGCAGCCGAGTGAAGGTGAAATCTCGATTTTTGGCACTCGGGCTGAGAACATCCCGCCCTACCGACGCAATGTGAACACCGTTTTCCAGGACTACGCGCTCTTTCCGCACCTCGATGTCCGCGACAATGTCGCCTATTCGCTGATGCTGCGCAAAGTTGAACGAAGCCAACGCTACGCTCAAGCTGAAGCGGCATTGGAAATGGTCAAGCTTGGAGGGTATGGGACGCGCCGCCCTGGGCAATTGTCCGGGGGTCAACGCCAACGAGTTGCGCTTGCACGAGCACTGATCAACAGGCCCAAGGTGTTGCTGTTGGACGAGCCGCTCGGTGCGCTCGACCTCAAGCTCCGCGAGCAGATGCAGGAAGAGCTAAAGAGCTTGCAAAGGCAGCTCGGCATTACCTTTATCTTTGTCACGCATGATCAAGGTGAAGCCATGTCCATGGCTGATCGCGTCGCTGTTTTCAACAGCGGCAAGATCATGCAGGTGGGCACGCCTCAGGATATCTACCTCAAGCCACGCTCCCGTTTTGTGGCAGACTTTGTCGGATCCTCGAACGTCCTGCCACCCGAGTTCGTCAGGGCTGTCAGTGACATGTCCTGTTGGGCCAGTGTAAGGCCGGAGGCCGTGACATTGACCCTTGGAGCAGGCGCACCGGCCTTCACCGGAACAGTTGTGTCACGAAACTATCTTGGTGCAGTGACGAGGGTAGCCGTTGAATGCGGCACCCAACGCATCCATGCAGTGCTTTCCTCGGGAACGGCGGTACCCCAAGAAGGGGCCACAGTGACGATAGGCTTTCCGCCTTCAGCACTGCACCAATTGGACGATGTCCAATGAGCGTCGTTACCAGATCCCCAGAAGTCCGGCATGTCGGCGTATTAGCCGGCTTGTCCGATCTGTTCTGGCGGCGCCCGAACCTGTTGCTCTTTGTGCTGCTCGCGCCACCGCTCCTATGGCTCGGTCTCATCTATGTCGGTTCGCTCGTGGCGTTATTGCTGCAGAGTTTCTACGCAATCGATGAGTTCTCCGGCCTCGTCGACTATGACGTTCTGACCCTCAAAACCTATGGCGAACTGTTCCGGCCGGCCAATCTCGACATCATTATTCGAACGGTTCTGATGGCGGGCATCGTTACCCTCGCTTCAGCAATCATCGCATTCCCAATCGCCTACATGGCGGCCCGCTATACCCGGGGCAAATGGAAGGCCTTGTTCTACCTAGCCGTAATGTTGCCCCTCTGGTCGAGCTATTTGGTCAAGATCTATGCCTGGAAGCTGATCCTCGCCAAGGAAGGTATCCTGAACTGGCTGGTCGAACGGCTCGGCCTAACTGGTGCCCTGGACGCCTATCTTGCGCTTCCGATTATTGGCGGCGGGTCCTTGTCCACCAGCTACACGGGCACCTTCCTGGTCTTTGTCTATGTCTGGATGCCGTTCATGATCCTGCCGACCCAGGCGGCTCTGGAGCGCGTACCGGTCAATCTCACCGATGCGTCCGCCGATCTGGGCGCCAGCCCCTGGCAGACATTCCGGCACGTGACCTTTCCGTTAGCCCTACCGGGAATCATTGCCGGCTCGATTTTTACCTTCTCTCTTACCCTGGGCGACTACATCATTCCCCAGATCGTCGGCTCCTCCAGGCTTTTCATCGGTCAGGCTGTTTACGCTCATCAGGGAACGGCCGGTAACATCCCGTTAGCCGCCGCCTTCTCAGTCGTGCCGATCATCATCATGGGTTTCTATCTTTGGATGGCCAAGCGCCGAGGAGCGTTTGATGCACTCTGATGCGCCGCGGGCACCTTGGCTATTGAAATTGGCCGCTGGGGCAGGACTGGCATTCATGATCGTGCCGCTGCTGCTGATCTTTGTTTATGCGTTTACCACCGAGGAACGCACCTATCAGTGGCCGCCGCCCGGGTTTACTCTCCAATGGTTCGGCGTGGCATGGGGTCGTGCCGACGTGTGGCAAGCGCTGACGCTATCGGTACAGGTTGCCAGCGTCTCCACTATCGTCGCTCTGGTCTTGGGGACATTGTGTGCTGCGGCTGTTTCAGGCAGCAAATTCTTCGGCAGAGAGGTTATTTCGCTCCTGGTCATTCTGCCCATCGCCCTACCAGGTATCATCACGGGCATAGCCTTGCGGTCCGCCTTTGGTATAACGGATATCCCTTTCTCGTTCTGGACCATCGTTATTGGGCACGCGACGTTCTGCGTAGTGACCGTTTATAACAATGCCGTAGCCCGCTTTCGGCGGACTTCCAATTCACTGATCGAAGCATCCATGGATCTGGGTGCTAACCAGTTCCAGACGTTCCGCTATGTTATCCTGCCCAATATCGGAACAGCGCTGCTCGCCGGGGGCATGCTGGCCTTTGCGCTTTCATTCGACGAAGTCATCGTAACCACGTTCACCGCAGGTCAACAGCAAACCTTGCCCATCTGGATGCTGGAGGAATTGGTTCGACCACGCCAGCGTCCAGTCACCAATGTGGTCGCGCTCGTTGTAGTGTTAGTGACCACACTCCCTATTCTGCTGGCCTTTTACCTAACCCGCGACGGCGACCGCATAGCTGGCAGCGGTAAATAACGAGGAGGAAATCTTGGATACACAAATGCTGATCGGCTCCGCCTTTGAAGCGGGAACCGAAACTGACGAGATTATCCTCAATCCCAAGAATGGAGCGGAAATCCTCCGCCTTCCCGAAGCGTCGCCAAGCCAGATCGATGCCGCTGTAAACGCAGCTAAAGCGGCATTTTCAGGGTGGTCGAGGACGACGCCCGGCCAGCGGTCAGGCTATTTGTTGCGGATCGCCGAGGCGATCGAGAAGGATGCCCAGGCTTATGCCGCGCTGGAGGCGCTCAACTGCGGCAAGCCTATTAATGCAGTGTTGAACGACGAGATTCCTGCCATTGTGGATTGCTACCGGTTCTTTGCGGGCGCGGTTCGATCCATGACTGGAACGATCTCCGGAGAATACCTGCCAGGGCATACGTCAATGATCCGCCGTGATCCGATCGGCGTTGTCGGCTCCATTGCACCTTGGAACTACCCGTTGATGATGATGGCTTGGAAGCTCGCTCCAGCAATCGCGGGTGGGAATACGGTCGTCTTCAAGCCGTCCGAGCAAACACCGCTAAGCGCCCTGAAAATGGTGAGAGCCATGGCAGAAATTCTGCCGGAGGGGGTTGTCAATCTTGTGCTTGGGCGCGGCGACACTGTGGGCAATGCGTTGATCAACCATCCCGGGGTCGACATGATTTCGATCACGGGTGACGTAGCCACGGGGAAGAAGGTGTTGCAGGCTGCCGCCAAGTCCGTGAAGCGAACCCATCTGGAACTAGGGGGCAAGGCGCCGGTCATCGTTTACGACGATGTGGACCTGGAAGCCGTTGTCTCCGGCCTTCGTGCATTCGGCTACTACAACGCAGGGCAGGACTGCACTGCGGCATGCCGCGTCTATGCCGGCGAGAAGATCTACGACAAGTTGGTGGCCGATCTCAGCTCTGCCGCTTCCACCATCAAACTGAATAACCCCGATGACACGCTCAATGAGATTGGCCCCCTGATCTCCCAGCGCCAGCGTGACCGGGTGTCGAGCTTTGTCGAACGTGCTGCCGAGCAATCTCATATTGAGATCACGGCAGGCGGTAAGGCTGCAGGTGAATCTGGCTTTTTCTTCCAACCCACCGTCATCGCGGGAGCGACGCAGCAGGACGAAATCGTTCGTCGAGAAGTTTTTGGCCCCGTGGTCTCGATCACGCGGTTCAAGGAACCCGAGGATGCCGTCACTTGGGCCAATGACAGTGACTATGGCCTGGCTTCATCGGTCTGGACCAAGGACATCAGCAAGGCCATGCAAACAGCTTCTAGACTGCGGTATGGTTGTACCTGGATCAACACACATTTTATGCTGGTCAACGAAATGCCTCATGGCGGGCTCAAGCAATCGGGCTATGGCAAGGACATGTCGTCCTACGCATTGGAAGATTATACGGCGGTGCGCCACGTCATGATCAACCATGGATAGGGCACGCCGACCGACCTTGTGAAAGGCGCTGTGTTCGCAAGATGGTTGGACCAATGCTGGGAGATGCAAAATTCTAGATCAAGGACTGCTAGCCTCGCTGTCTGACCCTGCCCTTTTGGTCGATGCTGCAAAAGTCGGCGATGGCTGGATGCATGAAGCCGGCGATGGCCGCCGGTTCGAGGTGACAAATCCTGCTACAGGCCAGGTAATCGCAACTCTGCCTGATCTCAGCCCTGCCGATGCGGCGGCTGCTATCGCATCGGCGGCAGCAGCCCAAAAGAACTGGGCGCGAAAGACAGCAAAGTTGCGTTCAGATGTGCTCAAGGCTTGGCACAAGCTTTGGATCGAGAGCGCCGACGACCTCGCCCGTATTCTGACGGCAGAACAAGGCAAGCCGCTGCCCGAGGCCACAGGCGAAATTCTCTATGGCGCAGCCTACCTCGAGTGGTTCGCTGAAGAAGCGCGCAGGATCTACGGGGATGTTATTCCCGCTTACACCGAAAACCTCAGGATCACGGTAATCAAGCAACCAGTAGGGGTCGTTGGAGCTATTACGCCCTGGAACTTTCCAAACGCCATGATTGCGAGAAAAGTGGCTCCGGCTCTCGCGGCAGGGTGTTCGATGGTAGCCAAGCCTGCAGCCGAAACGCCACTTTCGATGCTTGCAATCGCCAGGCTCGCCGAACGCGCGGGATTGCCGGACGGCTTGTTCTCCGTGATCACGACTACGGACAGCCGCGGGTTTGGATTGGAAATCTGCAACAATCCGACAGTGGCGAAGATCACCTTTACCGGGTCCACCGAAGTGGGCCGCGTCCTTATGCGACAAGGTGCCGATCAGATCAAGAAGTTGAGCCTAGAGCTTGGTGGCAATGCGCCCTTCATCGTCTTCGACGACGCAGACGTAGAGGCAGCGGTCGAGGGTGCGCTGGCAGCCAAGTTTCGCAATGCCGGGCAGACGTGTGTCTGCGCCAATCGCATCTATGTGCAATCCGCTGTGCACGATGCCTTTGTCGAGCAAATCGCGGCCCGCATCGAAGAACTTCGCGTCGGGAACGGCATGGACGCAGGGGTGCGGATCGGTCCACTGATCAATAAGGCAAGCGTCGACAAGATCAAGGAGCACTTGCAAGATGCTCTCGATAAGGGCGGAAAAGTTCTTGTGGGTGGGACGAGCAACGGAGCTGGGCCACTCTTTTTTGATGCGACGCTGCTCATAGGCGCGACAAAAGACATGCAACTAGCCCGCGAGGAAACCTTTGCGCCGCTTGCTCCTATTTTCAAGTTTGAAACGGTGGACGAAGTTATAGCGCTGGCCAACGACACCGAATTTGGGCTAGCAGCTTACTTCTATGCCCGGGACATGTCCCGCATCGTTAAAGTCGCCGAAGCCCTGCAAGTCGGCATGGTGGGGGTGAATACTGGCCTCATCTCGACAGAAGTCGCCCCCTTCGGGGGTGTGAAGCAGTCAGGAATAGGCAGGGAAGGCTCGAAGTACGGCATTGAGGATTACTTAGAAAAAAAATACATCTGCCTTGCTGGGGAGTTTAACTAAAGGCATTGTTACCGGAATGGTGGAGCTGAGCGGGATCGAACCGCTGACCTCGTCATTGCGAACGACGCGCTCTCCCAACTGAGCTACAGCCCCGTTCCGACCGGCTTGGTATGAACAAAATCAGGCCGATCGGCAAGAGGGATATGGCTAGACCAATCGGTGCTCAATAAGGCTCTTGGCGGTTGCCGCGGCGGCGTCACCGGCCGGGATCAAGGGCCGCCCGAGCCGCTCGCTGCCGCGCTTGCCGTCGATCAGCTTGGCCGTGGTCATTTCATGGATGTTGTCGCGTATGTCCTTGTCGAACAGGGCAACGCCCCGCAGCAGCCAAGTCGGTATTTCAGCTGTCGGAATACGGCGATCGGGGAAGCTGGGCTTCAGCTTTGCGCCGATCTGGGACATGCTGAGCGTTTCCACCGACCCTATGCAGCGTTGCCCGCCAGCGGCGGGATTGGTCATGGCGTCGACCTGCAGCGCTGCCACGTCGCGTACGTCGATCACGGACATGACGAGCTTGGGCACAGCCGGCATCTTGCCATCGATCAGCCGGCGCACAAGCGTGGCGGATGTGCCCGGATCTTCGTCCAGCAAGGGACCCAGGATGACGCCAGGGTTGATGACGGCCAGATCGTCGTGCCGTCCTGCCGCATCCATCAAGCGCCAGGCCTCCTGCTCAGCCAAGGTCTTGGACATGGGGTAGGCTGGGGTGGTCGGGCTATCCACATTGGTCCAGTCGCTTTCGGTGAAAGGGCGTGAATAATCGGCATGGCCATATTGGATAGCGGCAATAGACGAGGTCAGAACGATGCGTTCGACATCGCTGGCGAGAGCCGCCTCGATAGCGCGCCGCGTGCCGTCTACTGCGGGGCGGATCAATTCATCAGGGTCTTTTGGCGTTTCCAGAACGAAAGGCGATGCTGTGTGCTGGAGGAAGCGAACACCATCCATGGCCTCCCTCCAGCCTTTATCACCAAGAAGATCGAGCGCTACGAATTCAAGACGGCTGACATCAGCGCCTGCATTCTGGAGCGTAGTGCGCACCTTGTCAGCCTTGGACAAGTTGCGCACACTACCGCGAACGGTGTAGCCAGCCTGGAGCAATTGCAAGGCAACATGCCCGCCTAGAAAGCCAGAAATTCCGGTGAGCAAGACACGATCAGACATGGCATGGATCTCCACAAGATTGAACGATATATACGATAAACGTTCAAAATGTTCAAGATCGCTGCCCGCAGGAGCTTATGTGCCATGAACAAGCTAAGCGAGCGCCGTTACGACATCCTCCAAGCCGCACGCCGTTTGGTGCTGCGAAATGGGCTTCGGGGCACCACTATGGAAGCGATTGCACGCGAAGCGCACATCGCCAAGCCTACTCTTTACGCACAGTTCGCCGACAAGGACGCAATCTATGCGGCCATTGTTGACGAGATCACCGATGATCTGATCGCTGCGTTTGATGAGGGCCTAAAAAGCCAGGGTGACGTTGCCGAGCGCGTCGGGGAAGCCCTAGCTGGTCAGTTCAACGCACTTGCCAAGGCTCTGGACGGATCGCCCCATGCAGGCGAACTGATGAGCGAGCATAAGCGCGCGGGCGCGAAATTCCGCGAAAAGGATGAATATGCTTCAGCCAGCATCGTTGCGGCGCTGCATGAGGCGGCTGTTCCTCAGGCACAGGAGATGGCCCGCCTCATCATGGCGGCGGCTTATGGCATTGCGCTCAAGACCGGCGACGATACGGCCAGGAGCAGCGGCATCAAGCTGATGTGCCGCCACATGATCGAGGGTGCACTCAGGTCATGATGACTAGTGCGGCTCCTTGGCAGCGGCAACGCCGAGCAGCCAATAGCCGGCAGCCTTGACGTATTCGGTGTGGAAGCCGCGTTGCTCGGTCAGATGGGCACGGACCCTCTTGCTCATCGCGCTTTCACCAGCGACATAGGCGTAAGCTGTGCCTGGGAAAAACGTATGTTTCTCGACAGCTTCCAGCAACAGATCCGTTGTTCCGGCAGGTTGGCCATTGCGGTGGCAATAGATGAGATCAAGATCGGCTTGAGTTTGGAAGCGCTGCTCTTCCCAGGCGTCCTCGACCTCGATGATAGCGACGATCTTGGCGCCTTGCGGCAGTTCCTCAATTCGCCGGCCTAGGGCGGGCAGGGCTGTCTCGTCGCCGACCAGCAGGTACCAGTCGAAGGTGGTTGGCACGACGAGCGAGCCACGCGGCCCACCGATCACGAGCTTCTGGCCGATCGTGGCTTGCGCAGCCCAGCTTGATGCCGGGCCATCACCGTGCAGCACGAAGTCCAGCTCCAGCGTGCCTTTCGCAAGGTCCCAATAGCGCGGTGTGTAGTCGCGCATCTCCGGCTTTTCACCCTGGGCAAAGTCTGCGCCACGTTCACCGATAGGCGCCAGCTTAGGCTCGACGCCTTGGGGAAAAAGAACGCCTTAATGTGGTCGGCGTGCCCGAGAGAGGCAAAGCCTGCCAAATCACCCTGAAGCGAAATGCGGCGCATGCGCGGTGTGATGTCGGCGACACCGGTGACTTCAAGCAGGCGCATGCGCGTCTCGTGGCGGATGCGAATGGGTGCGCGGGGATCGGTGAGTTCAGACATGGAATATTCCTGATGAATTCTATCAGGATTTAGTGCGGCCCAGATTGGTTCGCAAGTTACCGCTTGGTAAGCCGCCTTACGCTAGAGCAGGCCAAACATCTTGTCCTGCTCCTGCCGCAGTGCAAAGAGGCGGGTTGACTGGTCCGGCTGGCTGTTGGCGGCAGTCAGCAGTTCGCCTTTTCTAACCGGCGCCGTAACCTTGCCGCCTTCCAGAAGACCTACGGGCACTGCCTTGGCGGCGCGGCTGTCGGCAATGGTCATCGTATAGGAGCGGTAGCAGGTTTCCCCGATCGCATCGTAGGTTTCGCCCACGGCCAAATCGCGCTTGGCGACTGCACACACCTCGGCCACGGGCTGGGGCAGGGGCACCATGTCGGGCTTGCCATAGAGCATGATGCGCGCGCAGGTCAGCGGCACTTCAAGGCTCGTCAGATGATAGGGCCGGAAGAAACTGTAATAGGGACCATGACCGATATGAAGGTCATCCATCCGCTCGATGATGCGGGGGTGTTCGGCCTTGACGATGACGAACACGCCGGGTGCCACGCCCTTGCCGACCGTATAGTCAACCACGCCCATCTTGTTGAGGATGCCGCCATCGGCCCGGGGGATCAGCACCTTGGCCATGTCGTCCCGATCAGCTTTTGGTCCATGCATGCCCGGCACGTCGGGGATGAGCCCCGTGGCGTTGGCAATGGCGCACATTTCCACGGCCGTTTTCGAGCCGTCGACGAACTCAACAAGCATGCGCGGGTTCATGTTCCGGCGCGTCGCTTCGTCGCGGTATTGATCCGGAATGGCATCGTGGCGAAGCGGATTGTTCTTGCCCTTGCCCGCGGCGACAATCGGCAGACCAAGCGCTGAAACGAATTCGATCAGCTCCATGCACGAGCTTGGCTCGTCGCCGGCACCAACCGAGTAAACCACGCCCAGTCTGTCGGCCTGTGCCTTCAGATACGGCCCGATCGTCACGTCGGCTTCGACGTTCATCATCACTAGATGCTTGCCATGCTCCATGGCGAGCAAATCGTAATCCGCAGCCACGCCGGGCTTCCCCGTGGCGTCGATGACAACGTCGAGATTGGGCGTGGTGACCAGCGTTTCGGCCGAGGTTATGGCGATCTTTCCAGCTTCGATAGCGGCCAGCGCCTGGGCCGGACTATCGGCCGTCTTGCCCTTGCTGTCATTGCCATAGGCGATAGTCATGGCCTCGAGCGCCGTATGCGGGCGCCGGGTCGCAATGGCGGACATCTCGATGCCAGCCATGAGCGACATTTGCGTGACGAGATCGGTTCCCATCTCGCCAGAACCGATCACCCCGACCCGGATCGGCTTGCCCGTTGCGGCGCGGGCGGCGAGGTCGCGGGCGAGCCCCGTCAGGGCGATCTGTGTGGTCATATCATGTCTCAACTGAATTTAGGGTCCTGCCTACCCTTGGCCGATTGCCGTGCGCAAGCAAAACTATCGATGCTGTTACGCCCTATGTGGGTGCCTTGGTTCAGCGTTGTTGGACGCGGCTTAGCCCGAAATCCGCCCGCTCCTGCAATTGGCCAAGCCAAGCTGTGCCGAACTTAGCACTTCTTAAACCGTTCCCGTGGAAACTGCGGAACGGAGAAGGACTCCGGGAGCATCTATTCGTCATGGTCAGCAACGCCAAGCAATCCATCGCTTTGCCTGCAATCATCGATCTTGATTCTCTTGACGGAATCCGGGACGGATTGATCGACGCGATCGAAGAAGGTCCGGTCAAGGTCGATGCGAGCGCCGTCGAGCGTGTGTCGACCAACGCGTTGATGATGCTGATCAGCGCCGCAGAGACAGCCCGCAAGAACCAATACGACTTTGCCATCGAGCAGCCGAGCGCGACAATGATGACCGCGATCGAGCGACTGGGCCTGGGAGCCCAGTTTTCCGGAATGATGAGAGGATGACGACTTTGCGGGTTCTGACGGTGGACGATTCAAGAACAATCCTGGCCATGCTGCACCACACGCTCAGCAATGCCGGGTTCGAAGTGCTGCAGGCCGAGGACGGCCAGCAGGGCTTGGATGTTCTTAAGAGCCAGGATGTGGATGTGGTGATTACCGACATCAACATGCCGGTAATGGACGGCATCGAGTTCATCAAGAACGTGCGCGCCAGTGGGCAATATCAGAGCCTGCCGATCCTGATCCTTACCACCGAAACCTCGCAGGACAAGCGCGATCAGGGCAAGGCGGCGGGCGGTACGGGCTGGATCGTCAAGCCGTTCGATCCGGAAAAGCTGATCTCCGTCATCCATCGCGTCGTTCACTAAATCACGACCACACCCAGAAGGGTTGGATAGGCCTGTTATGAGCGATCTGGACGACTTCAAAGCCACCTATTTCGACGAGTGTTCCGAGCTCCTGACCGAGCTTGAAGAGCAGTTTGCCGCTATCGAGGCGGGTGAGCGCGATGCTGATCGTCTGAACGCGGTGTTCCGCGCTATCCATTCGATAAAAGGTGGCGCCGGCGCGTTCGGGTTTTCGGCCCTGGTCGGCTTTGCCCATGCCTACGAGACCTTGCTTGATTACGTCCGGGATGGCCGTATCGAGTTGAGCGACGACGTCGTCGTGCTCTGCATTCGCGCCAACGATATTGTCGCCGATCACGTCAAGGCCGCGCAGACCGGCGTTGCTTTGCCCGCCGAATACGGTCTGGACGAAAAGGCCCGGTTCGATGCCTTGGCGCGTGGTGAATCCATTGCCAGCGAGGATGATGTTGGCGGCGAGCCGATGGACGAGTTCGATCTCGATTTCACGCCCGTTATGGTCAATCTCGATGCTGTCGATGACGCAGTCGAGCCCGACACCTTCGACATAGCGCCGATGCAGGTGGAAGCCGGGCATTGGGAAATCCGCTTTACGCCTTATCGCGCACTTTATGCCCGTGCCAACGATCCTTTGCTTTTATTCCGCGAATTGGCGGCCTTGGGCGAAATGCATGTGCGTGCCTTGCTTGCCGATATCCCGCAGCTTTCCGAATTCGAGCCCTTTGCGGTTTATTGCTCTTGGGAAATCACACTGGTTAGCCCGACGCTGACGGAAGCCGCCATCCGCGAAGTGTTCGAATTTGTGGATGGGGATTGCGATATCTCGATCGTGCAGGTGGGTGCCGCACTGGATATCCCAAGCGCTGTCAGTGCGCCGATCATCATCATGGATGCTGAAACTGCGCGCCTTCATACCGAGGAGCAGGACCTGCTGGCTTTGGCTGACGATGAGGTCAGCGAATTGCTCAGCTTCACGGCTGAGCCGATTGCCCCAGCTGCCAGCAAGCAAGACAATTTCGAAGCGCCACCGGCACTCAGCTTTGCCGAGTTGGCCGAGACCATCCAGCCCAAACCTGCCCTAGTCCGCGAAGAACCGGTTGCAGCCGCAAAGCTGGCAACTGCCACACCTGCCGCCGACAGCGAAGAGAGCAGCGGCCGCAGCGTCGGCGTGCAGTCGATCCGCGTCGATCTCGACAAGGTCGACCGCGTCGTCAACATGGTGGGCGAATTGGTGATCACTCAGTCCATGCTGACCCAGCAAATGGATGAGACCCTGCGCGCCCGTTACACCGAACTGGTGCGTGGGCTTGAGGTTCTCGCCCAGACTACCCGTGGTCTGCAGGATTCGGTGATGGCGATCCGCGCACAGCCGGTCAAATCCGTGTTCTCGCGCATGCCGCGCCTGGTGCGTGAACTGGCCAACAAGACGGGCAAGAAGATCAAGCTCGAAACCATCGGCGAGAACACCGAAATCGACAAGACGGTGATCGAGCAACTCAGCGATCCGCTGACCCACATGATCCGCAACTCGGCCGACCATGGCATCGAAACGCCCGAAAAGCGCCTCGCGCGTGGCAAGGGCGATACTGGCACGATCCGCCTTTCAGCCGAGCAGGCAGGTGGCAATATCCTGATCATCGTCGAGGACGATGGCGCCGGCATCAATCGCGAGCGCGTGCTGCAGGTCGCCCGTGACAAGGGCGTCGTTGCGCCCGACGTTAACCCGACCGACGAGCAGATCGACCAGTTGATCTTTGCCCCAGGCTTCTCGACGGCGGAAGCCCTCAGCGACATTTCCGGCCGCGGCGTGGGCATGGACGTGGTCCTTTCCAACATCAAGAAGATCGGCGGCTCGGTGCATGTCCGCTCCTGGACGGGCAAGGGCACGCGCATGACCCTGCGCCTGCCGCTGACGCTGGCCGTGCTCGACGTCATGCTGGTCAAGGTCGGCGAAAGCCCGTACGTGGTGCCGCTCTCCTCGATCGTTGAAACCATCCAGTGCTCGCGCGCCAGCTTCGAGCGCGTCCCGAGCGGGGAACGCGTGCTGCAGGTGCGCGGCGAATATGTGCAGGTCATCGACCTGGCGCAGCGCTTCAACATGAGCGGCGGCTCGGCCCATGACGACCGGTTCGTCGTCTTGTGCGAAGCCGAGGGCAGCCACAAGGTCGCGCTGATCGTCGACGACATCATCGGCCAGCAGCAGGTCGTCATCAAATCGCTCGAAGAGAATTTCGAACGGGTCGAGGGTATTGCCGGCGGCACGATCCTGGGCGACGGCAATGTCGCTTTGATCGTCGACGTGCAGGGCCTCAAGACCGCAATAGTCCACAAGAATGCAGCTTAGCCGCTGAGTAATGCGTAGCCGTCCAGAACAGGCGGCAGAAAGGCAAGAGAAATGGAAGCGCTGGGTTTGCGCGACGACATGGGCGACAAGTCGGCAATCGCCGCCCACAATTCCCTGCAACTGATCGCGTTTTCGATCGGCGAGCAGACCTACGGGGTCGAGATCACCACCGTGCGCGAGATCCGCGCATGGAACGGGGCGACGCCGCTGCCGAACACGCGTGAATTCGTGCGTGGCGTCATCAATCTGCGCGGCACGATCGTGCCGATCTTTGATCTGCGCGCCCGCTTCGGCGATGGCCAGACCTCACCAACCAAGAACCACGTCGTCGTGGTGATGAGCGTCGGCGATAAATGGGTCGGCATCCTGGTCGATGCGGTCTCGGATATCCTCACGGTGTCTCGCGACGACATCCACAACGTGCCAGAAGGCAACTCAATCGATACCGAACTGCTCAACGGCATCGTCACCCATGAAAGCCGCATGGTGGGGCTGATCGATCTACACGCCGTCGTCAGCGGCGCCAAGGTCGACGCCTAATCTATCTTGATCAGTTTCATGCGAGGGGGCGCTCCGGCGCCCTTTTTGTTTTCAAACGGCTTGCGTGCCGGTCGCCTATGGCAAGCAAATCGGCTAGCCTGTGAGTCGGCGTCGCCCATGCCTCCCCCCTCCATCGGGAAAGTAGACCACCTGCAGGGCTTGTTGATCATCGAACCCATTGTTCGAGCAAAGGCATAAGGAGGGATTGCTGCTGTTGCTCGCAAATGGAGGTTCATGATGAAACTAACCGCGCCCATTTACCGGCTCAAGCGCAACGCCAAGCAGCTTGCGCGACAAGATAACATTCCGCTCGTTGGAGCACTCGACCGTATCGCCGCTGATGAAGGCTACAGCAGTTGGAGCCTGCTCGCTGCCCATTATGCCAAGGCCTCCCCGGCGGCAAAACTCTATGGCAGGCTTGATCCCGGCGATCTGATGCTGATCGGCGCCCGCCCCGGTCAGGGCAAGACTATGCTGGCGCTGGAACTTGCGGTTCAAGCAGCCAAGTCCGGGCGGCAGAGTGCATTCTTTACGCTCGAATACACCGAGCAGGATGTCCGCCACAGATTGGGTGAACTCGGTTTTGATTATGATGGTTTGCGCGGCCACCTGGCCTTGGATTTCTCAGACGCCATTTGTGCTGATCATATTATAGCCAAGATGCAAGGGTCGCCGGAGGGCACGCTGATCGTCGTCGATTACCTGCAATTGCTTGATCAGCGGCGCGAATTTGCGCCTTTGGCCGAACAGCTACAAAGCCTTCGGTCCTTCGCAACTAGTCGGGGTGTCGTGATCGTCTGCATTGCGCAAATCCAGCGCGCCTTTGATCCGGCCGAGAAGTCGGCTCCGGAATTGAGCGACGTCCGGCTGCCTAATCCGGTTGATCTGGCGCTCTTTAACAAGACATGTTTCCTGCACGACGGCGTCGTTGCGTTCCAAAGCGCCGATTGACCCGCAATCAACACGTCGAGGCGCCCATGTGGCGCCTTGATCCGGTCCTCGCAGATTGGATCAGAACAGCTCCGCGTCGCCGTGGCTTTGGTGAGCGGCAATGCCGGAGAGCGCTGGAACGCGCAGTTCGTCCAGTGTCAGGCTAGCCCAGATTTCATCGTAGACGCTGTCGGGGGCCGTGGGCGGCAGCAGGGCAAACTGGCGCACGGCAAGCGCCATGTTATGGCAGCGCTGCTCGATACGATCCTGGCCTTGCAGGGCAGTGATGATCATCTGAACGGCGTGCCGGACCGAAGCGTCCTTGTTGAGGTGGCTATCAGCCAGAACCTCCAGTGCCTCGGTGATGCCTTCTAGCATCGACGCCGTTTGGCGTGCCGTCTCATCGAGTTCTCTCGCGAGTTTTTGCAGTGACATTCAAAATACTTCCTAGCCCCTGTAGTCGACACTAGCGCGCATTTCCTAAAGCAGTCTTTGCAATTGCATCTCATGCCCGGTGCTCTGGTGGCATAGTTAGCGATTGGCTAACGAGTTTGCCTTTAGGATCAAACCACGGCCCTACTTGGATTTATTGCATTCGATGGCACTGCCCAATTCATTACCACCCGAGTTCGATCGTGGGGTGGTCACAACGGTTCATCAGGGCGACTGCCATGTGTCAGACGCTGTCGATCTGACCTATTCGACCGTGTTGGGATCGTGCATTTCGGCTTGCGTGCGTGACCGGGTGGCAAATATCGGCGGCATGAACCATTTTCTTTTGGCCGAGCAATCAGGCTCCGCCAAGGATCGCTATGGTGCCTCGGCACGCTATGGCGCCTTTGCCATGGAGCAGTTGATCAACAAGGTCCTGAGCCGTGGCACGGGCCGCAAGTCCAACCTCGAGATCAAAATCTTCGGTGGCGGCAAGATCAACTCCGCGCTGGACGATGTCGGCGCCAAGAACATCGAGTTCATCCGCCAATTTCTGGCTGATGAAGGCTATGTCGCCACCAGCGAAGACCTTGGCGGCAGCTATGCGCGGCGCGTGCTGTTCAAGCCGCATTCCGGACGGGCGTTCGTGAAGCGCCTCGATAGCGACATGGGCGCCAACGTGGCCCGTGAGGAAATTGCCTTGGCCAAGCGACGCGTCGTGGTGCCGGCGCCAGCCGACGACATCGAATTGTTCTAATCGTCACCTCTACAAACAACTCAAGCCCAGCTTTGTCAGAGCTTGGCATCAAGCTGTTCGTCATCGGCACAAGTTCTTCGGCCTCAGCCAATTATGGTGAGCAAAGTCTTACACTTACCGGTCAGCCTATAGAGTTGATTAACCATTCCTGGGTTAGGTTTAGCTTATGGCCAATTCTTTGCGGACCCCTGGATCAACGGCACCATGCCCAATCTGCGCCTAGCGCTGATCGTTTCGGCAGTCTGGCTGACCGCTTGTGTGCTGACGGGCGGGCTGGCGGTTATGCTTGGACAGGGCTCGGTCTGGCTCGGCGTGGCCGTGCTGCTCCCTGTCCTTACGGTTCTGCTAACGCTTATAATCGCCGTGCTGGCTGACCAGCGCGAAGCGCGCAAGCTCACGGCACTGGCCCTCGCCGCCGGTCTGAGTGAAACGCCGGGCGAAACCATGAGCATGGGTGCCATCGTAACTCGGCTAGGCCGGCGTATCGAACGCGCGCAGCACTTCAAGAATGCTGTCAGCGTCATGCAGCATCCTTTGGTAATTGCGGACGACCAGGGTGTGATCGTTGCAGTCAGCGCCGGCATTGCGCCACTGGTGCAATCAGCGCTGGAAGGCGCCAGTCTCGATGCACTGTTTGGCGAGGGCTATTCGACTGCCGGCGGGGGGCCCCCCGAACAGTCCATGGTCATGCTCGATGATCGCCGGTTCGAGGTGCGGCGGCGTTCCATCGCCGCCAATCGCTATTTGCTGGAGTTCGTTCCAGCTGGCACCTTCATCGAGGACGATGATCTCGACGCCTTCGCCGGTGCACTGGCAAGCGGGCATACGAGCTTCCGCTTCGAAACGCAGGCCACCGCGCGTAACGAGGCGCTGCTGGCGCTCAACGGCGCCATGGCTGCCATTGATGCAGGGCTCAACCAGCTTGATCGCGTTGCTGCAGGTCATGACGAGTTGCATGACGCGTTGGATGGCCCCCTGAGCGGGGTTGCCCGGCGCCTCAACGATTTTGCCGGAGCAGTGCTCGACCAAGTGGCAGAAGAACAGGAACTCCGCAAGAAACTCGAGGCACGCCTGGGTGCCATAGGTGCGCTGGTGCAGGGCTTTGAAGCACGCATTGCGCAGGTGGGGGCGCAAAGTGCCGCCAACCAGGACGATGCGGCAAGTACCGGCCGGGCGTTGGCGCTGGGTACGGCTTGGCTCAAGCAAACGCTGGCCCAAGGCCGCGATGCCAAGAACCTTGCCGGTGCTGCCGAAATGGCCGTGCGCCGCACCCATGCCGTCGCTGGCGAGGTCGATCAGATGACGCGGGAAGTCGACCAGATGGTGCAATCCATCGAGGACGTGTCCTTCCGCACCAATCTGCTGGCGCTCAACGCTGCGGTGGAAGCTGCCCGTGCTGGCGAGAAGGGTGCCGGCTTTGCCGTAGTTGCCGACGAGGTCCGTCAATTGGCGCAATTGACCAATCGCTCGGCACGGGAAATCCGCGCTGTTGTCAGCCGCGGCCGGGCACAGGCGGAAACCGGCCTTGCCGAAGCGCAGAGCTTGCAAAAAATGATTGGGGAGCTCGACGCTTATTTACGTAATCTAAGCAATGACAGCGACACTATCGCCGCAGCGCTGGATGAAGGCGAGCTTGCCATGCGCCGGCTGGCCGAACGGATGGCACTGCTTGGCGAAGCGGCACAACCGGCATCAAGGCCGGAGCGGCGGGCTAGCGCCTGAACGAGCTTCCGCTTTCGGCGGTTCGGGGCAATTGGGGTGCGCCAGCAATGGAACACGCAGAAATCTCACTCAGCGACCGCGAGTTTTCGCGTATCAAATCGCGTGTCTACCAAGTTGCCGGCATTTCGCTCAGCGACGCCAAGCGCACATTGGTTATCTCCCGCCTGAGCAAGATCGTGCGCAGCCTCGAGCTCACAAGCTTTGACGCCTATATCGATTACCTCGAGCGCGGCGGTTCGCCCGCGGACGGCCAGGATTTCGTCAACGCCCTCACAACCAATTTGACGCGGTTCTACCGCGAGGACCACCACTTCGCGCATCTGCGCAGCTATGTCGCGAGCCTAATCGCCGAACAGCCGCGCGGCAGCCGGCTGCGCATCTGGTCGGCCGGTTGCTCCACCGGTCAGGAGCCCTACACGATCGGCATGGATTTGCTGACGGCGCTCCCCGAGCTCAAGCGCTGGGATCTCAAGATTCTTGCGACCGATATCGACACGGCCGTGATCGCCAAGGCAGCGCTGGGTGTTTACCCCGAAAGCGAGTTGGCGGGCCTATCCGCCGAGCGCATGCGGCCTTTCACAAAATCAAGCGATGGTACGGTGCGGGTCCCCGAGGCGGTCCGCCAGATGGTCTCATTCAAGCCGCTCAACCTCATCGGCCCTTGGCCCATGAAAGGGCCCTTCGACGCAATCTTCTGCCGCAACGTCGCCATTTATTTCGACAAGCCGACCCAGGGCGAGGTTTTCGGCCGCTTCAGCAAGATGCTGGCGCCACAAGGCTTCCTTTATATCGGGCACTCTGAAAACCTCGGCTCGGGCGGCGACGGTTTCCGCCTTGTCGGCAAGACGATCTACCAATCCAAAGCAATGACCAGCAAACGAGAAGCAGCATGAGTATCAAGGTCCTCGTCGTCGATGATTCGGCGCTGATCCGGGAGGTGCTGACCCGCATGCTGGTACGCGATGGCGATATCCAGGTGGTAGGCACGGCGACCGATCCGATCGAAGCGCGCGAGAAGATCAAGACGCTCAACCCCGATGTGGTGACGCTTGATATCGAAATGCCCAACATGAATGGGCTGCAATTTCTCGACAAGCTGATGCGCCTGCGGCCAACGCCGGTCATCATGGTGTCGACCCTGACCAAGAAGGGCGCAAGCGAAACGCTATTGGCACTTGAACTGGGTGCCGTCGACTTCGTCGCCAAGCCAGGTGCGGACCTTGAAGGGGGTATCGAGACCTTTGGCGCGGGCCTGCGAGACAAGATTCGGGCTGCGGCGAAGTCCGACGTGCGTGGCCGCTCGGCCGGCCGCGCCGAGCCGCCCAAGATTGCCCTCAAGACGGCAGCAGGCCCGGGCGGTGCGCTCATTGCTATTGGCGCATCGACAGGTGGCGTAGAGGCAATCCGCACTGTCTTGACCCAAATGCCGGTCGATTGCCCCCCGATTGTCATCGCCCAACACATGCCTGCCGGCTTTACGGCGCGCTTTGCGGCACGGCTTGATGAACTATGCGATCTCAAGGTTGTCGAAGCCGAAGATCGCATGGTGCTTCTGCCGGGCCATGCCTATGTAGCGCGCGGCGATCACCATTTGCGCGTCGAGCGCACCTCGGGCCAGCTCAAGTGCAAGCTCTCCCAGGATGAACTGGCCTCCGGGCACCGCCCAAGCGTCGATGTGCTGTTTGAGTCCGTTGCCAATGTCGTGGGACCGCTCGCTGTTGGCGCCATCCTTACCGGCATGGGCCGGGACGGTGCGCGTGGGCTCAAGCTCATGCGTGACAAGGGCGCTTACACGGTCGGCCAAAGCCAGGCTTCGGCGCTGGTCTATGGCATGCCGCGCGTTGCCTTCGAAGAGGGTGCGGTGATCGAGCAGGCGCCGGTCGAGGCGATCGCGGGCCGTCTCGCCAACGCCCTTGTGCGGATCAGGTCGGCGGCGTGAGCACCAGCATCTGCCAAGACAACAAGCGTGATTGAGAGAATTTAAACGCTTGTTGCCTAGTGTTTCATATTCATGCGGGTTGGCCCGCCCCTGACGCAAACAAGGTAAAAGACCATGCCAAAAGCCAGTGCTGTCAGCGTTCTGATCGTTGATGACCAGCAGTCGATGCGTGGCATTTGTAAGTACATTCTGACCCAGTTGGGCTTTAAGGATATCATCGAAGCCAAGAGCGGCCGCGATGCTCTGGGCAAGCTCGAAAAGAGCAATGTCGACCTGATCATTTCCGATTGGAACATGGAAGATATCGACGGCCTGACCCTGCTCAAGGTGATCCGCAAGCATCCGCGTACCCAGGCCATGCCCTTTATCATGGCGACCGGCCGCTCGGATAAAGAACAGGTCAAGGAAGCCATTTCGTTCGGTGTCAACAACTACATCATCAAGCCGTTCGATGCTTCCACCATGAAGAAGCGTATCGAGGCCGTGATTGGCGCGCTGAGCTAAACCCTCCGAACATCCGCAATCGAGAGCCACCCGGATGGGTGGCTTTTTTGTTTCTGCTTAGATTTTGGGCAGATACCTTAACCCGTAAGGCGCGGTTAAGGGTCGATGTGTATCGTTTCCATGAATTCCACGCCGCGGCGAAACGGGCTGCGTGGAAGACGGGTGGAGAAGTTATATGAGATTTTTGCCGCGGCTCAAGATTGCGCAAAAACTGCCATTGGCCCTTGTGGGTTCGGCGCTGGTCGTAAGTGCAGGCGTCGGTATCGCCAGCTATTTTATCGGGCTGCAGACCGTGCAAGATCAGCGCGATGCTGCCATGCAGGCAGCGCTGCAAACATCGGTTTCCGCAGTCGAGAATTTCTACCGCACGGTTGAAGTCGACCTTCGGCTATTTGCCCAGCGCTCGGACACGGCTGGTGCCCTCAAGAACATGACCCGCACCTTCAACGAGATGCGCATGGGTGTCGGCGACGGGACCAAGGCTTTGTTCCAAGCCGCCTACGTCGATAGCAATCCCAATCCGGAAGCGGGCTGGGAGCTCAATGACTCAGCCGGTAAGGCCGGCGGCTACGACAGCCAGCACAAGCGTTTTCATCCAGGCCTGCGTGCCCTGCTGCTCGAGCGCGGCTACACCGACCTTTACTTGATCAATCCCGAGGGCGAAATTGTCTATTCGGCTGCCAAGCGGGCTGACTTTGCCGGCAACGTCTTGACCGATCCGTCCCTGTCCGGCACCGGCCTTGCCAGCGTGTTCAACGCCACCAAGGACGCCGTCGCCGGCACGACCGGCTTTGCCGATTATGCCGCTTATGGCCCGCGCGGCAATCTGCCGACAAGCTTCATGGCCATTCCCGTGTTCGACGAGGAAACGCCGATGGGCGTCTTGGCAGTCGCCGTGACATCTAGCTCGGTTGGCGCGCAATTGACCGAGATCTCTGGCTTGGGTGAAGGCGGCGAGGCGCTCCTGGTGGGAAGCGATGGTTTGCTGCGCCTCGATTCTGGCTATACCGATGGCGACGATACGTTGGTTACAGCACTCAATTCTCCCCTTGTGGCGCAGGCCGCCGCAGGAACACCCGGCCAGGGCCGTATCACCGACTATCGCGGTACGCCCATGGTCATCGCTACGCGAGGCGTATCGGTTCAGGGCATTGATTGGGCGATTGTGGCCGCGCAGCCGGAAAGCACGGCCATGGCGCCGATCGTTGAAATGCGCAACACCATGCTCGTCGTAGGCGGCGTGCTCCTGGCGCTGGCAGCCCTTGGTGGCCTGCTTGTTTCGCGCTCGATCAGCAAGCCCTTGTCGCGTCTCACCATTACCATGGACGAACTGGCCAATGGCGAACTGGACCTGCGAGTTGCCGGTCAGGCTCGAGCCGACGAAATTGGTGCGATGGCGCGGGCAGTGGAAGTGTTCCGCGAGAACGCCGTCCGCATAGCCCAGATGACCGAAGCCGAGGCCGCCCAGATCATCCGCAATCAAGCAGAGCGTGCTGCCATGATGCAGGATTTGCAGCGCGCCTTTGGCGCAGTGGTTGATGCGGCGATCGAAGGCGATTTTACCCGGCGGGTCGATGCCAAATTTCCCGATGATGAACTTAACCGGCTGGCCCGTTCCGTTAATGCGCTGGTCGAAACAGTTGACCGGGGCTTGGATGAAACCGGCTCGGTTCTAGCCTCCCTAGCCGATACCGACCTGACGCGGCGCATGGAAGGCAGCTATTCGGGCGCTTTCGCCAAGCTCAAGGCCAACACCAATGCGGTCGCGGACAAGCTGACCGACATCGTCGGCCAGCTCAAGGACACTTCGGTCCAGCTCAAAACGGCTACGAGCGAGATTCTTGCCGGGGCCAATGATCTCTCCGAGCGCACCACCAAACAGGCCGCGACCATCGAGGAAACCTCGGCGGCCATGGAGCAGCTTGCGGCGACCGTCATGCAGAATGCCCAGCGTGCCCAGGAGGCGAGCAAAGCCGCGGCCGGCGTCAGCCAGACGGCAGAGGAGGGCGGCCAGATCATGCATCAGGCCACCGAAGCCATGGAGCGCATCACCCAATCATCCGGCAAAATTTCCAACATCATCGGCCTCATCGACGACATTGCCTTCCAAACGAACCTTCTTGCGCTCAATGCGTCCGTCGAGGCGGCGCGCGCCGGTGATGCCGGCAAGGGCTTTGCGGTGGTTGCCGTCGAAGTGCGGCGTCTCGCTCAATCCGCCGCTAGCGCCTCGGCGGACGTCAAGCTCCTGATCGAACAATCGGCTGGCGAAGTGCGCAGCGGCTCGAAACTGGTGATGGACGCAGCGTCCAAGCTGGGCACCATGGTGGCAGCCGCCCGTTCATCCAACGACGCCATGACCGGCATTGCTCGTGAAAGCCGCGAGCAGGCGGGCTCGATCGACGAGGTCAATACAGCCGTGCGCACCATGGACGAAATGACCCAGCACAATGCAGCCCTGGTCGAAGAGATCAATGCCGCGATCGAGCAGACCGAGGCCCAGGCCAGCGAGCTCGACCGGATCGTCGATATCTTCTCGACCGGTGCCACAGCTCCGGTCATGCAGCATGCACCCGCGCCGCCCACTGGCGCCCGCGGTCTTCAGAATAGGCTTAAGACCGCAGCACGCTCCTACCTCAGCCACGGCAACGCCGCAGTTAAAACCGACTGGAGCGAGTTCTAACCTCCTCTCGAACTATCAGTTCTTCAGGGCGCCTCTGGGCGCCCTTTGCGCTTACCCGCATCGCCAAATGTGGAGAACGATCGATTAACGGCTATGCGGTAAATTCTCCCTAATTGATTTGAACCACCAGCGATCGGCGCTGCAGTTCCGGGGGAATCTAATGCGTAAGCTCGGCCGTATCCTAGGCAATATCCGCATGACGACGATGATCGCCGCGCTTGTGGTCGTCTCGATCATTGGCTCGATCGCAGCGGTATCCGGCGCGATCTACATGAATTTGCGTAGTCAATCGATCGCTGGCAGCCAGGTACAGCAGCAAACTAATGTTGGCGTTGCTGCAACCATATTGGAGCGTCGCATCTCCGGCTCCGTGCTGAACTGGACGCCGGAAGGCACCATCGCCACCTTCCAGAGCTGGGCCGTTCCGCCGTTCTATGACACCGAAATCATCGACTCGGTTACTCGCGTTACCAAGCAGGACGCCACGATCTATGTGCTGGACGCAGCAAGCGGCAACATGATCAGCAAGACCACGAGCCTTGCCGCGCCTGATGGTACGCGCCTCACCGACCTCGTGCTTGATCCGGCTAGCCCTGCCTACACGACCCTCATGGCCGGCGAGCACTACCTAGGCGTGCTGCCGATCAACGGCGTCAATTATCTCGCCGCGCTCGAGCCGATCGAGAAGATGAGCGGCGAAGTCATGGGCGCCATCTTTGTCGGCACGCCTACGGCAGCCATCGATGCCGAAGCCAACAGCGTTGTTGGGCTGATCCTTTTGGTCGGCGGCATCGTCACCGTCGCGCTAGGCCTGGTTGGCCTGCTGCTGTCGCGTTTGATGACCCGCCCCATTCCAAGGCTCGCCAGTGCCATGGAAGCCATCGCCGAAGGCAATTACGACACCACCGTGCCCTATACAGCCATGGGTAATGAAGTTGGCCGCATGGCCCGTTCAGTAGAAGTATTCCGTCAGAACGGCCTGCGTGTCAGCCAGATGACCGAGGCAGAGGCTGCCCGCATCATCGCCGATCAGGAAAATCGCCAGAAGATGATGAGCGAGTTGCAAAGCGCCTTCGGTGAAGTGGTCGACGCTGCGGTTGCTGGTGATTTCACCCGCCAGGTCACGACCGAATTCCCCGATCCCGAGCTTAATGGCCTTGCCGCCAGCGTCAACAAGCTCGTCGCCAATTTTAATCGCGGCGTTACCGAGATTGCCCATGTGCTGGCTGCCATGGCCAACACCGACCTGACCGAGCGCATGGATGGTGACTATGAAGGCGCCTTTGCAACACTCAAGTCAGACGTCAATGCCGTTGCTGACAAGCTGACTGAAGTCGTTGGCCAATTGCGCCATACGTCCGGCTCGCTCAAGACTGCGACAGGCGAAATTCTAAGCGGCGCCAATGATTTGTCCGAGCGCACAACACGGCAGGCCGCCACGATCGAGCAAACCTCGGCGGCCATGGAGCAATTGGCGGCAACGGTTACCAAGAACGCCCAGCGCGCCAAGGATGCCAGCGTCAATGCCACGCAGGTCACCCGTACGGCCGAAGAGGGCGGGCAGGTCATGGACGCGGCGACCCATGCCATGGAGCGGATCACTCAGTCTTCTGCCAAAATCTCCAACATTATCGGCATGATCGACGACATTGCCTTCCAGACAAACCTTCTGGCGCTCAACGCTTCGGTAGAGGCTGCGCGTGCAGGTGATGCAGGCAAGGGCTTCGCGGTCGTGGCTGTCGAGGTGCGCCGCCTCGCGCAATCGGCCGCCCAGGCCTCGAGTGAAGTCAAGGTTTTGATCGAGCAGTCGGCCGGCGAGGTCAACAACGGCTCCAAGCTCGTGAGCGATGCTGCAGGCAAGCTCAAGGCCATGCTTGACGCCGCGCGCGGCAATAACGGGCTATTGGAGTCGATCGCGCAGGACAGCCGCGATCAAGCCGCCGCCATCGATGAAGTCACGGTCGCGGTCCGCACCATGGACGAGATGACCCAGCACAACGCGGCGCTTGTCGAGCAAACCAACGCCGCTATCGAGCAGACCGAGGGGCAAGCCAAGGAACTCGACCGGATCGTGGATATCTTCCATATCGGCCAGGTCGAGCATCGTCATGAGCTTGCCGAGCGTGAGCCTATCCAAACCGGTGCCCGTAGCTTGCAGCAAAAGCTCGCCAAGGCGTCGGCTCGTCTCGGAACCCAAGGCAATGCAGCCCTCGCCGTCGATTGGAGCGAGTTCTAAGCTCCCCGGGCGCGAACTGCATCAGGCTTTACGAGAGCTTAAGGCATAAGCCGTAATTTGAGGACGGACGCATTCGATTCTGCCACGACCCGCTCCGGTGGGCACGTGGATCTGTATGGAATTTTGATGCTGTCCTTGATCCCTCCATTACCACCAAAGCTTCTGGGCAGGCACGGCGCTCCTTGCGCCTTTCCTTTCCGGAAGCGCTTGCTTATGCCCGGAGCCTGAGTTGTCACATTTGTTCACGGGCAGCATTGCCCGGCGCCTTTACACCCTCTTGGTCGTTTTTGCCCTGGGGTTCGCAGGCGTCGTCGCCTTCCAGCTTTATTCGCTTCGGGAAAGCCTTGATCAGTTCAAGCGCACCGAAATCCAGTCGGTCGTGCAAGCCGGCGCAAGCGTCGTTCAGAATTTCTATGATCTGGCGCAGAGCGGCACCATGAGCACAGAACAGGCTCAAACCGCAGCGCTCGATACGCTTCGCCACATGCGCTACCAGGGCGAGGAATATCTGTTCGTCGACAACTACGACTACGTCAACATCATGCACGCCTACCAACCTGAAAAGGAAGGGACCGACCGCAAGGCGGTCAAGGACGGCAACGGCAAGCTTTACCTCGACGAGATGATTACGGGCGCCAAGGCCAGCGGCTCTTACTTTGTGGCCTATGCGTTCAAGGACAAGGACGGCAGCTTCAAGCCAAAGGTAACCTATGCCCAGGCGTTCAAGCCTTGGGGTTGGGTCATAGCCCTGGGGCGTTCTCCTGACAACCGTCGAGGCGATCTTCTGGCAGGCTGCTGCCACGAGTGCTGTTATTACCTTGAGCGTCATGGCCCTGGTGCTGGTCTTGGGTGCCTTCATTGTCCGGGCCATCCGCCGGCCAATCACGGCTCTGACCAGCGACATGACCCGGCTTGCCCACAACGACTTTGCCGTCGACCTCAAGGGTCAGGACCGCAAGGACGAAATTGGCGACATGGTGCGTGCTGTCGCTGTGTTCCGCGAGAATGGTCTGAAAATGCATCATATGACCGAAGCCGAAGCTGCCCGCATCATCGCCGACGAAGCCACGCGGCGGGACATGATGAGCGCCCTGCAGGCAGCGTTCGGGGACGTAGTGGACGCGGCGATTGCCGGCGACTTCAGCAAACGCGTCGATGCCCAGTTCAGCGACAACGAACTCAATAGCCTCGCTGGCAGCGTCAACAGCCTGGTTGAAACCGTGGATCGCGGCATTACCGCAACCGGCAAGGTCCTCACGGCGCTTGCGCAAACCGATCTCACCCAACGCGTTCAGGGCGAGTTCCAAGGTGCCTTCAAGCGCCTCAAGGACGACACCAATTTGGTGGGCGACACGCTTACCGACGTGGTTAGCCGCCTCCAGTCGACCTCCCGCACGCTCAAGACGGCAACCGGTGAAATCTTGGCTGGTGCCAATGATCTTTCCGAGCGCACCACCAAGCAGGCGGCAACGATCGAGGAGACCTCTGCGGCTATGGAGCAGCTTGCCTCGACGGTGCTGCAGAACGCCGATCGCGCCAAGCAGGCCAGCGTCAATGCCGGTGAAGTGACTCGCACGGCCGAGCAAGGCGGTGCGGTGATGGAAAAGGCCAACCAGGCCATGAGCGCCATCGAAGCTAGCTCCGGCAAGATCTCCAACATCATCGGCCTCATCGACGACATTGCCTTTCAGACCAATCTGCTGGCGCTCAATGCCTCCGTGGAAGCAGCGCGTGCCGGTGACGCCGGCAAGGGCTTTGCCGTGGTTGCCGTTGAAGTGCGGCGCCTCGCTCAGTCAGCTGCCAGCGCCTCGGCAGACGTCAAGGTGTTGATCGAGCAATCGGCAAGCGAAGTGGGCCTTGGCTCCAAGCTCGTGTCCGATGCCGCCGCGCGGCTTGCTGCAATGCTTGAAGCAGCGCGGGCAAATAACCAGCTCATGGATGGCATCGCCCTTGAAAGCCGCGAGCAGGCCTCAGCCATTGAAGAAGTCAGCATTGCCGTGCGCACCATGGACGAGATGACCCAGCACAACGCGGCGCTGGTCGAGCAGACCAATGCTGCCATCGAGCAAACCGAAGCACAGGCCAGCGAACTGGACCAGATCGTTGCGGTGTTCACCACGGTTGAGGAGCCGGTACGGCTGGTTGCCAAGCCCGCTCCAGCCAAGCCGCGGCCTGCTAGCGTCAAGCGCGCGGCACAAGCCTATCTCAGTAATGGCAACGCCGCTGTGGCCACCGACTGGAGCGAGTTCTAGCCGCCCTTACGCCAGCTTTTTTTACGCCCGCAGCGCCTACCGCTGCGGGCTTTGCTTGTTCCGCGGAGCGTCCGCCGTTCGTTAACCACTTTGCGTGTAAGATCGCCCTTGACCATGACCGCAGTTTGGGTGCTGCGGCTCTTTGATCAACGGCGCCCGGCCAACATTGCGAAGTTCGATATGATGATGCTCAAGCTCGCTGTTAAACTGCCCTCGATAATCGTTGCTATTGCGCTGGCCACTGGTGCGAGCCTTGCGTTCGCGGCTTACTTTGCCAGCAGTGCGGTTGTCACAGAGCAGAGCGAGCAGCGCCTGGCAGCAGCAGCCAGCAATGCTGAGTCAGCACTGCACGCTTATCTCGATGAAGTCGCGCAGGATTTGACGCTTTTTGCCGGGCGCTCCGAGATTTCAGCCGCTATCGACATGTTCTCGGGGGACTTTCGCTCACTGACCGGGCAGGGCGATCCCACGAAAATTCTGCAGGACGCTTACATCACGCAGAACCCAAATGCTCCTGCCGAACGCGCGCTGCTCGACTCGAGCGACAAGGTGCCGGTCTACGATCTGCACCATCGCACCCTCAATGCCGACTTCCGCGATATGCTGCAGACGCGCGGTTACTACGACATCTTCCTGTTCGATTACGAACTGCAGAACGTCTATACAGTCGCCAAGGAAGCCGATTTTGCCACCGGCTTTGCTGAAGGAGCCGGACCCTATGCTGACACTGATCTCGGCAAGGTCGTGCGCGCGGCGGCCGCCGGCCAAGCAGGCGAGGTGTTCCTCTCCGATTTTGCTCCTTATGCGCCCAGCAACGGCACGCCGGCGAGCTTCATTGCTGCTCCAGTAATGGACCAGGGCTTTTTGATCGGGGTTCTGGCCTATCAGATGTCGACCGAACGGATCGGTGCCGTGCTTGAGCGCACCAAGGGGCTGGGGCATAGCGGCAAGCTTTACCTTGTCGGGCAGGACGGCCAATTGCGCAACTTCACGGCAGGTACCGCGGCAGGCGCCGCACCGCTCAGCATTGCCGGAGCGCCCGTAACAGCAGCGCTTGCCGGAACGGCCGCGACGGGGCCCTTGGCACCCATTGATGGGCAGGAGTTTGCAGCAGCCGCTATGCCGATCAGCTTCGGTGGCGTGGATTGGGCAGTCGTGGCAGTAGAAAGTCAGGCCGAGATCGCTGCGCCCTCGGCTGCTCTGCGCAACACCATGCTGCTCATCGGCGCAGTGCTGCTGGCGCTTGCCGCCCTCGTCAGCATCCTTGTAGCCCGTACCATCACGCGTCCAATCAGCCGGCTGACAGCTGCCATGGACGAGATAGCCGAGGACCGGCTCGATCTGGCCGTGCCAGGCCTCGGGCGCGGCGACGAACTGGGCGCCATGGCCAATGCCGTGGAAGTGTTCCGCAGCAATGGCCTCAAGATGCGCGATCTGCGCGCTGCCGAGCGCGACATGACCGATGAGCGGTCCGCCCAGGCAGACATGGTGCGCGGCTTGCAGGAAGATATCGGCCAAGCCGTAGCGGCTGCGCTGGATGGCGATTTCTCCCGCCGCGTCGCAACCAGCTTGCCCGACCCTGAACTCGTCTCTCTTGCTGGCAATGTCAACGATCTGCTTGCCAGTGTGGAGCGTGGCCTCAGCGATACTGGCCGGGTGTTGGCAGCGCTGGCGCAAGCAGATTTAAGCCTGCGCATGGAAGGCCAGTATCGTGGCGCCTTCGGCCAGTTGCAGTCCGACACCAATGCCGTCGCCGAGCGGCTGGGCGAGATCATCATGCAGTTGCGAGCCACGTCCGGCGCTCTCAAGACCGCCACGGGCGAAATCCTGTCCGGCGCCAACGATCTCTCCGAACGCACAACGCGCCAGGCGGGGACCATCGAGGAAACCTCTGCCGCCATCGAGCAATTGAGCCAGACAGTGGTTGGCAATGCCAGCCAGGCGGAAGACGCAAGCCTCAAGGCGCGGCTCGTCGAAGGCGAAGCGCAGGAGGGCGGCGCCGTCATGGGCGAGGCGACCGAGGCCATGGAGCGCATCACGCAATCGTCGAGCAAAATCTCCAACATCATCGGGCTGATCGACGATATTGCCTTCCAGACCAATCTTTTGGCGCTCAACGCCTCCGTCGAGGCGGCGCGAGCCGGTGATGCCGGCAAGGGCTTTGCCGTCGTGGCTGTTGAAGTCCGGCGCCTGGCGCAATCGGCCGCAAGTGCTTCGTCCGATATCAAGAGCCTGATCGAGCAGTCGGCCAGCGAAGTGCGCGGCGGTACGCAGAAGGTGGCCCAGGCCGCTCAAAAACTGGCATCGGTGCAGCAGGCCATCCACGCCAATGCCGCTCTTCTCCAAGCCATTGCCCATGCCAGCCGCGAGCAGGCCTCATCCATCGACGAGGTTAATTCGGCCGTGCGTCAGCTCGACGAAATGACACAGCACAATGCGGCCTTGGTTGAACAAACCAACGCAGCTATCGAGCAGACCGAAGCGCAAGCCAATGATCTGGACCGGATCATCGGCACGTTCACCCTGCGGTCCGAAGCTGCGCAGACTGCCTCTGCATTGCCCTTTGCACGCAAGCGTGCTTGAACGGCCCAAGCTTTGGGAGGCTGTGGATGGTGCGGATCGGTCTTGTGGCCCATGACGACAAGAAGGACGACCTTTGCCGCTGGGCGGTGCACCACAAGCATAAGCTGTCCGGGCACGAGCTGTGGGGCACGGGCACTACGGGCGGCCGCATCATCGCCGCCACGGAGCTGCCGGTCACCCTGCTCAAAAGTGGCCCGCTCGGCGGAGATCAGCAACTCGGCGCCATGATCGCCGAGGGCAAGCTGGACGTGCTGATCTTCTTTATCGATCCGCTTTCAGCACAGCCCCATGATGTGGACGTCAAGGCGCTGACGCGGCTGGCGACGCTCTATGACGTGCCTTGCGCAGTGAACAAAGCCACAGCTGACGCGGTGCTGGCGTATATTTGACCTGATGGTCAAGGTTGACCCACTGCCCCTCTTATGCGCATGTGCCGCAAAATAGCCCAAAATATAAACCGGGCGTAAATGGCATCAGGAAAACGGGACGAATTGGGTGTCCTCTGACTTAGTAATCGACGTGCGCAACGTCAGCAAACGCTTTGGCGGCCTCCTGGCCGTGAACAATTGCTCGCTCTCGGTCCGGCGCGGCTCGGTCACCGGGTTGATCGGCCCGAATGGCGCCGGCAAGTCGACGCTGTTCAACATCGTAGCCGGCAATATCGTGCCTGACAGCGGCGCGGTGATCTTCGACGGCATCGACGTGACCGGCCTCAAGCCGCATCAATTGTTCCGCACCGGCATGCTGCGCACATTTCAGATCGCGCATGAATTCTCCAACATGACGGCGCTGGAAAACCTCATGATGGTGCCCGGCGACCAGCCCGGGGAGCATCTCTCCAATGCTTGGTTCCGCCCCGGCCGTGCCAAGACGCGCGAGACCGAAGTGCGCAAGAAAGCGCTCGACGTCATCGACTTCCTCAAGCTCGGCCATGTGCGCAATGAACTCGCCGGCAATTTGTCGGGCGGCCAGAAAAAGCTGCTCGAGCTGGGGCGCACCATGATGGTTGATGCCAAGGTCGTGCTGCTCGACGAGGTTGCCGCTGGCGTCAACAAGACGCTCCTCAATGACCTGGCGAGCAATATCGAGCGGATGAACAAGGAGTTGGGCTACACCTTCTTTGTCATCGAACACGACATGGATCTGATCGCGCGCCTGTGCGATCCGGTGATCGTCATGGCGCAGGGCGAAAAAATTGCCGAGGGCCCCATGGCCGAGATCCGCGCCAACCCTGCCATCGTCGAAGCCTATTTCGGCACCCCGGTCGAGGCTGCGTAATGGCTCTGATTGAATTGAAACACGTCGTCGGCGGATACGGCGGCGCGCCGATCCTCAATGGCGTCAACATGGCCATCGACGCTTCCGACATCGGCGTCATCGTTGGGCCGAATGGCGCAGGCAAGTCCACGACACTCAAGGCCATCTTCGGGCTGCTCAAGGTCACGGGCGGTACCATCGAATTCGGCGGCGAGAACATCGCCAATTCCTTGCCCGACAAGCTCGTGCCCAAGGGCCTCTCCTTTGTGCCGCAGGAAAAGAACGTCTTCACGTCCATGACCGTGGAAGAGAACCTCGAGATGGGCGCCTTCACCCGGCGTGACGACTTCAAGGGTACCATGGACTGGGTCTATGGCATGTTCCCCGTCCTTGCCGAAAAGCGCCGCCAGCCCGCTGGCGAACTCTCCGGCGGCCAGCGCCAGATGGTGGCCATGGGCCGGGCGCTCATGAGCAAGCCGAACCTTCTCATGCTGGACGAGCCCTCTGCCGGCCTGTCGCCGCGCTACGTGATCGAGATCTTCGAAACCATCGTGCGCGTCAACAAGGAAGGCGTCGGCATCCTGATGGTCGAGCAGAACGCCCGCCAGGCGCTGGCTTTTGCTTCCAAGGGCTTCGTGCTTGCGCAAGGCCAGAACCGCTTCACCGGCACGGGCGCTGAACTCATCGCCGATCCCGAAGTCGCTAAAAGTTTCCTCGGGGGCTGAGCTGTGACCGAACTCGTTTTCTTCATCAATCAGGTGGTCATAGCCGGTGCGGTTCTTGGCTGCATCTATGCGCTAGGCGCCGTCGGCATCACGCTGATCTTTGGCATTCTCCGCTTCGCCCACTTCGCCCATTCCGAACTCATGACCTCGGGTGCCTTCTTCGCCTTCCTGCTGGCTGCGCTGTTTGCCAGCTGGGGTATAGCAACGCCTATCCCGACCGGCTTTGTCGTGCTGCCGATAGCCATGGTGCTGTCGGCTATTTTCGCCCTCGGCATCGACAAGGGCTTTTACGCCCCCCTTCGCAAGCGTGGGGCGCGGCCGGTTACTCTTCTCATCGCCTCCATCGGCGTGACTCTCATGGTCCAAGGCCTGATCCGCCTGTTCTTCGGCGCGGGCAGCTATTCGTTCTTCGAGACCGAAACCAAGGAAGTGTTCCGCATTGATCTTGCGGCCATTGGCTCGACCCGCCCGCTGGTGATCACAGAGCCTCAATTGCTGATGATCGTGGTGACGCTCATCTCTGTGCTGGCGCTCCACTTCTTCCTGACGCGTTCGCGCCTGGGCAAGGCCATGCGCGCCATGGCCGACAATGCAGATCTGGCTCAGGTTTCGGGTATCAATACGACGCTCGTGGTTCGCGTTACCTGGGTCGTTGCCGGCGCGCTGGCTTGCATGGCCGGCACCATGCTGGCGCTCGACGTGACATTGAAGCCTGATCTTGCGTTCAACATCATCATCCCGATCTTTGCCGCCGCCATTGTCGGGGGCCTGGGCCAGGCCTACGGCGCCATTGCGGGTGGCCTGCTGATCGGGTTCGCTGAATCGCTCGCCGTATTCAATTGGACCATGGTCTTGCGGCCGCTCAATGCTGTCCTGCCCGAATGGGCGCAACTGCCCGGAACGCTCGCGCTGGTGCCGACCGAATACAAGCTCACCGTGGCTTTCGTGATCCTCGTCGTGGTGCTCCTCGTGCGCCCCACCGGCATCTTCAAGGGAGCTTCGTCATGATCCGGCGGTCCCTCACGCTGTTCGCAGGGCTCTTCGTCCTCATCCTCGTCATCGGCTGGGCCGTCGGCCTGCCGTTTACCTCATCCCGTCTCGTTGAAGCAGCGGCCTATTCGCTGATCGCCCTGGGCCTTAATATCCAGTGGGGCTATGGCGGTCTCTTCAACTTCGGCATCATGGGCTTCCTTATGGTGGGCGGTTTTGCCGTCACCTTCATCTCCTATCCGGTCAATCCTGCGTTCTGGGGTTCTGACGGTCCCTGGATGCTGGGGCGGGCACTCATTGCCTTTGCCGCTGCGGCATTGCTGGTTATCGGCGCCCAGCAGAGCCATCGCCTTGGCGTGCGCGGTCGCTGGAAAACCGTTCTGACGGTCCTCGCCTGGCTCATCGGCTATTGCGTCTACCGCAGCCAAATTGATCCAGCCGCCGCCTATATCGAAACCACCGGCGGCGGGTTCGTCGGCGGCTTGGGCGGGCATCCGGTGCTGGGCTGGGCCTTTGGTGGCGTGCTTGCGGCGGCCGTCGCCTATATCGTTGGCAAGATCGCCCTTGGCCTTCGCACCGACTACCTCGCCATTGCCACTATCGGCATTTCGGAAATCATCCGTGCGCTGATCAAGAACATGGATTGGCTGACGCGCGGTACCCTGACCGTCTCTCCCATTCCGTGGCCAACGCCCTTGCCGCAGGAGTATCAGGCCAGTGGTTCGGATCAGTTCTCCTCCCTTCTCTTGGCCCGCGGCGGGTTCCTCCTTCTAGCCATCGCGGTTTTGGCCATCGCCATCTTCCTTATCTCTCGGGCCTATGCCGGGCCATGGGGCCGCATGATGCGCGCCATCCGCGACAATCACATCGCCGCTGCCTCCATGGGCAAGAACGTCACCGCACGGCAGCTCGAAATCTTCGTGTTCGGCTCGGTGCTGATGGGCATTGGCGGGGCGATGCTCGTGAGCTTCACCCAAATCTTCGATCCCTCGAGCTACCAGCCGATCAATCACACGTTCCTCATCTGGGTCATGATCATCGTTGGCGGCGCCGGCAACAATTGGGGCGCGGTGTTCGGGGCGGTCTTGATCTGGCTGATCTGGGTCGTGTCGGAGCCAGTGGCGCGCTCGGTGTTTGAACTGGTGAGCTACTGGTCCACCCAGATCGGCTGGGGCGCCATTCCGGAGATCGAGTCTCGCTCGGCGCAGATGCGCGTGTTCGTGCTCGGCTTGGTGATCACCATTGCCCTGCGTTTCGCGCCCAAGGGGTTGATCCCCGAGATCGTGCGCCGGGAAGGGTGAAAGGCTCCTCCTCCCTCTCCAGGGGAGGTCGGGTTGGGGGCGAGGGTAGGGTAGTTCGAAGCGAGTTTGCTCGTTTCAGCGCTTCACCTCATACAACAGCGCCAACGCACCCGACTTGAACTCGCGCCGTTCAACGAGCGTCAGATCGACAAACGCCGGCAACCCCGTCAGCAGCGTCGGTCCGCGCCCTGCAATCCGAGGATGCACGACAAATTCGTACTCGTCGATCAACCCCAACTTGGCCAATTCTCCCGGAAGCTGAACGCCGCCGGTCGATATTAAACCGCTTTCCTGCTGCTTGAGCTGTTCAACGGCTTGCCTGAGATCGCCTTGCACCAGTTCGGTGTTCCAATCGACCTGGGTGAGAGTACCCGACACCACATATTTGCGCGCCTTGCCGATGGAATGCGCGAAGGGGACCATCCAGTCCGGCATGCCTTCTGGTGCGACACCCGTCTCTGAAATCGCGCGCCAGCCTTGTTCCATCATCTGGTAGGTGATTCGGCCATAAAGCAGCGCACTGGAGCGGGCCACCGCTTCGGCCCAATACATGTGCATCTCCTCGTCGGGGATGCCAGCTTCATGGTCGCAGCAACCGTCGAGCGTGATGTTGATCCCGTATCTGATCCGTCCCATTGTGTTCCCCCTAATCGCACGAAGCGATGATAGCGAAGAAACCCATCAGGTCTCAGACCACAAATCGTACTTCGGTCAGATTTTCCGATACTTCCCAAAGTCGCCGCGCAGCTTCGTCGTCTTCCGCAGTCTTGGGCAGCTTCACCGCAACTGGCTTGCCGCGCCAGCCACCTTTACCATTGGGGCCAATATAGGACAGTTTTGGCAAGCCCGGCTCCGTGGCTGCGGCGACCGTAGGAAGCGCGCCGTCGCTAGCAGATTGGGCAACGAAGCCCGAAATAAACCCCGCGATCCGGCCCGAAAGGCTCTGCCCCATGCCCGAAGGGATCAAGCCCGTTGCCGCAAACCCCGGATGGGCAGCATGCACCGTCAAGTTCCACCCTTCGCTGTCGCTCAATTGCTGCAGGCGGCGGCCAAACAGGAGATTGGCGAGCTTTGACTGGGCATAGGCGCCCATGGGGGAATAGCGCGCCTCGCCTTGCAGATCGGCAAAGTTGATCTTGCCACCCTGAGCGGCATTGCTCGACACATTGACGATGCGGGCATTGCTGCTGCGCAGCATCGGCAGGAGGTGCCCCGTCAGTGCGAAATGGCCGAGGTGGTTGGTGCCGAATTGCAGCTCGAACCCGTCGGCCGTCGTCTGCCGCTTGGGCGGCATCATGACACCGGCATTGTTGATGAGCATGTCAATGCTTGCATGAGTGGCCATGGTGCGCGCCGCGGCAGCCGCGACATCGGCCAGATCAGCCATGTCACAGCGTTCGAACTCGATCTTGCCTTTTGGCGCGCCGGCCGCGATGTCGCGCATTGCGGCAATGCCCTTTTCGGCATTGCGGCCCGCCAGGATCACATAGGCGCCGGCATTGGCCAGCATGCGCGCCGTCTCAAGACCGATGCCGCCCGTGGCGCCAGTGACGAAGGCGGTTTTGCCGCTGAGATCGGGGATGGTATCGGCGCTGGAAACCTGCATGGGAACTCCTTGTTGGCGAGCTAACGAAAAAGGCCCGGGATCGCTCCCGGGCCTTTGTATTGGTTATGCGATCCTATCTACTCGATCTCGCCTTTTTCGACGAACGCGCCGCCTTCAACGGCGAGTTCGACGATGATGCCGTCCACGTCACCGGCTTCGTCGAAGTCCAGCGCGCCACCGGCGCCCTCATAGTCGATGTCGGTACCGGCAGCGATCAGTTCCTTGGCCTTGGTCCATTCGCCGGGCAGGATCTTTTCGCCAGGAGCGGAAGCAACTTCGCGCAGGGCAGCCGCAACGCCTTCACGATCGGCCGAGCCGTTCTTTTCGATGGCGAGGGCGAGGAGGAATGCTGCGTCGTAAGCCTGCGGCGCATAGGTCGCGTTGGCTTCGATGCCAGCGGTGGTTGCGAGGTCCGTATAGGTGGTGGTCGCATCGCCAGCCGGTGCGCCGGCGCGGGTTGCGATCATGCCCTCAACGGCTGCCGTATCGATACCGGTCAGCAGATCGTCGCCGACCATGCCGTCGCCGCCAACATAGGTGGTGAAATTGCCCGATTCCACGGCCTGGCGCAGGATGGTGTTGCCCGAAGCATTGGCATAGGCCAGCACGACCAGGTTCTGCGACGCGGTCAGATTGCCCAGTTCGGCGCGATAGTCAGCCTTGCCTTCTTCGTGCGCGACGTTGGCTGCAACCGTGCCGCCGCCAGCCGTATAGGCAGCCGAGAGCGCGTCGGCAAAGCCCTTGCCGTAGTCATTGTTGACGTAGGTGATGGCGATGTCCATCACGCCCTTGGCGATCAGCAGATCGGCCAGCTTGACGCCCTGGAGCGCGTCGGATGGCGTGGTGCGGTAAACCAGGTCGTTGTCTTCGAGCGTCGTCAGGGCCGGAGCCGACGAGGCAGGGGACACGAACACGACGTTGCCCGAAAGGCCCGAGCCGTTGAAAGCGCCGATCGTTTCGCCGGTGCAGAGTGCGCCAACCACGGCGGTGACATTGTCGGTGTTGATGACGCGGTCGGCGGCGGCTGCGGCTGCAGTCGCATCGCACGCACCGTCGGCCGACACGAGCTTGAGTTCGCCGCCCAGGATACCGCCCTGTTCGTTGATCTGCTTCACGACCAGTTCGGCGCCGGCGAAGATCGGCGGGGTCAGCGATTCGATCGGGCCGGTAAAGCCACCGATGAAGCCGATGGTGGCGCCGCTGTCCTGGGCCATGGCGGGCGCAGCGACCAGCAGGGTCGATGCGGCAACGGCCAGGGTCAGGGTCTTGTTCAGTTTGAGCATAGTCATCCCTCTTGTAGCTCGTTTGCTGGGGCGGTCCTTGCGCGGGCCGGTCTTTCCAATGCGAACGAGGCGATAAAGGAGGCGCAACCAAGCGCCTCGCTGGCGCGAATGTTGCACATTTGCCCATGGCGAGTCACCTTGTATTGATTGGCAAAACCGTCTCCTGTCGCTGTTGCTTAACGCGCCCGGTTTTCGCATAGAGTGCGCCCGGGCTTAAGGAGGCGAGCGCTATGACGGCACGGCAATGGATTGCTCTTTTAGTGGGCCTAGTGCTGGCCTTGCAGGTCCCGTCTGCCTGGGCACAGATCACCGTTCTTGATCAGGCGCAGGACGCTGCCCCGGCCGATCCGGCCGCGCCGCCACCGCCCTGCGGCACGCAAACGCTCAACGTCGCGCGCATGGGCTGGCCATCGGCCGAGCTCCTGGCCGAAATTCATGTGCGCATTCTCGCCCGGGAGTTCGGTTGCGATGCCCGCGTCATCCCCGGCGATTTGGCGGCGACGGGTTCGTCCATGGGCTCCACTGGCCAGCCGGCCATAGCGCCCGAAATGTGGATTACCCGCGTCGCCGAAGTGTGGAATGCGGCGGTCGAAGCGCAGCAGGTGCGCCAGGCGGCGCCGAGCTTTGTGGATGGGCAACTCGAGGGTTGGTTCATTCCGGCGACCATCGCCAACGCCAACCCCGACCTTACCGCAGCTTCGGGGCTTGTGGCGGCTCTGCCAAACATCCAGCCCGAGGGCAAGGTGCGGTTCATCTCCTGCCCCGCTGATTGGGCCTGCGCCCTGATCAACCGCAATCTGATCCGCGCCTATGGGCTAGACCAGGCGCTGGAGATCGTCGAGCCCGCCAACCGTTTCGAAATGGATACGCTGATTGCCGAAGCTGTCAGCCGGAACGAGCCGGTGGTGTTCTATTACTGGCGGCCCAATGCGATCCTGGCACAATTCGACTTCCGCCCACTCGACATGGGCGCTTACGACGATGAGGCCGCCAAATGCCTTGCGCGTCTTGTGTGCGATGCGCCCAAGCCATCGGCTTTCGTCAGTGAGCCGGTGGTGGTAGCCCTAAGCGAATGGGTGTTTGCCGAGGCTCCAGCGGTCGCCTCCTATTTCCAGCGGGCCAGCATGCCCGTGGCCGAAATGGACCGGCTGCTTGCACAGCTCAATGAACCGGGCGCGACCATTGAAGCCATTGCCGATCGCTTCGTGGCCGAAAAGCGGGAGGTATGGGGGCCGTGGGTTGGACAAGGCGCGCCCCCAGCGCCTGGTGCATGACAGCTTGACGACAGCTATACTTCCGTTCCAGTTGCACACGTCCCGAACGGGTGGATATAAGAAGCCGGGATGCCGGTTTTGGCTATGGGAGTGTGTGCCTTGGATTTGAAGCGGATCAACGATCACGTCAGCGTCTCGGGACAGATCACGCCCGAGGATGTTGCGGCGCTCAAAGAGGCCGGGTTCGTCGCGATCGTCAACAATCGCCCGGACGGAGAGTCACCGGACCAACCGCCCGGTGCCGAGATCGAAGCTGCGGCCAAGGCTGCCGGGCTCGACTATTATGCCATTCCGCTTGGGCGCGAAGGCGTATCGCCCGAAATGGTGGAGCAAACCAAGGCCGCTCTCGAGGGGAGCAATGGTCCGGTGTTCTGCTTTTGCCGTTCGGGAACGCGCTCAACCACCTTGTGGGCGCTGAGCCAAGCCGGTGAGATGGACGCGAGCGAGATTGTCTCACAGGCGGCCGGCGCCGGCTACGACATGAGCCACCTCGCGGGACATCTGAACCGCAACTAGTTTCGTTTTCTCCCGGCGGTTGGGCATTGACCGCCCGATCGTCTTGACCTGAGCCGGACCCCAAAAGGGTCCCCAATCCCTCCTGCTCGGACCTTTGATCGATGCCCATCAAGAAAATCCTCGTCGCCAACCGCAGCGAAATCGCCATTCGCGTGTTTCGCGCCGCTAATGAGTTGGGGCTCAAGACCGTCGCGGCCTATGCCGAGGAAGACAAGCTGGCGCTGCATCGGTTCAAGGCGGACGAGGCCTATCTGATCGGACAGGGGAAGGGGCCGGTTGAGGCCTATCTGCAGATCGACGAATATATCCGCATCGCGCGGATCTCCGGCGCCGATGCCATCCACCCCGGCTATGGCCTCCTCTCCGAAAGCCCCGAGTTCGTTGATGCCTGCGAAGACGCAGGGATCATTTTTATCGGCCCCCGCGCACAGACCATGCGCGATCTCGGCAATAAGGTCGCTGCCCGCAACATGGCCATCGCCTCCAATGTCCCCGTGGTGCCCGCCACCGATGCGCTGCCGGACGATCCCGAAGCGATCAAGCGGTTGGCAGCCGAAATCGGCTACCCGCTGATGCTCAAGGCGAGCTGGGGCGGCGGCGGGCGCGGCATGCGCCGCATCATGGATGAAAAGACCCTTCTCGCCGAAGTCAGCGAAGGCAAGCGCGAAGCCAAGGCCGCGTTCGGCAAGGACGAAATGTATCTCGAAAAGCTGGTCGAACGCGCCCGGCACGTCGAGGTGCAGCTGATCGGCGACGACCACGGCAATCTGGTGCATCTGTTCGAGCGTGACTGCTCGGTGCAGCGGCGCAACCAAAAAGTGGTGGAGCGGGCGCCCGCGCCATATTTGTCGCAAGATGTGCGCAAGGAGCTGACTGACGCCGCCGTGCGCCTGGGCAATGCCGCCAATTATCGCGGCGCCGGCACGGTCGAGTTCCTGATGGATGCCGACACTGACAAGTTCTACTTCATCGAAGTGAACCCGCGCATCCAGGTGGAGCACACCGTCACCGAAGAGGTGACCGGTATCGACATCGTTAAGGCACAGATTCACCTGCTCGATGGTGCCGTGATCGGCACGCCCGAATCCGGCGTCCCGCTGCAGGAGAACATCCGGCTCAACGGCAATGCCATCCAGTGCCGCGTCACCACCGAAGACCCCGAGCAGAACTTCATTCCCGATTATGGCCGCATTACCGCCTATCGCGCCGCCACCGGCTTTGGCGTGCGCCTCGATGGCGGCACGGCCTACTCCGGCGCCGTGATCACCCGGTTCTACGATCCGCTGCTCGAAAAGGTCACCTGCTGGGCGCCCAATGCCGACGAAGCCATTGCGCGCATGCACCGTGCTCTGCGCGAGTTCCGCATCCGGGGCGTCTCGACCAATCTGCAGTTCCTCGAAAACATCATCACACACCCAGACTTTGTCGAGAACCGCTACACCACGCGCTTCATCGACACGACGCCGGAACTGTTCAACTTCCGCCCGCGCCGCGACCGTGCGACCAAGCTCCTGAGCTATATTGCCGATGTCACCGTCAATGGGCATCCCGAAGTGCGCGACCGGCCGCGCCCGCCGGCCGAAGCTGCTGCACCTGTCGTGCCCGAGTTTCCGCCGCTCAGTGTCGTCGATGGCAGCCGGCAAATCCTCGACCGCGATGGCCCGGCAGCGCTTGCCAAATGGATGAAAGGGCAACGCCGTGTCCTCTTCACCGACACCACGATGCGCGATGCCCACCAGTCCTTGCTCGCCACGCGCATGCGCTCGTTCGATATTACCCGCATTGCCCAGGCGTATTCGCGCGGCCTGCCGAACCTCTTCAGCCTTGAATGCTGGGGTGGTGCGACGTTCGACGTCTCCATGCGCTTTCTCAACGAGGACCCGTGGGAGCGCCTTGCCAAGGTGCGCGAGGGTGCGCCCAATATCCTGACGCAGATGCTGCTGCGCGGCTCCAACGGCGTCGGCTACACCAATTATCCCGACAATGTCGTTCGCTTCTTCGTGGAGCAAGCAGCCAAGGGCGGCGTCGACATTTTCCGCGTGTTCGATTGCCTCAATTGGGTCGAGAACATGCGCGTCTCGCTGGACGCGGTGGTCGAAGCCGGCAAGGTCGCCGAAGGCGTCATCTGCTATACCGGCGACGTCCTCGACCCTGACCGCGCCAAGTACGATCTCAAATACTACGTCGGCCTTGCCCAGGAACTCGAAAAGGCCGGCGCGCACGTGCTGGGCCTCAAGGACATGGCGGGGCTGCTCAAGCCCGCGGCCGCCCGCAAGCTGATCTCGACCCTCCGCAACGAGACGAGCCTGCCCATACACCTTCACACGCACGACACGTCTGGGGCTGCTGCGGCGACAGTTCTCGCGGCTGTAGATGCTGGCGTGGATGCCGTCGATGCCGCCATGGATGCCCTGTCGGGCACAACCTCTCAGCCGACCCTCGGCTCGATTGTCGCGGCCCTCGCCGGTGGCGACCGTGATCCTGGCCTCGATGCCAAAGCCATCCGACAGATATCGTTCTACTGGGAAGCCGTGCGCACGCAGTACCGCGCCTTTGAGAGCGATCTCAAGGGCGGCGCGTCGGAGGTGTACCTCCACGAAATGCCCGGCGGGCAGTTCACCAATCTCAAGGAACAGGCGCGCTCGCTAGGCCTTGAAACGCGCTGGCACGAGGTCGCCCAGACCTATGCCGACGTCAACCAGATGTTCGGCGACATCGTCAAGGTCACCCCGAGTTCCAAGGTCGTTGGCGACATGGCCCTGGCCATGGTCTCGGCAGGCCTCAGCAAGGCTGACGTGGAAGACCCCAATCGCGACATCGCCTTCCCGGACTCGGTCGTAGGGTTCTTTGCCGGCGATCTAGGCCAGCCCCCCGGCGGCCTCCCACCGGCGTTGCAGAAAAAGGTCCTCAAGGGCCGCACGCCCCTGACCGAGCGTCCTGGTTCCTATTTGAAAGACGTCGACCTCGAAGCCGAGCGGGCAAAGATCGCTGAAGACGTCGGCCATGCCGTCGATGACTTCCGCCTCGCCTCGTATTTGATGTATCCCAAGGTTTACTCAGACTTCGAGAAGACCCAGGATCGCTACGGCCCCAGCGAAGTGCTGCCCACGCCGGTTTATTTTTATGGCCTCGAAGAAGGCCAGGAACTGCTGGTCGACATCGAAAAAGGCAAGACGCTGGTCGTCAACTATCTTGGCCGTGCCCCGACCAACGAAAAAGGCGAAGTCCGCGTCTTTTTCGACCTCAACGGCCAGCCCCGCACCATCCTCGTCCCCGATCGTCTCAAGGTCGGCGAGGTCAAGATTCGCGCCAAGGCAGTCGCTGGCGACCCCAAGCAGGTCGGCGCCCCGATGCCCGGCGTCATCTCGAGCCTTGCCGTCAAGCAGGGCCAGAAGATCACCGCCGGCGACGTGCTGTGTTCCATCGAAGCTATGAAAATGGAAACCGCCATCCACGCGGAAGTGGATGGTGTCGTCGCGGAACTGCTGATCAAGCCTGGCGATCAGATCGACGCGAAGGATTTGCTAGTGCGATTGGAGTAGCACCGGGCTTGGTTCGATCGCCCCCTCCCCCTTGAGGGGAGGGCCGGGGAGGGGGTCGTCCTGTGGACCACTGATGGACCCCCTCCCTCGATCCCTCCCCTCAAGGGGGAGGGAAGGACGAGAGCCCCAGTCCCATAGCCGACTAAGCCACAATACTCGTCCGATACCCAACCGGCATGCGCTTCACCGCAATTCTGGCTCCACTGGCATAAGCCCCGATCGCCCCCTCCGCACTATTACGACGGCGCGCCCGCTGCGGCGGCAAGTTCCCACGCTCAGCCAGCAACTGACTAATAAACGGCGCAGCGATCTCGCTCCTCTTGAGCGAGGGACGCGGACGCGCCGCTTCGATCAACATGGGCAGACCAATTACACCTGTTTCAGTTCCGGCCATCTTTGCCTCGCCTGTCTCAAAGCGGGCCGGATTGTCTCGAATTGAAACAGCAGATCCGGCCTCATGCCCCTATATGGGCAAGCGCTATGCCAGATGCTAACAGTCTGTTAACGAGTTTGGCTCCAAAAGTTACGAAATAGTTAAAGCGGGAACGCTAGAAACTGTCCTTGCCCTTGCGGATCGCAGCAAAGACTTCAGCTGGCGCAGCGCCCTCCAAGCCATAAAATTTTGCCAGTTCCGGCGCATCGGCGCGCAGGAATGGATTGGCCAGTTTGTCTTCTCCCAAGAGAAACGGAATGGTCGGTTTTCCCTGCTCCCGCAAAGCCTTGACCTCGGCCGCCCGCTTCTGCAGCGCCGCGTTCTCCGGGTCTATCGACAGCGCAAACCGGGCATTGCTTTCGGTATACTCATGCCCGCAATAGACCAGCGTGTCGTCCGGCAGCGTTCGCAGGAATTTGACCCCCTCCCACATCGGCCCCGGTGTCCCCTCAAACATCCGCCCGACCCCCAGCGAGAACAGGGCATCGGCCGTAAACAAGTGCTTGTTGGCCTTGTCGTGAAAGACGATGTGGCCCAGCGTATGGCCGGGTGCGTCATAGACATCGAACACCGTCTCGCCCAGGCTCACCCGGTCGCCGCCAGCGACCAACTCATCTAGATCATTGATCTTTTCGGCTTCTCCCCGTGGTCCCACGACCCGCGTATGATAGGCGGCCTTGAGTTCAGGAATGGCTTCGACGTGGTCGACATGGTGGTGGGTGATGAAAATATCGGTCAGCGTCCAGCCGCGGCGAGCAAGTGCGGCCTTGATTGGCGCGGCTTCCGGCGCATCGATCGCTGCCGTGCGGCCGCTGGCCTCATCGTGGACCAGATAGCCGAAATTGTCGCTCCGGGCTCCAAAGACATCGACGATCACGCTCATGGGCTACACTCCTTTGGCCGAGACGAGCTTGATAGCTAGGCGGCCCCGCCCCACATCGCAACAGCGATTAGACAAGTGTTTGGAAAAGCGGCAAAGTTGTCTTCATGACTGCCGACGTGCAACGCCTCATTAGCTATTACAAATCCCCCTTGGGGCGGATTTCCCGTGCCCTGGTGCGCGAGCAAGTCATGGGCCTAGCAGGGGATGTTTCAGGCAAGCGCGTCATGGGCCTGGGGTTCGCCACACCCTATCTGCGCTTCACGCTGGATAAGGCCGAGCGCGTGCTGGCCTTCATGCCGGCGCGGCAGGGGGCTTCTGCCTGGCCGCGCGAGGGCCCCAGCCATACGGTGCTGTGCGATCCTCTTGAAATGCCGCTCAACGATGCTTCGGTCGATCTCACCATTGCCATCCACGCGCTCGAGCATGTGGCCGATGATGAGGAACTGATGCGCGAACTCTGGCGCATCACGGCGCCCAATGGCGAACTTGTCCTTGTGGTGCCACGCCGCCGAGGCATCTGGGCGCAGCGGGACAACACACCCTTTGGGCAGGGCAATCCTTATTCGGGAAGCCAGTTGGACAAGCTCCTGCGCGACCATAGTTTTGTGCCCGAAGCTTGGCGGGATGGGCTGTTCCTGCCGCCGTTCCAGAGTTCGCTGGTGCTCAAGTCCACGCGGTTCTTCGAGCGGCTAGGACGCCTGTTCGGGCCGGCTATGAGCGGAGTGATCTGCGTGCGCGCCCGCAAGGAGGCTTTCCCGGCTATTCCCCGCCGTAAGCGGGAGGAACGCTTCGTCCGCGTCCCCGGCATGAGTCCGGCCACGGCGCGGCAGATTTGACACTGACCTTAAAGTCGACACCTCCCCCTACTAGGGGGAGGATCAAGGTGGGGGTTCTTTCAAGCACGCAGTGGCTCTCCTACCCCCACCCAACCTGCCCCTGAACGGGGAGGAGTCTATCTGTGCTCGCTCATACTACAGCGCCAACCGCCCGTTCTCTCCCACGCAAGCGGCACGGTCGCCATATTGCTGTACCCTCTGCTCGATGGTCGCAGCGATGCGCCGCATGCCGTTTGATGGCCGGGCAGGCTGGCGCAGCATGGGGTTTGGTAGCGCGGTGACCAGCAGGGTGGCGGTGCGCCAGTCGAGGTTCTGCGGCTCAATGGCGAACGCGCGCTCGGCGCCTGCCGCCACGCCGAACTGCCCTTCAGGACCCCACTCAGCAATATTAAGGTAAATTTCCATGATGCGCTTCTTGGGCAGCACCAGATCGACATAGAGCGCCAGCGGCACCTCAAGCGCCTTGCGAACAACGCTTTGCCCATTCCACAGAAACAGATTGCGCGCCACCTGCATGGTGATGGTCGAAGCGCCGCGGGCGTCCTCGCCGTCCATGTAGCGCTCGACCTCGTCTCGGAGGGCACCGAAGTCGACACCCCAATGGCGGCAGAACTGGCCGTCTTCGGACAAAATCACAGAGGCCTTGAGCCGATCGGAAATATTATCGATCGAGCGCCACTCCCGCACCACCGGGCGGCCGGTCAAATAACGTTCCAGCATGGGCACGGAAACGGGCGGGACAAACAGGTAGACCGGCGTCAGCACGACGGGAATGGCGATCAGCGCCGCCATGGCCAAGCCGAGCCATTGCAGGATGCGCCAGATGCCGGTAGGGTTGCGTCGTCGTGCCATGCGGTTTCCATAGCGAAGCTCTGCGGTGTGTTCCACCATCTTGCCGCGACCTTTGCGAACGGCTAGCAACATTGGCATGTATGATTTTGCCGCCGATATCGCCGATTGTGCCCAGGCCGTGGAAATCGCGCTGGAGCGCCAATTGGTGGCGGGGCGGCTGTCGGGGCCAGGACCGGCTGCCGAGCGGCTGATCAATGCCATGCGGCATGGCAGCCTTGAAGGCGGCAAACGCCTGCGCCCGCTGCTGGTGCGGCAGGCCGCCAACATCTTCAACGTGCCCAGCCACCAGGCGCTCATGGCAGGCTTAGCCGTGGAAATGGTGCATTGCTATTCGCTGATCCATGACGATCTCCCAGCCATGGACAATGACGATCTGCGCCGGGGCCGGCCAACGGTGCACAAGGCCTTTGATGATGCCACCGCGATCCTGGCGGGCGACGCCCTGCTCACGCATGCCTTTGGCCTGCTGGCCGATCCTGAAACCCATCCCGATCCGGCAGTGCGTATCCGACTGGTTGCCGAATTGGTTGCCGGGTCCGGGGCAGGCGGCATGGCTGGCGGGCAGATGCGCGACATCGAGGGCGAAAAGGGCGGCTTTTCCGGGGATGATATCTCCACCATGCAGGCGATGAAGACGGGTGCCCTGATCCGCGCCAGTGTACGCATGGGGGCTATCCTTGGCGGGGCCGATGCGCGGGCGCTATCCGTTGTCACTGCCTATGCCGAGGCGGCCGGGCGCGCGTTCCAGCTGGCCGACGATATCCTTGACGTCACCGCGACGGCCGAGACCATGGGCAAGGCGACCGGCAAGGATGCCGCTCTGGGCAAGCAGACGCTGGTGGGGCAACTGGGGCTCGATGGCGCTAAGGCGCGCTTGAACCAAACCGTCAACGAGGCGCTGGGATGCTTGCGCACCTTCGGGCCCAAGGCCGACGGCCTGCGCGCGACTGCCCGGTATTTCGCGAGCCGGGAGAACTAGCTTGGGCACAGTTCAAAGCATCAATGTGGGGCAGGCGCGGCTGATTCCCGGCATGAAGGCGCTCACGGGCATCTTTAAGGAACCGATCATCGGGCCCGTCAGCATCACGCGCAACGGCATTGCCGACGATGCAATCTGCAATCGTGCTGTCCATGGCGGGGTGGACCAGGCGATCTATGTGTATTTCGCCGCGGACTACCAGTTCTGGGCCGGCGAACTAGGAGCGCTCCCGCCACCTGGCACATTTGGGGAAAACCTGACCCTCTCCGGTGCCGACAGCGCCAGTACGGCGATCGGCGACAGGATCCTTATCGGCGATCTGGTACTCGAGGTGACCTACCACCGCACGCCTTGCATGACCTTCGCGGCAAAGATGGGCGATCCTGGCTTCGTGCGGCGCTTTCATCGCGCCGGTCGGCCAGGCGCGTATTGCCGGGTCATCGCGCCGGCGAGCATCGAGGCGGGCATGCCAGTCACTTACCAGCCGTATCAAGGCGAGCGGATCACTGTGCGTGAGCTGATGGCCCTTGATGGCGTGCGGGAGTTGGACCCTGCGTTCATGCGCCGTGCGCTCACCACGCCTTTACGCGACAAGACGCGTTTCAAGTACGAAGACCTGCTGGCCCGCCTGTTCTAGGAACCTGTCATGAGCCTCCTATCCGTCCAAGCCGATCTGGCGAGCCGCGCGCCTGACCTTCAGGTGGAGGTCACTGAAAACTCCACCGCTACGGTGCAGTTGGCCGCCGAAGTGCATGGGGTTGAGCCGGGCCAGATTGCCAAGACCCTTTGCATCCGGGTCAATGGCGAGGAACTTCTGCTGGTGACGCGCGGGGATGCCCGGCTCGACAACCAGAAGTCAAAAACAGCCTTTGGCGGCAGGCCGCGGATGCTGGGCCCCGAAGACGTGTTGCGGCTCACCAGCCACCCCGTTGGCGGGGTGTGTCCGTTCGGGCTGCCAGCGCCCTTGCCGATCTATTTGGACGCTTCGCTCAAGGTCTATGATGAACTGATCCCAGCGGGCGGGGACACCCATGCGTCGGTGCGGCTGACGCTCGAACGGCTGGCTGAGCTGTGCGGAAACAAATGGGTGGATGCGTGCCAGGGGCCCGCTGCCAGTTAAAACCGGCCGCAAGCAATAGTTTAGCTTATATCTTGCCCGTTAACGCTCGTGGCAGCCGCAGCGGAGGCCGTTGCTGTTTCGCCCGTGCGGCTTGGCGCAGGCAACAAGCAAATCATCAGTGCCAAAGCAACAAGACACGCCACCAAGACTTGCTGGCGCCGGCGCTGGCGCACAATTGGATTGATATACACGGAACTTTCCCCATGCCGAGCCAATAGGCTCAGGCAGAAGTGCTATAGCCGATAAGTATGATGCTCGAACAGTAGGGTTGGCGGCTTTTTACGCGCTATTGTTAAGATGGCTTCATTCGGCAGCGGTCTGCTGCCCGGCGCCAAATTTGCGCTCGATATAGTCGGCCACCATGATCTTGAACTGATCGGCCACATCGGCGCCGCGGAGCGTCGCGACCTTCTCCCCATCGACGAAAACTGGCGCGGCCGGTGTCTCGCCTGTGCCCGGCAAGGAAATGCCGATATTGGCGTGCTTGCTTTCGCCCGGGCCATTGACGATGCAGCCCATGACCGCAACCGTAAGCGTCTCGACTCCAGGGTAGCGCTCTTTCCAGTCGGGCATCGACGCCGAGAGATGATCCTGGATGTCCTTGGCAAGGGTCTGGAACGTCGTCGAGGTCGTACGGCCGCAGCCGGGGCAGGCGGCAACAACGGGCAGGAATTGGCGGAAGCCCATGGTCTGCAACAATTCCTGCGCGACCTTGACCTCGGTCGTGCGATCGCCACCCGGCTCGGGCGTCAGGGAGATACGGATAGTGTCGCCAATACCCTGCTGCAGCAGGATGCCAAGCGCTGCGGAGGAGGCAACGACGCCCTTGGTGCCCATGCCGGCCTCGGTCAGCCCGAGATGGAGCGCATAGTCGCAGCGGGCCGCGAGGTCTTGATAAACAGCAATTAGATGCTGAACATCGGACACCTTGGTTGAAAGAATGATCTTGTCGCGGCCAAGACCAATCTCCTCGGCGCGGCGCGCACTCAGCAGCGCCGACTGGATGATCGCCTCGCGCTGTACGGCAGCGGCCGAGATCGGCGCTGCAGATGCCGCATTCTCGTCCATCAGCCGGGTCAGAAGCTCCTCATCGAGCGAGCCCCAGTTGACGCCGATGCGAACCGGCTTGTCGTATTTGAGCGCGAGTTCGATCAGCGTCGAGAACTGCGTGTCGCGCTTGGCCTTGAAGCCGACATTGCCAGGGTTAATGCGGTATTTCGCCAGCGCCTCGGCGCAGGCCGGGTGATCGGTTAGAAGCTTGTGGCCGATATAGTGGAAGTCACCGACCAACGGCACGTCATAGCCCATGAAAGCCAGACGATCCCGGATGATTGGTACGGCTGCAGCCGATTCGTCGCGATCAACGGTGATGCGCACGATCTCCGAACCGGCGCGGGCAAGCTGCATGACCTGCTTGACGGTAGCGTCGATGTCCGCCGTATCGGTGTTGGTCATGGACTGGACGACGACGGGCGCTCCCCCGCCGACCATCACGCCACCGATATTGACACCCACCGATTGCCTGCGCGCCAAAGGACCAGCCATGAAACACCTCAAAATCAACGAGCCAGAAATAAGCCGCGAACGTTATCAGCGCAATGTATCTGGATGATGATAGTGCGGCGATGTCGAACCAGCCTCGTTCCGCTCGTCGCTCAAGACATAAAGAGGAACCAGCACCATGTCGTTTCAGGCTTATCTCGACAATATCGAAAAGCAGACCGGGGTAGCGCCCGACCAGTTCATCGCGCTGGCCAAGGAAAAAGGCTTCACCGCACCAGGCACCAAGGCAACCCCCATTACCGACTGGCTCAAGGCCGATTACGGACTGGGGCACGGCCATGCCATGGCCATCGTGAAGCTTCTGCGCGAGCGCGGCGGGTTGAGACCCTGATAGTTTTTGCAAGGATATGATCGGTTAAGTCTTGAACCAAAGCAGGGATGGGCCATTTAATGGTCATGAAAAACCCATTCTCGCCTTTGGCCCTGCTTGGTCGCTTTACCATCGGCCGGTTCTTTATCTTCCGCAAGGAATTGCTGACGCTGTGGCGGGCTTTCCGCCATCCGGCGACGCCAGTGCCGCTCAAGGCGGCGATGCTGCTGGTGCCGCTCTATCTGATTAGCCCGATCGACGTGATCCCGGATTTCATTCCGTTCCTGGGCATCATGGATGATTTTGTGGTCGTGCCGATGCTGATGAGCTGGCTGGTGTCCATGCTGCCGCTGGAGGTAACGGGCGAGAAGGTGCGCTCGACTGCCAATAAAGGCCGCAATACCGGCTCGACCATCGATGGGCGCTCACGCCGGCTTTAGCCGCTTGGACGTATCAGACTAGCAAGCGCCGGTTTCCAACAAGGGAGCCGGCGCTTTCGTTTTCTAGTTCATGGTGACATCGCGGCCGGCACTGGTGATCGAAACGGTGAACCCCGCCACCACGTCGATCAAGCTCATGACCATGAGAAGAAAAAATACCGAGCTTGCCGCCGCGCCGACAATGAGGAACTCGACGAGGAACAAGACGAAGACCACCATGGAGAGCATGTGCTCGACAATGGAGGAGCGGCCCGAATTGGTGGATTTGAGCACTTCGATGAAGAGGCAGACAATGCCGATCACCAGCAGGAAATCGCCCGCACTCACTGCCCAAGATACGCCCGATGGCATAGGCATAGCAAAGAGCCCTGCGCCCCAATTGACCGGGTTGCCGCCAAAGAGGGTGAACACCACCAGATTATAGCCGATGAACGGCACGATCAGCAGGGGCGGGATGAATGGTCCGTTCCGGACGACGCGATTGCCCTGGGGCGGAATATAGACGGTCTCGGTCATGGCGTGCTCCAGGGTGATCGTAGGCGCAGCATGCCAGAGGCGAGGGCGCTGGTGAAGAGGGGCCGCTTGTCTACTTGTTGAGCTTAAGCGGTCCGACCATCTGCTCGGGCTTGACCTCGGCATCGAACTCTTCGCCGGTCAGCAGGCCCAGATTGATCGCTTCTTCGCGCAAGGTGGTGCCGTTCTTGTGCGCGGTCTTGGCGATCTTGGCGGCGTTGTCATAGCCAATTTTGCGATTGAGGGCGGTCACCAGCATCAAGGATTGATCGACGAGCTGCTGGATGCGCTTGCGATCGGGCTCGATGCCGACCGCGCAGTTATCGTTGAACGACTTGGCCGCATCGGCCAGCAGACGCACGGACTGGAGAAAATTATAGGCGATGACAGGCTTGAACACGTTGAGCTCGAAATTGCCCTGCGAAGCGGCAAAGCTGATGGCCGCGTCATTGCCCATCACATGCGCCACCACCATGGTCATGGCTTCGGACTGGGTCGGGTTGACCTTGCCGGGCATGATCGACGAGCCGGGCTCGTTTTCGGGAATTGTGATTTCACCCAGGCCCGAGCGGGGACCCGAAGCCAGCCAGCGCACGTCGTTGGCGATTTTCATGAATGCTACGGCCAATTGCTTAAGGGCGCCCGAGGTGCCGACAAAGGCGTCGTGGCCAGCCATCACGGCATATTTGTTGGGCGCGGTGACGAAGTCGTGGCCCGAGAGCCGTGCGATTTCCTCCGCCACTGTCACGGCGTAGTCAGGATGCGCATTGAGCCCTGTGCCCACCGCCGTGCCGCCCAAGGCAAGTTCCTTGAGCTGAGGCATGGTGACCTTGATCGCCTTGACCGCCAGATCGATCTGGGCGACCCAGCCGCTCATCTCCTGGCCCAGGGTCAGGGGCGTTGCGTCCTGCAGATGGGTGCGGCCGATCTTGACCACGTCCATGAACTCTTCGGACTTGGCGTGAAGCGTGTTGCGCAGGATCTCGACACGCGGGAAGAGGTAATTCTCCAGCGCCTCCACCGCCGCGATGTGCATGGCCGTCGGGTAAGTGTCGTTGGACGACTGGCTCATGTTGACGTGGTCATTGGGGTGCACGGGCTTCTTGGAGCCCATGGTGCCGCCTGCCATTTCGATGGCGCGGTTGGAGATGACCTCGTTGACGTTCATGTTGGATTGCGTGCCCGAGCCGGTCTGCCAGACGACCAGGGGAAAATGATCGGCAAGCTTGTTGGCGATCACTTCGTCGGCTGCGGCGACGATCAGGTCACGGGTGGTTTCGTCAAGCAGACCCAGCTTGTGGTTGGCCAAGGCCGCAGCTTTTTTCAAAATGCCAAAGGCATGGATGATCTCGCGCGGCATCTTTTCGCCGCCAATATCGAAATTGGCGAGGCTCCGGGCTGTCTGCGCGCCGTAATACTTATCGGATGGCACATTGATGGTGCCCATGGAATCCGATTCAACGCGCATGCTCATGAGAAACTCCGAAGATTGGCCGCTGCGGGACGCAGCTTGGCAAAACAAAACGGCCGATCCGGGTTTACCGGATCGGCCGCTGCTGTAGCGTCAAGGCGCGCATCGCGCTACCTGTCTTTAAGCTTAATTCTTGACGTTGAGAATCTGCCGGCCGCGATACATGCCGGTCTTGAGATCAACGTGGTGCGGGCGGCGCAGCTCGCCCGAGTCCTTGTCTTCGACATAGGTCGGGTTAGCAAGAGCGTCGGCCGAACGGCGGAAGCCACGCTTCATCGGCGAGGTCTTGCGTTTTGGCACTGCCATGGTCGGGTCCTTCCGAAATTCAATACATTGCGCCGCCGGAAGCGGCCCAGAGACGTGAGCTCTGTTGGGGTTGGTGGGCTCTATAGAGCAAGAGTGGGCGCTTGGCTAGGGGGATTTACACCGCTTCTTGCTAGCTTTCGCGGGCTTGGCGCCCGAGCGAAACCACCTCCACGGGCTTGCCGGCAAGGGCGTCGTCGATCTTGCCCAAAAGCTCGGCCAGGGTGAAGGGTTTGACGATGACGTCATAGATCAGTGCATCAAGCCCGTGCGCACGTTCGCGCTGGTCCGCGAAGCCGGTCATCAGGACGATGATGATGCCGGGAAATTTCGCCGCCACATGCAAGGAGAGCGCAATGCCGTCCATTATGGGCATCTTGATGTCGGACAGCATGAGGTCGAAACGTCCGTTCTCGGCGTCCATTGTTTCAGCTGCCAGCCCCCCATCCTCTTCGGCCACGACTTCGTGACCCTTCATGGTCAGGGCGCTCACAACGAACGCGCGAACGGAAGGATCGTCTTCGGCAAGGAGAATGCGGGCCATCAATGGTGCTCTTGTGTATCGGTACTGTGCGGGGCGGCGTGCTCCGCCGCTGCCTCTGGTGGTTCGGCATGGGCTGCAGCCGGCTCGCCATGGATGGCTGCCGCTCCCGAATGTTCATCTGCTTGGGGCGGGTGAGAAGCGGGAGCCGCGCCGGAGATTTGGGCATGTACGCTGCCTTTGGGCCGCAAGGGTATGGCTTCGCCGGACAAGGTCAGGGCTGCCGAAACGGGCGCCGCTTCCGCAAAGCTCAGCCGCAAGCGTTCGGCATCGCCGGGAGGCATCACCAATTGCGTATCAAACGTTGCCCGTTCCCCTGCCATCAGATCGTCAATGGAAGGCGCGATGCTCCAGGCATAAATGCTTTGGCCATGATCATCGAGCAGCGTCACCACCACTGGCGGCACAGTGGTCGGCGTTGTATCGAGCCCGACGATCTGTGCCGAAACGACCAGCACATCCTTGCCATTGTGGAGCGAGCGCTGTGCGGCAACATTGGAAAACTCAAGGCCAGCGACGTTGACGCCGAGCCCTATCGCCTCGTAAACGCCAGCCATGGCCGGGTATCGTGCCACTATATCTTTGCGCACGAAGTAGCTGCCTGCAACTACAGCACAGAGCAGCAGGGCCAAGCCGATGCGAATGGCGCGGCGCATCTGGGCCATCGGTTGGCTGGCGGCAATGGCGTCCTGGCGCTTGGAAAAGGCGCGTTGCCGGCTGCGGACCAGAGCCGGATCGACCTTGGCGGCACTGACCGATTTCTGGTGCGTTTCCTCGTCGGCAACGCGCTTGGCCAGTTCGGTTGCTGCGGCTTCCTCCTCCGCCCGCATGGCTTCATCGAGCCGGTCTTCGGTGAAGGCATCGAGATCCTTCTGCTCCTTGGCCGAAGGCAAAGGCTCGCTGAGGGGCGCTTGCTGCCAAGCCTGCTGGCAATGGGCGCACTGCACCTTACGGCCAGCCGAACCGATGGCCTCGTAGGTCACCTGGTACTTGGTCTGGCAATGTGGGCAAGCAATGATCATGAGCCAGACGCTGACAGAGCCGATGCAAAGGGGCGCCGCCTACCCTAGCGGCAGGGTGTTAATAGTCCTCAAACCCCCATGCCCACGCGCTATCCACCACATTTGTGCCGCTTTCTTGGCCCCAAGGACGCCTTGTAGCCCATCAGGCTTCGGGCGCTGCTATGGTGCGGCGAGGGCCTGATTCGCGTTTGTGCCGGAGCTATTGGGGAGCCAGCGTTTTTGATCGAGTTTTCCGATGTGGGCCTGCGCTACGGCAATGGTCCGGAAATCCTGCGGGACCTGACGTTTTCGGTTGAGCCCGGCTCGTTTCACTTCCTGACGGGGCCCTCGGGTGCTGGCAAGACATCGCTCCTTCGCCTGCTGCTCCTCTCGCTCAAGCCGTCTCGCGGCCGAGTGACGATGTTTGGTGAGGACGTCAGCAATCTTTCGCAAGACCGGCTTCTGCAGATGCGGCGCCATATCGGCATCGTATTTCAGGAATTCCGCCTGCTCGACCACCTGACGACATTCGAAAACGTTGCTCTGCCGTTGCGTGTGCTAGGGCAGCCGGAAAGCGAATACCGGCCCAATGTCACCGAACTGCTCGAATGGGTCGGCTTGGGCGAGCGGATGAATGCCCTGCCATCGCTGTTGTCGGGTGGCGAAAAGCAGCGTGCCGCAATCGCACGCGCCGTTATAGCGCGGCCGAAGGTGCTGCTGGCTGACGAGCCGACGGGCAATGTCGATCCTGACCTTTCAAGCCGTTTGGTGCATCTATTTGCCGAACTGAACCGCACCTTGGGAATGACAATCATTCTGGCTACGCACGAACTACCCTTGCTCGACAAGTTCAACTATCCGCGCATGCTGCTGAGCAAAGGCGAGTTGGTGATCCATGATTGAGCGCGTTAGGGCCCTCCTGCCGCGCCGGCGTGGCGCAGCACCCATCGTTCCCGAAAAAAGCGTGGCGGGCCGAACGCTCCTCCTCATGATCACCATTATGAGCTTTTTATCGGCGGTGACGCTGGGTGGCGTGGTGCTGGTGCAAAAATCGGCTATTGCCTGGTCGGCGGATGTCGGGCGCGAAGTGACCATCCAGATCCGTCCTGTCGAGGGCGAGGTTATGGAGAGCAATCTGCGTACGGCCGTGACACTGGCCGAAACTACGCCGGGCGTGGCGTCGGCGAGAGCGCTGACCATCGAGGAAAGCCAGGCACTGCTTGAGCCGTGGCTTGGAGCCGGGCTTGATCTGAGCTCCATCGAAATTCCCCGGCTCATTGTTGTGCAATTAGCCGATCCGCTTGAAGCGGATGTCGAGTCGCTGCAGCGCAATCTTGCCGCCATCAATGGTGCCAGCCTTGATACCCATGCCGCCTGGCGGCAGCAGCTCAATACCATGGCTGGAACGATCGTTCTGTCCGGCCTTCTGGTTCTCGTGTTGATCGGTGCGGCTACGGTACTCGCGATTATCTTTGCAACGCGCGGGGCCATGGCCACAAATCGTGAGATCGTCGACGTGCTCCACTATATCGGCGCGTCGAACAAATTCATTGCAGGCGAATTCCAGGGTCGATTTTTGTCCATCGGGTTGCAAGGCGGGTTGCTAGGTTCTGTCGCGGCGCTCCTCTTCTTTGCGCTGATCGGCACTGCGGCGGGCAACATGCTGTCCAGCGAAGCGGGAGCGCAAGTAGGCGTGTTATTCGGCCGTTTCGCCCTGGGCATAGACGGGCTCATTGGCATTGTCGCCGTTATTCCGGTTATTGCGGCGCTGACTGCGATTACCTCACGAATGACCGTCCGGCGGTTCTTGAGTGAAACGTCCTGAACCATTTGATCGCTCGCCAATGCGGCGTTCGAAGTTTATGACCCTGCCCAAAACCAAAGGGCATCGGGAGCCATTTGCATGAAGCTAATCCAGGCCGTCCGTACAACACTGTTCTATGTGCTGTTCATCGGCCAGACAGCGATTGTCGCCATTGTCATCGGAACAGTTGCCTTGATCCGCGGACGGACCCGCTTCACCTGGGAGCTTGCCAAGTACTGGTGCCGATCCAGTCTGGTGCTGTTGCGCGCCACAACCGGTGTGCGGACCGACGTCTCGGGCACGGAGAACATTCCCCCGGGCGGCTGCATTATTGCGGCCAAACACCAGAGCGACTGGGATGTTTTCGCTATTTTTCCCTATACAGGGCGACCTGCCTATATCGTCAAGAAGGAACTCATGAACATTCCGTTCTTCGGCTGGGCTGCGCGGTCGCTCGATTGCATTGAAGTAGATCGCAAGCGTGGCGCCGAAGCCATCCCACTGATGATGGCCCAAGCGCGGGCTGCCATCGAGCGCGGTTGCCGTATCGTCATTTTCCCCGAGGGGACCCGTAAGGCGCCGCTGGCCAAGCTCGATTACCGGCAAGGCATTGCCCGGATGTATGCGGAACTCAATGTACCGGTGGTTCCGGTGGCGCTGAATTCTGGTCTCTTCTGGGGCCGCAATAGCCTCGTAATTTGGCCAGGCACCGCCCGCGCCAGGTTCCTCCCACCCATCGAGGCGGGGCTACCACCAGACATTTTCATGCAAAGACTCAAAAAAGCCATCGAGACTGATTCGGATGGGCTGATCATCGACGCGGTCGAGCAAGGCATTGCCCGCCCGCTGAATGATGAGTTTCGCGACAAAGTCGATGCTATTAAGCAAGCAAGAGCGGATCTCGCCTAACTACTATATGTTGACGTCCTAGGAGACATATACATACATGTAGATGCAAAGCAGAATGCCGCTTGACGTGTGTGTAATTTCGTTCTATTTTTGTTCTTATTTGATGCGCTGTGGGGCTGGCGTGAAATGACTTCTTTCGAGAGCAGAATCGTTACGCATGGCTTTAACTGGCACACGAGCTGGCAAGGGCGGTCCGGCCGCGCCTATGGTGTCGTGAGCGAAAATCTCGAGCATTTCGCCATGGGCGATGCCGAGCTCTACCTGATTGCTAAAGGCGGCCATGTCCTTTGGGTTGGATCGACCGGCGAGCTGGTCGGCGATCCGATGAGCCGCTCGCGTTTCCGGCTGGCGCTTGATTGTGCCGATCGCGTCTTCCGGCTCTTGAGCCCTGGAGCTGCGGCGGAACGGCTGTCGACAATCTGGGATTTGGAAGGCGCCGCACCACTCACCGGCGCTCGCGCGGCCTAACGTTGTAGTTCCCGGGAGGAGTCAAGCAGCCTCCTGCTCCAGCATTTCGGCCAAAGCCATTAGAGGCCGGTCGCGAATGCCCAGCTCCGCCAAATGCCGGGCTGTATTGAGTACATAATCGATATTTCGGCCGGACAGACCCACGCCGGCGCGCACCATGGTCAATTGCTGCTCGAGTGTCAGCGTGCCGGCAAATTGTTCATGCCGCTCATCCACCAGAAAGGCGAGAGCACTTACCTTACTTCCATCGGCCAGGCGCACCGGGCGCATGACATCTCGGTATACGGCAGTCACCTGCTCGCGTTCCTGAAGATAGGCGCGCACCGCCTCCCAATCGCTGTTTGCCACCTCGAACACCATGCCCCGGCATGAGCCACCGCGCACCAGCCCAAAAACCAGGCCCGGCATGTCAACTGTTCCCCGGTGATAGTGTGACACGATGGACAAACTGCGATGGACACCACGCAGCAAGCCTTGCTGAGCCGATAAATACGGGAAGCCAGGGTTCCAAATGAGGGAGCCGTAGCCGAAAACCCAATGAGAACCGGTATTATTCATGAGGTGAAGCATCGCCATAAGCTGAACAGAAATCTAGGCTTTAGCTAGGCCCTATCCAAAGGGTAAGCCACCCGGTTTTGCAGACACCCAGGCAATGGTTGCTTCAACCCACATCGCGGCACAGGTAAGACTGGCAGCCATGAAAAAACGAATCATCATTCTTGGCAGCATTGTTTTTGCCGTCATCCTGCTGTGGAGCGCGGCGTGGCTCGCGGGTGCTGCGTACATCAAGCAGTATATCGATGCACAAGCACTGGCGGACGGGGTTGCTCAGCCGCGTCTCACCTGTGGGACGCTCAATGTAGGCGGCTATCCCTTCCGCTATGATGTGGATTGCCAAACGGCGCAGATCAGTTCGAACGACATCCTCGTCGATGTGCCCGGTGTCCGCGCCAGCGTGCGGGTCTATGCGCCGTTTCATCTTTATCTATCGGCGCTGGGGCCGCTGCAATTGACCGACGGGTTCACGGGAACCCGCAATTCGGTGGCCTGGTCGGCCCTCGATGCTAGCATTCGACTTAGCGATTGGCGGGTGGCGCGCGCCTCGATTTCCGGCAAGGAACTCGTCTGGTCCGACACGCTCATGGGCGAAAGCCTCATTGCACAAAGCCCGCTTGCCGAAGTGCACCTGTTCGATATTCCCGAGCAGTACGATGCCGAACGGAACTTGGCAGCGCTTGCAGGATACATTTTGGCTGAGAATGTGTCCTATCCGGGAATGACGCTGAGCGACACCAAGGCGGAAGTGCAACTCGAACTAACCGGCTTGCCTGACGATGTGCGCAATTGGGGCGATCCGCAAATACTGCCCTTCATCCAACAAGCAGGGGGCGTGCTCAGAGTCGTTTCGGTCCATGGCACCGATGCAGACTCGGTGCTTGATGCCAATGGCGAGCTTACCCTTGATCCGCAGGGCATGCTGGACGGCACGATCGCCATCAAATCTGTGGGCGTCGCCGAACGCATCGGACCCATGCTAGCCGAACCCTGGCGCACCCTGGTGTTCGGCACGCCAGCAGCAGATGGCTCGTTTTCCAACCAGATCAACTTCAGAGCTGGCGGTGTGTTCTCGGGCTTAGTGCCGATCGCCAACGTCCCGCCGTTGTTCTAGGCGTCGTCGCCGCCGCCATGCTCGCGCACAAACGAAGGGGTTGGCGTTGGGGGTGTTTCATGCGGCCTGCCGAAATCGGGAGCGGCGGTTTCCTGGCCGGCCGAGATGATCGAGCGGCGGATGGCGCGGGTTCGGGTGAACATGGCTTCCAGCGCCGGCCCGTCTCCCGTGCGTACGGAACGTTGCAAGGCAGAGAGGTCTTCAGAAAAGCGGCCGAGCATTTCGAGGACGGCATCTCGATTGGTGAGGAAGATATCGCGCCACATCACCGGATCGGATGCAGCGATACGGGTGAAGTCGCGAAAGCCAGACGCTGAGAACTTGATGACTTCGGACTGGGTCGCGGCTTCCAGGTCAGCCACCGTGCCGACGATATTGTAGGCGATCAGGTGAGGAATGTGGCTGGTGATGGCGAGCACCATGTCGTGGTGAGCGGCATCCATGGCTTCCACCTGGCTGCCCATGGAGCGCCAGAACGCGGCGAGTTTTTCGGTTTGCGCTGGGTCGACCTCTGGCCCCGGCGTCAACACGCACCAGCGTCCGGCGAAGAGTTCGGCGAAGCCAGCCGATGGACCAGAGTGCTCAGTGCCAGCGAGGGGATGGCCCGGGATAAAGCTGACGTCCTCAGGAACTAGTGGCGCCAGTGTGCGAACAACATGGCCTTTGACCGAGCCAACGTCGGACAGGATGGCGCCTTGTTCGAGAGCCGGTGCGATAGTGCGCATCACGCCTTCATAGGCGCCAACCGGCGTACAGATGATTACGAGATCCGCGCCGCGCACAGCTTCGGCGGCATCAAGCGTATAAATGTCACCCAGCTTGAGATCGCGCGCTTCGTCCAGCGTTTCCGCCTTGCGCGTCGAAATCGAGATCACATCCACAAGACCCTGCCGGCGGGCAGCAAGGGCGATGGATGAGCCAATCAGGCCGATGCCGATCAGGGCCAATTTGCGAAAATGCACGCTCATGCGATTTGAACCAATGCCTTGAGGATACCGACAACGCCACGCATGGCCTGCTCCGAACCAATGGAAATTCGCAACCCATGGGGAATGCCATAGGAGCCGCCGATCTCGCGCACGATCAGGCCGCGCTCTAGCAGCGTGTCGAAAGCTAGGCCCGCATGCTCGGCATCGGGGAACAGTACCATCACGAAATTGGCCTGGCTGGGCACGACGTGCATATGGTTGCCGCTGAGTTCAGCCGTGATCCAGTCGCGCCATTGCGCGTTGTGGGCCTTGAGCTTGGCGGTGAACTCGGTATCCCGGGTAGCAGCGGCGCCGGCCATCTGGGCTGGGAGATTAACATTGAAGGGACCACGGACCCGATTGATCGCATCAATCACTCGGGCTGGCCCAAAGATCCAGCCGATACGAACAGCTGCAAGACCCATCTTGGAGAAGGTGCGCACCATGACGACGTTCTGCGCCGACTTGACGAGGTCGGTACCGACGGCAAAATCCGGTGCCGTCACGTATTCAGCATAGGCGTTGTCGATGACGAGGAGGATGTCAGGCCGCAGTCCGGCATGGAGGCGCCTAATCTCTCTGTCGGGCAGATAAGTGCCGGTGGGATTGTTGGGGTTGGCCAACCAAACAATCTTGGTCTTTGGCCTGACGGCCGCCAGCAGCGCGTCGACGTCAGCGGTATAGTCATCTTCGTCGACCATGACGATATCAGCGCCCGCCGCCTTGGTGATGATCGGGTAAACCGAAAAGCCATAGCGGCTCATGATAGCTTCGTCGCCGTCACCCAAATAACACTGGGCTAGAAGATGCAGCAGATCGTCCGAGCCATTGCCGCAGACGATCAGGTCGGGGTTGATGCCGTGCACCTCGCCCAGCGCCGTGCGCAGGATCTTGGACGAGCCCTCGGGATAGATGTCGAGCTTTGTTGCTGCGGCCGTAAAGGCCTCTATGGCTTTGGGGCTGGCACCCAGCGGGGACTCGTTGGACGAGAGCTTGACAGCATTGCTGCCCGGCAGGCCGGACTTGCCGGGCACATAGGCCGCAATATCGAGAATGCCAGGCTGCGGGATGGGTTTATCGGACATAGGTGGTCTGCCGGGGTGAAATCTCGCGGACCTTATTCAAAGCAGGCGATGAACGCAAAGGGAGTCACACCCAGTCGGGCACGCTATCTAAGGCAATGAGTTCGCCGATCGACTTGCGGGGGCGAATGACATGGAAGCGGTCACCATCAACCAGCACTTCGGGGATTAGGGCGCGCGAATTGTAAGTCGAGGCCATCACAGCGCCATAGGCGCCAGCGCTCATGACTGCCAGCAGGTCGCCTTCCCTGACACCTGGCATAGTGCGTGCCTTGGCCAAGTAATCGCCGGTTTCGCAGACAGGACCGACGATATCGGCCTTGATTGGCGCTAGATTGGAGTGGTTGACGGGTACGATGTCGTGGTGCGCTTCATAGAGCGTGGGACGGATCAGATCGTTCATCGCCGCGTCGACGATGACGAAATTGGTGCCGCCTTCCTTCACATATTCGACCTTGGTGACGAGTATGCCGGCATTGCCAACAAGGAGCCGACCGGGTTCGATCACGAGGGTAACCCCGAGCTGGCCAATCTTGTCGCGCACCACCGCAGCATAGGCACTAGGCAACGGTGGTGCGGTTTCGTCGATGTTGTAGGGAATGCCAAGTCCGCCGCCCACATCGACATGCTGGATATCATGCCCCTGAGCGCGCAGTGCGGTGACCAGTTCCGCCATCAAGCCAAAGGCATTGCCGAAGGGTTCAAGGTCGGTGATCTGCGAACCGATATGCATGTCGACGCCGACGGCTTCAACGTTGGGCAGGTCAGCGATGCGGCGGTACACCTCCAGCGCGCGGGCGTAAGGGATACCGAACTTGTTTTCCGCCTTGCCTGTCGAGATCTTCGCGTGAGTGCGGGCATCGACGTCTGGATTGATGCGGACCGAGACCTTGGCGGTGAGTCCCATATCGGCGGCGACCATCGACAGCCGCTCGAGCTCGGGCTCGCTCTCGACGTTGAAGCATTTGATGGCCGCTTGAAGCCCGCGGCGCATCTCGCCAACCGTCTTGGCGACACCGGAGAAGACAATCATGTCCGGCTTCATGCCGGCGGCGAGAGCACGCTCAAGTTCGCCAAGCGAAACGACATCAGCGCCAGCGCCTTCGGCTGCCATCAGCTTGAGCACGGCTTGGTTGGAATTGGCCTTCATGGCGTAGGCGAGGAGCGTCGGAATGCCCTCAAAGGCGGCTTTCACCACGCGGACATGGCGGCGCAGCGTAGCTGCCGAATAAACATAGAAGGGCGTGCCCACCCGGGCCGCGAGGTCGTTGAGATTGACGTCTTCGGCGAAGAGGGTATCGCCGCGGTGTTCGAAATGGTGGACCAAGGATCGTCCTCAAGTTTTCCTCACTCATGATGTCACCCCAGCGCAGGCCGGGGTCCATCCTGAGATCGGGAGATTTGCAGTATCTCAGGATGGATTCCGGCCTGCGCCGGAATGACATCGAAAGGGTTAGCGGTTTCGGACGATTTCCTAGACTGCCGCGCTGTAAAACAAAAGCAAGACTTACCGATCCGGCTCATAAGCGGCTTCGATGCGGTCAGCCACTAGCGATTGTAATTGCCAAAGATGGGGATCGTGTATGCTCATCTCTTCGAGATGACGGACGGTGGCAAAGAGGTATTCCGCCATCGAGCCGCGCGAGCCAACGGCGGTTGCGAGCACTTCGGCGATACGCTCGACGGACAGGCCCGACACATAGCGGCCCGAGTTGCGATCGATGCAGAAGGTCAGGGCGCGAATGGTGCGGTCGCCGGAACGGGCATTGACCCAGCGCGGTGGAAAGGCTGAGGGTAGCCAAGCCATTTCGCGCTCCAGCAGCTTGATCATGCAGTCTTCGACCCGTTCTGGCGGCAGGCGGTAGAGCACGCCCTTGCAGGCGCCGCCCCGATCCAGCGCCAGCATCAAGCCTGGATTCTGATCCGAGCCGCGGAAGCGATTGTTCCAGCCTAGGCAAAAGGCGCGGTGCCAGCCACGCACCAAGCCGGTGCGCATTTCAACAAAGTCGCAGGCCGGCTTCCAGATCAGCGAGCCATAGGCAAAAACCCAGACCTCTCCCAGATCGCCTTGTTGCGTGAACAACTCGGCGATAATGCGTTGGTGATCTTCAGGCGTGGCCGCATGCATGCCCTCGGGCGGGGGCGGCATCTCTTCGGTTAGGTCGGGCGGTTGCAAATAACCGACATGGCGCTCGGTAAGGCGCATCTGCCGGGGTTTCTTAGGCACCGCTCGCTCCACTTTTAACTAAGGCAAACGGTGACTTATTCGTCCCTGCTATTCAACCCCGCCATCGCCATGACCGCCATGCTTCTTTTTGCCAAGCGGCCTTGGTTCGTGGCTTCGCCCAGTTAGCTGCGATTTCCAGCGCGCGGCTTGCACAAGGACATTGGCCGGCGCCGTGCCACCATAGGATTGGCGGGCTGCCACGGAAGCTTCGACGGTCAGCACCTTATGGATGCGGGAGTCGATGCGTTGGTCGATGAACTTGAAGTCCTCGATGGTGAGGCCCTCCAGCCCGCAGCCCTTCTGCTCGGCCAAGGCTACGATCTGCCCGGTGATGTGGTGGGCATCGCGGAAGGGGATATTGATCTGGCGCACGAGCCAATCGGCAATATCGGTCGCCGTTGAGAAGCCCGCCGACGCCGAAGCGCGCATGCGCTCGCGATTCGCAGTTATGTCGCCAACCATGCCGGTCATGGCGGCCAGAGAAAGGGAAAGGGAATCAAGGGCGTCGAAGGCCACTTCCTTGTCCTCCTGCATGTCTTTGGAGTAGGCCAGCGGCAGGCCCTTCATGACGACGAGCAGCGAGGTGAGCGCACCCAAGATGCGCCCGATCTTGGCGCGAACCAGTTCCGCCGCATCAGGATTGCGCTTTTGCGGCATGATAGAGGAGCCAGTGGTCCATTTGTCGGACAGCCGCACGAAGCCGAACTGGGCCGAACTCCAGATTACCATTTCCTCAGCAAAGCGAGAGAGGTGCATCGCGCAGATCGACGCTGCGGCTAGGGTTTCGAGAATGAAGTCGCGGTCGGAAACAGCATCGAGCGAATTGGCAGTGGGCCGGTCAAAGCCGAGCTTTTCAGCTGTCATGTGCCGGTCGATGGGGTAGGGGGTGCCGGCCAGCGCGGCCGAGCCCAGTGGGCTTTCGTTGAGCCGCTTGCGGGCATCGAGCAGGCGGCCGGCATCGCGGCCGAGCATTTCGACATAGGCGAGCAAATGGTGGCCAAAGGTCACCGGTTGAGCGCTTTGCAGATGGGTAAAACCGGGCATGATGGTTTCGGCTTCGTGTTCGGCGCGCTCGACCAAGGCTAGTTGCAGGGCCGTGACCTGCATAACGAGCGTGTCGATAGTGTCGCGGACATAAAGCTTGAAATCGGTCGCGACCTGGTCGTTGCGCGAGCGGGCGGTGTGTAACCGGCCGGCAGCATCACCGATCTTTTCGCGCAACCGGCTCTCGACATTCATGTGAATGTCTTCTAGCGCCCGCGAAAAGGTGAAAGTGCCGCCCTCGATTTCGGCCAGCACCTCGGTTAGACCGGCAATGATGCTGTCGCGGTCCTCCTGCGTCAGAATGCCCGTCTCGGCGAGCATTGTGGCATGGGCGATCGATCCGGCAATATCCTGGCGGAAGAGGCGCTGATCGAAGCCGATCGAAGCGTTGATTTCTTCCATGATGGCGTCGGGTCCGGTTGCAAAACGCCCGCCCCACATTTTGTTGCTCATCGTACTACCTCGGAGATCTTGATGACCGATGCCCACGCGCCCCGCCCTGGAGCGACACGCCCTATCCGGCTTGCAATCATCCTGGGCTTGGCGGGATTGGCGCTAGCTATAGCGACGTGGGTGTTGCTGGGCAATGCCGGGCAAGCGCGAGAGTGTCCGGTGCAAGAAGAGGCCGCGACCGCGATCGGAGATGCGGCGGTGGGGGAACTTGCCGCGCTCAACGGTACCGGCGAAGGACGCGGTTATTCGACCATGGCGTTCAAGGATGCTGCAGGCCAGCCGATGACCATTGCCGATTTCCAGGGCAAAAAGCTGCTGGTTAATTTTTGGGCCAGCTGGTGCGTGCCTTGCCGGGAAGAAATGCCGGCGCTCGATGCCTTGGCTACCCAATATAATTCGGACCAGTTCATGGTCTTGCCGATCAATCTCGACATCGGCGCCAATGGTCTTGAGAAGGCGCAGGCTTTCTTGGACGAGAACCAGTTCAGCAATTTGCCGCTTTATGCAGACACGACATTTGCAGCGTTCGAGCGGCTCAAGCAGCAGGCAGTGGCTGTAGGTTTGCCCGTGACTTTGGTGCTGGATGAAAACGGATGCGAGCTTGGCGTGTTGCAGGGACCGGCTGAATGGAACACGCCCGACGGACAGGCAGTCGTTGAAGCCTTGGTTGCGCTGGGCGCCTAGATCAGACGATCCACAACGGCACCGCTATCGACCACTGGTGCTTCGGCTTGGCCACTGGGGCTGATCAAGGCAGCCTTGGCCTGCTCTTCGTTGATCGCTACTTCGAGGTCCATGCGCAGTTCGGCAACTTTACCCAGATGCGCTGCCGGGGGAGTGCCAGAGCGATCCACAAGACGGTTAATCATGATGTTTGGACCGATACCGAGCGCATTGCCCATTTCGTCCTCCGTTGGCTAAGCCAGCTTGTCGATCCGCGTCCCCTGGCCGGGTGGGGGCGCTGAAAGCGCCGTCTGCATGAGCGTATCAAGCAGTTCCGTCTGCATCTCGTTGGCTTTTTTGAACACGGCGATCTGCACGCTGCTTTGCAGCTTCGCCGAGTTCATCGCCATCATCTGCATGGAAAGGTCGCTGTTCATCAAGGACCTCCTTGCTTGCTGTCCAAGCCTTGACCTTAGGACCAAGGTGTAAACAAAGCTCTCTTCCAAAGGCGGCATTTAGTGCGAAGTGTCGCTAATCTTTCTTGAGGTCGCCGTAATTGCCCGGCACCCAAAGAACATCGCGTGCTCCATTACTGTTGGCAACGCGCGATAGGACGAATAACAAATCCGACAAGCGATTGAGGTAGCGGACAGCCTCGGAATTGGTTTCGGGTTCGGCCGCAGCGAGTTCCACCGTCAGGCGCTCTGCGCGGCGAGTCACGGTCCTGGCGACATGCAAACAGGCTGCCAGAGGCGTCCCGCCAGGCAGGACAAAGCTTTTGAGCGGTTCCAGATCGTCATTGTAATGGTCGATCTGCTTTTCCAGGAACAGCGTCTGCACCGGACGCACGCGCAACGACGGGTGCTGCGCTTGTGGGTCATCCGGTCCAGGCGTGGCGAGATCAGACCCCACGTCAAAAAGATCGTTCTGGATGCGGCTCAGGAGCATATCGATCTTGGGCATAGAGCCGGTATGAAGCCGCGCCTGCCCGATACATGCATTGGCTTCATCCACCGTGCCATAAGCCTCGATGCGGATATCGTACTTCGGCCGGCGTGGGCCGCGGACAAGGCCTGTCGTGCCGTCGTCGCCGGTCTTGGTATAAATAACGTTGAGCTTGACCATGATTTAGCTGCGTCCACCGAACAGGAACAAAGCGCCTAGCAACAGCGCTAGCGCTAGCGCCTGGCCGATCACGCGTAGGCGCATCAGGCGCTGACTGGTATTGCCCGGCCCCCCCTTGAGCATATTCCAAAGTCCCAGCCCCAGGACGATCACGACGAACAGGAGCGCCAAGGCGATGGCGATATTGAGAAGGGTTTCCATGGGATCCTACACAGGGTTGGGCGTTAGTTTCTTATATACGCACCAAGCCCCTCGGCCAGAGCATCATAAATTGCGCGAATGCGGTGAGACGTGAACAGTTCCCGATGCGTGGTCAGCCAGACCTCGAGCGGCGGAATGGAGAGATCGACCATCAATTCCACCATCGACGGGGTTAACCGCAGCAGATTGGCCTGGGCAAAGCCGATGCCGAGCCCCGCACGCATCAGTTCCCATTGGCTAGCCTGGTCATCGGTGCGCAGTACGAACTGATCCCGCCGCAGCGGTAAGCCAAGCTTTTGGGAATGGGCGATGATGAGGTCGGAGCGATCGAGCCCGATCAGATCGTGGCTGGCGAGATCGAGTGCTGTCTTGGGCGTGCCCCGCCGGTCGAGATAGCTCTGGTGCGCGGCGGGCACGATAGGGATGTCACCCAAATGACGGGTGACCAGTTCAAGCTGAGTGGGGCGGAACATGCGGATGGCGATGTCGGCTTCGCGCAACAACAGGTTTTCGGTAGAGTCGGCCGGGACGATCTCCAGCGCTATGCCGGGGTAGCGGTCACGGATCGGCAGCAAGAGGCGCGGCAGCACATAGTGCGAGATCATGATGCTGGCTGTGATGCGCACCGTGCCGCCATATTCGGCCTGCGCGCCTTCCGCCATCATTGTGGCCTCGGCTAAAGCCGCCTGGGCCTGCGCCACAGGCTCGAAAATGCGCAGGGCAGCGCTGTTGGGTTTGAGCCCCGTCAGCGTGCGCTCGAACAGCGCCAAACCGAGATTGTGTTCAAGCGTTTCGATGTGGCGGCCCACAGTGGGTTGGCTGATGCCAAGCTCGCGCGCAGCTGCTGAAAGTGATCCGTTCGCTACAACAGCGGAGAAGCTCCGCCACAAGGCCCAGTCGGGTTCCCTATTCATTCTTGAATGCCGACCCTACAAGAACATCAAATTCCGCTACGCCGATGCATAAAGCAGATTGCCCATACCAACAATGGAGAACGGCAATGAACAAGGGCAAAATCACTGTTTTGGGGATCAACGGCCATATCGGTCACCATGCAGCGCAAGCGTTCCAGGACGCTGGTTACGAGGTTACCGGCTTTGGGCGCAGCAATCGCCAGCCGATCGCTGACGTTGCGTTCTTCAAGGGAGATGCGGGTAGTTTGGACGACGTGAAGGCCGCCATTGCAGGTGCCGACATTGTCTTTAGTGCGCTTAATCTGCCGTACGACAAATGGGACAAGGGCCGCGCCGAGGCGCAACTTGCCACGGTAATCACGGCGATGGGCAGTAGCGGCAGAACGCTGATGTTTCCCGGCAATATCTACAATTATGCTGCAGGTGACAGGCGCATCACCCCCTCAACCCCGCAACGGCCGCAAACGCCTCGTGGCGCCATCCGTGTTCGCCAAGAGGAGATGCTCGCGGCTGCAAGCCGGTCCGGCAACATACAGACCATCATCCTGCGTGCTGGCGACTTCTTTGCCGCCAACAACACTGGCGATTGGTTCGACCAGGCCATGCTGCTCGAAGCGCACAAGGGCAAGCTCTACCATATGGGCGATCTGGACCTTAGCCATGCCTGGGCCCATCTGCCCGACCTAGCGCGCGCCTTCACCGTGTTGGCCGACAAGCGCGACCAGCTTGGCGCATTCGAGAACTTTCACTTCGCCGGGCACTACGTCACCAATGGCGAAATGCTGGCGGCAATCAGCAAAGCTTACGGCGCACCGCTTAAGGCTGTTCGGCTGCCATGGATAATCTTCCACGCTCTCGGGCTGACAAATGGCGTGCTGCGCGAGATCGTCACGATGCGCTACCTTTGGAACAACCCGATGGAACTAGTCGATCCGCGGTTAGATGCCCTACTCGGCTCTGATTTCGCAACCTCCTTTGAGGAGGCGGTTGCGCAAACAGTCCAGCCGTTCCTACGCAAGGCGGCAGCCTAGTTGAGCTTGTAGGCGTCCTTGGCTGCTTGGTAACTCAGATGCCGCGCGATCTCGTGCGCCGTGGATTTACTCAGCCGGTTTTCGCCAACCCAGCGGCCCAAGAAGCCGCACACTTCGCGCCGCCACACATCGTGGCGGGCGGGGATGGACAGCAAGGCGCGCGTATCGTCGTTGAACCCGGCAAGATTGTAGAACCCTGCGCTTTCAACCATCTGGTCGAGATAGCGCCTGATGCCTTGCGGGCTGTCGTGGAACCACCATGGCGGCCCCACCATCAGCGAGGGCCAGAATCCGGCCATGGGCGCGAGTTCGCGGGCATAGTTGGTCTCATCAAGTGTAAACAGGATTAGCCGGAAGTTTGGCTCGTTGCCGCAGCGTGACAGCAAGGCCTGCAGACCATCGACATAGTTGACCCGGCTTGGGATATCGCCGCCTAGATCTGTTCCGCGTTCCTCAAGCAGTGAGGGATCGGTATTGCGGCGTGCGCCGGCATGAAGCTGCATAACCATTCCGTCTTCGACAGCCAGCATTGCCATTTCGGTCATCATCTGGGCCCGAAACAGTTCGGCATCTTCTGGGCCATACTGACCGGACAAAACGCGATCGAGCAGCGCTTGCTTTTCAATCGGCGCCAGATCGGCAGTATTGGCGGTCGGTACACCATGGTCAGTGGCGACAGCGCCAAAGCGGCGGAATATCTCGCGCCGTTTGCGGTGGGCATTGATCATGCCATCCCACTTGCCAATACTTTCGCCCGTCAGCTCGCCGAACTGGTGCAGGCGATCATGGAAGCCGGCGCGGATCGGATCACAGACGTCATCAGGCCGGTAGGTTGTGCGCACGCGGCCGAGATAACCGTCCGCTTCCATCGCTTGGTGATGAGTAAGAGGATCGAGCGCGAATTCGGTGGTTGCGATCACTTCCACCTTGGCACGGTCCAGTATCGCACGTGGCAAAAGCTCCGGCGTTGCCAGCGCGGCATCGATCCGTTCACAGATACTGTCAGCCGTTTCGCTCGAGAGTTCCTCCTCGATGCCGAAGGCCCATTGCAGCGAATGATCGATCCAAGTCTTGGAGGGTGTTCCGGCAAACAGATAATAATTGGCCGCAAACAATCGCCAGGCCGTGCGCCCATCAGCCACCGGCTTGCCGTCCTTACGCGGCACGCCCAGATCGTCATAGCTTAAGCCGCGGCTGCGCAGCATGCGCAGCACATAATGGTCTGGGGTCAAAAACAAAGCGGCCGGATTGGAGAAGCGCTCGTTCTTGGCAAACCAGGCTGGGTCCGTGTGCCCATGCGGGCAGATCAGCGGCAAGTCCGCTACTTCAGGGTAAAGCTCGCGCGCAATGGACTGGGCGGGCTCAGCTGCGGGGAAGAGGCGGTCGGGGTGCAGATGGGTCATGAAGCGGTTTTGCCATGAAGCCCTGGGCAGATCAACCATCTTCCATACAAGATCAGGATTGCCTGCATTTTATGTAAATTAACCGCGTTCTTAAGATGCCGTTCGCCGTTAGAGGGAGCGGGATTACCTTTCGTCTAGTGGGGTAAGAACAGCGCAAAGCGGCGGCCCGAGGTAAGTGTTCGTCCGGTTGTAACCGGCAGGCCGGAAGGGCTTGGCGCATGGCAAATCTTTATACCGAACAGTTGTTTTCAGTGCTTGAAGCGCGCCGCCGGGCCAAAATGTTCGGCCATCTGCAGCGTGCACAAATGATGCTGTTGGCGGCAGGGCTCGCGGCCTGCGGCATCATCGCCGTTGCGGCTGCCATGATGGGCACTCTCCTTTAGACAGGACGATCTGAAAACCTTAGTGTGGCGCCAGGAAGATCATGGGCGCCGATGCGAATTCTACTTGTCGAAGACAATGAAGATCTAGGCGAGGCAATCGAAAAGCGCCTGCGCAGCGCTGGTCATTCCGTCGAATGGGTACGCGACGGCAATGACGTCGTGCCCACCGCACAAGGCGATGATTTCGACGCCGTCGCGCTCGATCTCATGCTGCCCAACCGGGACGGCATTGCGCTTATTGCCGAATTGCGCCGAAATAAGTTCAGTGCGCCCATTCTGGTAATCACCGCCCGCTCCGAAATAGATGACAAGGTGAGCCTGCTTGACCTTGGCGCCGATGACTATCTGGTTAAACCGTTCGATTTGCGCGAGCTTGACGCGCGTTTGCGGGCCCTAATCCGCCGCACGGGCGGGCAGACTAGCAGTACCCTCAGCGTCGGCAATCTCGAGCTGGACTTGGCAGGCTTCAATGCCAGCATCGGCGGGCTGTCGCTCGAACTAGGCCGGCGTGAGTTCCGGCTGTTAGAAATCCTTGTGACTCATAGCGGCAAGGTGGTCGCCAAGGAACGGCTGATGAACCAGCTTTTTAATTTCGATGAAGCCGTTTCGGTCAATGCGCTTGAGCTTCACATTTCGCGGCTGCGCAAGAAACTTGAGGCCGCCAATATCGAAATCGGCACGGTACGCGGTGTCGGCTATGTCATGCGGCCGCCCCATGCGGGCTGATGGTTTTTCCATCCGCCGGCGCATTCTGGCACTGGCATTGGCTTTGCTCCTGGCTGCGGCATTGGTGCTGATCATCTTCATCCGGGACTATGCGGAACGCTCCGCTGATCGCGCGTTTGACCGGCTCCTTGCCGCCTCGGCATTAACCATTGCCGGAGCCGTGCAGGTTGAAGGGAACAATGTCATTGTCGAGCTGCCCTTTGCCTCGTTCGGCATGTTCTCGGGCCGTGATCGGGTCTTTTATGCGGTAGAAAGCCCTGGTGGCGGCGCGGTGACCGGCTACTCCGACCTCTCGGACATGCTGCCGCAACTGCAGGCGGCAGGGCCGGTGTTCACCGACATAACCTATCGCAGCGAGCTCGTGCGAGTGGCGAGCGTCGGCCGGCTGACCTCATCGGGCGGAAATGCAAACTGGGTTACCATCCATGTCGCTGAGACGCAAAGCGAGCGCGAAGCCTTGGCCGGGGAAATCCTCGGCAATGCGGTGATCCCCGTCATTGCGCTGACGTTGCTGGCCATCACTCTTGTCTGGTTCGGCATCGGGCGCATGTTCTCGCCGCTTTATCAACTTGAACAGGAACTGAGCGGGCGGGCGCCGGATGATCTTTCGCCGGTCGATGTGCCGGTGCCCCAGGAGGTCAGCCATCTCGTCAATGCGCTCAATGGCTTCATGGCCCGTCTCGGCAGCGCCGTCGAGCGCGTTAGCGGGCTGGTGGCCGAAGCTGCCCATGAGGTGCGCACGCCCCTGGCATCCCTTCGAGCACAAGCCGAAGTGGCAATGGATGAACAGGACCCCGAAGCCCTGCGCCGCCGCATTGGGCGCATTCATCAAGGCGCCGTACAGGCAAGCCAGTTGGTCAGCCAATTGCTGATGGAAGCCACGATCTCCCATCGCTTGGAGAATCAAGAGGCTGAGACCAGCGCCATTGGCACCGTGATCGAGGACGTCTGCCAGCGCCTTGAGGCCGAGCAAGCGGGGCGCGTCGTGATCGCCTTGCCGGACGTAGTCGCTGATGCGCAGGTGCGAGGCGATCGGGTGGCCTTACGGGAAATGCTGCGTAATGTGGTGGACAATGCGCTTGTCTATTCGAACGGACAGGTCGAGATAGACGGTCAGATCGTTGATGGGGTGCTGACCCTTGCCATCAGCGATCAGGGGCCGGGCATTCCCGACAGCGAAAAGGCCTTGGTGCTAGAACGTTTCAAGCGGGGCGCGGCGAGTGGCTCCAAGGCTGGGTCGGGCCTGGGTCTTTCCATCGTCAAGCGCGTGGCCGAATCCCATCGCGGCGCTCTGCGGCTCCGCGATCGACGCGGTGGCGGCTTAGCGGTCGAGATCGACCTACCGCTTGTTGGCCGCAACGCGAAAGTGGAGCAATTGCGCAAAGCCTTGGGAAGTTTTGCTGCGCTCCTACTATGCCTCTTGTTGGTGCAGCCGCAGGAAGCAAGCGCCACTTCCACCCGCTACCCTGCGCCAGACGGTGGCAAAGGCACGGTTCTGACTATTGTCGGCGTCACCGATACGCCCCTGTTCGCCCAGTTCATCGCGGGCTTCCAGGCGGAGCGGCCAGATGTCACCGTGCTCTACGAAGAAACGGACTCCCTGCCGCTCTACGACCGGTTCCTGGCAGGCGAATTGCAGCCACGCCCCGACCTCCTCGTCAGTTCCGCTTCTGATCTCCAGATCAAGCTCGCCAACGATGGGTTCGCCATGGCTTATGACAGCCCATGGCTCGATGACCTGCCCGAATGGGCGCATTGGCGTAACGAGGTGTTTGGTTTCACCTTTGAGCCGGCGGTCATTATCTATAACCCAGAGCGGCTTAGCACCGATGAAGTGCCGCGCACGCATTTGATGCTGGCTGAAATGCTGGAAAGCCAAAGCCGGCGCTTCCGCGGCTCGATTGCGACTTACGACATTGCGCGATCTGGCGTCGGCTATTTGCTGGCAGCCCAGGACCAGATCATCTCGTCCAATTTCTGGCGCTTGGCAGCAGCGTTTGGGCGCGTGGAGGCACAGTTCTCCGGATCCAGCCCGGCCATTCTCAACGGAGTTGCCGATGGTTCGCTAGCGCTGGGCTACAATGTGCTGGGCTCCTATGCCTTTGCCCGCAAGGCCGCTGGCGCCAATATCGAGATCGTGGTGCCCGATGATTATGTGCTGGTGCTGACACGGTCCATGCTGATCCCGCGCGATGCGCCAAATCCTAACCTGGCGCAGGCCTTCGTCGATTTTGCCCTCTCGCCAGCGGGGCAGGCGATTGCAGCCGGTCAGACGGCACTTGGTTCGTTGGTTCCGGGTACAGAGGGCGAGTGGACCAGCGAAGCCATTGCAGCCCGCGGGCGTGGCGTTATTCAGCCTATTCCGCTGGGTCCGGCGCTGCTTGTCTCGCTTGATCAGCAGCGACGCCAACGCTTCCTGGATAGCTGGGGCGAGATCGTTTCCCCAAGGCCCTAAGTTCATGCGTTTGGCGCATGGCGTTGGAGGGAATTTCATCGAAACACGTCGTCCGAGGGTTATCGCATGCCAGCAATTGCGCCAATCGCATAGCTGGCTTGATGGCTCAGGCCTACCGAAAAGCCCGCGCTAACGCCATTTGTCCAATCATGAAAGTGATCCGGCAGTCGGTCGGGTCTGAACAAGGAAAATGGCCATGAGCAGCTTACGCAACTCTCGTTTGTTTGCGACCCTCGGCACCATTGCGGATGTGTTTGGCAGCGCTGCTGCCGCTGCATCGGCAGTCGAGGCAGGACGGCAGCCCAAGGCCAAGACCTTACGGACCCTGGGCATCGACGCTGACGCTTTCCGTTCGATCGGTAAGCTCTAGTCTCCCTGGCGCGGGGCGCTGCCCCTCCCTTAGCGACCCGCGTTGAGTGACGGTCGGACGAAGAAGAGCCCGGATGCCCCACCCTCGGCATCCGGGCTTTTTCGTTTAGAGGCCCACGGCCCGGCGCACATCCGCCGGCGTCCAGCCTTTGGTGCGCAGGTCGGCCAAGCTCTCCGAACCCCGCGATTTGGCGAGCTTTTTGCCGGTGTCATCCAAGATCAGTTTGTGGAAATTGTAAATGGGTGAGGGCTGGCCCAAAAGCATCTGCAAGAGTACGTGCAGATCGGTAGCCGCTTCCATGTCCCGTCCACGTGTCACATGCGTGATCCCCTGTGCGGCATCATCGACCACGCAGGACAGGTGATAGCTGGTTGGCGTGCCCTTGCGCTGCAGCACTACATCGCCCCAGCGTTCAGGTCGCGCATGCCGGATTTGTGGCCGGTCGGTTAGCAATGGTCCAACCACGGTGAACGTCAGCATGCCAACGCGGGAGAGCGCCGACGCCATATCGACCCGGAACTGCACCGGATCGCCGCGTTCCAGCCGCTCAATCTGTTCGCCGCGGTTGAGGCGCTTACAGGTACCTGGATACAATGGTGCGCCATCAGGATCGGTGTCGGTGGCCAGCGCTGAAATCTCGGACCGGCTACAAAAGCAAGGATAAAGCAGATGCTGGTCGCGCAGCTCATTGCCGGCGTCGGCATAGATGTCGAAGCGCGTTGATTGCTGCAGCACCGGTTCGGGCCAGCTCAGGCCTAGCCAACCGAGATCTTCCAAGAGCGCTGCGACAAATTCGGGTTTACTGCGTTCGAGATCGGTGTCTTCGATGCGCAGCAGCGTTGTCCCCTTGAGCGTTGCCGCGGCGTTCCAGGTATAGAGCGCCGAATAGGCATGGCCCAGATGTAGCCGCCCATTAGGGCTGGGCGCAAAGCGAAGCACAGGTTTGGATGATGATTGCGGCACGGACTTTCCTTACATGAAACTTGTCGATCCGTCACCGCGCCTTCGCAGCGTGGAACTAGTTTCCAGCCACCTGGATGCTCTCGTCCAAATTGATCCGCGCCTCCAAAGCGTGCGAGCATTTGCCGGTATCGTGCAGCCGCGCATCGCCCAGCCGGGCTTTCCCGGCATAGTCAAAGTCATCTGCGGCCAGCAAGTTTCGGTGGCGAGCGCTGCGGCAATCTGGAAGCGGTTTGAGGCCCTGCCTGGCGCGCTGGACCCGATCAGCTATCTGGCCTTGAGCGAAGAAGCCGTGCGTGGCGCTGGATTTTCGGCCGGCAAGTTCCGGGCCGTTAAGGCAATCGCCGAGGCCATGGTCGCGGGTGAGCTCGATTTCGAGCACCTCGAGACCCTCCCAGCCACTGAGGCGGTGGCTTACCTTGTGGCACATAGAGGCATCGGGCCCTGGACGGCCGAAGTCTATTTGATGTTCTGCGCCGGTCATCCCGATGTGTTTCCTGCCGGCGATCTGGCGCTGCTCAAGGCCGTGCATCACGGGCTCGGGCTTGACGCCCGCCCTACCATCAAAGACATGATCGCTATCGCCACCGGCTGGGCGCCGCACCGCTCGGCTGCGGCCCTGATGTTCTGGCGCTATTTCGCCGTGATGCGGGACCGGGAAGGAATTGTGTTATGACGAAGCTGTCTGGACCCATGCTGCCGCCAGCCTCGGGCAGCGCACCCAAGCAGGCGGTGGTGCTGCTGCATGGCTATGGCTCTGACGGCAATGACCTGATCGGCTTGGCGCCGCAATGGCAGCCCCTTCTGCCCAATGCGCTGTTTGTGTCACCCAACGCACCACAGATGTGCCGTCAGCTGGCCTATGGCTTTCAATGGTTCGACATCAGCTTCGAGGGCGACAAGCTAGCCAGCCGGCAGATCGGCGTTGTCGAAGCTCGACCGGTGCTCGTCGAGTTCCTGCATGATCTTTGCAGCCAGACCGGGGTAGCACCGGAGCAGACCATTTTGGCTGGATTCAGCCAAGGCGCGATGATGGCGCTCCATGTCGGCCTGAGCTTGCCCGAGCGGCTCATGGGCATCATCGCTTTTTCGGGCGCCTTCCTGCCGCCCGAAGGGTTTGGCTCGAGCGCCTTCGCCAAGCCGCCCGTGTGCCTCGTCCATGGCGACATGGACGAGGTAGTCGATCCTGAACACAGCGCTGACGCCGATACGGCGCTGCGGCTGGCAGGGTTCGATGTGAGCTATCATGTGAGCCAGGGCGTGGCGCACGGCATCGCGCCGGACGGGCTCGCTTTTGCCGGCGACTTCATTGCACGGGTGAGCAATAAATAGTGTGTTAATTCAGCTTCACAGGGCTGACACAAACGGCCTATTATAAAGGAGCTATGGACTTACTCGATTCCCGTTCCGGGAGCCTGACGTGACCATCCATGTGTCGCCTGAGGCCTGTCCCGCCCTCGTACTGAATGCCGACTTCAGGCCGCTCAGCTATTACCCGCTGTCGCTCTGGTCCTGGCAGGATGCGATTAAGGCTGTGTGCCTGGACCGCGTCAACATCGTCAGCAATTACGACACCGTCATTCACTCGCCCAGCTTCGAGATGCAGTTGCCGAGCGTGGTGTCGCTCAAGGACTACGTCAAGCCGGCGCGGCACCCAGCCTTCACGCGCTTCAACGTCTTCCTGCGCGATCGCTTCCAGTGCCAATATTGCGGTGCCAAGGACGATCTGACGTTCGACCACGTCATTCCCCGCTCCAAGGGCGGCTTGACCACCTGGGAGAACGTCGTTGCGGCTTGTGCGCCTTGCAATCTGCGCAAGGCCAACCGCATGCCCAACGAAATCAAGATGTTCCCGCATCAGTCGCCGTACCATCCGACGGTGCATGATCTGCACAATAATGGCCGGGCTTTCCCCCCGAACCATTTGCACCAGAGCTGGCTCGATTACCTTTATTGGGATATCGAACTGGAGCCCTGATCAGCGCGGGCGGTTGTGGCGCATCTGTGCCCAAATCGAGATTAGCAGCAGGGCTACGATCACGAGCGAGATCAGCGCATTGTAACCTGCGAGTGATAGGCCCAGGAACCGGAACTGCACGGCATCACAGCCGATCACCGGCGTCAGATTGTTCAGGGAATTAAAGTCCATCGCCTCCCCAACGCCGCTGCAGGCGGTCGGGCCAGGCCAGAAGCCCCACTCGACCCCGGCATGGTAAGCACCCATATAGACGCCCCAGGCAAAAATCGCCGTGACGATCGCCATGGCAAGGTACCAGACGGCGAGCGGCAGGCGGTTCCAGGTCAGCATCACCGCCAGCAGAAGCGGTAGCCCGTAATAATAGGACCAGCGCTGTTCCAGGCAGAGCTCGCACGGCACGAGACCGCCGATGATCTGCGAGCCCCAGGCGGCAATAATGGTGACCAACCCGAGTACGAAAGCCAGCGCAGCCGATTTCTTGTCGAGCGGGTGGAAGATCGAGGCGGCCATGGAAAAGCTTTCAAGAAACGCGATGCGCGCTGGATAGATGGTGATAAGGGCAAATTCCAGCCCGAAACATGGTTTTGATCAATCACCGGGGTAGCTGATCCCTAAAGCTTGCCGCAACGCAATAGCATTGGCCGGAGCATGCAATTTGTCCTCGTGGACGAAATAGGCGAACACGTCCTTGCCGTCGTCCATCCACGCCTGACACGCGCCTGCCCAATCTGCGATATCGGCAGTTGTGTAGCCGGCAGCACCAGCGCGAGCAGGGCCTTGTAGGCGGCAATAGGCAAAGTCAGCTGTCAATGAGCGGTCCGAATTGTCAGCGGTGTCGGCAATCACCCGAGCCACATTGTAGCGCTTGAGCAGAGCCGCGACATCCGGATTATCGAAGCTCGCATTGCGCAATTCTATTGCATGCCGGATTGGGCCTATCCCGTCAATCTCGAGATAGGGGTCGGATTTGAGCCGTGCATCGGCTTTGCTTGCGAGCCCCACATAGCCATCCGGATCGCGCGGCAGCATGGCAAGGAAACTTTCCAGCACTTCGGCATTGAAGCCGAGGTTCGGCGGCAATTGCCACACGAAGGGTCCAAGCTTGGCGCCGAGTGCCAGAGGTCCCGAGGCATAGAAGTTTGCTAGTTCCGTTTCGCAGTTCTTGAGCCGCTTGATGTGGGTGACCAATTGCGGACCCTTGACCGAGAATACGAAACCTTCCGGAGTTTCACCCGCCCATTTGCGGAAGCTCTCCGGCTTCTGATTGGCGCGAAAGGTCGCGTTGATCTCAATGCTACCAAGGCGCGAGCTGGCATAGGCCAGCTCCTTTTTTTGCACGAGACCCTCAGGAAAGAACGTGCCGCGCCAAGGCTCGAACACCCACCCTGCCGTTCCAGTTCTTGCCGTGCCTTTTGCCATTGTGTCGTTCCCCCGCTTAGTTGGGGCAAGCTGTCATTGTACTTGCCCGGAGGCAAGGCAGGACGGCAGTGTAGAGCACTAGATCGTCGTCGGAGGCTTGGAATGGAAATCAGCATCAGCGGAAAGAATCTGATCGTAACCGGAGGCACCCAAGGTGTTGGTCAAGCCATTGCGCTCGAGGCGGCGCGCTCAGGCGCCGGCGGTGTGGTGGTGACGGGACGCAATGCAGAACGCGGAGCGGAGACGGTTCGCCAAATCGAGGCCTTGAACGTTGCAGCGCTTTTTGTCGCCGGTGACTTGCGAGATAGCCGGACACCGGACCTAATCTTCGACCAAGCGCTGCAAAAGTTCGGATCGGTCGATGGGCTGGTCAACGCCGCCGCCCTTACGGATCGCGGCTCTATTGCGGAAGCCAATCCAGCGTTTTTCGACCAGATGTTCGCTGCCAATACCAAGGCGCCGATGTTTCTGATGCAAAAGCTCATCAATCACCTTCAAGCACGCAAGGCACCTGGTGCGATCGTCAACATTCTTTCAATCAATGCCCATGGCGGAACGCCCGAGCTGGGCGTCTATGCCGCGACCAAGGCGGCCAGCGCCGTTCTCACCAAAAACGCCGCATTCGCACACCGGTTCGACCGCATTCGAGTCAACGGCATCAATCTAGGCTGGACCGACACGCCCGGCGAGCGCGACATGCAGGCCAACAAGCTCGGCAAAGGGGAGGGTTGGCTAGCCAAGGCCGAAGCGCTCATGCCCTGGGGCCGGCTGGTCGAACCGGCCGACGTTGCGCGGCTTGCCCTATTTCTACTGAGCGACGCATCGATCCCCATGACCGGTGCTCTGATCGACCAAGACCAGAATTTCGTCCTGGGTATCAACCAATAAAATAGGGCACGAGCGCAGCGCTCATGCCCCATTGTCTTGAACCGAAAATTTCTCGCTAGAACTTGTAGTTCAGACCCGCACGGACCACGCTGAAATTGTGCGTGATGTCGGTATTGCCGACCGGCAGACCGTTATAGGTCTGCGTGCCGAGATTGGTATAAAGGTACTCGGCCTTGAAGGTAATGTTTTCGGTAGCTTTGGCTTCAAGACCGCCGCCGACGGTCCAGCCGATATGATTGGCTGATTGCGAGGTCACGACATTGCCTGCGTCGGTGATGCTGGCGGAGCCGCGGCCGGCAGCAAAACCGCCGGTGACGTAGGGCATGACGGCGCCAAAGCTCATGCCGGCGCGACCGCGAATGGTGCCATAGAAGTCGATGCTGGAGTCGAAACTGCCAACGCCCGGGATGTCTTCGCTATAACCGATATTGGCCCATTGCAGATCGGCTTCCGCACCGACCACGAAGCCGCCCATATCCATGTTATAGCCAGCCTGGCCGCCTAGTTGCCAGCCATTGGAATTGGTTTCGACCTCCGGGCCGCCTGCTGCCGGTTCACGGGTCAGCGTGCCCCAGCCATAGCCGCCATTGATGCCGGCGTAAAAACCGGACCAGCCGCTGGCCGGAGTGGGGGAATAGATCGTGCTGGAGCCGCCGTTCCAGTTCAGATCCGCAGCCAGGGCGCTGCCCGACAGGAGCAGGGTCGCGGAAAGCATGATGCCGATGCGCTTCATGGATGTCCTCGTTGTGGTAAAAGGAGCGTCAGGAATTTTCGGCAAAATGCGACCGAATATTTTAACACGCCGGTAACGAACAAGGTTAACGCCATGCCGTGGTGCATGGCCGCCGATCAACTTTGCGCGGGCGGCTCCGAATAGATGGCGCTCAAACGGCGGGTGATGTCCCCAATCTCCGCGCGAAGCTCGGGCGGCCCGATCACTTCGGCTTCTACACCAAAGCGCAAGATTTCCATTGCGGCATGTGCATAAGATCCCACCGATATGGTCACCGCATGCCAGCCCTCCTCATCGGCCTCAGGTGCAAACACGGCACCACTGCGCACGAAAGGCGGCAGGAAGGCATCCATCAGCTTAATGCCCTTAGGAGAAAGACGGATCAGCGCCTTGTTGGGGTGAAGGTCTGCTTCATAGCGCCTCGTGCTCTGCGCCCAATAGCCTTGCAAGTCAAAATCTTGCGGCCAGGCGAATGGCTCATCAAGCACTTCTAACGCCTCTATTCGCGAAGCACGATAGGTGCGGATGCCCTCGCTGCCTTGCGCAACCAGATACCAAACGCCACCCTTCAAGATGAGTCCAAGCGGCTCGACACGGCGAAGAGCGTTGCTCTTGGTGCTTTGGTAGCGCATGTGGATCGCGCGCTCGCGCCACACTGCCTGGGCAAGTCGCGGTAATTGGGCCAGGGTCTCGCCTTCGTCAAACCAGGCTGGCGCATCAAGGTGGAAGCGAGCGCGCATGGCGTTTGGACGCATAGCCTCTGGCAAGGCTGCCAAAAGCTTGTTGCGTGCACTGGCAGCCACCGCACCCAAGCCAAGCTCAGATGCTTCGCGGGTCAGCCCCGCCAAGAACAAGGCATCGGCTTCGGTCGACGAAAACCCGTTGAGCCGGACGCGATATCCCTCAAGCAGGCGATAGCCGCCACTGCTGCCGCGCTCGCTATAGATTGGAATGCCGGCAGCGCTCAGCGCATCAACGTCCCGGTAGATGGTGCGTAGGGACACCTCGCACTCGTCGGCAAGCGCCTGCGCGGTGATGTGACCCTTGGCTTGAAGAGTTGTCAGGATGGACAGCAAACGGCTTGCACGCATGCAAAATACGTAGCCCAACCTGACACGAATTGACAGGTATGGCGCTGCAGAGTGCGTTCATCAGTCTGGCAGTACCTCTACCCTTCCGGCTGACCCGCAACCCTTGCCTCAGGACCAATCATGCCAACGGCACTTCAGCAAATTTTAGGGCTCCTCATCATGACCTTTGTTTCACCCGCACTTGCAACCGATACCACTCGCACTCAAACCATCGTCAACCCAACCGCACTCTTTGATCCGGCGCCTTTCGGCTATAGCCATGCCGTAGTTGCCTCCGGGTCCAAGCGGATCGCCTATCTAGCCGGGCAGGGCGGCGCGAATAACACGGGCGCCCTTTCCCCCGAGTTCGACCGGCAAGTGGAACAAGCCTTCGCCAATCTGCAGGCAGTGCTCGATGAGATGGGCGCAACATCCGATCAGGTCACCATGCTCACCATCTATGTGGTTGATCATAATCAATCCAAGCTTGGCCCGGTGACCAAAGCAGTACAGGAAATGTTTGGAGCGGCCTTGCCGGCGCAGACCCTAGTTCCGGTGCCACGGCTCGCGCTTGACGGCATGCTGTTTGAGGTAGACGCAATAGCCGTGCTGGATTAGCTCTTCAGTGATCGGTCGGGAACCTTCACCGGCCCCGGCCTCTTCCAATTCAGGCGGCACAAGGAGGACCCGAGATGCGCTTGAAATCGATCGTCGCAAGAACCCTGCTCATGGTCGTTCTGGCCGGAGGCATGAGCTTTTCAAGCATCTCCTTCGGGCAGGAGGCAATTGCAAACGGCGCTTCAGGCGACACAAGCATCCGCGGCGCCGATCCTAGTGTAATCCAAACTGCAGACGGCTTTGTGGCAGTAGAGTCGCGAATCGGCCGCAACCTGTTCGTGCGAACTGCGCCAAGCCTGGCGGAATTGGCGGACGCCAAAGCGACCCGCGTCTGGAGCGACCCGGACCAATTGGGCGAAGTCTGGGCTCCCGAAATTGTCTTCAGAGATGGGCGCTACCAGATCTATTTTGCGGCAGGCGTCACTAGCGACCACCGCATGTATGTGGTCAGTTCGGACCAGCCGGCCGCCGACTATGGCGATGCGACTGAAATTCTTTTACCCGACGACAAATGGGCTATCGACGGCATCCCGTTCCACTTCGAGGGGAAGAACTATTTCGTGTGGTCCGGCTGGCAAGGCGACACCGATGTGCAGCAAGACATTTTCGTGGTCGAGATCGATGCAGACGATCGGCCCCAGTCTCTGCGTGCAATGATTTCGTCGCCCGACCAGTCGTGGGAAAACATCGTTGGCGACACGCCCACCATTAATGAAGGACCGCAGCCAATCGTCGACCCAACTGGCCAGCTGCACGTGTTCTATTCCGCCAATGGCTCATGGGCCGAACATTACTGCATTGCCGATCTGCGCCTCAAAGCAGAGGGCGACCCGCTTAATCCCCAAGATTGGTTCAAGTCAAACGGCTGCCTGTTCGGCGCTAATCCGGCAACACTGGCCCCTGAAGGTGTGCTGGCAACAAAGGCCAAAGGCGTCGGCCACCATAGCTTCGTCCTGCCCGACGGCGTTGTAGGAGAACATGCCGCTCAAGATACAGCCACTTTTTTCTATCACGGCGTTCCCGCCGAGGAGACCCCGGCCAATTTCTGGGCTGCCCGCCGCTGGTTCAAGGGCATTTATGAATGGGTTCCGGACGTGACTTATGGCACCGGCGAGCATAGTGATCTTGGCTGGAGTATCCGCTTCGCCGAATAGTGTCAGAACGCCCTAGAGCCCACTGATGCGTGCCTGCTCCTCGGCCCAATAGCTTTGGTCCAGCAGCCGGTCTTCGGCCCAGGCCTTGATTAGGCTACCCGCAATGGCGCCCGCCCTTGGGGCCTTGATCCCCGCATGAGTTCCGGCCAGAATTGCCGTAACATCCACCCGGCTGACCCAGCGTGCGTCGGCAAGCTCAATGGGGTCTATGGTGATTGCTTCGCTTGTAGCCTCGCCATGGCAGCCAAACATCAGCGACATGGGGAAGGGCCAGGGTTGGGAAGTCACATATTGCACCGGACCCACCGTAATCCGGCTCTCCTCGTAAACTTCGCGGCGCACCGCCGATTCGATCGTTTCACCCGGCTCGACGAACCCGGCCAGCAACGAATACATGCCTTGGGGCCAAGTCGGGCCCCGTCCGAGCAGCAATTGATCGCCACGCGTTATGGCCATGATCACGACAGGATCGATGCGCGGAAAATGTTGCGTTGCGCATTGCGGACATTTGCGCACCCATCCTGCCTGTTCAGGTATCGTCGGTGTCCCGCAGTTAGCGCAAAACCGGTGCGTTCCATGCCAGCCAAGCAGCGCCCGCCCGGTTGCGATGCACTCCCCATCCAGTTGCGACAGGCTCGGCATCAAACCGCGGATCTCGACGAACTTCCCTTCAGGCCAGGCGGGGTGCGCTTGCTGGCTCTGGTCGACGAACTCCCCGATGGTGGCGGCATCTTCAGGCGGCACCCAAAGCGGAATGTCTGCGGCAAAGAGAGGCCCTGATGGGGTAAGCCCGAGAAACACCGGCGCCTCACGTCCATCGCTTAGGATCGGGTGATCAAGTGGCACCAGCACAGGTTTTCCATGCAGGCCAGCCAAAAGCTTGCCGCGCCAGAACACCAGCGTCCGCGCACTGCCATCCTCGCGTGCGCTGCCCGTAATGCGCAAATGGGCTGCCCGGTCCAATGCCCCTGAGGTGAATGCGATGAATTGGTTCACGAAGGTCTGTCCTTTGGAGAGATCGAAGTGGCAGGGGAGGCGTGGAGCTTCTTCCACCAATCCGCGTATGGCGTGTTATGGATCAGGTGCCGCTTATAATCGGGCGCTCCATCATCCCACCATACTGGACCGCGTTCGCCCAGACCAATCTTTGCCAAGTTCACTGCCGCGCGTGCCTTGCGCTGCGCTTCAAGATCCTTGCGGGTGAGATGGACGTTCCGTCGCGCCTGCATGAGGCTGGCGACCAGCCGCTCTCGTTCACCCGGCAGCAAGGCCGGATTGCTGGCCCGCCACAGCCGCTCCCGCACGATAATGTACCGGCCATCTGGTGTGTGCAGAACCGCCTCGGGCTCTGGTGCGGCGATGCTTGAATGATTGGGCGAAGAAGCCATGACCTTGAACGGGCCGCGGGTACGCGCGGTTGCGGCAAAGATAGCACCTGAACCAGTTGGACTCCACTTGCGTTCAGCTGTGGAGGCCCGGAACGGCAACACGAAAATGACGAGCGGCGAAAAAGCACACGAGGCGAGCGGCGCAACAGCAGCGTTCCCTTATGATCGCATGACGGTAGAGCACTTCCGGCAGAACTTCCCTCGCGCCCGCTGGAGTGACGATCGCAAAGCCTGGTTCATCCCGGGCAAAACGGCGGACCGGCGCTTTCAGAAGTGGCTGGCGCGGGAGTTTGCCGGAACGAGCGCGTATGCGGATGTAAAGGGCAGGGATGCCTTTGCCTTTGACCCGATCGTTTCGAAATACCTCACATTGAATGGAAACCACCTAGAGGTGCAGACGCCCTATTCTCGCACTGTGGTCGAGCAACTGCGTCAAGTGCCGTTTGCCGCCTGGGACGCCGAGCGCCGGGTCTGGACCATACCTTTTCGCTCATACGACGAGTTGCGCCGCCGCTGGGACCAGATCGAAGCGGCCGCACAACGAAACGAACCCGAGGAACGCCGCAAGCGCCAGGTGGAAAGAAGCGGCTCGGACGAAGCCCAAGCTGCCCGGACCCGCGCCAACGAACGCCGCCGCCGGCGCTATCCGATCCATCCCGACGATCTGCCGCCCCTGGACCGGCCGGTGATGACCGCGGAGTATAGCATAGTGGTTTTCACCGGTTGCGATGGCGAGCCGGTCGACTCAAATGTGCTGGAGCAGTTCTATCCAGGCTTGCCCAGCAATGAGCAATATGTCTGGGGCCAGTGGCGGCCAGCGCTGTTCGATGAACTGATCAAGACCTGGCCTGCTAAATTCGCGAGCGTGAACCCCGTCTGGCGGCAGCCCAGTATTGATGAACTTAGAGCTGCGCGAAAAGCTGCCCGTTCAAGGGAACAACGGCAGAAGAGCGCCTAAAACTCTTCCATCTTGACCCGGTAAGCCTTGTCAGGCACCCGCTAGCTGCCGCGCTTCTTCACGCGGCCGAGCCAGCATGCAGCCAAACACTTGGGCACTAACGGGTTTGCTGTAGAGATAGCCTTGCGCCTGCGGACAGCGCCACTTCTTCAGCAGCACTTCCTGCTCTTCCGTTTCGATACCTTCGGCGATGACTGAAAGACCGAACCGCCGCGCCAGCATGATCACGGCCATTACAATCGCCGCATCAGCCCCATCTGCCCGAACGTTGCTGACAAAGCCGCGGTCGATCTTGAGCCGGGTAATAGGGAATTGCTTGAGAAACGCCAGGGATGCATAGCCGGTGCCGTAATCATCAAAGGCCAGACCGACCCCCATGTCATGCAATTGCTGCAATTGCTCTTTTGACGTAGCGCCATCGTTGAGCATGATGTTTTCAGTGATTTCAAGCTCCAGCTGCCGGGCCGGGAACTTGGTGCTCGCCAAAACCTGCTGGACGATCTGGGGCAACGGGTCGGATTTAAGCTGCGCGCTGAAGAGATTAACGCCCATCAGGAAACCCGGTACCGCTTCATTCCAAAGGGCGGCTTGCTTGCAGGCGCTTTCCAGGATCCATTGGCCCACTGGTGCAGCCAGGCTGCTGTTTTCCAAAGTTTCAATGAAGGCCGACGGCTGCAGCAAGCCCCGTACCGGGTGCTGCCAGCGCAGCAAGGCTTCAGCGCCCACGATCTTGCGATCCTTTAAACGCACCTGCGGTTGGTAGTACAACTCGAACTCCCGGCGCTCCCAGGCTGTCCTGAGTTCCGTTTCAAGGCTGCGGCGCGCACTGGCGACTGCCTTAAGCGTCGGGACAAAAAGCGACTGCTGATCGCCGCCTTCTGCCTTGGCTTTGTAGAGCGCCAAATCGGCGCTGCCGATCAGGGTTGCCGCGTCTTCGCCATGGCTGGGCGACATGGCAATCCCGACGCTACAACCTACCCACACCAGATGGCCATCCAAATCGAATGGACGGCGCAGTTCGTCACGGAGCTTCTTCGCAATCGCGTCAGCCTGCAGCGGATTGGCGGTATTTTGCAGAAGGATCGCAAACTCATCGCCGCTCAAACGGGCAACAGTTGCGATCTCGCCAGGCACGCATCTCTTGATGCGCAGGGCCGTCTCGATCAGCACGGCATCGCCTGCCGCGTGGCCGTGCTGGTCGTTGACTTCCTTGAAGCGGTCGAGATCGACCAGCATCACCGTTGCGGGCGTCGTCGGCGATAGTGCGGCTTCGATCTTTTCAAGAAACGAAACCCGGTTTGGCAACAGCGTGAGTTGGTCGTAATGGGCGAGATGATGCAGTCGTTCGTCATTGGCGCGCCGGCTTGACACGTCCCGGATCATCGCGCCGAAACGCGCCTGTCCGTCTTCCGTCCACATCGACAAAGACATTTCGATAGGGAAGAACCGGCCATCCACGTGCTGGGCAGTGACTTCAACGACGCTGCCGACAACGCGCGGCTTACCGCCAGCCAGGAGCCGCTTCATGCCTTCGGCATGCGCGCCGCGCATCGGCTCGGGCACGATTATGTCGAGCGAAGTGCCGAGCGCTTCGCTTACCTTCAGCCCGAACATCCGCTCGGCAGCGGCGTTCCAGTGACGGATCAGTCCTCGATCATCTGCAACGATCATGGCATCCGGCGATGCAGCAGAGTAAAATTCCAGAGACGACATGCAATCCGCCCTCACAGAAAGCAAACGCTACAGGCAAGAACTTACTGGACGATTAGCAATGATATTGCTCGATCAGGCAGACGCTGCCGAGAACCTTGGCAAGCCGCAGGCACGCTGCTTTACCTTCATGATCTAAACTTGAAGCAAGAACCAATCCGATCCGGGACAACGGCATTGACGCTTGGCGACGGTACGTTGCGTCATAGGCGGTCGCGATGCGCAGTAGCGGCACTGCAGGAAGTGCCGACCGGATTGCGCAGGTTAGATACTATAGCGCTCAAGGGGAGAAACATTCTTGAATCAGGAAGGGCTAGACCTGACAGGAAAACGTATCCTCGTGGTCGAGGACGATTACCTGCTTGCCAAAGACGTTTGTGCGCAGTTGCGCGATCTGGGTGCAACGGTGCTTGGACCGGCGCCAACACCATTTTATGCAAATCAGTTGATCGGCCCGCCCGGCAAATTACGCGTTCATGCAGCCGTTTTGGATGTTCATCTTCATGGCACAACAGTGTTCGAATTTGCCGATGAACTGCTTGAGCGATCCGTCCCGATCTTGTTTGCCACTGCCTATCAGCGCAAAGCCATTCCCCCGCGCTTCAACAATGTGCCCTTGCTCGAAAAGCCGCTGGATCGCGACAAGCTAGTTGGCTGCGTTGTTAAGCTGGTCCGGACTGAACCAACTGAAACGAAAGCGCCTGCAAAAACGTCAAATCATGAGAGCAGGCCACCAATGCCGGATGAACTGCCGGTACACCACTTTGCACGGGCCATTCTGCGGCACTGGCGCGGCTATTAGCCAAGCTAACTTCTGTTTAGCAGCAACCACATAGCCATGAGCCTCATTCGCACACAAAGAACGGAGGCACCAATGCCCAAGTACTTCTTTCATGTCGTAAACGGTGAGTTCGTGCCCGATCTGGAAGGCACGGAATGTGCCACGACCGAAGACATCAAGGCGCAGGCGGTCGTTGTGGCCGGCCAGATGCTCAAGGACCAAGGTATTCAACTCTGGCGCACCCGTCGCTACGATATGTTCGTATGCGATGAACAAAACAAGACTCACCTGAAACTCTCCGTCCAAGCGGAGGATCTAACCGGTGACTTGGAATAAGTGGAGGCCTAGCAAGGCAAAAGTTGAACGCTGCCCATAGTGGGGCAGCGCTGTACCTTCACCAAGACCAAAGCTAGTCGGCGGCAATGTTCGAAGGTCCTTCAAAGCCTGGTTCAGGCTCGTCATTGGGGACATCGGTGATATCGCCGGGGCCAAGCAGACCGCCGCCGCTGTTGCCGCCACCTCCGCTATAACCTGACCCTGACGAACTGCCGCCAACGCTTGACGCGGGAAGCGTGCCGATCACACGGATGACAGCGATCTGATTAGCAATGCCGGGCCATTCGCAGACAGCTTGACGCTCTTCAAAATACTCGCAAGCAACCGGAACCGACGGCGTCTGGCAGCCTACGAGATTACCGTCCTGCATAAAGGCCCCGCCGTGGTGCTCGCAACGATAGACAAAGCCCTCTAGCGAGCTGCTCATCAAGCGGGTTGCAGCCTGTGATGGAGCAGCACTTGTTGCAAATCCGATCAGCGCTAAAGCAACGGAAGCTGCGACAGACAACGTTTTGTACATTTTGATTTCCTCATTTGTGCAGCGCAATAAGCGCTGTTCGATGAGGCGGGTCATAAAGGGCCGTGGCTCACGCCGGCGTGAACCGAGTGTTTAGATACTGTTCAGAATGCCATCTGCTTTGAAAAAGCTTTGTTCAAAGGGCGACCCGCAAGCGCCAGAAGAATTGTGATCGGCGTCTTGAGAGAAGCTTCATACCTTCGCCCATAGCCTCGGGTTATGCTTAACAATGCCGTACAAGTACCACTTCATGGTCCTGAAGCCCCGCAACGACCGTTGGTCGGCGATGCGCTGCAGCTTGCCGTTGCCGATCTGCTAGTCAGCCAAGGCAAGCTGTCGCTGGTGGACCTTGCTGCCGCAACCCGCCACAGTGCCGAATGGGGGCATGAGCTCTCCCATGTGCTGATTGCGCAGGGCTATGTCCGGCGCCTTTATTACTACCAAGCGCTTGCCGGCGTTTACGGCCTGCCGTTTGTCAATCTGCGGGAAACACCCAGCGATCCCCAATTGGTCGCCGAAGAAGACCGCATCGATTATACTGAGCTAAATCTCATTCCCTGGCAGATCGCCGACGGCAAGATGCTGGTGGCAACCATTGCGATCAACGAAGTCGCGCAAGAATGGGCAAGCGCCCGATATGGCAACGCCTATGATTTCGTGATCACCTCGCCCTACGACATCTTGTGGCAAACGCAATCGATGTTTCGCGAGCGCGACAGCCATATGGCACGCGAGGGGCTTTATGAGTGGAAGCCGGAGCATTCCGCCAAATACACCGTCACCAAATCGCAAAAGACCACCATCTTCGTATGTCTCGGAATTGTGCTGCTTGCATTGATCGCAGCACCCATGACCACTTCCGTAGTGCTGATGTCAGCCGCTACCGTGCTCTACACGCTGACTTTCGTGTTCAAGTTCATCCTTACCTGGGTTGGGTCGAGCCGTCGCGCCGATATGGTCATTTCCGACGAAGCCGTCGCCAGCCTGCCCAACCATGATCTGCCGGTCTATACGGTGCTGGTGCCGATGTACCGCGAGGCTAAGGTCCTGCCGCTGCTCGCCAAGGCGCTCAAGGGGCTCGACTATCCGGCCTCCAAGCTCGAAGTAAAGCTCGTGCTGGAAGAGGATGACGACGAAACAATCGATGCGGCCAAGGCGCTGAACCTGCCCGGCAATTTCGAAATCATCCGCGTTCCGGCAAGCCAACCCAAGACCAAGCCTAAAGCCTGCAATTATGCGCTGCAGTTCTGCCGTGGCGAATTCCTGACCATTTACGACGCCGAAGATCAGCCTGAGCCGGATCAACTCAAGAAAGCCGTTCTGGCATTCCGCACTTCCTCGCCAAACCTGGCTTGTGTGCAGGGGCGTCTCAACTACTTCAACCGCGGCGAAAACTGGCTTACGGCCATGTTCACGCTCGAATATTCGCAATGGTTCGATTTCCTGCTACCGGGTCTTGATTACCTCAAGGTACCGATCCCACTGGGCGGAACGTCCAACCATTTCAAGCTAGCCGTACTCCGGCAGATCAATGGCTGGGACCCCTACAACGTCACTGAAGATGCCGATCTAGGCGTTCGGTTGGCACAAGAAGGCTATACGGTCGGGGTCATCAACTCGACGACTTATGAAGAGGCCAATGGCGTCCTGCCAAGCTGGATCAAGCAGCGGTCGCGCTGGATCAAGGGTTATATGCAGACCTGGCTCGTTCATATGCGCCACCCGGTCCATCTTTACCGCTCGATCGGGCCGGTTGGGTTCTTTTCATTCCACTTCTTCATTGGCGCGCCAGCATTCACCAATCTACTCAATCCGATCTTATGGTCCATAACGCTCCTAATGTTCGTCCTCCATGTGGTGCCGTTCGGCTGGCTCTTCCCCGAACCGTTCGGAACCATGGCGCTGTTCAATCTCGTCGTCGGCAATCTGTTTCTGATTTATTTCGGCGTCGTGGCGGCCCTCAAACGACGTTATTTTGATCTAGTGCCTGCCGGACTGACACTGCCGCTCTATTGGGTTCTCCACTCGATCGCGTCCTATAAGGCGCTCAAGCAATTGATCAGCAACCCCCATTACTGGGAGAAAACCGAACACGGGACCTCGGCCGTTACCCAGGCCAATCTTGCAGCCGCCAAGAAGGACCAGGCGTCATGAGTGCAGTGGCACCATTTCGCCTGGCCAATAGCGGCTACCGCACCAAGCTGGCGCTGCCTGCAGGCCTGCTGGTCGCGATATTCCTTCTGATCATCAGCGGCAATCTGGCCGGCAATGGTGTGCTTGGCTTTACTCTTAACCAAAGCGTCTTCCTCAACTGGAACGGTAGCGTTCTGCAACTGCTCACCGGCTGGATGGCCAGCGGGTTGAGCCCGATGCTGGACCTGCAAACCGGCCTCGTTCTGATTTACGTGATGTTGGCCACCCTTGCAGCCGCCATGTCGTACCGGCTGCTGCGCGGCAACGATTGGCCGGCCTGGCAGGCGCTACTGGTACTAGGGCTCATTGCGGGGCAGGGCATGATGCTGCTCTCCATCACAGCTGCCACGCCCGAGTTCCTGCTTGTGCTGGCCCTGGGCATTCTGATCCCTACCTGCCGGCGCCTCGAAGCAATTGGCGACGTTCAGGCCATCATCAACTATGCGCTGACACTGCCCTTGCTGCTGCTGGCCGGACCGGCCTTGGCATTGCTGTTGCCCCTCTTGATCCTCATGGTTCCGTTCCGGGAAGAGGAGGCACGGCAAAAGCCCTCGGTATTCGCTGCCATGATCATCGTTGCCGCTATTCCTGTGCTGATCATCATGGCAGGTCTTGCAGCGATGGCAGCCCGTGCGGGCGTTGATTTGCAAACCATGGCTGCGCCGTTCCTCGAGGTGTTCGGCAGCAGCAGCGAGCCTCTGATCCCAAGCTTACTACTGCTTGTTTTCACGGCGCCCGTCACGCTGGGTTTGACCCTGCACCTCTTTGTTCCGGACCGTCGCCGCAAAGTACTCACGACACTTTTTGCCCTACTTGCCCCCGTGTATCTGGCAATCGGAAACACTCTATTTGGCTGGGGATTCAGCGCCTGGTTGCCCGCGGCGGCGATGCTGGCAACTTCGCTGGGCTGGCTCTCGGCCACGCGTGTGCGCTCGTGGTTGCGCCTGGTGGTACTTGCGCTGCTCGGCACCGGCCTTGTTTCTAGCTGGGCGCTCGCCTGGAGTTGCGCAGCCCCGGCCTGGCAAGACGGCCTCTTGCCTATTCGTTTGTTCAGCTATCAGTTCGGCTAGAGAAGCAGTCGCCAGCGCGCCGGTACACGAAAGCAGTGCGGCCTTGGCCTTGCAATCTAGCACAGACCAAGGCCGCAATCTTTCGGGCAGGAGTTGTAGATGGCTGCGCTTTCAGGCTGCCAAAGTTTCAAACTGCGCCACTTCTTCGGCCAAGACGACCCGGTTGCGGCCCAGCGTTTTGGCTTGGTAGAGCGCCCGGTCGGCGCGCTCGATGACGTCCTGAATGTCCCGATCCGCGTCCGACGCCATGGCACTGCCGACCGATACCGTCACATGGATCGTGCCATGCTCGGGGTGCCCGATCAGCCCGCTGGCGATCTTTTCGCGGATACGCTCGGCAAGAATAACGGGCCCCCGCTTTTCGGTGTCGCGCATCAGAACCACGAATTCCTCGCCGCCGAAGCGCGCCACCTTGTCGATGGTGCGAGCTTCCTCCTGCACGATCCGCCCGACGGCTTGGATCACATCATCGCCCACGCTATGACCGTAGGTATCGTTGACCCGCTTGAAATAGTCGATGTCGATGACCAGGACACCCACGTCGCGCTTGTGACGCTTGAAGTAGTTCATGGCGTCGACGCCGAACACGTTGAAGGCGCGCCGGTTCAAAAGACCAGTCAATGGGTCGGTATCGGCCAGGATCTGAAGCGCATGGATATCCTCGCCCATGCGTAGGGTCTTTTCGGCTAGAAGCTGTTTGTTCAAAACGGCTTCGCGCTGTGCAGTTTCCTGGGCAGTTTCAGCCATGCCAAGGCGGCGCAGCAGCGAGCGTATCGAGACAGTGAGCAAGGACACATCGCGTGAGGAGTGATCGCGGGCGATCATGGTAGCCGCGGGGTCGCGCCCGATACGGTCAATGCTGCCAGCCAGCTCTGCCAGCGGTTCGGTCAAGCGGCGGGCCAGCATATTGGCGGCAGCCGCGCCGATTGCCGCGAAGGCTAGGCCAATCAGGATGATGATAGCAGCGAGTTGGTTGGCAGGAGCGAGAGCAAGGTCCAATGGGCGATGTGCCACAACGGTCCAGCCCAGGCCGGGATACTCAAGGTAACCTTTGGTCTTGACCGCGGCATTGAGATGTTCGGCGTTTCCGCTAGCGTCCGTGAAGGTCATGCGGCCGGTCGCATTGATCGCGTCCAGCGTGGGTTGCGCAAAAGGCATGCTGCCATATTCGGGGCCGAGCAGGGCAGAGCCATTGCTGCTCAACACCCAAATTTCGGTGGCAAGCGACGAGTCCACCTGCTGCAGCACCGTTTCGCGGACAACGCTGGCCCAGGTCCAGCTCATATGAGCACCTAAGACCCCCAGCGTTTCGCCCGTCGCGCTCTTGACCGGCACAGCCACATCCACGAAGCGGAACGGTTCGCCATTAGCCTGCGGTCCGAGCATTTCGGCCAGGAGCTTGGCGTCGTGCACGTCCTTGACGGTCAGGCCCTTGCTGCCGTCGATGAACCATGGCCTTTGCGCCACCGAAACGCCTTCCAGCATGCCGCCCGTTGCGGCCTTCACCGTACCGTCGGGAAGAGCAAAACCAATCCACGCATATTCAGGCAAGCTAGCCTGCAACTGCTCGAGCGCGGTGCGGATCTGCGCCGGCTCTCCGGTCCAGATGTCGCGTAGCGGCTCCAGCGCCGCTAGATTGCGCACTTCGCGGAAGCGCTCGAACATGCGGGCGTCAAGGCGTTCCGCCATGTTGGACGCGACGCCCACGATTTCGCTTTCTGCCCGGTTGGTGGCTTGCTGGCGCGCCACATAGGCTGCGGTCGCCGAGAGCGCAATGATCAGCCCCAAACACAAGGCTGTAGTGACCATGGCCACCTGCTGGCCAAGGGTGGTGCGGTCTCGAAGCTTGAGAAGGGATGCCGCAAGAGTGTTCATCATGGCAAAACTCGCCTGGTTTACATGCGAGCAAGGTGCCAATCGGAAGTGAGCAAGACGTTTAACGGCGCCGCAAACTTGAGCGCACCGTTAACAGGCGGTGACGGAACAGGTTAGACTTCGATCAGGCTAAGAAGCGCCATCTATGAGCTCCCGCAAAGCGAGGAACACGCGGGAGCGGTCCTCGAGGCTGAAGGGCTCGATGCCCAAAAGCTCCATGAACCACAACCCGTCCGCAGCAAGATTGGCGATTGCAGCAATCTCGAACGGAATACCGTCGTCGTGCAGTGCCGCGAACCGCTCGCGCACGAGTTGCCGGGCAGGTTCGAGCAGCGCAGCATTGTTGGCAAGCGCCGTGATCAAAGCGACTGGGAGCTTGTCTGGCTCGCCCGTGCTCCGCTCGGTGTGGCCGATAATGGCACGCGTGAGCGATCCCGCCTGATCCTTGTATTGGATCTGAAGTTCGTGAACCTCGTCCCATAATTGATTGCCGAATTCCTCGACCATGGCGCTGATCAAGGCCTCCTTGGTGGCGAAATGATAAAGCAGGCCACCTTTGCTGACGCCTGCCTCACGTGCCGTGGCGTCCAAGGTCAGGGCCAGCGCGCCTTGCTCGCGAACGATCTTGGATGCCGCCGCAAGCAATCTTGCCCGCGCGGGCTCAGCCCTCTTGTTCTTTTCTTCCATGAGTTCTATTCCTGACTAAACCGTCCAGACGGTATACATAGGAGTATGAGCTTTGACTATAACAATTCCAAGTCTGCTCGGTTTGGCAATTGCCGACGCTCTCAATCCGTTTTCCATCGCGGCCTTGGTGTACCTCCTGGGCACGCCCCGGTCCTTGATCAACGGCTTGATCTTCACGGCGGGAACCTATGTAACTTATCTCGCCGGCGGCTTACTGCTCCTCGCGGGATGGCAGTCACTGGTCGCCCTGATCGCGCCCGTGCTCCCCTGGTGGTCTTTAGGCGCGTTGGAAGCGCTAGGCGGTCTGGCCTTGCTCATCGGCGGTATCTGGCTCTGGAACTCGTCACGGGCCGGGGTGACGCTGACACCGCCAGCGGATTTGAGCGGCACCGCAGTGCTGATCTTTGCCGCAAGCAGCACAATCGCAGACCTGACCAGTGCCTTGCCCTATTTCGCTGCTGTCAATGTGCTGCTGCTTGATCCCGTGTTCACCATGCTGACCCGCGTTCTAGCCATCGCGCTTTATTGCCTGGTCTACTGCGCACCACTGCTGCTCATGATCGGGTGCCAGATGCTGTTTCGCGCCCAGTCGAACGCAATCTTCCAGCGCATTCGCGGCGGCGTGGATTGGGCACTGGCAAAGCTCACCGCTCCTCTGACCACAGCCGGTGGCGTGATCCTCTTGGGCGATGGCATAAGGCGCTTGTGGGTGGGAGCTTAGCTTTGCCTCAGAACGCATCGCGTGCAGGCAATTGGTGCCCCCCGCCGGACTCGAACCGGCACGTCTTGCGACGGAGGATTTTGAGTCCTCTGCGTCTACCATTCCGCCAGAGGGGCACGAAACAGGTCTCTAGCGCAGGTCGAGGATTCCCGCAAGCGATCAGGCAGCCAAAGCGAGCCGCGCGAAGTAAACGGTCACAACACCGAGCGCCATTGCCACCAAGAGATTGCGCGTGACGAAAAACACAACGGCCGTCGCAGCGGCGGCAATTGCTTCTGCGGGGCTGCCGGTCACAAGCGCCGGCGCCACTAGAGACGCCATCACGGCACCTGGAATATGCTTGAGCCAGGCAGCAGCAAAGCCGGTGCGGGGCAGGCGCCCGGCAAGCAACAAGCCGCTGGCCTTGATCGCAAAGGTGACTAGCGCCATGCCGCCGATGGCAAAGAGGGCTTCAACGCTGGTCAGCATGGCGCAGCCTTTCCCCCAATGCCCCGGCAAGGCTGCCCACGAGCCCACCGATCAGGATGTACCAACTGCCCTCGATCAACTTGGCCGAGATGATCGCCGCCAGCGCAGCCGTCAGCCAGGGCAAGAGGTCCGCCTTGCCCTTCCACATGCCCAACAGGAGGGCAAGGAAGGTGGCTGTAAATGCGAAATCGAGGCCGTAGCGCTCCGGATCGTCGATGAACGATCCTAGGCTATGACCCAGCACAGTGGTTGCCATCCAGCATACATATGCAAAAACGCCGCCCCCCACGAGAAATGCCGCCGTCCCCCGCCCCTTGCTCATTTCGCCAACCGTCATGGCCCAGGTCTCGTCCGAAACGATCGCCATCGTCAGGGCGCCCTTGACCTGCTCATGGGGGCCATAAAGCGGGCGCAGCGTAGCCGTGAGCAGGAGATAGCGCAGATTGACGATGAGGGCTGCGAGGATCAGCGGACCAATCGGCAGGCTCGCTGGCGTTGACGACCAAAGATCGAGCGCCACGAACTGCGCCGAACCGGCAAAAACCAGCCCGCTCATCAGGATCACTTCCAGAACGCTCAGACCCGCCCCACGCGCCAGCATGCCCCAGACGATGCCATAGGCTGCCACTGAGATGACGACGGGCAAGCAAGCGCGCGCACCGGCAAAAAACTGATCGGAAAAGCGATAGGTCAGTGACGCTGTCTGGGTCATGAGATGGATCAATAACTGCGCCGCGCCCAGAGTGCACCGGTAAAGTGCAGACCTAATCAGCCAAATCGCTGCTCCAGCCAATTGACCGCGAAGCGGACAATCGGTTCTGCCTCGACGAGGACCGATGGCGCATGGCCGATAAGCCCGCGACGGCCTCGGCTAGTTGCCAAGAAGTCCTCGACAATGTCCTCGAAATAATCGTCGGCTAATCCTTCCACAATCGGATCGCCGGTGTCGAACTCCTCGAACCAGCGCCAAACGGTTTGCCCATCGACCAGCACTGGCGTCTCATAGCGCCTGATGCGCTTGCCGGGAATGTCGGCGAGATGCTCGGCATGGTGCAACAGGGTCATGGTATCGAGCGGCGCGCCGATCAGCATGGTCTTGCCGCGCGCCTCCACCAGCTTGCCGAAAGGCGATTGCAGTCCATAGCCGTAGTCCAGCGCATGATCGGCGGTGAACCAATCGGCTTGCCCGCCCAAGGCTGCGCAGGATGCGCCGGGATTGCCGCTACGGCGAGCGCCGGGTGTAGTTCGCACCAGTTCGGGAAAGGCACCATTGTCGCGGATGGAGCGTGAGGCGGTGGGATTGAACGGCGGAATATGCGGTCGCAACTCAGCCCGACTAAGTGCCGCCTCTTCCATCTGCCAGTCGCAATATGCCAGCAGCGTGCCTTCGGGCCCGATCACGTCCCTAATCGCAGCAATCAAGCTGTCCGGTCCGCCAAGGATGGGGCCAACCGACCGCAAGCCCGCATGAACCAGCACGGTATCCCCATTGACTAGCCCAAGTGCCGTCAAATGCACTGCAAGCTCCGGACGCGTCCAGATGGGCATCCCCTCAGCGGGCGACATACACCATCTTGCGCGGCTCGGCGCTGGCGACGGCATTCTCACGGGCGTCGTATATAGCGCGGGCATCGATGATGGCCGCATGATTCTCGGCAGACCAGTTCCACAATTCGCTGATCGGGCCCTGCAGCGTCTTTCCCAGTTCAGTGAGGCCATATTCGACCCGGGGCGGCACTTCGGGATAGATGGTCCGGGTGACAAGGCCATCCCGCTCCAGATTGCGCAAGGTCAGCGTCAGCATGCGCTGGCTCACCCCATTGATGAGGCGCTTGAGTTCATTGAAGCGCAGCGTGCCGCTCCGCCCCAGCATACCCACCACCATGACGCTCCATTTGTCGCCGATCCGGTTAAGGACGTCCGACATGGCGGTGCAATTGGCCGATTTGGATGTATCCTGCAGTGACATCTTTGTGCCTTTGCGTAGTAACTCAGGAACAAATATAGATGTAGTTCCCTTCAGTGCCTAGGGGCGATTTCCGGATTGGGCCGGGAACAATGGGCTATGACATGGCAAGAGTGACAACGGTGCTCGCTTATCCTTTGTGCTCGGCACCATAAAGCGCCAAGTAATAGTCGACATCGCCATTGCGCAGCCCCAGCGTTTCGAGCACTGCGCCCATGAAGCTGACCGGTGCGGTGCCGGGCGCGGTCACGACCTTTCCACTCACTACGGCCCTAGGCTGGTCTACATAGTGCGCAGCACCGGTATAATTGGTTGGCGTCAGATTTTCGCGCGAATTGGATGTATGCGAAACGCCGTCGAGAATGCCGGCCCGTGCCAGTGCTAGCGTGCCGTCGCAGATACCGGCGACGGTCTTGCCGGCATTGCGCGTTGCCAACAGCAGCGGCCTCAGATCCGGCGCGTCCGGCTGGCTCCACGCTGTGCCGCCATTGACCAACAGCGCATCGATCTGGCTGGGTTCGACATCCTCGATGCTCATGTCGGGCATGACCTTCATGCCGCCAGCGGAAACGACCATTTGCCCATCGACGCTGGCAAAGCGCGTCTCAAGTCCGAAGTACTGCCGTGCGCCGGCATTGAGGAGCGCAGTTTCCCAATCGGCGAAGCCATGGGTGAGTATCGTCACAAGTGTGGTCATATTGGTCTTCCTCTTTACATGGGAACCAGTTTCACGGCCGCGCGTGTCAATCGTTGTCAGCAGCTTCACATGCCTGTCAGGCTTAACCCGGTTTTCTTGAGGTTAGCCGAGGGCGCTGCTAGAAGGAGCGCGATTTCCGCCCTGCCTTGTTGAGGAGCCGAGTTTCCCCGTGCCCCTGTTCCGCCGATTTGCCGCTGCCTGCCTGCTGATCCTCGCAAGTCTTACCCCTGCGCTCGCCAATCCCATGCTGCTTGTCGACATGGACAATTTCAATGTCCTTTACGCGCAGGAAGCCGGGCAGCCCTGGCATCCGGCTTCGCTCACCAAGATGATGACGGCCTATGTCGCCTTCGAGGAAATCTCCAAGGGTACGGTGACGCTGGATACGCCAGTGACGCTTTCGCGCAACGCTATCAACCAGGCGCCTTCCAAGTCGGGCTTGCTGGTCGGCAGCACGCTGACGCTCAAGGATGCGCTCTATGTCATGATTGTAAAATCGGCCAACGACGTGGCGATGGGCATTGCCGAAACCGTGGGCGGCAGCGAAGCAGGCTTTGTCGCCAAGATGAACGATGTTGCCAAGCGCATGGGGCTGACAGCATCGAACTTCACCAATCCGCACGGCCTGCACGATCCGCAACAATATACCTCGGCCCGCGACCTGGCCATTCTCGCGCTTTATATCCGCCAGAACTTCCCCGAGCATATGCCGATGTTCGGCACCGATGTCGTGCGGCTGGGCAAGACGGAGCTTGATTCCAACAATGAACTGCTCGCCAAGTTCGCCGGAACCAACGGCATGAAGACCGGCTACGTCTGTGCTTCGGGCCTCAACATGGTGGCAACGGTGCAGCGGAACGGGCGCAACATGCTGGCGGTCGTGCTCGGTGGCTCGTCGGCTCGGGAGCGCAATGAACGCGCCGCAGAACTGCTGCTTAAGGGTTTTTCCGGCGCTGCCCAGCCCAGCGGGCAAACAGTGCTGAGCCTTGCCAATAGCTTGGGCGGCAAGCCCGTCGACATGCGCCCGCTGATCTGCGGCAAGGAAGCCAAAACATATGTGGCTGCCCAGCAGGCAGCCTTTCCCATGGGGCTTGACGGGCAGCCAAGCTTTTTGACCGATGACGTGCCCTCGGCCAGCTATGTCGCGACGGACTTGGGACGAATCGCAGTCGGCGTAAGCCTGCCACGGCCACGCCCGCCGCATCAGCCGCGCTTTACTGCGCCTGTTGCCGCCGTAGCTCTCGACACAGCCGAGCCCACCCCCGGTGGAGTCACTATTCCCTTCCCCCGGCCGCGTCCAAGCTTCATGCAATAAGGAGCATCAGCCCGATTTAACGATCGTGAAGCGCAGGGCGCCATCGAGCGTATCGATGGCGCACTCGTGCCCGTGCTGGCGGCAATAAAGCGGAATATCGATCTTAGCCATCTGGTCGGTGGCAAGCACGATAAGCCCGGCCCCGGGCGGCAGATCGGCCAGTCGCTTCTCGAGCTTCAAGACAGGCAGCGGGCATTTGAGCCCCCTGGCATCGATGAGTTCACTCATCGAGCACGAGCACCCAATGAATACCGTAGCTCGAAGTTGGATTGAACGCCACGGCAACCCCGGCGCGCGATGCGTTGGCCCTTAAACCCGCTGCATCGGCGGGATTGTTGCGCCAACCCGAAAAAGTCTCGGCAAAAGTCGCATAGCCAGCGCTGAGCTTCATGCCGGCAAGTCCCTGCGGCGTGGTCGGTGGCGTACCGGTCTGGGCATATTGATTGGCCAGCGCCTGTGCCGTGCCATCAAGCGCCGGATCGGGCGTCAGCGGCGGCAAGCCGGTGGTAGCGCGATACGCATTGACGATGCCGATCGCCTGAGCCTTGTCGAGCGAAGCGCCTGGCTGGTCCATGCGGGCAGAAAGGCCAGGCGCGAGTGCAAGGCCTGCGGAAGCAGGCGCCCCTCCCATGCTGCAGGCAGAAATGGCAAAGCCTGCAGCAAGTAAAAGGGAGCCGAAAAGAGCTGGCTTGAGGAAGCGCGATGGGGTCATGGCAGGGTTCCTGGTCGAAAAAGAGGGCGAGTATGCGGCCAGCAAGGCCGAACAATGATCTGCCCCTGCTTACGCCAGCCAGCCTGCCATAGCCTTAACGAATGGAGAATCGATGCTGTCTAGGGAGAGCCGCGCAAGCGATCCACCAATTGGCTCAGCATCGACTGCCCGGCCGGCGTGAAGGTGATGCGACTGTTCTCGACATGGGCGAGGTCCAGCCGTGCCAATTCGTCCAGAGCCTCTGGATCGGCTTGGTGGCCCGCCTCATCGCGTGCCGTAACACCTGAGACGGCATCGCCGCTTTCAAGCTGATGGTAGATTGCAAAGGCGAACACAGCCAATGCCTTGTCGCTGAGGTCGTTGGGAGTGGTCATCCGCACATCCAGTTCTATCTGAGTGCTTTTGAAACTCTGGCTGCTTCCAATGGGTTCCGGCCCGATTGCCGCACCAGGCGCCCGGGGTCACGCAACCCGAATAGGGAGGCAGCATTATCTCTCCTCAGGAGAACCGCGCATGAGCACCAGTCACTACCTCGTTGCCGCAGCCGCCATCGCGGGCTGGCAGTTCAGCCACAAAGGCGACATCACCGGCCCCTTCGAGAACAAGGAACAAGCGATCGAGGCCGCCATTGCCGCCGCCGGCGAATCGGGAGATCCAGACGTTGAAGTCTTGGTGCAGGACGCCGATATGAAAATGGAAATAGTCTGGACACCGGAGAAGCTGTAATGGGCCAGTGGTGATCTCGACGGGATTCGAACCCATGACCCCCGGATTAGGAATCCGGTGCTCTATCCTGCTGAGCTACGAGACCACGGAGCGAGGAAATATCAGCTAGCCGCGAGCGATACAAGTTGCCGGTGCGCATCACGCATGGTCTTAAAGCGCGGCGCCCGGGGCTGCAACGGCTTGATTGTCTATCAATTCCGCCGCAATTGCATGCAAGCTAGTTCAACGCTTCGCGGGGCCCTCTTTGCTCAAGACCAGTTTAGTCCATCTCGTCACCCTGGCAGGGTTGTCGGCTGCGTCGGCGGCTGCGATGGCGTGCGAGCAATTGCGGATGGAACCGGGCGGCACGGTGGTGCAGGTCACCGACGGCGACACGGTCGTTCTGAACGATGGACGCGTCGTGCGGCTGATCGGAACCCAGGCGCCGAAACTTCCCCTGGGTCGAGAGGGATACCCCACCTGGCCGTTAGCGCCCGAGGCCAAGACGGCGCTTGAGGAACTCGCGCTCAACAAACAGGTGCAATTGGGTTACGGCGGCGAAGAAATCGACCGTTACGGGCGCCTTTTGGCACATGTGTTTGTTGAGAGTTCGCAAGGTCAGCTTTGGGCGCAGCAAGCCATGGTCGCCAAGGGTTTGGCGCGGGTTTACTCCTTTCCGGATAATCGCTCGTGCCTTGATCTTTTGTTCGCGGCCGAGGGCCGGGCGCGTCTGGGCGGGCTTGGAATTTGGCGCGATCCCTATTACAGCGTTCGCACGGCCAGTGCGCCGGGTGACCTCCTCGCCCACGCTGGCCATTATGAACTTGTTGAAGGGCGGGTCCTTCTTGCCGAAAAGAGCGGCGGGCGGGTCTATCTCAATTTTGGCAGGTTCTGGAAGGAAGATTTTACGGCGGTGATCGAGGCCCCGGCACTGCGGCTTTTTGCAGAAGACGGGATTGATCCGCTGGTGTTGGACGGCGCGTTGATTCGCGTTCGTGGATGGGTGGACGACCGGGATGGTCCGCGCATCGAGATTACCCATCCCGAGCAGATCGAGGTTCTGGCGGCACGATGACGGGCAGGGGGCACATAGCGACGGGAATGCGACGCGGGTTGCTGGCTGTTTCGCTGCTGGCGCTTTCCGCCTGCACGACCCTGACCAGTTCCAACATTGCCGTCAGCAAGACCGGCGACAATCCCGCCCCCACTGTTGTGCCAGCCGGCACTAACCCGGACGACGAGGTCATCGGCCGCCGCGAACACCCGCGCATCATTGCGGCCTATGGTGGGGTCTATTCCGATCGCCCGGCCGAAATCATGGTAGCGCGCATCGTGGGGCGCCTGCTTGCGGCAGCCAACCAGCCCAATGCGCAGTTCCAGGTCACGATTCTTGACACCTCCGAGGTCAATGCCTTCGCCCTCCCTGGCGGCTACATCTACGTAACGCGCGGCATTCTGGCTCTGGCTTCCGACACCAGCGAACTCGCAGCCGTTCTAGCCCACGAAATCGCCCACGTTACGCTGCGCCATGCCCGAGCCCGTACCGACCGCACGCGCACCACGCAGATAGTTGACCGGGTCATAACGGGCGTTTTTGGCGGCGACACCTCAACCGATGCAACGGCTAATCGTACCCGGCAATCGATGGCCGCCTTCGGGCAGGCGCAGGAGCTGGAAGCCGACCGCGAAGGCATCGAATTTGCCGGCAAAGCTGGCTACGATGCTCAGGCCGCGGCGCGCTTCCTGGGCGTCATGAGCCGGTTCGCCAGCTTCTCCGCAGGGTCTGGCGAGGGCGATGACGGTTTCCTGTCGTCTCATCCGTCAACGCCGGCACGTATCCAGAAAGCGGTCGATACCGCCAGCACCATGTTCGGCCAGTCAGGCGCCGGCGAAACCGATCGCGCGGGTTACCTTGCATCTATCGCAGGCCTGACTTTCGGCGACAGCCCATCGCAAGGCTCGATCATCGGGCAGCGCTTCGTTCACCCGGCGTCCAAGTTCACCTTCACCGTTCCCGCCGGCTATGCCCTGCAGAACTCGCAAAGCGCTGTGGTAGGTGTTGCAGGCGATGGCGAGGCGGTGCGCTTTGATAGTGCCGATGTCCAGCCCACGTTAGCGCTGACTGACTACCTGAAATCGGGTTGGATTGCCGGCCTTAAGAGCGACAGCGTGACGTCGCAAAGCTTTAACGGCATCGACATGGCCTCGGGCCTCGCGCAGACCGACCAATGGTTCTTCCGGGTGTCCGTGATGCGGCTCGACGGGCAGGTCTACCGCTTCATCTTCGCTGCCAAGGCCGATAGTGAGCGCTTTGCGCAAGGGGCCGAAGCAACGCTCAAGAGCTTCCGGCGGACCGAAGCGGCCGATCTGACGCAGGTCAGCAAGGTGTCCATCAAGATCGTGACAGCCAAGCCTGGCGACACGGCCGACAGCCTAGCCCAGCAGATGCGCGGCCTCAACCGGGGTGCCGAGCTGTTCTACATCATCAACAATCTCTATCCCGGCGATCCAATCGTTCCGGGCGAGAAATACAAGCTTGTAGCGCTACAGTAAGTTTAGTTGATCTTGGCTGTTTGTGCTTCCAAGAGTTCGGCTGCGCCGTTGTCAAACAGCCTAAGAACTTCTTTTCCGAAAAACACAAAGCTTGAAATACAGACCACGGCCACAAGCCCTGCGATCAACCCGTATTCAATTGCGGTAGCGCCGCTGTCGTCGTGAATGAACGCCTTGATCTTGACCGTCAGCATGCTCGCCCCCGCGCATTGACTTTCTACAGCAGATCGCAGAGTGCGGCGATCAAAGGCTCGTCGGCCGGCGGCATGGGATAATCGCGCAAGGCCTGCGGGCGCACCCATTTAAGGGCCTGATGCTCCCTTGGCTGCGGCGTTCCCTGCCACTTCCGGCACACATAGAGTGGCATTAACAGGTGAAAATTCTCGTAAGAGTGCGACGCAAAAGATATCGGCGCCAGACAGGCGGTTTTAGTAGTAATCCCTAGTTCTTCTTCCAACTCACGGATCAGCGCCGCCTCGGGACTTTCCCCCGGCTCGAGCTTGCCGCCAGGAAATTCCCACAGGCCGGCTAGGCTCTTGCCTTCCGGCCGCTGAGCAATCAGCACCCGCCGGTCGGCATCCACCAGCGCGCAGGCCACAACAAGCAGGATGTTCATAGAGGTGCCCGCCGGTAGTGGTAAGTGTACTGATCCGCAAAGCCGAGGGACCGGTACATCGCCAAAGCCACGGCATTGTCCGCCAGCACCTGCAAGGCCGCGTTGGTCGCGCCCATCTGCGCGGTCCAGTTGAGTGCTGCATGCATCACCGCTCGCCCAAAACCCTGGCTGCGCTTATCTCTGTCGACGACGACGTTGAGGAACACCGCCGTTTCTTCGGCTACGACGGCTAAGGCGGCACCTGCCGGCTGGTAGACATCGTCATAAACGATTACGCCGCGCGCCGGTACGGCGATACGATCAAGAATATCGCCCAGCACGGCTGAAGTTTGCTCATCATATCCGGCCATGGTGCCTTGCAAGAAAAGCCATTCCGGATCGCCGGGTTCGAAATAATTCGTTGCTGCCGGAACAAGCCGCTGCCGCTTGGTCAAGGGCATGCTGAGGACCAGGCTTGGCTCGTAGACATCCCAAGCCTTGGCATCGAGCGCCGCCGCTATAGCCGGGCTTGCCAAGGGTGTGATGCGGAACACCGGCCGCAGATTGCGGGCGCGATAAAGCTCAGCCAACGCGTCGATCCGCTCGGCAGCTTTTTGGCTATCCGCTGTGTCTAGGCTATGGACAGAATTGGCGCGCTTGGTGTAGCCCCGGGCAAAACGCGCGGTCCAGGCGCCGTCCGCAATCTCTTCGAGCGCTGGCCATGCCAAAAGCGTCGCACGCTCGATTTCAAGGGGCGTAAGGCTCACCACCTTAGCTCCGGTAGTCGCCATTGATGGTGATGTAGCCGTGCGTCAGATCGCAGGTATAGACCGTCGCCCGGCCTTCACCCAAACCAAGGCTGACCGTCAGTTCAAGGTCCTCGCCTTTCATATAGGCGCTCGTTGCCGCCTCGTCGTAAACAGCCGCGCGCTCGCCATCCTTGGCCACCAGCAGATCGCCGAAGCGGATTGCCAGCTTGTCGCGATCCGCGGGCTCTCCGGCCTTGCCCACAGCCATGACCACCCGGCCCCAATTGGCGTCCTCGCCGGCGATGGCCGTTTTGACCAAGGGGGAGTCAGCAATAGCCTTGGCAATGCGAAAGGCACTTTGATCTGAGGTCGCGCCTTCCACATGAACAGAAACCTGCTTGGTGGCACCTTCGCCGTCGCGAACCACCTGAATGGCAAGGTCGAACAGCACATCCTTGAGGGCCTCGCCAAAGGCCACGGCGCGGGGATCGTCCGGCGTAGTGAGTGGCTCGACATTGGCCTTGCCCGTGGCAAAGGCCAGCAGCGTATCGGAGGTGGACGTGTCGCTGTCCACGGTTATGGCGTTGAAGCTCGTTTGCACGTGCTGGGCGAGCAGGTCCTGCAGCACGGGTGCAGCAATGGGCATATCGGTGACGACGAAGCTCAGCATTGTGGCCATATCGGGCGCGATCATGCCGCTGCCCTTGGCAATGCCATTGATGCGAACTTCGACGCCATCAATCTCAAAAATCGCGCCCGACAGCTTTGGGAAAGTGTCGGTCGTCATGATGGCCTTAGCCGGGTCCATCCACGAGCCGGCCCCAAGCCGGTCAGCCATGGTGTCGAGCACACCAGCGAACTTGCCGGCGTCGAGCGGCTCGCCGATTACGCCGGTTGAGGCCAGAAAAATTTCCGATGTGCTGCAGCCCAAAGCGTTGGCTGCATATTGGGCGGTCAGTTCCACGCTCTGCCTGCCCTTGGCGCCGGTAAAGGCGTTGGCATTGCCCGAATTAACGACGAGCCCCCGCGCCATGCCGCCCGACGGCAGATTGGCCCGGCACCAATCCACGGCCGCCGAGGAGCATTTGGAACGCGTCAGGACGCCCGCAGCCGTCGTGCCCTCGTCGAAGGCCATCAGCAGAACGTCGGTGCGGTTCTTGTACTTGATCCCCGCTTCAGCGGTCGCGAAGCGCACCCCGGCGATCTCGGGCAGGTCCGGGTAGGATTTAGGCGCGAGGGGGGAAACCGGATGGGCCATCGGGGGAAGCCTTAAGCAAAAGCAAAACGTGCCCCCGTGTGCCCCAAACCTTTGCTATTCGCAAGACGGCTGAGGGTTTTGTTACTCCCTCAGCCGCAATCGTTGGCTCAGTTACTGCGCGGCAGGTGCGGCTGCCGGCTCGGCCGCAGCATCGGTTTCTGTCTGCTGCTGCACGGCAGTCGCAAGGGCTGGATCGGGAATGTCGATGGCAACGCCATCCATCAGCCGGGCTACCGTGTCGTCGAACGTGGTCATCAGCAATTGCTGCTGCAGCTGCGGCGCCACCTGCTCGAATGCCGGGGCGCTGGACTGGCGCTTTTCCTCAAGCTTGATAACGTGCCAGCCGAACTGGGACTGTACGGGCTCGGAAACCTGGCCGACATCGGTCAGGGCATAAGCCGCCGCTTCAAATGGCGCGACCATCATTCCCTTGCCGAAAAAGCCCAGATCACCGCCATTGGCCGCGCCGGGATCGATCGACTTTTCCTTGGCCAGCGTCGCAAAATCAGCCCCGCCGTCGAGCTCGGTCTTGACGGTCCTAGCTTCTTCCTCGCTCGGCACCAGGATGTGGCTGGCGCGGATTTCCTCGGCGGGCTGGAATTCAGCAACGAACTTGTCGTATTCGGCGCGCACGGCCTCCTCGGTCACCCCCGAGGCAATGGCTTCGGCGAAATAGGCGCGGCGCAGGGCACGATCTTCAAGATACTTAAGGCGCTGCTGAAAAAGCGGCGTTTCGCCCATGCCCGCTTCGCGGCCTGCCGTCGCCATCACCTTCATGTCGATCAGCACGCGAAGGAGGAACGGCTTGCGCTGCTCGGGCGGCATCTGGCTCAGTTCCTGGGTCAGGTCTTCGGCGGCAAAGCTGAGGTCGGCTTCGGTGATCGGCTCGCCACCCACGGTTGCCACCACGGTTTCCGGCGTCACGGCTGGCGCCTCGGCGGCGGGCGCTGCTGGTGCTGCGGGCGCCGCGTCTTGCGCAAAACCCGGGGCAACAGCCGTGGCAGCCAGCATCAGGGCCAGGACACTGGCACTGCGGGCGAGGCGCAGGGGGGAAAAGATCATCAAGCTAGTTCTCCTTGGCCGGCGCTCGCGCTGAGGGCGCGGCGGCTCTGGGTGGACGGCAGACCATACGTCTGCCTTGGTATTGTTGCCTGCCCTCCCATGGCACTTGGGCCAAAATGTGCCACGCCGCATTTCGTGAGCATGGACCCGGCACGAGACTGGTTTCGCCCGGAATTCCGGCAGGCGGGGCAGGTGTCGCCCATTTTGGCGGCGTTGACAATACAAGGCCTCGCTCTTACATCTCAGCCGCTTTTCCGCCAGCCGGCGGGAACAAATGAATTTGCAAGCCAAAAAGGCTTCTCACCGCACGCGGCCCCGGGAAAGATCATGTTCCTCCGGCGCTGCGATGAGCAATCAAAGGACTTCTCAATATGGCACTTGCTGCGCTCGCCCGGCGGATTTTCGGCTCCCCGTCCGACAGGCAGGTCAAGCGGTTTCAGCCGAAGGTGGCGGCGATCAATGCCCTTGAAGCCGAGCTCGAGAAGCTGAGCGATGAAGCGCTCCGGGCGCGCACGGCAGAGTTCAAGACCCAGATAGCCAATGGTGCCGATCTCGACGATTTGATTGTTCCGGCATTCGCAACCGTGCGCGAAGCTTCCAAGCGCGTTTTGGGCATGCGCCATTTCGATGTGCAGCTGATCGGCGGCATGGTGATGAACGAGCGCGGCATTGCCGAAATGCGCACCGGTGAAGGCAAGACGCTGGTGGCGACGCTGCCGATGTACCTCAACGCCCTCACCGGCAAGGGTGCCCACCTGGTCACCGTCAACGATTACCTGGTCCGGCGCGACGCTGCCTGGATGGGCCAGATCTACAATTTCCTGGGTCTTCAATGGGGCATCATTGTTCATGGCATGAGCGACGCCGAGCGCAAGGCTGCCTATGCCGCCGATATCACCTACGGCACTAATAACGAGCTCGGCTTCGACTATTTGCGCGACAACATGAAGTACACGCGCGAGCAGATGGTGCAGCGCGGCCATGAATACGCGATCGTCGACGAAGTGGACTCGATCCTGATCGACGAGGCGCGCACGCCCTTGATCATCTCGGGCCCGTCCGAAGATCGCTCCAACCTCTACACCACAATCGATGCGCTCATGCCCATCATTGGGGAAGAGGACTTCGAACTCGACGAAAAGCAGCGCTCGGCCACTTTTACTGATTCAGGCATCGAAAAGCTCGAGGAAAAGCTCGCCGAAATGGGCCTGCTCAAATCGTCCTCGATGTACGACGTTGAGAACGTCGCCCTGGTGCACCACGCCAATTCGGCTCTCCGGGCTCACAAGCTGTTCCGCAAGGACAAGGACTACATCGTGCGCAACGATGAAGTCGTCATCATCGATGAGTTCTCCGGGCGCATGATGCCGGGCCGCCGCTATTCGGAAGGCCTCCATCAGGCGCTGGAAGCCAAAGAACACGTCAAGATCCAGCCAGAAAACCAGACGCTGGCCTCGATCACCTTCCAGAATTATTTCCGCCTTTACAAGAAGCTCGCCGGCATGACCGGCACGGCTGCGACCGAAGCCGAAGAATTCGCCGACATCTACAAGCTCGACGTGATCACCATCCCGACCAACGTGCCCGTGCAGCGCAAGGACGATGACGACGCAATTTATCGCACAGCGGCCGAAAAGTTCGACGCGATCGCCGATCTGATCAAGGAGTGCCAGGACCGTGGCCAGCCTGTGCTGGTCGGTACGACCTCGATCGAAAAGTCCGAAATGCTGGCCGAGCTTTTGCGCCAGAAGAATGTTGGGCAGATGAACGTGCTCAACGCACGCCACCACGAACAGGAAGCCTTCATCGTCGCCGATGCTGGCCTGCCGGGTGCGATCACCATCGCCACCAACATGGCTGGCCGTGGTACCGATATCCAGCTGGGCGGTAATCTCGAGATGCGCATCCAGCGCGAGACGGAAGGCCTTGAAGGCGAAGCGCGCGAGGCCAAGATCGCCGAGATCAAGCAGACCATTGCTGCCGACAAGGCCAAGGCGCTCGCCGCCGGTGGGCTCATGGTGATCGGGACCGAGCGCCATGAATCGCGCCGCATCGACAACCAGTTGCGCGGCCGTTCTGGCCGTCAGGGCGACCCCGGCCATTCGGCGTTCTTCCTGAGCCTGCAAGACGATCTCATGCGCATCTTTCCGGTGGATAGCATGGACTCCATGCTGGGCAAGCTGGGCTTGGAGCAGGGCGAAAGCATTACCCATCCATGGGTCTCCAAGGCTATCGAGCGGGCGCAGGGCAAGGTCGAGTCCCGCAACTTTGATATCCGCAAGAACATTCTCAAATACGACGACGTGATGAACGATCAGCGCAAGGTGATCTTCGAGCAGCGCATTGAGTTGATGGATGCCGAGGACGTCAGCGAAACCGTTGTTGAGATGCGCCACGACGTGGTGGACAGCATTATCGCCAAGGCCGTTCCGCCCCGCTCCTACCCCGAACAGTGGAACGTCGAGCAGCTGGAAGCCGCCGCTAAGACTTACCTCAATCTCGAAGTGCCGGTGAAATCCTGGGCCGAGGAAGAGGGTATCGACGCGGAAATCGTGCGCGAGCGCCTGATCGAAGCGGCCGACGCCGCCGCCGCCGCCAAGGAGGCCCGCACCATCGCCGCCATGGAAGCCGCCGCTTCGCCGAACCCCACCGTCATGCGCCAGGTAGAGAAATCGATCCTGCTGCAATCGATCGATGGTCTGTGGCGCGAGCATCTGGTGACGCTCGATCACCTCTCCAAGGTGGTGGGCTGGCGCGGTATCGCCCAGCGCGATCCGCTCAACGAGTACAAGCAGGAAGCCTATGAACTGTTCCAGTCGCTGCTGGCCAATTTGCGCGAACTGGTGACCACCCAGCTCAGCCATGTCGAGCTGCAGCCGCGCCCGGTTGCGCCGCCTGTGGCCGATCTCAGCCGCTTGCGCGAGACCCATATCGACCCCTTCACCGGCGAGGATGATGCAGACGGCGATGGCGACGACACGATTGCTGGCGCCCTGGGTGCCACTGGCGGCGATCCATCGCTGAAGCCGATCGATCCCCAACTGCTCGAAGGTGTCTCGCGCAATGCCCCATGCCCCTGTGGCTCGGGCAAGAAGTTCAAGCACTGCCACGGACAGTTCTAATTTAGAAGGCCCGGTGAATTCCAGGCCTTTTCTTATTTGGCCCCGATCAGGCTCTCACCACCGCATTGCCCTCGGACTTGATACGAGGGCCACTCGCAATCCAGCACATGCTTTGAAAGTTCCTCGGATCAACTCCGAGGACACAGCCGTTGCTTCAAACGATGTCGCGATCTAGACAGGGCGCCCGGCACCACGCCTCAGCATGTTACCCTGATCTCCGCAAACCCGCTGATCGCGCCACCTTCACTGGGCACCACGGCGATCATGCATTGGCTCGCCGGCAAGCCGACAGTGCCGCCCTGGGCAATGACCGTGCCGTCGCTTAGAGTGATATATCCATCATCCACCCCACCGATCTCGACCTTGGCCGGCGTTCCGCACACCGGATAAACGTCGCCCGCCGCCACCATGAAGCGCGTGCCCGTCGGCAGACAATCGCCATCGGTAGGCACAGGCACGCCAGCTACCGCACTGGACGGAGCAATCGGCGGCAAAGCCGCAGGTGCATTGGCCAACGCCGCCCCGCTGCGCCAATTTTCTTCAAGCAGGCTTAGCCTGTTGTTCAGCTCGGTCAAAGCCGCCGCATCCTCAGGGTCGGGAGCTGGCACTGCCGATTGCTGCCGGTTGAACAATTCGAGGCTGAGCTTAATTTGGGCAATGTCGGTTGCAAGCCGGCCCATTTCCCTTCGCGTTTCGGTATAGACCCACGCCGAAGCACCGAGCGCCACGACGCCCACGAGCCCGGCAACAAAGCCCAACAATACCGGTGCATGTAATCGGGGTTTCCGGCTCGGCGCGGCTTCCGGCGTCACTACCGGCCGAGGTTCGCTCTGGATCGTCGGCGTATCTTCCAAAGCGCGCATCTCCGTTGCCGGTACTCCCGTCACCCCATCAGGCGCAATTGCGGCTGTCCTAAGGTCAGCCGGCTCGCTCAGAGCAGCCAGCGCGCACGCGGGAAGGGAATGGGTGCCGTCTTGCCGCTCATTACCGGCGCAACATCGCTTTGCTGGCCGCCGCCGAACATCGAGCCTAAGCCGCCAAACAGATTGCCAACGGCCCCGCTCATGGCCTCGCCCCGCGCCTTGATGGCCGCTTCCTCACTGGCCTTCTTTTCAGCTGCCAGAAGCTGGTTGGCCACAGCCTTCTCGTCAGCCTCCTGCTTGGCCACCAGAATCGGGTTCTGCACGATCACAGGGCAAGGGCCCATGGCATCAAGGATGCCGTTCCCTGCAGCATTGAACACATATTGGCGCTCGCATACGTCCCAGACCGGCGGCGCCTTGGTCAGCTCGAACAGATCATAGCCTTCCTTGATGTCTTTCCAGAAAGACAGATGCTCGCTGCTCGATTGTGCCGCCAGATTGGCCGCATTCATTTTGAAGGGGAAGATCTGGAGCTGGAAGCTCTGGTTGCCGCCCTTGAAGGTTTCGCGCGCCAGGGCATAAATTTCGGCGATGCCTTCGTCGGTCATGGCGTAGCAGCCGCGCGACGAGCAATCGCCGTGCACCATCAAATCGGACCCGGTACGGCCCCAGGAGCGGTCAAACTTGTTGGGAAAGCCCGTATTGAAGGCAAGGTAATAGCTGGACTTTGGGTTCATCAGACCAGGCGTGATCGTGTAGAACCCCTCGGGGCTCTGCCGGTCGCCTTCCTTGATCTTGGGGCCGAGATTGCCCGAAAAAGCGCAGATCTCGTAGGTTTTAAACAGCTTGAAGTCGCCCGTATTGGTGCGCTTCCAGACTTCGAGCGTTTTCTCCTGCTTGAAAATGCGCACCAGCATAGCCTGTTCAGGCGAAGAGCCCATGGCTTTGAGCGCGCTGACGACGTGGCCTTGCAGGGGCTGGTTGTGCCGATTGTCGCTGGATTTGGGCAAAAAGCCGCCACATGCGGCTAGCCCGAAAGCCACCCACAACAAGATCAGCACCGAACAGAACTTACGCAAAAAAGTGGCAGTCAAAATCGGCAGCCCAAAAGCGAAACTTCGGAGACCCATTTAGGGCCGAGTGGTTACTACAGCATGAGAAAAGGCGGTGAACGAACCGTTACCACAAGGCAAATCAGCACGAAAGCGGGAGTCAAATCACGCAGGCGTGCTAATTCCTCCTGGTAAGACGGCAGATGTTGCTCCGCTCTCAAGGCAGGTTAGGGATAGTGGTATCCGCTAAAGCGCGGACCCGATCGCCAGGAACTTCTCACGCCGGTGCTCGCGCACCTCTAAGCGGCCCTTACCCGAGAAATCGGACAGAAAGCTCGTGATTGCGTCGCGCGTCGATGCCATCACGGTTTCTGGATGCCGGTGCGCGCCGCCCGTGGGTTCGGGAATAATGCCGTCGATCACGCCAAAACCTAGGAGGTCGGCCGAGGTGATCTTCATGTTGGTCGCTGCGTCCTGCGCCTTGGCAGCATCGCGCCACAGGATCGAGGCGCCGCCTTCAGGCGAGATCACCGAATAGATCGAATGTTCAAGCATCAGCACGCGATTGGCGGTAGCTATAGCTATGGCACCGCCCGAGCCGCCTTCGCCGATAACGATGGCAATATTTGGTACTCCCAGTTCGAGCGATTTTTCGGTCGATCGTGCAATGGCCTCAGCCTGGCCGCGCTCTTCGGCGCCAATGCCAGGATAGGCCCCTGCAGTATCAACAAACGAGAGCACTGGTATATTGAACCGGTCGGCCATTTCCATGATGCGCACGGCCTTGCGATAGCCCTCGGGCCGCGCCATTCCGAAATTATGCTTGAGCCGAGTTTCGGTGCTGTCGCCCTTTTCCTGGCCGAGAATAGCAACAGGCTGGCCGTTGAAGCGGCCAAAGCCGGCCTGGACTGCCGCGTCTTCGGCAAACTTGCGGTCGCCCGCCAAAGGCTGCCATTCGGTGATCAGGCCCTTGATGTAGTCTGACAGATGCGGGCGCTGTGGGTGGCGCGCCACTTGCGTCTTCTGCCATGGCGTCAGCCTTTTGTAGATTTCTACCAGCGCCTCTTCGGCTCGGCTCGACAGCCGGTTGACCTCTTCGTCGATGCTGACGGCCTGGTCTGCTGCGGCCATGGCCTTGAGCTCGGCGATCTTGCCTTCAAGATCGGCTACCGGCTTTTCGAAATCGAGATAAGACTGCATCCCACCCGCCCGTTAGGGGTCCATCATTGCGACCCGTGGATTTGGCCGCTGCTGTTGCGCCCTAAAGTGGCCGGAAAGTGACGATGGCGCAACGCCAAGTCAAGACTTGCCCCAAAACTGCTGTGCGCGGCGTTTATTCTTGAGCCAAAGGATGGTGCGTTTCCACCAAGTCGCGCAGTTTTTCATCCAGCACATGGGTATAGATCTGTGTTGTGGAAATGTCGGCGTGTCCAAGCAGCATCTGTACCACCCGCAAATCCGCGCCACCGGCCAGAAGATGACTGGCAAAAGCATGGCGCAAAACGTGTGGCGCAATACGTGCCGTGCTGATGCCGGCACGCCCGGCGAGTCCCTTGAGATCACGCGCAAAAACCTGACGCGACAGGAAACCTTCCGCACCACCCGCCGGGAACAGGAACACTCCCGGCTCAAGCGTTGAAACATAAGCCTTGAGTGCATCACGTGCCCGATCGTTGAGTGGCACGATGCGTTCCTTGTTGCCCTTGCCGGTCACGGTAATGAAGCTGGTATCACGCATCACCGCTTGGCGGCGCAGGCTCACCAGTTCGCTGACCCGCAATCCGGTGGCGTAAAGCAGTTCGAGCAGCACATAAAGGCGCAGCGCCGCCGCCTGCTGGGCAGGCTCGTTAGGTGCATTGGCCTCCGCCTCGGCTGTGGTCAGCAGCTTGTCCACCTCGGCGATGGATAGCACCTTGGGCAAGGCCCGTCGTGCTTTGGGACTAGCCACGATCCGTGTCGGATCATCGCCGCGCAGGGCGTCGGCGCAAAGGAACTTGTGGAACTGCCGGATGGCCGACAGGCGCCGCGCGCTGGAGGATGCCGAAAGGCCGTCCCGGCGTAGTTGGTCGAGATAGGCATTGACCGTGTCGCGGCTCACGTTCAGCAGCGTCTGCTTGCGGCCTGCCACATAGCCGGCATAATCGCCAAGATCCCGCCGGTAAGCGTCGATCGTGTTTTTCGCCGCGCCTCGCTCGGCGCTCATCATTTCCAGAAATGCGCCGATCAGATGATTGCCGCTCATGGCGAGCCAGGCAGGGCTTCTTCACTCGAGGCTGGGTCGCCCGCCGGAGCTTCTCCCTCAGGCGCAACAGGTTCGGCCGGCGCCGGCTCTTCTGTCGAGCCGGGCACCGGAGGTGGTGCTGGCTGATTGCCGGGCAGATTGCTTTGGCCTCCCCCGAGCAGATCGCGCGATGGAATGCGGATCGTGACTTCCTTGGGCGTGGGCTTCACGAAGCTTATCAGCGCAAACATGCCGGCATAGGCCAGGCCGGCGAGAAAAAGCAGCAAAATGAATAAACGGATCAGGGTTGGCATGTTGGTCCGGCGCTTGGGTTTGCGTCAATGTGGCAGAAAATGGTTTCGTTTTGGTAGGCATAGCGCATAACGCGGGCTTTGGCGTCCAAGTTCTTGACAGTCTCGCCCGGTGCGGGTTGATAGCGGCAACATCAGGGGAGCGCATTGGTGAACCGTCCCGACGCGGCAACGCGACAGGCCCGCGCCGAAGAAGTAGTGGAGCGCCTGGCCGGCAAGCCGATCGTCCTGGTCGGCATGATGGGCGTCGGCAAAACCACAGTTGGGCGGCGCGTCGCTACCAAGCTCAGCCGCCACTTTCTCGATAGCGACGAGGAAATTGAAAAAGCCGCCCAAATGAGCATCCCGGAGATCTTCGAGCAGCGCGGCGAGGGCGAGTTCCGGGCCGGGGAGACCCGTGTCATCGCCCGGGTCCTCAAGGACACCGACATCATCCTTGCTACCGGCGGTGGCGCCTTCGTCAATCTCGAAACCCGTGCCCTGGTCAAGGACGAGGCCATCTCCGTGTGGCTCAAAGCCGATGCCGATATCCTGTTCGAGCGCGTGTCGCGCCGCTCCAACCGGCCGCTCCTCAAGACGCCCAACCCCCGTGCCACGCTCGAAAAGCTCATCGAGGAGCGTTACCCCATCTATGCCGAAGCCGACATCACCGTCGCCAGCCGCGACGTCCCGCAGGACGTTGTCGCCCATGACGTTATCGATGCCGTGCTCGGCTTTCTCAAGCGCCAGGACTGAACCATGCCCGATATCGCCCACACAGTGCATGTCGCCTTGGGCGAGCGCGCCTACGATATACTGATCGGCGACGGGCTGCTTGATGATGCCGGATCAATCCTTGCCGAACGCTTTCCCGGCCGCCGCTACGGCATCATTACCGACGAGCACGTCGCCAAGGCTCAATTGCCGCGCCTCCTCGCCTCGCTCGATGCGGCTGGGCTTGGCCACAGCGAAATCGTGCTGCCGGCTGGCGAAAGCACCAAGTCCTGGGCCTACCTTGGTCAGGCCGTCGAAGGCATCCTCGCAGCGCGCCTCGAACGGGGCGATCTCGTTATAGCCCTGGGCGGCGGCGTGATCGGCGATCTAGCCGGCTTTGCCGCCTCGATCGCGCGCCGGGGCATGGACTTCATCCAGATGCCGACCTCGCTGCTCGCCCAGGTGGATAGCTCGGTCGGCGGCAAGACCGGAATCAATTCACCGCACGGCAAGAACCTCATCGGCGCGTTCCACCAGCCCAAGCTGGTGCTGGCCGATCTTTCCACACTCGATACGCTCCATCCCCGCCAGTTCGCCGCCGGCTATGCCGAAGTGGCCAAGTATGGCCTGATCGACGACGAAAATTTCTTTTTTTGGCTGGAAGAGCACCAGGCCGAGATCTTCGCCGGCGGCCCAGCGCGCGGGGAAGCCATCGCGCGTTGCTGCGCCCACAAGGCGCGCGTCGTCATCGAAGATGAAAGAGAGCTCGGCGTGCGGGCCTTGCTTAACCTGGGACATACCTTCGGGCATGCACTTGAGAAGGACACCGCGTATTCTGACCGGCTCCTGCATGGGGAAGGGGTCAGCATCGGCATGGTCCTTGCCCATGAATTTTCCGCCCGCCACGGCCTAGCCCCATCACAAGACACGGGCCGGATCACTGCCCACTTGCGAAAGGCAGGCCTGCCCACCAAATTGAGTGACATCCCCGGAACGCTTGGCTCAACAGAGGCTTTGATGACAGCCATCGCACAAGACAAGAAGGTCTCGCGCGGCGCCCTGACCTTCATTCTAACGCGCGGCATCGGCAGGGCGTTCATCGAAAAGAATGTCGATCCGCAAAGCGTTGCGGCGTTTCTCGACGAGATGCGCCGCACAAGCTGAGGTGAGCCTCTATTCGTATGGGCCGTCTGCTGGTAAAACATCGATAGCCAGTGCGTGGACGCGGTCCTTGAGTTCGGCATCGAGCGTTTCCATTACCGCGCGGTGTTGCGCAACGCGGCTCAGCCCGTCAAAATGACGGGTCGCGATTCTGACACGAAAATGGGTTTCACCACCCTCCCGCCACCCGGCGTGACCGTGATGCTGCATCGATTCGTCGATCACATCGAGGAAAGCGGGGGCAAATCTGTCGGTAAGCTTGGCGATCAGGGTGTCTTTGACGCTCATGGCAGCGGGCTTTCTATTCGGTTTGGCACCTAACTAGGCGAGAATGAAACTGTCGTCCAAGATCTTTGACTCCATTCGCATCAAGCCCCGCAAGGAAGACAAACCGGCTCCGGTCGAGAACCCCTGCGACTGGGAAGGCTGCGACAAGCCAGGCGAATACAAGGCACCCAAGGGGCACCGCTCCGAGGGGCAGTACCACCATTTTTGCCTTGAGCATGTCCGCCATTACAACACGGCGTTCAACTTCTTTGCCGGCATGGAAAAGGACGAGCTGGAGCAGGCGCTCCATACCCCGCCCAAGGCCGAGTCGCGTTCGAGCTTTGCCACCGGCAATCCAGGCATCCGCAATTCGCGCGCCGCGCGTACCGCGGCTTCGAGCCTGCGCCCGGGCGAAAAATATGGCGATCCGTTCGGCGTGTTCGCCAAGTACCGCCACCGCCAGTCCCAGCAGCCGGCGGCCGAGCGGGTCAAGCCGCTCCATGAGCAGGATCGGCGGGCGCTCGAAACCCTGGGCATCATCGGGCACGCCAAGTCCGACCAGATCAAGCAGGCGTACAAGTCGCTGGTCAAGATCCATCACCCCGATGCAAATGGCGGCGACAAATCGTCCGAGGACCGGTTGCGCGCCATTATCGCGGCCTATAGCCATCTCAAGAAGGGCGGCTTTGTCGCCAAATAGTCATGCGGCATCGGTGACTACCCCCACCGGGACAATGCTGCTATAGAGCCCACGACCTTCCTGCCGTTACGAATTTTCCGCCAAGAGCTTTGCCATGACTGAGTACGCCAATCTGCCCGATACCGAATATTCGGCCCGGGAATTGTTCGGCATCGACACCGACATGAAGGTGATGGGCTACAAGCAACCCAATAACCACGTCCCGCCGGTCGATCCCGATTACCTTTTCGATCGCAACACGACACTAGCGATCCTGGCAGGCTTCGCCTTCAATCGCCGCGTCATGGTGCAGGGCTATCACGGCACAGGTAAATCCACCCATATCGAGCAAGTTGCGGCCCGCCTCAATTGGCCCTTGGTGCGCGTCAATCTCGACGCTCATGTGAGCCGCATTGACCTTGTCGGCAAGGACGCGATTGTTTTGAAGGACGGCAAGCAGGTCACCGAGTTCCGCGATGGAATCTTGCCCTGGGCCGTGCAGAACAATGTCGCTCTGGTGTTCGACGAATACGACGCCGGCCGTCCGGACGTGATGTTCGTGATCCAGCGCGTGCTGGAAGTCGCGGGCCGGCTGACGCTGCTCGACCAGAACCGCGTCATCACGCCCCATCCGGCGTTCCGCCTGTTCGCGACCACCAACACGATCGGCCTGGGCGATACGTCGGGGCTCTATCACGGCACGCAGCAGATCAACCAGGGTCAGATGGACCGCTGGAGCCTCGTAACAACGCTCAACTATCTCCCCCATGACAAGGAAGTGGGCATCGTGCTCGCCAAGAACCGCGTGTTCGGCGAGAACGACAAGGGCCGCAAGCTCATCGGCAACATGGTGCGTCTAGCGGACTTGACCCGCTCCGCTTTTATCAATGGCGACCTGTCCACCGTCATGAGCCCGCGCGCCGTGATCACTTGGGCGGAAAACACCCAGATCTTCGGCGGCGATGTCGGCTTCGCCTTCCGGCTGACGTTCCTCAACAAATGCGACGAGCTCGAACGGCCCGTGGTCGCCGAATTCTATCAGCGCGTGTTCGGCGAGGATCTGCCCGAAAGCTCGGCGAATTTGGCAGTGACGGCCTGACGGGAAAACTGCGGCTCTATTGCTTCCCTCCCCCTTGAGGGGAGGGATCGAGGGGGGGTCCATCGGTGACCCCACAGAACTACCCCTCCCGGCCTTCCCTCAAGGGGGAGATGAGCCGACTGCAGGAGTGGTGGCAAGGCGCACCGACCAGCCCAACGGACGAGCATATTGATGGCACAACCACCCCGCAGCAAAGCCAACCGGCCCGACCAGACCCAATTGTTCAAATCCGCCATGGGCGCGACGGTGCGGGCCATCGGCGCCAAGCCGGACCTCGAAGTCACCTTCACGGCCGACCGTCCGCTGCTGACCTCCGACAAGGCGCGCCTCGCTAACCTCCCGCGCCTGCCGACACGCCGCGATATCGCCATTGCCCGCGGGCAGGGCGACGCCATGGCCATGCGGCTGGCCAGCCACGACCCGGAAACGCATCGTAAGCGCGCGCCCATGGACCCCATGGCCCGTGCCGCTTTTGATGCTCTCGAGCAGGCCCGCGTCGAGGCTCTGGGCTGCGTGCGCATGCCCGGCATGGTCGGCAATATCGGGGAAATGCTGGAAGACCGGCTCTTCCGCGCCAATTTTGCCGAGGTCGACGACAAGGGCGATGCGCCGATCGCCGAAGCACTGGGCCTGCTGCTGCGCGAAAAGCTCGCCGGCGTTCCCGTGCCACCCTCGGGCCATGCCCTTGTTGATCTTTGGCGCAAGGAAATCGAAAGCAAGGGCGGCAAGTCGCTCGACCAGTTGCTGGAGCGCTACGAGAACCAGGACGAGTTCTCCAAGGCCGCCAAGGCGCTTTTGCGCGACCTCAACCTCGTGCCCGATAGCGAAATGGGCGATGCCGAAGATTCTGACGAGCAGGAGGGCGAAAACCAGGAGCCCGAAAGCGGCGACACCTCGGACAAGTCACCCGAGCAGGGTGAAGGCGAGAACGACAGCGCCGAAAGCGAGCAGGACGAGCAGTCCGGCGAATCGGAGGAAACCGGGGACGTCGAGGGCATCGAGTCAGATATGGCCGATACCGACGAGGACGCAGCCGCTGAAGCAGGCGAAGACGCGCCCATGCCGCCCCCAGCCAAGGACGGTGGCACGCAAGCGACCAACCAGTTCAACTACAAGGTGTTCACCACCAAATTCGACGAGATCGTCAAGGCAGCCGAACTCTGCCCCGCCGACGAGCTCGACCAATTGCGTTCGCTCCTCGACAAGCAGCTCGAAAACCTTGCCGGTGCCGTCGCGCGGCTCGCCAACAAGCTGCAGCGGCGCCTGATGGCCAAGCAGAATCGATCCTGGCAATTCGACCTTGAGGAAGGCTTGCTCGATACCGCGCGCCTCACCCGCGTCGTCACCGATCCGATGCAGGCGCTCTCGTTCAAAGTCGAGAACGACACAGACTTCCGCGACACGGTCGTGACGCTGCTGATTGACAATTCCGGCTCCATGCGCGGCCGGCCGATCACCATCGCGGCCATCTGCGGCGATATTCTTGCCCGCACGCTGGAGCGCTGCGGCGTCAAGGTCGAGATCCTGGGCTTTACCACTCGGGCCTGGAAGGGCGGTAAATCCCGCGAAGCCTGGCTCGAAGCCGGCCGGCCAGCCAATCCGGGCCGCGTCAACGACGTCCGCCACATCATCTACAAGGCCGCCGACGAGCCCTGGCGCCACGCCCGGCGCAATCTGGGCCTGATGATGCGCGAGGGGCTGCTCAAGGAAAACATCGACGGCGAGGCGCTTGAATGGGCGCGCAAGCGCCTGATGGCCCGCCCCGAAGCCCGGCGCATCCTGATGGTGATTTCCGATGGCGCACCGGTCGATGACTCGACCCAAAGCGTCAATGCGGGCAATTACCTCGAAGCCCACCTCCGCCAGGTAATCGAGGAAATCGAGACCCGCTCCCCCATTCAGCTAGTCGCCGTAGGCATCGGCCATGATGTCACGCGCTATTATCGCCGCGCCGTGACGCTGCTTGATGCCGAAGAACTGGCTGGTGCGCTGACAGACGAACTGGCAGCCTTGTTCGACGAGGAAATGCCGGCCCAGACACGTCGGCGCGGACGAGGATGATGCGTCCGCTGGCCCTCTTGACCGCACTGCTGCTAGGCGCAAGCCTGCCCGCCAGCGCAGTTGAAGTCACGGTCAGCGCCGCACCAATAACCCGCTTTAAGGATGTTGGGCTCGACCAGCCGGTCGACAGGCTGATCTTTCGTGGCGGCATTTCCCTAGTCGCACAGGACGATACCTTCGGCGGTCTTTCCGGCCTGACTTCCACCAATAGCGACGGCCAGGTGGCCTTCGTCACCGATCGCGGCAATTGGATCACGGGCCAATTGGCCTATGACGACACCAACCGGCTTTTTGGCTTTATCGGCGTCAACATCGAGCCGATGCAGAACTCCCAAGGCGCAGCCTTGCCCCGCCAATATGCCAAGGATGCCGAAAGCGTCGATACCGTTTATCGCGACGGCGTGCCGGTCGCGGCGCGCGTCGGCTTTGAAAACCTCACCCGTGTCGCCGATTTCGCTCTTACCAGTGGCGTGCCTGGCGGCGCGGCGCGCGAAATTCAGATCCCGCAATGGCTGAGCGACACCCGCTCTAACGAGGCGCTGGAGTCGCTCTGCATCGCACCGCCAGCGTCCCCGATTGCCGGCTCGACCCTGCTCATCACAGAAGACGTGCGCGACGATCAGGGCGATCACCGTGCCTGGCTTCTGGGTCAAAATGATAAGGGATCGATGGCCCTGAGCGATACGCCGGTAGTCAATCCCACCGATTGCGCCTTCCTGCCCAATGGTGACCTGCTGGTGCTCGAGCGCGGCGTGTCCATGCTTAGCTTCGTCATGCATCTGCGCCGTGTCCCGGCCGCCGATGTGCGACCCGGCAACCTCATGGTTGGCGAACTGCTCCTATCAGCCACAGGAGGGTCCATCGACAACATGGAATCCCTCATGATCCATACTGCGCCCAACGGCGAACTGCGGATCGTCATCGGCTCGGACAACAACTTCAATGATTGGCAGCGCAGCCTGCTGCTGGAGTTCGCGCTGCCGCAATAAGGGCCCTTAGGCTAGAACTGCACTCCGTCCAGCCAGCCATCCCCGCAGCGTCTTGTATGGCGCCAGCATCAGCATGGCCAGGAGCAGCTTGACGAGGAAATCGCCTGCCGCCAGCGAAACCCAGAGCGGCACTTCGCCACCAACACCCAGGAATGGTGCCGGGAAGGCGAGCGAGCCATCTTCCATGCCGAACATCGTGTCCAGGCCGGTAAAAGCCGGGGCCATGGCAAGGCTGAAGAAGATGGCTGTGTCCAGCGCCGAACTCACAAGCGAGGAAAACATCGGCGCCTTCCACCAGGCGCCATCGCGCAGGCGGTGGAAAATGGAAATGTCGAGCAATTGCGCAAAAAGGAACGCCGTACCCGAGGCAATGGCGATGCGGGGCGTGGCAAGATAGATCGAGAGGACCACGGCGACGGCAAAGCCGGCAAGAACCGCTATGCGCGCCTTGGCTGGGCCAAAAGCACGATTGGTCAAATCCGTAACAAGGAATGCCACCGGATAGGTCCAGGCACCCCAGGTGAGAATATCACCGAGGTTGACTGGCCCAAGCTGGGCCATGAACGGGTATTGCACGAGAACATTGGAGGCCGCGACGATCGCGACCATGGCGGCAATAGCCGCCACAAAACGAGCCAGCATGAGAATGCACCTCAAAAAGACCGCGCTTCGGCAACAGACCGATGCGGTATGAACTATTTTGCACTACCACAGCGCAAAACAAAACCGCGTGGAGTTTTTGCTCCACGCGGTCAAATTTGAAGAAGGTGTGCGGCTTAGGCGGCGAGGGCCGCGCGCACTTCCTTTTTGATGCCTTGGGCAAGCGTCGACAGATCGGCATCGTCCTGCTTGAGCAGGAACGCATCGAGGCCACCGCGGTGCTCGACCGTGCGCAGGGCAGCCGCACAGATGCGCAGCTTGACCGGGCGGTTCAGCGCATCCGAAATCAGCGTAACGTTGAGCAGGTTCGGCAAGAACCGGCGGCGGGTGCGGTTCAAGGCGTGGGAAACGTTGTTGCCAACCATCACACCCTTGCCAGTCAATTCACAGCGACGTGCCATTTGGAAGATATCCTATTTGTGTAAAGGTCCTGCGTGGCGGTTCAAACCGCAACGGGCCTCATTTGTTGTGAAATCTGGCGGGTCTATAGGGAAAATGGGCGTCCGCGTCAAGGCAAGAGCCGCTCAAAGCGGTGCGAGCGCCTTGCGTGCACCAGGATGGGCGGGCACTTTCGAGCCAGCAAACCGATTCGCCGCAGCTTTGCCGAGACCCTGAGCCCGAGACCCTGAGCCTTTGACCCGATCCCGCTTTACCCTTGCCGCCACCCTGGCGGTTTCGCTCTCCCTGCCCGCTGCTGCAGCCGAGGTCAATGCCCGCGCCAGCTATGTGCTGACCCTTGGCGGTATCAACATCGCCGCCATGAATGTGGACCTAAGCGACAACGGCCGGACCTACGAGCTTGATCTTGCCGCCAATGTCGCAGGGCTCGGCGCCGTCGTCGCCAGCGGCACGGCCAAGGTCAGCTCGCAAGGCAATTCCGCCGGCGCTGGTCTGGTGGCCCAGAAATTCGATCTCGAAACCCGGGCGAGCGGGGAGACCTTCTCGGTCGATGTGTCCTTTGCCGGGCAGGACGTTTCCACCTTCAAGGTCGAGCCGCCCATCATCGACAATTATGATCGCGTCCCGATCGAGCGGCGGCACCTGACGGGCGCCGGGGATTTCCTCTCGGCCTTCGTGCTCAAGGGCGGCGCGCTGGACAAGAGCCTCTGCCAGCGCAAGGTCGGCGTGTTCACCGGTGTCGAGCGCTTCAACATCACAATGGCCTATGCCCGTGAGGAACAGGCCAATTCCCCACGCACCGGCTATCAGGGCCCAGTGGTCCTCTGCACGGTAGACTACCAGCCCGTATCGGGCCATTTTACCAGTTCGGAAATCACCAATTACCTTGCCGAAAGCGACCGCATCGTCATCTGGTATGCACCGCTCGGCGAGACGGGCTATTTCATCCCCTATCGCGTGCTCCTTGGCACTAATATGGGCGATCTTTCCATGGTCCTGACCGGCATGGATTTCTAGCACGGCTGTCCCGCCTTGGGACGGTCAAATGGTTTTTGGTTGCTTTTGCTGTCATATGTGCCGCGTTAATGGGGTCCAGCCGTTAACGCGGCTTTTCTTTACCCGCGCTGTAGTGAAATGTTCTGGTGAGAAAACCGCAGATTTGATCCATTTTAAGCTTTTCGCAAGAGAGCTGAACAGCTTTGCACTGCTACCCTCAGGTTTAGCCATCGCCCTAGTATGCGCTTCCTCAACAAACCACCATATCTTGCCGTGAACAAACCCGCATGCGCCGATTCTGTCCCTGTTCGTTCCGTCTTTGGACTAGGTGTTAACATGCGTTGGCAACCACGCGTGAAGCTGTATCGATTTGAGAATGTCCAAGTTCCTCTCTGTCGCGACCCTCGGATCAAGCTCGAAGGCAGCAGGAGTGTCTCATTTTGATACGGTCAAGCCATGTTTTGGTTGAAGCTTGCCAGCAAAGCGCCCAGCTTCCGCACCCCGAAAAATTTATCGCCGCGAAAAAGCACCGGTATCAGGCTTCACACTCCGCTAACCTCCACCCCATTCCCGCCAAAATTTACCGTTCATCAACACAACTGAACGCTCTCCACCTATTGGGAGCCCTTCAAACCCCGACGTGATTCCACCCTAGTGCCCCTATTCGCATCAACCCACGACATCTTGCCGTGAACAAAGCCGGACTCACCGCCCATCATCGATTCGGTGCTGCTTCGTTCCGCTCCCGTTCTCCATCTTAACCGGAACCGCGCCCCGTCACCTTTGTTGTCCTTTTTCGAGACATTGCTTTGTAGCACTCGCAAGAGCCGATTGGATTTCCTACATTGCCGGCAATGACCTTCTCGCCTCCTCAATCGGTCAAGGCGATCCTTGGCCCCACCAATACCGGCAAGACCTATTTTGCCATCGAGCGCATGCTGGCCCATCCCACGGGGATGATCGGCCTGCCGCTGCGCCTGCTTGCGCGCGAGGTTTACCAGCGCTGCGTCGAGCGGGTAGGGGAGGGGGCCGTCGCCCTCATCACGGGCGAGGAGCGCATCGTTCCGGCCAAGCCGCGCTTCTGGGTGTGTACGGTCGAAGCCATGCCGACCGACATCCGCGTCGATTGCGTTGCCATCGACGAAATCCAGACCGCTATCGATTTCGACCGCGGCCATGTCTTCACCGACCGGATCCTGCATGCCCGCGGCACCAACGAAACCCTGCTGCTCGGCGCCGCCACCATGGAGCCGGTGATCCGCAGGCTCCTGCCGCATGCCGAAATTATTGACCGTCCGCGTTTTTCCCAGCTCACCTATGCGGGCTCCAAGAAGATCTCGCGTCAGCCCGCCCGCTCCGCCATCGTCGCCTTCTCGGCGCGCCAGGTCTATGCCATTGCCGAACTGATCCGGCGCGAGCGCGGCGGCGCCGCCGTGGTCATGGGCGCGCTATCGCCCCGTACCCGCAATGCCCAGGTCGAGCTCTACCAGAATGGCGATGTGGATTTCCTGGTCGCCACCGATGCCATCGGCATGGGGCTAAACCTTGACATCCACCACGTCGCCTTTGCCGACGACACGAAATTCGACGGCCACCAAAGCCGTCCGCTGACTCCGGCCGAGATCGGCCAGATCGCTGGCCGTGCCGGCCGGCACGCCCGCAACGGGACCTTTGGCGTCACCGGCGGCACGGAGGGATTCGACGAGGAAATGGTCGTGGCGCTCGAAACGCACGATTTTGACCCTGTCCGAGTGCTGCAATGGCGCAACAACCAGCTGGATTTCTCGTCTATCCCGGCGCTGCTCAACAGCCTCGAAAAATCGCCGGAGCACCGTAGCCTAACACGCGTGCCCATCGCCAAGGATCAGCAGGCATTGGAGTTCGTATCGCGCAACGAGGCTGGGCAACTCGCCCGTGGCCTCGATGGCGCGCGCCTGCTTTGGGAATGCTGCCAAATCCCGGATTATCAGGGAATTTCACCGGCCAATCACGGTGAAATCGTCACCAAAATTTACTCGGATTTAGCCAAGCGCGGCAAGGTCAATGCCGATTGGATTGCCGAGCAGGTGCGGTTTTGCGACAATTCCAGCGGCGATATCGACACGCTCAGCAACCGGATCAAGCAGGTCCGGACTTGGACCTTTGTCGCCAACCGTAAAAACTGGCTTGCAGACCCGGCTCATTGGCGCGAAAAGACCCGGGATATTGAGGATCGTCTGAGTGATGCGCTTCATGAGCGCCTGACCCAGCGGTTCGTCGACCGGCGCACCAGTGTGCTGCTTCGTCATCTGAAAGACAAACGTATGGCATCTCCCGAGATCAATGAACGTGGCGAAGTGCGGCTGGAAGGCCATCTCATTGGCACGCTCGAAGGCTTCCGTTTCACTTTAGCCCGCCACGACGGCGATGCCGACACCAAGGGATTGCGGTCGGCAGCCGATCAGGTTGTGGCTCCTGAAATCCATAATCGTGCCGACCGGCTTGCGGGGGCGCCCAACGAGGAATTCGTGCTCGCCACGGATGGCCGCCTGCGCTGGAAGGGCGATCTGGTCGCCGAGCTGATCGAGGGCGACAGCCTTTATCGCCCGCGCATCCTGATCCTGGCCGACGAAACCCTGACCGGCACCGACCTCGAGCGTGTGCAGGATCGCCTCAGCCTTTGGCTGCGCCACCACATCAATACAGTGCTTGAAGGCGTCATGGCTCTCGAAGCGCCCGCCGATATCGAAGGCGCGGCACGTGGCATTGCCTACCAGCTTTATGAGAACCTTGGGCTTATTCCGCGCCAGCAGGTTGCCGACGAGGTCAAGAACCTCGACCAGGACACCCGCGGCAAGATGCGCAAGCTGGGCATCAAGTTCGGTGCCTACCACATCTATCTGCCGCTCTCGCTCAAGCCAGCCCCGCGTGAATTGGCGCTGATCCTGTTTGCGCTCAAGCATGGCGGCGTGCGCCAGCCGGGCGTCACCGATATTCCGCATATCGTCTTGAGCGGCCGCACCTCCTTCGTGATCGATCCCGAGGTCGATACACGTCTCTATGAAATCGCCGGCTTCAAGGTCGCCGGACGCCGCGCCGTGCGTGTCGATATTCTCGAACGCCTTGCCGACATTATCCGTCCTCTCATTGCCCTTGATCCAACCCGCTTCCAGGGCGAGGCGCCGGCTGGTGCCGCCGAAGGCAATGGCTTCCGCGTCACCGTGGAGATGACTTCGCTCCTTGGTTGCTCAGGCGAGGATTTCTCTTCCATCCTCACCTCCCTTGGCTATCGCGTCAAACGCGTACCCAAGGTTGTGGCACCTGTGCCGGCGCCCGTAGCAGAAGCGACTTCCGAAGCGCCTGCGCTTGAGGAAGTGTTGAGCGAGAACCCTGTTTCGGTTGAAGCAACAAGCGAGGCCCCGCTCGGAGCCGTCCCGGCAGAGGCTGCTGCGCCTGTGCTCGAAGCGCCCGTGCCCGAGACGACGATCATCGAAGCAGCGCCGGAAACCGCCGAAACGGTTCCCGCCACGCCGGCCGAGCCCGAGTTCGATGAAATCTGGTCGCCTGCCGGCAAGCGGCAGGACAATCGCCGCCATGAGGGCCGTCGCCGCCCCGAGGGCGAAGCACAGGCGCGGCCCCCGCGGAGCGAGCGGCCCGAACGCCAACGTCCGCCCGTCAGCAAACGCCCGCCTGGGGAAGTGCAGGACCTGACGAAGGCCCAGCACCTCAATCCCAAGCCGCCGTTCGAGGCCAGGGGCCGCAACGACAATCGCCGCCCTGAGAAGGGACGCGAGGAGCGTCCGAAGTTCGAGCGGCCGCAAAACGAGCGGCCACAGCAGGCCCGTCCTCCGCAGGACCGCAAGGAAAAGGCCTTCGATCCGGACTCCCCGTTCGCCAAGCTCGCGGCGCTGCGCGACCGCAAAGCGGAGTAGCAATTGGCTGAACCCGTCGTGCCCGTCCGCAAAGAGCGGCTCGACAAGTTCCTGTTCTATTCGCGTGCGCTTAAGTCCCGCACACTAGCGCAAAAGATCATCGAAACTGGTGCCGTCCGGGTCAATTCCGAACGCACTGACCGCAGCGACTACAAAGTGGGCGCCGGCGATGTGCTGACCATGTCGCTGCATGGCCGCATCGTGATCTGGCGCATCATCGACCCCGGTGAGCGGCGCGGCCCTGCCAGCGAGGCCCAGGGTCTCTATGAAGACATCTCGCCGCCACCCCTCCCGCGCGAGCAGCTGTCCCCCTACGACGCCGCCATTGCCCAGCGCCCCGAAGGCGCTGGCCGCCCCACCAAGAAAGAACGGCGCGACATTGGTCGGCTCCATGGCGAGGATGACGAGGGGGAGTAGGTTTCACTCTCCCAGCGTCATTCCCGCGAAAGCGGGAACCCCTGTTTGCCACGCTTGCTCACATCAAGGCCTCGCCTTCGCAGGGATGACAATGTGGTCAAAGGGAAGATGAACTGAGCAGTCGACACCTCCCCCTCGCAGAGGGAGGAGACAGTCGGTGCGCGTAACGGAGTCGTGCCTCAAGACGTCTTATCGTCGTGATCACATGGGCCAATCAACAACATGACCGCCATTCCCACCCTCACCACCGAGCGGCTCATCCTTCGCCCACCCGTCCTTGCGGACTATCCCGCCTATGCCGAGTTCCTAGCCTCGCCTCGCTCGCAATACATGGGCGGGCCGTGTCAAGGGTTTCGAGCCTGGGGCATGTTCTGCCACGACCTCGTCTGCTGGCAGCTGTTCGGCCATGGCGGCCTGATGATCGATCTCCGCAAGAGCAACCAGTGCGTCGGCCAAGTCGGCATCAACCATGGTCCCGAGTTCCCCGAAAAGGAATTGGGCTGGCTCCTTTACGAAGGCTTTGAAGGGCGGGGCTATGCAATTGAGGCCGCTCGCGCGCTGCGGGACTGGGCTTGGACTGTCCTCAAGCTCCCCACGCTGGTGAGCTATGTCGATCCGGCCAACCTGCCTTCCATCGCAGTAGCCGAGCGGCTCGGCGCCATGCGCGATAATCATGCCGCCCGGCAAGATCCCGAAGACCTCGTTTTTCGCCATTCCCCTGAGACCTTATGGTGAGCTTGTCGAACCACGAGGTCGGGCAATCAGCGCCCATCCTAGGTTCCATAAGCCACCGATTGGGAACCCACGCTCACCCTCAGCTCTTAGGCTAGCCACACATTCTACAAACCCGGCTCGATGCGACAACGCCTTCCCATGCGCAGCCTTGCAGCCCGCGGAAAAACGGTTTAGCACCGGACCCGTTGCGACACCTGCCGGACTTAGGCTTTAGATGACCTATATCGTCACCGATAATTGCATTGCCTGCAAATATACCGATTGCGTCGAAGTATGCCCGGTGGACTGCTTCTACGAAGGTGAGACCATGCTGGTGATTCACCCCGATGAGTGCATCGACTGCGGCGTGTGCGAGCCCGAGTGTCCCGCTGAAGCCATCAAGCCCGATACCGAGTCGGGGCTTGAGGAATGGCTGGCACTCAACACCAAATATGCTTCCATGTGGCCAAACCTCACTGAGCGCCGCGAGCCTTTGCCTGAAGCCAAGGACAAGGACGGCGAAACCGGCAAGCTTGAGAAGTATTTCTCCGAAGCGCCCGGCGAGGGCGACTAGGCACTTCGGCCGAGCCAATCCTGCGATTGCCCCGCAGGCTGCAAGGTTTGTGTCACAGTTAACAGACGAACAAATCACGATCACTTCAGCAGTGATTCGTAGCTTTTGATTTTGCTGATTTTTTGTGCTATGGTCCCTCCATATGCAGCTGATCCCGTCACCCAACCCGTGCCTTAAGGCACGATTTTTTTGACAACATCGATAGATGCGCTGATCTTCAAGGCAAAGCGGATCTTGAAGACCATGGGGTTCTTGTTGCGCGCGGCGTCCCGTTTGGACGTGAGTGTAAGAGTAGGAGTGGACGGTCCTTCCCGCCAGGAACTGTCCATGGGGCGTCAACAAGGAGTTCCATGAATATGGTCGTCAAGAAGACACAGACACGGCTTGGCTTTAAGACTGGCGAGTACGTCGTTTACCCGGCGCATGGCGTCGGCGTGATCGTATCGATCGAAGAACAAGAAGTCGCCGGTCTGACCCTTGAATTGTTCGTTATCAGCTTCGAGCAGGACAAGCTGACCCTTCGCGTTCCCGTCGCCAAGATCAAGTCTGTCGGCATGCGCAAGCTGGCCGAGGATGACATGGTCACCCAGGCGCTGACCACCGTGACCGGCCGTGCCCGCGTCAAGCGCACCATGTGGTCGCGCCGCGCCCAGGAATACGAAGCAAAGATCAATTCGGGCGATCTGATCGCGATTTCGGAAGTCGTGCGTGATCTTTATCGCTCCGAAGAGCAGCCAGAGCAGTCCTATTCGGAACGCCAGTTGTTCGAGCAGGCCATGGATCGCATGAGCCGTGAGATCGGCGCTGTCAACAAGCTGACGCTGACCGAAGCCGTGCAGTTGATCGAAAAGAACCTCGCCAAGTCGCCCAAGCGCACCAAGGCCGATGCGGCCGAGCCCGAAAGCGACGAGGAAGCTGCCGCCTAAGCGGTCTGCTCCGACAAGAATGCAAGAGGTCGGTGGCAACACCGGCCTCTTTTTGTATGGCCATCGGTGACGCTCAACGTTAACAGTCTGCTAGCACTTAGAGCCCCGATGTCTCAGAGACGATAACCGCCTGACACAACTGCATTGGCTACCTTTTGGAGCGTCGCCGTCCGGTCGAGCCCATTCACCGGTATGACATGCCGCTGATAATCGCCTAGATCGTCGAACATCCGATGGACAAGCGCGACCACTTCCGGATCGGTAAGTGAGTCCTTTCCTCGAGCCTGGCAACGCTCAACCGCTTCCGAAACCCCGGTGCGCAGCACAATATAGTGCGTCGGCACGCCTAGGTCCTGGTAATGCGCCAGCGACCAGGGCCCGATCACGCCATCCAGCGCGACGAAGTAGCCTTCCTGCGCATAGCGGCGAGCAACATTGGCCGCTATGTCCATGATCATAGCGTTCTGCCCGGCCGCTTCGGGCAGCCAGGGATCGATATGTCCATGCTTGATATAGCCCCAGAAATCATCGGTATGGAGGTGGACCTTGGGGATGCCGATTTGCCTCGCCAGTGCCTCGGCCGTGGTCGTCTTGCCCGAACCCGGCGAGCCTGACAGCAGCAGGAGATGACCGGCCAATTGATCCATGCTCATGACTTCCCCAACACATCGCCCAACCGCACCGTAGCGCTGCCCGGTTTAAGCGGCTTTTGCTGGCTTTCATGCGGCTGCCAACCGGACAGCCAGATAATTTCCAGCGTTGCCCGGACCCGCCCATCCGGGTCGCCATCGCGCACCAGATAAGCATTGGCTGCAGCCGCCAGGAGCGCCGGTGTGGCCAGCCGCCTTGGCCGGTCCACAAGCGGGTTGGATGCGCCCAAGATCTTCAATTCACTCATCAAAGCGAACGGTGATGAATATCGCACAACATGAGTCTCGACATCCGCCACCGGGAGCGCCAGCCCTGCGCGCTGTAGCAAGGCACCGGCGTCGCGCACCTGGATCATGGGCACCACCCGCGCCGACGCTCCGCCGAACACCAGCGCATCGGCAGCCAAAAAAGCTTCCCGTAGTTCGGTCAGCGTCTCCCCGCCCAGTGCCGCAATCATCAAAAGCCCGTCCGGCGCCAGTTTCTGCCGGAGCCTCGCGAGATAGCCAGGCACGTCGTTGACCGCCTGCAGGTGCAGCAGAGAGACGATGAGGTTAAAGTTATCCCCCTCAATGGCGGGCATGTCATCATCATCCGCAAAAGCTGCTGCGCGTGTAAAGGAGAATTCCGCGCTGGCGGTTTTACCGGAAAGGGGAAGTTTGGAAATATCTGGCCCGATGATCAGGGCCTTGGGGAACTCACGGATCAAGGTGGCCAGACGGTCCTCGAGGTCGGCGAGCACCAGATCATGCACGAAATCGCCCGTGCCCGGCCGCCGCGCCAAGCGCCCGGCGATCAGGGCTGTATCGAAAATCCGTGGCGGCTGGCTCATGATGGTCTTGCGGCCAATCGGAAATTGAACACTATAGAGGTTTATGAAGAGCCCGGACGCATCTGTCAAAAGCCAGATCTGGCATCGCCGCCTGGGTCAGGGCGCGCGCTGGGCTGGTGGCGTGCTGCTCGATCTGCTCTATCCCCCTGTATGCCTGGGCTGCGATGCGCCGACGGCAGCGGCAAATACCTTGTGCAGCCAATGTTTTACCAAGCTGCGACCCATCACGGCTCCACTTTGTCCTGTACTCGGCGTACCGTTCGAAATTTCACTTGGGCCTAATGCGATCTCGGCCGAAGCCATGGCCGATCCCCCGCCATTCGGACGTGCCCGCGCTGCAATTCTCTATAACGAGATAGCGCGCACCCTGGTCTCGCGTCTCAAATATGGTGACCGGCCGGAACTGGCGCTGTTTTGCGCCCGGCTGATGGCGGGTGCCGGCCATGAGCTTTGGGCTGGCGGTCCTATCCTTGTTCCGGTGCCGCTTCATCCAAGCCGCCAGCGTGAGCGGCGCTACAACCAATCGGCGGAACTTGCCTTTGCACTCGGCAGACTGACCGGCCTTACCGTTGATCCAAGCCTTGTGCACCGCAAGCGCAAGACGCGCCAGCAAGTCGGCTTGAGCGGGGAAGGGCGGCAACGCAACGTCCAGGGGGCTTTTGCCGTTCACCCCAACCTCCTGGTGCGGGCACACGGCAAGCGCATCGTCTTGATCGATGATGTTTATACCACCGGCGCCACGACCAAGGCGGTAACGCGAACGCTCTTGAGAGCCGGTGTGGAGGCGGTAGATGTCATGAGCTTTGCCCGCGTTGTCATTGGCTCGGAAGTGCCCACATAAGAACTCAACCCCCTTTCTCTTGGAGACTATCGATGGCCAAGATCGAAATTTATACGACGCCGACCTGCCCCTACTGCCACGCCGCCAAGGCGCTGCTGAACGATAAAGGCGCTGACTACACCGAGATCACGGTGCTCGATCCTTCCTTGCGTGCTGCCATGACCGAGCGCGCCCATGGCCGGCGCACCGTGCCGCAGATTTTCATCGGCGAAACCCATGTCGGGGGCTATGATGACATGGCAGCGCTTGACCGCCAGGGTGGGCTGGATCCATTGCTGGCGCAGTAAGCGACGCCGAACGCTGCCAATCCGGGACACGACACATGAAAATCGCCGCCATTCAGATGCGCTCGGGGCTCGACCCGGACGCCAATATCGCTGCGCTCGAGCCGATGCTGGCGCAAGCGGCGGAGCAGGGTGCCCAATATATCCTGACCCCCGAAGTCACGGTGATTTTCCCCGAGAACCGGGAGCAATTGGCCAGCGTCGCGGCGTCTTTCGAGAACAATCCGCAACTGCGCCGGGTCGGTGAACTGGCCCGGCAACACGGCATCCACATCCATATAGGCTCGCTCGCCGTGCCGCTGCCGGATGGCCGTTTTGCAAATCGCAGCGTCCTGTTTGGGCCCCATGGCGCTATCGTCGACACCTACGACAAGATTCATCTGTTCGATGCGACCATCGAAGGCCTCAACGCTTATCGCGAAAGCGCCACCTATGCGGGTGGCGAGCGTGCGGTGACCGTGCCCCTGGGCGAGTTCACCCTGGGCATGAGCATCTGCTACGACATGCGGTTTCCTAAGTTATACAATGCCCTAGCCAATGCCGGGGCAAATCTGATCGCTGTGCCCGCAGCCTTTACCGTTCCCACCGGGCAGGCGCATTGGCACGTGCTCCTGCGCTCACGCGCCATTGAGACGGGCTCATATGTGATCGCCGCGGCGCAAGGCGGACAGCATGCAAATGGCCGCGCCACTTATGGACATTCCATCATCATCGACCCATGGGGCCGCGTTATCGCCGAACTCGAACATGATGAACCCGGCGTGCTCCTCGCAGAGATTTCTCCGGAACTGGTGCGCGACGCACGCCAACGCATCCCGGCTCTGGCAAACGCAAAAAACTTTGTTCCGCCGCAGCAATTGCAGGCCTGAGCCTGCGGCCTATATCTGTGGCTCTCCATTCTTGCGTCTTTCCTGAGATAGTTCTTCGTGATCCAGTATTCCCTCCAGTGTTCCAAAGGCCATCGCTACGACGCCTGGTTCAAGAACGCCGGTGCGTTTGACGAGCAGCACGCGCGCGGCATCGTCCGCTGCGCCGTTTGCGATGATGCCGAAGTTCAAAAGGCACTTATGGCGCCTGCAGTTGCCCGCACAGACAGCCAGAAGGTTTCCTTGAGTTCGAGTCATCCCGACGCGCAAAAATTCCGCGACATGCTGCGCGCATACCGCCAGAAGGTCATGAGCGAAGCCGATTATGTTGGCGATAAATTTGCCGAAGAAGCGCGCAAGATGCATTTCGATGAGATCGAAACCCGCGGCATTTATGGCGAGGCCACGCGCGATGAGGTCGTTGCGCTGCTGGAAGACGGCGTCGATCTGATGCCGCTGCCTGAATTGCCCGAAGAACACAACTAGTTCCGAGCGCCACTCCCGGCGCGACCAACGGAGACAAAGCCATGACCACAATCGACGCGGCCCTTTCGGGCACATTTGCCATTGGCGGGGACCTTGAGGTCAACCGCCTTGGGTTTGGTGCCATGCGCATCACAGGCAAGGGCATCTGGGGTCCGCCGGAGGACCCGGACGAAGCCCGTGCCACGCTGCGGCGCCTGCCTGATCTTAATGTCAATTTCGTCGATACCGCCGAGAGCTACGGCCCCTATATCAGCGAAGAACTGATCGGGGAGGTGCTTGCGCCTTATGGCAAGGGTACCATCATTGCCACCAAAGGTGGTTTGACCCGGACTGGTCCCGACCAATGGCCGCAGCTTGGGCGCCCGGAGTTTCTGCGCCAGGGCGCGATCCAAAGCCTGCGCCGGCTCAAGCTGGAGCGCATCGATCTCTGGCAATTACACCGCATCGACCCGCAAGTGCCCGCCAAGGCGCAGTTCGAGACAATCGCCCAATTACAGGCCGACGGTATCATCCGCCATGCGGGCCTGAGCCAGGTGAGCGTTGCCGAGATCAAGGAAGCGCAAAAGTACTTCCCCGTGACCACGGTGCAGAACCTTTACAACTTCGCCCATCGCGAGAGCGAAGACGTGCTCGACTATTGCGAAAGCAATAGCATTGGTTTTATTCCCTGGTATCCGCTCGCCGGGGGCGATTTGGTGAAAGGGCATCCGGAAACGCTCAGCATTGTCGAGAAATACAACGCTTCACCGAGCCAAATCGCCTTGGCGTGGCTGCTCAAGCGCAGCCCGGTGATGCTGCCGATTCCGGGCACCGGCAAGGTCAAACACCTCGAGGACAATGTCGCTGCAGCGGCCATCCAATTGACCGACGAGGAGTTCAAGACCCTCGACGCCATTGGCCGCAAGGGCTGATCATGTAGGACAAGCATTCAGTCTCCATGGGGTCCATCCCGGGGAGATTTGTTCCTTGTCCATATGAGGATTTTAGGTCGGTTCGATAGGGAGGGTGGAATCCCCGCTATCGAACCTGACCAACAGGCAACCTTGGCAGATCACCTGAGGGCTGCGTGCGCTCTAGCATGAGCCCGGCGCGCTTGTCACTCCATTGTCGCAATCAATCCCGCTTGAACGGCAGTTCGCGCTTGACGACACCATGCCGGTGCTTGTTCCACAGCTTGCGTACAGCGCCGACAATGTCGCGCTCCACCAGATCATAAAAGTTATAGGCTGACCGTCGCCAGAAATTGTGTCCGTCGCGCTGTTGCCGATTTATCCGCTGCAACTCAAGATCGCTAGTCTCCAACCGGTCAATGTTAGGCACCCGATCTTCCTGTATCGCTAAGGCGGGAACAAGCTGCCGTACGACCAGATCCCGAGACATTGGCGCGCGGGGATTAAACAGGGCCTGGTCGGTTAGATTGGCCAGCACCTCCTCGCCGGCAATAATTCGTTCAGCGGCACGGCGCGAAACAATATAGGCCGCTGACCCGCCTCCAGCATCATACATGCGGTGTAATTCATAATTATCCAGCCGCCCAACAGGCCGTGGCGCAAGGCGCATCCGTGAATTGTCGGTTTCCAGCCGCAGGATGTCCAATAAGGGCGGGTCGCTCTCAAAGAGCTGCAGGAATTTTGGCAGGCTGGGCGACAAAATCGTATCGTCCTCAAGAATGAGGGCAAAGCGATCGCCGGTTCCCAAAAACGCCTTCAAAGCTGCAACATGGCTGAGGCCGCAGGCCAGTTCGCTTTCGCTCTGCCAACGATGTGCTTGGGGATCGCAGTAGAGCTTGCGTTGTACATCGGTAACGTCGGTGGGTGTCACGGCTGTGATGCGCAAATGGTCCAATTCGAGGGCGCCAAACCGCTGCTCCATGTTGGCCCGCCGCTCGGGACGCCGCTCGAGATTGATGTAGTAGGCGCGCATGAAGACCCTCAGCCAGCGTCAAACGGAATGTGACGCTTGTGCGATAGCCCTATCGCGCGATGCAGTATAGTGGGCAGCCCGATCATGATCTCATTGTCGATGAACCTGGCAACGGCCTGCGCCAGTGTCGGCTTGGGTGCCGCCAGGCCTTCGCTGCGGCTCGCCGTCAAGTCACTGTCCCCGCCCCAAACTGCCCCATCCATGCGATCTGATTGAATGGCAAGCGCGGGCACGAGTTGGAGGCGCTTGATTGGGCCAAGCACTGTTCGATGTGGCCGATACAGCACGCGATCGATGATGGAGTTGAGCGCCTCAGGCCTGTCTACAAAGGCTTGAGCTGCGCGTCTCGAGATAATGTAAGCAGCAGAGCCCCAGGTCCAGCCATGAAGGCTATGCAAGGCTATACCGGCAAGCGTCGACTTCGTCTGCCGTGAAATCTGCGCGGGAGCATTGAAGGTTTCAATGCGTAGGAGATCGATGCCTTGATCGTTGCGCTCGAATTGCTCCAAGAAATTAGAGATGCGGCCAGACAGTACGATGTCGTCTTCAAGAATAAGTGCATGACGAGCCTGGGTTGCGAGAAACTCGCTACAGGTCTTTCGATGGTTCACGCCTACTGAGAACTCGCGCAGCGACAAACGCATGTGCGCCCCCAATGCGGCGTGTTGCGCAAGCAGTTCCGCGGGCAAGTCCTTTGCAAGCGTTGCTTCGACACGTTTGCCAGCCAGTCCAAGATGCTCAAACTGCGCTTCCATGCTCGCCCGCCGGTCGGTCCGGTGGGCGAGATTGATGTAGTAGGCTTGCAAAATTCAGCTATCCAGCTTGCCCAAATCACGTACAGCACCGCGAGCCGCGCTGGTGGCAAAGGCAGCGTAGGCCCGCAGCGCTTGCGTCACATTGCGCTTGCGCGGGTGGGCTGGCTTCCAGCCGAGTTGGTCCTGTTCATGCCGGCGCTGCACCAGTTCGTTGTCGGAGACCGCGAGATGGATCATGCGGTTGGGGATATCGATCTCGATGATGTCGCCTTCGCGCACGAGCCCGATCGTGCCTCCTTCCGCCGCTTCGGGCGACACGTGACCAATCGAAAGGCCAGACGTACCGCCGGAAAACCGCCCATCAGTCAACAGGGCACACGCTTTGCCCAAGCCCTTGGATTTGAGATAGCTCGTCGGATAGAGCATTTCCTGCATGCCAGGACCGCCACGTGGGCCTTCATAGCGAATGACCAGGACATCGCCTTCCTTAATCTCGTTGGAAAGGATCGCCTTGACCGTATCGTCCTGCGATTCGAAGACGCGGGCCGGGCCGGTGAACTTGAGGATCGATTCATCAACCCCTGCCGTCTTCACAATGCAGCCATCGATGGCGATGTTGCCCTTGAGAACGGCCAAACCGCCATCCTTGCTGAATGGGTTTTCAGCCGAGCGGATCACGCCGTGATGCCGATCTAGGTCAAGTTCTGCCCAGCGGTTGGATTGGGAGAACGCCTGGGTCGTACGCACGCCGCCCGGAGCGGCCATATAGAATTGCCTGACGCTTTCCGAATTGGTGCGGGAGATGTCCCACTTGTCGAGAGCATCGCCCATGGTTGCCGCATGGACCGTCGGCTCGCTGCGGTTGATCAGCCCGGCATTGTCCAATTGGCCCAGAATGGCGAAGATGCCGCCGGCGCGGTGCACATCTTCCATATGCACGTCGCTCTTGGCCGGCGCCACCTTGCTCAAAACCGGAACCTTGCGCGAGAGCTTGTCGATGTCTTCCATGGTGAAATCGACCCCGCCTTCGTGCGCCGCGGCCAATATATGCAGCACCGTATTGGTCGAACCGCCCATGGCGATATCGAGCGCCATGGCGTTCTCGAAGGCAGCCTTGGTCGCAATCGAGCGCGGGAGCACGGTTGCATCGTCCTGCTCGTACCAGCGGCGGGCCAAGTCGACGATCAAATGCCCCGCTTCCTGGAACAGCCGCTTGCGGTCCGAGTGCGTGGCGAGCGTCGAACCGTTACCGGGCAGGCTCAGGCCAAGCGCTTCGGTCAGGCAATTCATGGAATTGGCGGTAAACATGCCCGAGCAGGAACCGCAGGTGGGGCAGGCGGCTTCTTCCACGGCTTGCACTTCCTCGTCGGAATATTGGTCATCGGCCGCCATCACCATGGCGTCGACCAGGTCCAGCGCCTGTAGCTTGCCTTTGAGCATGGCCTTGCCGGCTTCCATCGGGCCACCGGAAACGAACACGACTGGGATGTTGATGCGCATGGCCGCGTTCAGCATGCCGGGCGTGATCTTGTCGCAGTTGGAGATGCAGACCATGGCATCGGCGCAGTGGGCGTTGACCATGTATTCCACTGAGTCCGCGATCAGATCGCGACTAGGCAGGGAATACAACATCCCGTCATGGCCCATGGCGATGCCGTCATCGACCGCAATGGTGTTGAATTCCTTCGCCACGCCACCCGCTGCTTCGATCTCGCGGGCCACCAGCTGGCCTAGGTCCTTGAGGTGAACATGGCCTGGCACGAACTGGGTGAAGCTGTTCACCACGGCAATGATCGGCTTGCCAAAATCAGAATTCTTCATGCCGGTCGCGCGCCAGAGGCCACGCGCACCAGCCATGTTGCGGCCGTGGGTTGTGGTGCGAGAGCGATATGCGGGCATGATGTTTCCTCAAGCAAGCGTGGCGCCGTCCGGCGCATCTTTGCTTATCTCTTTAGACCCATTCCAAGCATCGAGCAATCGAAAACCGTACCGTACGGTACGGTACCGCTCATGTGAACCGCAGACGCGCCCGAAGCGTTGTATCCGGCAAGCAGCAAGGAACAAAAGCGTGAACCTTTCACACTCAAGCTATCGCCAGATTGCTATTGGCGATATGGCCGAAGATGCCGTGACTGTTGGCATCGAAAAGGATGCAAACGGGCAATTAAAAGCCGCCGTCTGGTGGGAAGCAAAGGGCAACATCGATGCCGATGAAGCCGAATTTAGGGATATAGCGGAAGCCCTTGCCGCTGCCGAGGCTGCGCGGACGCTGCATGGCTTTCGCGAAATCGTCGTCGCGCTCCAGGATGGCGTCATTTGGCAAAGCGAATGGGGCCAGTTGCAGTCCGATCCGCGCGACCGGGAACCTGTCGGCGACATCACCGGAACCGATCTGTCCGAAAACGAAAGCTATGAGCTGGCAGCCAGCATAGAGGCCGAGCGGGACGCCTGAGCTTTTGCTTAGTTATTGATGCGGATAATGCCCCATTGTGCCTCCTCGCAGGCATCGTCCAGGCATACCAGGCTCATCCATAAAACGCCGGCGCCAAAGCCCACGCCTTCACTGGTGACGATCAGGTCCGCAAAGTCCTGACCGCCCACGGACGCCTTGGTTTCCTCGGTCACCAGGCTATCGAAGTTATCGAGCAGATCCTGCGCCTCCAGAATATCGTAGACCTCGCCATTGGCGGCGACGCTGAGCGGGTAAATACCAAGATCGGCAAAAGCGGACGGATCGTCGAACAGGAATGAATCCTGCAATTGCCCAAAGGCTGCGCCGAACTCTTCCGACATGCCATGAAGCGTTTCGATCTGCTCCATCACATCTTCCTCGCTCTGCGCCCAGGCAGGCGCGGTAATGGCGATAAAGGCAAGGGCGGCAGTAGCCAGGATTTTGAGGCGCATGGAAGCTCCAGTTTTGCTTACCTAGCTATAGTGCAAACTGCGAAAAGCGATAGCAGGGCTAGGCGGCAGGACGAGCCGACATAACCATATAGTTTATGCCCATGTCGGGTGACTGGCGCCAATCATCGGCAAGCGGATGGTAGACCACACCGGTTTCCGCCGTCACCACCAATCCGTTGCGGGTCAGGAGTGCCTTGATCTCTTCAGGCGTCAAGAACTTGTTCCAGTCATGCGTGCCCACAGGCAGCCAGCGCAGCACCCGCTCCGCAGCAAATACCGCCAGTGCCCGCGCCCGCAAGGTCCGGTTGATCGTGGCCGTCAGCATGAGGCCACCGGGCTTCACCAGATCGGCGCAACTTTTCATGTAGAGGGGCACGTTGTCGACATGCTCCACCACTTCCATGTTGAGCACCATGTCGAACGTCTCGCCCTCGGCGGCCAGCACTTCGCTGGTAGTCGCCCGGTAGTTGATAGCCAAGCCCGATTGCTCAGCATGTATCTGGGCGACAACGATATTGCGCTCAGCCGCATCGATGCCGGTAACCTCGGCGCCAAGTCGTGCCAGGGGTTCGCACAGCAAGCCGCCCCCACAACCCACGTCCAGGATGCGCAACCCGGAAAATGGGCGCATGTCATTGCCGTCACGTTCGAAATGGCGAAGCAAATGCGCGCGAATATAGCCCAGCCGCACCGGGTTGAACTTATGCAGCGGCTTGAATTTGCCCTTGGGGTTCCACCACTCCTCGGCCATCGCGGTAAATTTGGCGATCTCAGCGTCGTTGATGGTGGTCGTCGTCATGGGCGGCTAGCTCCGTTTGGCTTGCATATGATCCTTCGCAACGCGCCAAGGCAAGGCGCCGGGGCGTCGCAGGGCATTGATCGCCTCTCGTCTTTGTCGTATGTCCCCGGCCGAAATAGAAGCGTACCGGCGGGTTCGGCCGGCAGAGGGGTAGGGTTTGGCCCGCATTATCGTCAAGTTCGGCGGCACGTCGGTCGCCAATGTGGAGCGCATCCGGCAGGCGGCCCGCCACGTCAAGCGCGAGGTTGATGCGGGCCACCAGGTGGCCGTGGTCGTTTCGGCCATGTCCGGCAAAACTAACGAATTGGTCGGCTGGGTCAACGAAGCGTCGCCCTTCCATGATGCCCGTGAATACGATGCCGTTGTTGCATCGGGCGAGCAGGTGACGGCCGGGCTGATGGCAATCGTACTGAGCGAAATGGGTATTCAGTCCCGCTCATTCGCCGGCTGGCAAGTGCCGATCCGCACCGACGACTCCCATGGCGCCGCCCGCATCACCGAGATCGATCCAACCGAGCTCGACAAGCGCCTCAACGATGGCTGGGTGCCGGTAATCACTGGCTTTCAGGGTATTTCGCCGCATGGCCGCATCACAACGCTTGGCCGCGGCGGCTCCGATACTTCAGCGGTGGCGGTTGCCGCAGCGGTCAAGGCAGATCGCTGCGATATCTACACCGATGTGGACGGTGTTTACACCACTGATCCGCGCATCGTCTCCAAGGCCCAGCGGCTGACCAAGATTTCCTTTGAGGAAATGCTGGAAATGGCGTCCCTTGGCGCCAAGGTCCTGATGATCCGCTCGGTAGAGATGGCCATGGCGCACAAGGTGCGCCTCTTGGTCCGCTCGACGTTTGACGATCCCGATGCGCCACAGATTGCGCCTGATGGGACACCCGGGGTTCCCGGCACTTTGGTTTGCGATGAGGATGAGATCGTGGAAAAGCAGATCGTTTCGGGCGTGACGCTCGCCAAGGCCGAGGCGAAGATTACCCTTCGCGACGTGAAGGACAATCCCGGCGTGGCCGCGGCCATCTTCGGCACACTGGCCGACCAGGGCATTATCGTGGACATGATCGTGCAGAACATCGCCGATGATGGCGCAACGACTGACATCACCTTCACCGTGCCGGACAGCGAGTACGACAAGGCGGTCAAGACCTTGCAGAATGCGGGTGAGCGCATCGAATATGCGCGCCTGTCCGGCTCACGGGGTGGTGCCAAGGTTTCGGTTATCGGGGTTGGCATGCGCTCTCATGCCGGGGTGGCAGCCTCCATGTTCAAGGCCCTGGCCGATAAGGGCATCAACATCCAGCTGATCACCACATCGGAAATAAAGACATCTGTGTTAATCGATGAGCAATATGCTGAGCTTGCGGTTCGCGCTCTGCATACTTATTACGGTCTGGATAAGAAGGACGCCTAAGCTCGATCGAGGGGAGCGAGCCGCGTCCGTTTAAGGGGGGCGGCTTTGCGGGCCGCCTAGGGGTTATGGTCACGACCATCGGCGGCCCGAGGGTGCTGCTGCGGCAATTGCGCGAAACGATGGCGGAGCCTCTGGCGTCGCAGGACCGGCTCGACAAGATCGTTGGCCTGATTGCCGGGAATATGCAGGCCGATGTCTGCTCCTTTTATGTGCTGCGCGATGATGGCGCCTTGGAGCTCTTTGCTTCCAAGGGCCTGGCTGCAGAATCGGTTCACTTGACGACGCTGCGCCTGGGCGAGGGGCTGGTAGGCCTTATTGCCGCCGAAGCCGAGCCCCTGTCGCTCGAAGATGCCACCAGCCATCCCGGCTTTGCCTATCGTCCAGAAACGGGCGAAGAAAAATATAACGCCTTTCTAGGCGTGCCAGTTTTGCGCGCTGGACAGATGCTAGGCGTTCTGGTGGTGCAGAATGCCGAGCGTCGCCACTATGGCGATGATGAAATCGAGGCGATGCTGACTACGGCCACAATCCTGGCCGAGATGATCGCGACCTCGGACTTCGACAATCTAATCAAGCCGGGGTCCGATATCGATCTCAGGCGGCCTCGCATGTTCACCGGCGTCAGCTTTACCGAAGGCATCGCCCTGGGCACGGTGGTGCTGCACGACCCTCGCGTCGTCGTCACCAATTTCATCGCCGAAGACACCGACGCCGAAAAGATCCGGCTCGAAAATGCGCTCGAAAAGATGCGGGTGTCGATCGACGCCATGCTCGACCATGGCGACATGGCCGGTGGCAGCGATCACCGGGAGATTCTCGAGACCTACCGGATGTTCGCCAATGACCGGGGCTGGGTACACCGGTTGACTGAAGCGATCGAGAATGGCCTTTCCGCGGAAGCCGCCGTTGAACGCGTGCAGAACGACACGCGTGCCCGCATGCTGCGCCAGACCGACCCTTATATTCGCGACCGGCTGCATGATCTTGACGATCTCGCCAATCGCCTGCTGCGGGTCCTGACCGGCGATGGTCATGCTCTCTCGCGCAAGGAACTGCCCGACAACGCTATTCTGGTCGCTCGCAATATGGGCCCGGCCGAACTGCTCGAATATGACCGCACCAAGCTGCGCGGCGTCGTACTCGAAGAAGGCGGCGCAACGGCGCACGTCGCCATTGTCGCACGCTCGCTCGGCATGGTGGCGGTGGGACAGGCACAATCTATTGTTTCCATGTGCGAGACGGGTGACGACATCATCCTCGACGGCACAGCCGGCATTGTTCATCTGCGGCCAACGCCCGATATCGAACAGGCCTATGTCGACAAGGTCCGCGTCACGGCCAAGCGGCGCGCCCATTATGCCGCGCTCAAGGACAAGCCCAGCGTTTCGCGGGATGGTGTCCAGATCACCCTCCTACACAATTCCGGGCTTGTTGCCGATCTGCCCATGCTCGACGATACCGGCGCGGCTGGCGTCGGTCTGTTCCGCACCGAACTGCAGTTCATGATCGCGAGCAAGCTGCCGCGTTTGCAGGAGCAGCAGGAGCTTTATGCGGAAGCCATGGCGATCGCGGGCGAACGGCCCGTGGTCTTCCGGCTCCTCGACATCGGTGGCGACAAGGTTCTGCCCTACCAGCGCTCGATGGCGGAGGAAAATCCGGCCATGGGCTTCCGCTCGATCCGGCTGGGGCTGGAGCGGCCAGGCCTTCTGCGCACGCAGATCCGCGCCTTGCTCATCGCTGCCGACGGGCGTCCGCTCAAGATTCTCGTGCCCATGGTGACCGAAACTTTCGAGTTCACCCAGACGCGCATGGTGGTGCAAAAGGAAATCGAACGGCTGCGCCGGGCCGGCAAGCCCATTCCGAGCCGGCTTGAACTGGGCGTCATGGTGGAAGTGCCGTCGCTCCTGTTCGAACTCGATCAATTGCTGCCCGAGGCAGACTTTGTGTCCATCGGCTCCAACGATCTGGTGCAGTTCCTCACTGCTTCGGACCGTGCCAATCCACGCGTCGCCAAGAACTACGACCCCATCGGTATGCCGCGCCTGCGCGCCATCCGGCTCGTGGTCGATGCCGCGCGCCGCTACAACATTCCCATCACCATGTGTGGCGAACTCGCCGGCAAGCCTCTCGAGGCCCTAGCATTAATGGCGATCGGGATGACGCGCTTGTCCATGGGGCCGGCTTCCATTGGCCCGATCAAGGAACTGATCCTTCATCTCGATCTTAAGCCCATTCAGCTTGCGGTCGGCGCGGCCCTCAGCGATGGTTCCGACGGCGTCAGCATCCGCCAGTTGCTGCAGGAATGGATAGAGAAGCAGAACCTGCCGGTTTGACGAGACGCGCAGGGCGCTCTAAACGCACCAGTTCATTGCGCGCAGCGTAATCCCCTTCCTTTACGTAGTTGTAGAATATGGCATCTCTCCCCCAGGACAAGCTCGACGCGCTCGAAACGCGCTTCCAATATGTGGAAGCGGCGCTGTCCGGCGGCGCGGGTCCGGACGAGTTCGTCAAGTTCTCCAAGGAACATGCAGAACTCGCGCCGATCGTGGGCGAGATCCGCGCCTACAACAAGGCGCTGAGCGACCGCCGGGAAGCCGAGGCGCTGCTCAAGAGCGGCGACAAGGAAATGGCCGAGATGGCCGAAGCCGAAATTGCCGAACTCGATGAGAAGATCGAGCACCTGTTTCAGTCCGTGCGTATCCTCCTCCTGCCCAAGGACGAAGCCGACGAGAAATCCATCATTCTTGAAATCCGCGGTGGGACCGGCGGGGATGAAGCTGCCCTATTCGCAGGCGATCTTTTCCGCATGTACGAGCGCTATGCCGCCGGCCATGGCTGGAAGGTCACCGTCATGGAAGAAAGCCCTGGCGAAATGGGGGGCTTTAAGGAAATCATCGCCAATGTTTCGGGCAAGGGCGTTTATGCGCGCATGAAGTTCGAATCGGGCGTGCATCGCGTCCAGCGCGTGCCCGCCACCGAAGGTTCCGGCCGTATCCACACTTCAGCGGCCACGGTCGCCGTGCTGCCGGAAGTCGAAGACATCGACATCGAAATCCGCAACGAGGATATCCGCATCGACACCATGCGCGCCTCGGGCGCCGGCGGGCAGCACGTCAACACCACCGACTCGGCGGTGCGCATCACTCACATCCCGTCCGGGCTCGTCGTCACCTCGGCGATGAAGTCCCAGCACCAGAACCGCGCCCAGGCCATGCTGGTGCTGCGCTCGCGGCTCTATGAGATGCAGCGCGAGGAGCGCGATAGCGCCCGCTCCGCCGAACGCAAGGGGCAGGTGGGGTCGGGCGATCGCTCCGAACGCATCCGCACCTATAATTTCCCGCAAGGCCGCGTCACCGACCATCGTATCAACCTGACGCTCTACAAGCTCGAAAAGGTCATGACCGGCGAGGCGCTTGATGAACTCATCGAGGCGCTGATCACCGAATCGCAGGCCGAGCAGCTTGCCGCGATGGAAAGCGTCAACTGAACGGGACAGTCGGTAGTCTCTGGCGCTATTGGCGCGATGAACTGACGCGCCTCGGTTTTCCTACGCCCGCGCTCGACGCCAAACTGCTGACCGCACGCGCGCTCGGCCTTTCGCCGCTTGAAATGGCGACGCGCGAGCAAGAGCCCGTGAACGAGGCCGGCGCTCACCGTGTCGCTGCCCTAGCCGAACGGCGCATGACCGGCGAATCGGTTGCCCGCATCATCGGCGAACGCGAGTTTTACGGCCGACCATTCCGGCTCAACGCCGCTACGCTCGAGCCGCGCCCCGAAACCGAATTGCTGGTCGATCTAGCAATTCCCTGCCTGCCACCCGACGGGCGCCTGCTTGATCTGGGCACCGGCACCGGCTGCATCCCTATTGCCGTTCTCGCCAACCGCTCCGACGCAACGGCCCTCGCCATCGATCTTGCTCCCGAAGCCCTCACCGCCGCGCGCGAGAACGCCGAACGGAATGGCGTCAGCAAGCGATTGGAGGTGTTGCAAAGCGACTGGTTCACCGCTCTCGACGCCAGCCAGCGCTTTGATCTCATCGTCTCCAACCCGCCCTATATCGCGTCCGAGGTCCTTCAAACCCTTGCGGCGGAAGTCCGCGCGTTCGATCCGCCCCTTGCCCTCGATGGTGGCCCAGATGGGCTCGCGCCCTACCGGATCGTCGCGGCCCAAGCTGCGGCTCACCTTAAACCAGCCGGTTCCATCCTCGTTGAAATCGGATTTGATCAAGGCGACGCCGTTTGCGCCCTGTTCCGTGCTGCCGGCTTTGCCGAGGTCCAGCTTCACCAGGACCTCAACGGGCTTGATCGGGTCGTCCACGCACACCATCTGTCGAGAAGCGAACGCACAGCGCAGTGAGCCTTGCAATTAATGCTGGCAAAGCGCGCGCAAACCATATAGTTTGCCCTTGCTGTCAACGGCGCATCATGAGCGCCACGGCGACAATGCCACCCGAACTTCCCGGTAGCTGCAAGACGCGCAGCGCGGCTCCAGCTTAAGGCTGGAACGACGCAGGATAGGTTCGGAGCGCCGTCAGACGGTTTTAGGTCTTCATGAAGCCAGTTAGAGCCCAGCCGTGAAGAGTTGTTCTTCGCCGGGATTGGCCCGACCAGGCAGTTTGCCGGTCCGCCAGCAGTGTGACGCTTGTTTTTCTAGAGTTAGATAAAGCGACCAGATGAGACCCAATAACCAGAACAAAAACCGCCAGCGGGGCCGTAACGGTGGCCGCAAGCACGTCAATCCGCTATCGCGCAATTTCGAGAGCAATGGCCCGGACGTGAAGGTGCGCGGCAACGCGGCCCATGTTGCCGAAAAATACATGCAACTGGCGCGCGATGCCCAGTCGAGCGGTGACTCGGTGATGGCAGAAAACTATCTGCAGCATGCCGAACATTATTTCCGCATCGTCTCAAGCGCCCAGCAGGCGCAAAGCGGCCTCCGGCCCGAAGGCCAGAACGACGACGATTACGATGATGATATGCCCGAGATGAACTCGCGCTTCTCCTCGCCCCAGCAACAGCAGCCGCAACAGCAATATGTGGCCGCTGAGGGCGAAGAGCAGGCCGAGGGCGAAGGGCAGCAGCTGCGCCAGCAGGGCGAGCAGCGTCCGCCACGCGCCGAAGGCCAGGATGGCGAACGCCAGCCTCGCCATGAACGTGGTGACCGGCGCCCCCGCCGCGAGCGGTTCCGCCCGGAAGGCGAAGTACAGCAGGCGCGTCCCTTCGTGCCCGATCAGCAGGCTCAAGCTGTGCCAGCCGCCGCCGTGGACATTGCCCCGGTTGAGGCGCCTGTCGTCCAGCCGGTGGCGCAAGCCGCGCCCGAGCAGCCGGTCGAGGCAGCCGAAGGCGAGGCCCGCAAGCCCCGCGAACGCCGCCCCCGCCGCCGCCGTCCCGCCGCTGGCGAAGCGGGCGCCGAAGGGGCCGATGCCGACCAGGGCGATGTCGGAGGCCTTCCGGCCTTCCTCACCGCCGGCACGCCAAACGCCGCCGAATAATCATGGTGCCGGGCTTTATGCCCGGCATTTTTGTTTCCTCACTCTGGCCTCCACGCCATCCCCACCCCCATGTCATCCGGCCTGCGCCGGGATGACATCGAGTGTGTTGTTGGCTGGGTGCTAACCCCGTTGCCTTGGAACACAACCCTCCCAGTCGACACCCTCTCCCTCGGAGGGGGAGGGATCAAGAGTGGGGGTCCCCCCACGCACCAACTTATCCATCTTCTCCCCCCTACCTTCCACCTCCACTATCCTCCGCCCATCACCCCGGATGAACGGGCGGCGCTGCAGCGACCAGTGGCCGGGGTGATGCCATCGCGGGAGCGTCGCTGCTCCTTCGGGTTCGAGTTGCGGCCGTAGGGGACGAGCGATCCCCTGCGCGGCTCCCCAACCACTCCAAAAATTGGCAGCCCCGGGACGATTACCGTCTCACTACTCATTACTTACGAGGCGATAGCCGTCTCGGGGTCCGCTCGTATCATGATAACCGCAGGCCAGGCGGCGCTTGCGCTCGCCCAAACTTCAAGCATTTCGTCGAGCACGAACCATTGTCGTGCCCGCAACCCTCCCCATATATTTCGCAGCGATGGAGCAGCGCCGCCTGGCGGGCGTTCCATCAACGACGCTTCCGCCGCTTGGCTGGTGCCTTCGAGGGCCGCCCTGCGGGCGAGTTTTAGGAGAGTTGCATGAATATCGAGAAGTATACTGAGCGGGCGCGCGGCTTCATTCAAAGCGCGCAGACCATCGCTCTGGGCAAGGGCCACCAGCAGTTCGCGCCCATCCATTTGCTCAAAGTCTTGCTGGATGATGACCAGGGCATGGCTAATGGCTTGATAGAGCGTGCCGGTGGCGACCCAAAAGGCGCCCGTGCCGCCGTTGAAGCGGCTTTGGCAAAAATTCCATCTGTTTCCGGCGACGCCGGTCAACTGTATCTCAGCCGCGAACTGGCACGCGTATTCGACACGGCTGAAAGTGCCGCGCAAAAGGCTGGTGACTCCTTCGTCACTGTCGAGCGCCTGCTGCTGGCCTTGGTGGTCGAAAAGGACATTGATGCCGGCAAGATCCTGCATTCGGCCGGCGTGACGCCACAAGGCTTGAACACAGCCATCGAGGCTATCCGCAAGGGCCGTAGCGCCGACTCGGCAACGGCCGAGAATAGCTATGACGCGCTCAAGAAGTATGCCCGTGACCTGACCGCCGATGTGCGCGAAGGCAAGCTCGATCCCGTTATCGGCCGCGACGAGGAAATCCGCCGCACCATCCAGGTCCTCAGCCGCCGCACCAAGAACAACCCGGTGCTGATCGGCGAACCCGGCGTCGGCAAGACTGCCATCGCCGAAGGCCTAGCTATCCGCATCGTTAATGGCGACGTGCCCGAATCGCTCAAAAACAAATCGCTTTTGTCGCTCGACATGGGTGCGCTCATTGCTGGCGCCAAATATCGTGGCGAGTTTGAAGAGCGGCTTAAATCCGTTCTGAGCGAAGTCACCTCGGCCGAAGGCCAGATCATCCTCTTCATTGACGAGATGCACACGCTGGTTGGCGCGGGCAAGGCCGATGGGGCCATGGACGCCTCAAACCTGCTCAAGCCCGCCTTGGCCCGAGGCGAGTTGCACTGCGTTGGCGCCACGACGCTCGATGAATACCGCAAGCACGTGGAAAAGGACCCGGCGTTGGCCCGGCGCTTCCAGCCGGTCTTTGTTGACGAGCCGACGGTGGAAGACACCATCTCCATCCTGCGTGGCCTCAAGGAAAAGTACGAGCTCCATCACGGCATACGCATCTCGGACTCGGCCCTAGTAAGCGCTGCAACACTGTCCAACCGCTACATTACGGACCGGTTCCTGCCCGACAAGGCCATCGATCTGATGGATGAGGCCGCCGCGCGCCTGCGCATGGCCGTCGACAGCAAACCCGAGGCTTTGGACGAGCTTGATCGGCGCATCATGCAGCTCAAGATCGAGCGCGAGGCGCTGCGCAAGGAAGAAGACGAAGGCTCGCGTATCCGGCTCGAACGACTGGAAAGCGAATTGGCTGGGCTTGAAGAGCAGGCCCAGGGCATGTCCGCCAAGTGGATGGCCGAGAAGGAACGCTTGCAGGGCTCGCAAAAGCTCAAGGAAGAGCTTGATGCGGCGCGCAGCCAGCTCGAGATTGCCCAGCGGCAAGGCGATTTGGCGAAAGCCGGGGAGCTTGCCTATGGCGTCATTCCTGATTTGCAGAAGCGCATCAAGGCTGCCGACGACTCAAATGGAGACAGCACGGTCGATGCACTGATGGCGGCTGAAGTGGTCACGCCAAGCGACATCGCTCAGGTTGTTTCCCGCTGGACCGGCATTCCGGTCGACCGGATGCTGGAAGGTGAACGCGATAAGCTCCTCAAGATGGAAGACGCCTTGGGTGCCCGCGTTATCGGGCAGTCCGAAGCCGTTGCCGCCGTGGCTCGTGCCGTGCGCCGCTCCCGTGCGGGGCTGCAGGATCCGAAGCGGCCGATCGGCTCGTTCATGTTCCTGGGGCCAACCGGTGTCGGCAAGACCGAGTTGACCAAGTCGCTTGCTCAGTTCCTGTTCGATGACGAAACCGCCATGGTTCGGCTCGACATGAGCGAGTTCATGGAAAAGCACTCGGTGGCGCGCCTGATCGGTGCTCCTCCGGGCTATGTGGGCTATGATGAAGGCGGGGTTCTGACCGAAGCCGTGCGGCGCCGTCCCTATCAGGTGATCCTGTTCGACGAAATCGAGAAGGCGCATCCGGATGTGTTCAACGTCCTCTTGCAGGTGCTTGATGACGGCCGCCTCACGGACGGGCAGGGCAGAACGGTCGATTTCCGCAATTCAGTGATCATCCTGACCTCCAATCTGGGCGCCGAGTACCTTGTCGACCTCAAGGACGGCGATTCCGTTGAACTGGTCCGCGGGAAGGTGCTCGACATGGTCAAGGCCGCCTTCCGGCCGGAATTCCTAAACCGGATCGACGAAATCTTGCTGTTCCACCGGCTTGGCCGTAAACACATGGGTTTTATCGTTGATATTCAGTTCGGGCGCCTGCAGCATCTGCTCAAGGATCGCGACATCAGCCTTGAGCTGACCCCGCGCGCTCGCGAATGGCTGGCCCATGAAGGCTACGATCCTGCCTATGGCGCTCGTCCCCTCAAGCGGGTGATCCAGCGGTCGGTGCAAGACGGCTTAGCCGACGAAATCTTGAGCGGTCGCGTCACCGACGGTTCGCGGGTTGTTGTTGATGCCAATGATGATGGCATTGTCCTGCTACCGGGCGGCCCGGTCGAAACCGACGCAGCTGCATAAAGCGCAAAGGCGCGGAGCGATCCGCGCCTTTTTCGTTGCCCTTGCGCCATCGGCTTCCTTGGCTTACCATGGAACATATAGGGAACGGATGTTCGTCATGGATAAGATCGATTACATAGAATTCCCCAGCAGCAATAAGCCGCTAACATCGGCCTTCTTTCAGGCAGCCTTTGGCTGGAGCATTGTCAGCTACGGCCCTGACTATGATGGGTTGTCGGACGCCGGCATTGATGGTGGCGTCGACCAGGCCGCCGACAAAGTCGCTGCACCTCTTGCTATCGTTCGTACCGACGATCTTGATGCTGCCGAGCGTCGCGTTGTTTCCGCCGGTGGCGTGATCACCCGCCCACAGTTCGATTTTCCTGGTGGGCGCCGTTTTCATTTCCGCGAACCGGGCGGAAACGAGATGGCGGTTTGGATCGCTCGGGAATAGGCTGCTCCAGCGTCAACAGCCGGATAGCCCAATGAGCCAGGATATTGCCAACCCGCAGAGCCGCCGCTTCGTGCTCATTGCCGCCATTCTGGCATCGAGCATGGGCTTCATCGATGGATCGGTGATTTCCATCGCCATTCCGGCAATCCGGGCCGATATCGGCGCCACGCTGGCCGAGGCGCAATGGATCAGCAATGGCTATCTGCTGCTTCTGTCTGCCCTGACCCTGCTGGGCGGCGCTGCCGGCGACCGATTCGGCCTACGCAAGGTTTTTGGCTGGGGCATCGCCCTGTTCGTTGCGGCATCGGTGGTCTGCGCCGTGGCACCAACGCCCACGGTGCTGATCATTGCCCGGGTCATCCAAGGCATGGGTGCCGCCTTCATGGTGCCGGGAAGCCTTGCCATCATCGCCAAAGCCTATCCGCGCGAAGAGCGGGGCAGGGCTATCGGCCTTTGGGCAACGGCATCGTCGCTGACGTCGATCGCCGGCCCGATTATCGGCGGGCTCGTTCTGACCGCTTTGGGTGACTGGAGTTGGCGGCTAGTCTTTGCCATCAACTTGCCCCTCGGTGCGGCCGCCCTGGCGCTGCTTTGGTTCAAAGTTGCACCCGATCGTGCCGAAGCAGGCCGCCGATTGGACGTTATCGGTGCTGTCCTTGCCACCCTGGCGCTGCTGGCGATCGCTTATGGGCTCACCGGAGACGGTGCTGAAAGCGTACCGCCGCTATCGCATGTGCTGCTCTGGTGCGCCGGTGGCCTGGTTCTCGCGTCCGCCTTCGTTATCTGGGAATGGCGGAGCGCCGCTCCCATGCTGCCGCTTCGCCTGTTTGCCAACAAAGGCTTCTCAGGTGCAAACGCCTTGACCTTCACCCTCTATTTCGCCTTGGGCGGCACTATGTTTTTCCTGCCCATGACGATGATCGGCGGCTGGGACGAAACACCCGCCACGGTATCGCTGGCACTCCTGCCCATGGGCATTTTGCTGACAGTTCTGTCTCCGTTCAGTGGACGCTGGGCCGACCGGTTCGGACCTGGGCCCCTGATCGCTGGCGGATCCGTGCTCGTTGCCTTTGCCTTTACGGGACTGGGCCTAACAGCGCCTTTGCACAATGTCTGGCTTGCCGTACTACCGCTGGTTGCTCTTTTGGGATTGGGCATGGGGCTTGTGGTCTCGCCCCTGTCCACCGCTGTCATGACCTCGGTGCAGGATAGCGACACCGGCATCGCATCCGGGGTCAATAACGCCGTTGCTCGCGTAGCAGGGCTGGTTGCTGTGGCTTTACTCGGCGTGGTGGTTGCTTCCGTTTTCGAGCGCTCTCTGGGAGAAGCCGCCGAACTGCCGATCTTTTTTGGCCTGCCAGCAACAGGGTTATCACCTGCAGGCGAAACCGCGCGCCTGCTTGCAACAGACGCTGCTTTCGCCAGCATTGCCTATGTCACGGCAGCACTAAGCCTGCTCTCGGCTGGTATTGCCTGGTTTACCTTAGGCGGTTTGAAGCTTAGTTCTGTGCCACCGTCACCGGCGCCGGCTCGCGCTGCATCAGATCGTTGATCTGCGCCATGGTCTCGGCGAACTTGGCTTCATATTGCTGCGGCAGCACATTGTCCTTCGGCAGCTTGACGCTCAGCGGATCGACCAAATTGCCATTGATTTCGATTTCGAAATGCAGATGTGGTCCGGTGGATTGTCCGGTCGAGCCCACATACCCGATGACCTGACCCTGCCGAACCTTGCTGCCAACCTTTAGGCCATCAACGAAGCGGGACAGGTGCCCATACGCTGTTTCGTAGCCATTGACGTGGCTGATCTCGATCTTGTTCCCGTATCCCGAAGCCCATTTATAATATTCGATAGTTCCGTCGCCGGAGGCATAAATCGGGGTACCTGATCGTGCTGCAAGGTCCACACCTGTGTGCAACCTGCGAGTTTTGAAGATAGGGTGGATGCGATAGCCAAAGCGCGACCGCAGCGTTCCACCACCCTCAAGCGGCCGCCTGTTCAAGAAGCGCTTGCCGGTTTCACCATCCGGATCATAGAAGTCGATAACGCCGTCATCAGTCATGAAACGATAGAGCTGCCGCGTCGTGGAGCCCAGGGTCAACGCCACATAGAGCAGTTCGCTTCGGCCTTCAGCATCTGGCGGCGTTTGCAGGATATCGATGGAGTCGCCCGCCGCGATCTTCTTGGTCATTTCCACGTCATAGGCAAACATGCCGATAATGCGCTCGATCGTTGCGTCATCAAGATCATGCTTGCGCCCTGTTTCCCAAATGGAGCGGTAGACACTGGGCAGATTGGCAACGTTTATTTCTTCGGTGTCTTCCTCGGGAAAAACGATATCGGGCGGCGCCAGCCCGAGCACGTATTGACCTTTGTCGGTCAGTGCCACGGTTGCCCTATGAACATCGGTGTCGCTGCCATTGTCATGAGTATAGATGCTCATGCGATAGGGGATCAGCGAATTGGACATGCGAGACGGTCCAAAAAGAATGCGCAGCCGCGTCCCTGCCGGCAGCTCGGTCGACGGAAAAACGTTCTGCAGCGTGCCTTCGATTGCGCCCACCATGGCTTCGGTAAAGCCATTGCGCCGCAGCACATCATCAAGCGCACTGCGCTCCCTGATCGTCAAGATGCGCTCCGCCCGGCCCAGCTGCGCATCGGCAGGGCGCGTTGTTTTCGGCACGGCGGTTACGTTTTCCACCACGCCGCCGAGCGTACCGGGAGCACTGGCTTGTCCCAAGTCCCGGATTGTCGGACCCAGCGCCGCATAGGCGAGGGTGGGCGAGCTGGCATCGTCATAGAACGTTGCCTCAACTGCGCTGCGAACATACTCAGCCGCCGACTGGTCCGAGATGGCTCGTGGCGGCACGAAGGTCATCGGCATGGCTGCAAGCTTAACCGCAACTTCGCCCTCCACCTCGGCGCCATAGACGTCGGTGTTGACCTCCATGGCGCCAGCGCTGGCTTCGATCGGCTGCGTCGCGTTGAGAATTGCAACAGGGTCGTAGTCCGGCACGCCCTCGGACAGCGAAGTGGCCGCTGTTGCCAGCGTCGCCCTGATCCGCATAAACGGCTGGTTGCGGATCATGTCGCGGCCGTCCACGGTCTCGCGAATGGATGCTTCGATGATCTCGGAGTCTGATCGTGTCGCCGCTACTGGCCGCAAACGGGAGGACTTGGCCATCATATCGGTCGGTGCAAGTGGCTCTTGCCCGGAACTTTCGAGTTGGAGCGCTTCATAGGCCGTAGAAAATGTGTTCTGCCCCTGGAACGAGACATAGAGCGCCGCACCCATGAGCAAGACGCTTGTAAGCCCCGTCATAACCGTGCCGCTCAGCCAGGCAAAACTCAGTTCGCGTCCATGCGGAATATCGCCGTCGGTGGACTGAACGGTCAGGGCAGCGCAATCTTCAAATCCGGTCGCCTTGAGCAAAGCGGCGTGGCGATTTTTTTGCGTTGGACTCAACGCTCCATCCCTTGGCTCGTTACATCAGCTCCCAGCACCTGTCTCTCGCAGGTGTTGCACACCTACGGCCTCTCAGCACCGCGTGCAAACTGAGCCTATATCAATCGCCCTGCCATATCTAAGAAAAATGCGGCAAAACTGCGTATCCACACCGGCTACGTCGCTAGACCGAAGCGCAAAGCAAAACTTTCTGACAGCTGCAGAAGTTTCAAATACAGCTTCAAACCCCGGTATTCTATGGACCTTCCGTCGAGTTTTCCACAAAAGGTAGTCCGCCTCTGAGGTGCGAATGTCAGTTTTATGAAGGCGGGGGTTTACACGGGAATCTGGTCCCCTTATATAGCCCTCACCGCTGCAGAGGACGTCGCCTTCGGGCTTCTGGCGCTGCAGCAAACCACTGACGGGGATCAAAATTCTTGGTTGGTGGGTTTGAGTTTAGTGATCTCAGCCTTGACTGGTTCTGATCGAAAAACTTGAAAAAGGGTGTTGACAGTTTGGTTTGACTTTCATATATCCAGCGAGCGTTGACGACGTTGAGCTCATTGCTCCCACTGTTGACGGTTTCCGAGAGAGCGGGATGATCTGCTGGGTGACCAGCGAGGGTATCGTGTTCGGTTGGAGAATTTAGAAGGTTGTGAAGCCTTTGATGACGATTGGTACCGGCGACGGTGTGATGGTCAGCTCATTGACATTGTGAAGATAGAAGAAAGAGAAACGTGGACGGCGAGGTTCTTGCGAACTGAAGCTGGAAGCAATTCCGGTGGAAGTTAAAGACTTTCGATGGGTGCACGTTTTCTAAGAGAAGACAGTAGATCTTGGTCACTTTGGTGATTTTGAGATCTGTGTGGTTTTCTCGTCAATCATGCAAACGTGCATTCAGCGACCATGTCAGATTTCAAACTTGAGAGTTTGATCCTGGCTCAGAACGAACGCTGGCGGCAGGCTTAACACATGCAAGTCGAACGCCCCGCAAGGGGAGTGGCAGACGGGTGAGTAACGCGTGGGAATCTACCTAGTTCTACGGAACAACACAGGGAAACTTGTGCTAATACCGTATACGCCCTACGGGGGAAAGATTTATCGGAATTAGATGAGCCCGCGTAAGATTAGCTAGTTGGTGGGGTAATGGCCTACCAAGGCGACGATCTTTAGCTGGTCTGAGAGGATGATCAGCCACACTGGGACTGAGACACGGCCCAGACTCCTACGGGAGGCAGCAGTGGGGAATATTGGACAATGGGCGCAAGCCTGAT